>Ga0209086_10002935_pt1 | contig 13098 bp, 10 predicted proteins | sample M_130207_XF_Meta_FD_187312 | JGI IMG/M metagenome (GOLD analysis project Ga0209086, IMG submission 187312) | Freshwater microbial communities from Lake Montjoie, Canada to study carbon cycling - M_130207_XF_MetaG (SPAdes) (version 2) | ecosystem: Environmental > Aquatic > Freshwater > Lake...
CGATCCAACACGAGTTGACGACCGCAGATGACGAGCGCGTCGGCGACTCCTGGCTGCATGAGATCGGCAGCATCGAGCGCCGCGCGCATCGCTCCGAAGTCGTATCGCGAGGCCTCAATCGCGGCCTTCCACGCAAAAGTTTCGGGAAGGTTCATCGAAGGCGCCTCGGCGCGCACGATCAACGGATCGAGCGCCTTCATCGCCGCGGGCGGATCGTCCTGAACAAGATTGCTGTGTGCATCAAGAAATGCCGCGAAGGGATGCATCGGATCGAGCCGGCGCAATGCAGCCGCCGCACTGGTCGCGCCGTCGAAGTTGAACTGTGCGATGGCGAGTTCACCCGCGAGACGCCATCCGTCGGCGCTGCGCGGACAAAGCCCAAGCGCCTCGCCCAATGCCGCCGCCGCATCCTTCATGGCGTGGCGATCGGCGAGAAGTTGGGCCTCGCGCATGCGAATGCGTGGATCAAGACGATCGATCTCGTTGCGCGCACGCGCCAACGCGGCAAGAAGCGTGCGGTATTCGCCCGCCGCCTGCGCGTCGAGACGCATGCGCAGCACTCCGAGCTCAACGGCGGCGAGAATCTCCTCGACATCGCGCGAGTTGGCCAGCGCATCGCGCGCCGCGGCATTCTTCGCGAGTTTCTCCGCTTCGGCGCGCTTGCCCAATGCCGCCAGCGACTGCGCGCGCCGCGAAAGCAGCTTGAGATCGACGGCCTTTGCTGCATCATCGCCCGCATTGCCATCCGTCGCCGCGCGCATCTCATTCGTCGCCGCGAGCACCTCAGCATGGCGACCTGCGCGCAGCAGCGCCTCGACGCGCAAGTGCAAGGGCACGCTGGCGTCCACAAGCGCCGGATCGTCCAACCGCCAACGCTCCAGCGCCACTCGCGCGCGTCGGGTCGGAGTGTCAAGGTCGAGATCGTCGAAAATGCCGTGCAGAACGCGGAAATCTTTGCGCTCGGCATCGGTCAGGTAAGGCGCCGTGACCGCCTCGAGCACGGCCGGGGACGGCGCGACCGACTCGGGAAAGCCGCCATTCTGCGCCAGCGCAGGTCCTGAAAAAACGACTGCGAGCAGCAGACCCGCGGTGAAACGATGCCGGAAACGCGCCATGGATCGAAGAGTATCACCTGCGCGCGCCTCGATCACGCATTGCGCATATCTCAAGGCGGAATCACCCGCGCTCGGCTACCGTCCTGCGCGCCATGCTCTCTCTTGTTCTCTCGATCCCGCTTCTCCTGACGCCGCCCGCCGCGCCGGCTACCGATGCGCCGCCAACCCCAGCGCCCAGTGCAAGCGCGCGCCGCGTCGACAACTTCCTCGGTGAGCTCGAACAATCAGGCGCGACCATCGAATCGCTCAGCGGTTCACTCTCGCTTGAGAAATACGACGCGCTCGTTGAGGAAACCGAGCGTCGCTTCGGCAAGCTTGTGCTCGAGAAGAAGGCCGGCAAGACGCGATTCGCCATTCAGTTCGAAGAGTTCGTCGACGGCTCTGGCCGCTCCGACCGCGCCGTCGACCATTGGATCTACGCCGACGGTTGGCTTTGCGAGCAGGACTATCGCAACAAGAGTTTCACCAAGCGGCAGATCGTCGCGCCCGGCGAAAGCTTCGATCCGCTTGCGTTGGGTGAAGGGCCGATTCCAATTCCAATCGGTCAGCGCAAGGCCGATGTGCTCGCGCGCTTCGAGGTCAGCGAGACTGAGATTCCCCTTGATATTCCCTTGCTTGGCTCGATGCAGAATGTCGCAGGCCTCAAGCTTGTTCCCAAGGCTGGCACGCCGATGGCCAAGGAAACCGCATCCATCGAGCTGTTTTACGACCGCGTCAGTCTCGCGCCTACGGGCGTGGTCATTCGCGAGAAGAACGGAAATCGCACCGTCGCGCGGATTGCCAAGGCGGTGGTGAATGGCGAGGCGAAGGCCGAGGATCGCAAGCTTCTCGACATTCCGAGCCCTGATCCCAAAGAGTGGACGATCGACGAGCGGCCGTGGAAAAAGCCTGAGTAAACCGCGGGGCAACGCCACACAGCTCAGTCGCGCAACCCGACCTGCTCCACGATTTCCAGTCCGAATCCGTGCAAGCCGGGCATGACCTTGCGCGGATGATTGGTGAGAACACGCAAACGCGTGAGCCCGAGATCGCGAAGAATCTGCCCGCCCACGCCGAACTCGCGGCTGTCCATCGGTTGAGCGCGCGCGCCAACGCCTTCGGTGCGCGTGAGATCGGGCGCGTTCACATCATCACCCGGCCGGCGAATCTGCTGCAGTCTCGCGAAGAAATCCTCACCTGCGCCTTCCGGACGCAGATAAACGATGACTCCGCGTCCTGCTCGCTGAATCGCCCGCATGGATGCGCGCAAGTCGTCGGCGGAACTCGTCACGCTCGGACCTGACTTGATCCCAAAGATGTCGCCGAGCAGATCGCGTCGATGCATGCGCACCAGCACCGCTTCATCGATGTGCGCCACCCGACCGTGCGCATCGGGAACACCGACGCCGCCGCAGGAAAGCACAAGATGCGGCACCGGATCAACCGCGCTTTCAAAGGCGATGAGCGTGAACACGCCTTCAGGCGTCTCGATGCTCGCGCCGCAAACCGGCTCGACGCGCTTGACCAGCGTCTCGCGTGCAAGGCGATGCTCGATGATTTGCTCGACCGAACACATCTTCAGGCCGTGTTGCGCGCACATTTTCTCGAGGTCGGGCACGCGCGCCATTTCGCCGCTTTCCAGCACGATTTCGATGATCGCCGCGGCGGGCTGCAAACCTGCCAACCTGCACAGGTCGACCGAACCCTCGGTCTGACCGGTGCGCACCAGCACGCCGCCGGGCCGAGCACGCAGCGGATTGATGTGCCCCGGCCGCACGAAATCATCCGTCGTTGACTTCGGATCGGCGAGCAACTGAATCGACTTCGCTCGGTCGCGCGCACTGATGCCAGTGCCAACACCGTGCTTGGGATGTCCATCGACGGTCACGGTGAACGCCGTACCGCGCAAGCTGGTGTTCACTCCGGTCTGCGGACCGAGGTCAAGGCGCTCGCAGTTTTCCGCCGTCATGGCAACGCACAGATATCCACCGCCGACACGGGTGAGGAAGTTAATCATGTCGACCGTCATTGCCTCGGCCGCCACGACGAAATCGCCTTCATTCTCGCGGTTTTCGTCGTCAACCAGAACGATTACTTTTCCAGCGCGCAAGTCGGCGAGAATTTCAGGAATGGGAGCAAACGACATCACGCGCCTCCGATGTTCTGCTGAAGAAGGTCCCCATGGCGCGACCAGAGCGTCTCCATGAGTTGCCGATGCGAGCCAGCGATCGCCGAATCGTCGAGCCTGCGCGCGACGACCTCGAGCAGTTCGACGAGCCCATTGAAGTCATCCATGGAAATGAACTCGCGGCCCACCCGCGCCTTCCCGCGTCCCGCAGCGACTTCATCGATGTCCTGCATGTTGTGGTAGTTCCCGAGCGGAAGGCACACGCAGGTCGAAGCGATGGCGAAGCTCGCGAATGCAGTCGCCTCGCACGCGCCACCAGGCATGAGTTTGCGCTGGAACTTAAACGACGAGTTGTCCTTGGCGTGGGCGGCGGCGATGTCGCCAACGCGGTTGGTGAGCTCGGGCGTAAACACGCTCAGCCGATCGCCGACGCGCACGATCGGACCAGCGCCGATCGGCGAATCATGGGGAAAACTGCGGGAATTCTCTAGGCAAATCAAGCGCGCGCCCTTGGGCACCGTGCCTTCGCGCGCCGCGCCGATCGCGCCGATGAAGCCGATTTCCTCACTGCGCGTGAAGAGCAACGCAATGTGGGCGAGAGCGGGATCGCGGGCAATCCCATCAAAGGCGAGAAGCGCGGCCGCAACCGCCGCGAGGTCGTCGCAAGCATGCGTGTGGGCGATGCCCTTCTTCACCTCTGCGTTGGGCAACTTCCAGCGCGCGATCGATCCGATGGAAATCCGCTTTGCCGCCGCAGGATTCGCCAGTTTGGCGACGACGGTCTTGAACGGCTTGGTCGATGGATCGATCTTCGAATCAAGCGCAATGATCTTCGCATCGAAGCTCTTCTTGGTCTCGCGGTCGAAGACCTCAAGCGCAGCGCCGTTGAAATACGGATCATGAACGCCACCGCGAAACTCAAGATCAAGCTCGACCGACTTCAGCTTCGTGCGCACAGCCGTGACCACGAATGCGGGATGGTCGAGATGCGCGGTGATCATTACGGGCGCGATGCCTGAGCGCGCACCCTTCGCACACGCCTCGAGAAACCCGTGCTGCGCGATCGTCAAATTGCCGAAACGGTCGCGCGCCAACACGACGCGATCCTTGCGCGCCTCGACCCAACGCTCGACCGCTGCAATCACGCATGCCTCGCGCCCCGCCGCCGTCGGCAGCGAGGTGATCTCAAGCAAGAGCCGCTCGCGCGCTCGAAGAAGCGACGGCGATAGACCCGACGGCTTGACTGCAGGCTTCTTCACCTTCGCGACGCGCTTCTTTACGGGCATTTCAGGCTCCTGAGGGGTGGCGATGGTAGTCGCACCGCGCACGGCGCGCGTAGGCTCCGTACCATCCCGACCCTGATGTCTGCAACGCCGAACGCCGTCCTTCGCCCCGCCTGTGACCCAGCGACCGCCCTCGATGCCCGCTTTCGCGCCGCAATTCGCGCGGTCACCGGCAGCGACGCCGATCCTCAGATCCGCGCGAGCACCAACGCCAAATTCGGCGACTTCCAGGTCAACGCCGCCATGGCGCTCGCCAAGGATCGCGGTGGAAATCCGCGCGCGCTTGCCGAAGAAATTCTGCAGGCCGCTGATCTCGTTGGCGTCGCTGGCAAGTGCGAGATCGCTGGACCTGGCTTCATCAATGTCACGCTCGACAGTGAGTTTCTCCGCGATTGCTTCGACCAACTTTCACACAGCCCGACCTTCGGCATTCCGCCCGCGATGGATCAGCACGCGGTCGTCATTGATCTTTGCGGCGTCAATGTCGCCAAGCAGATGCATGTTGGTCATTTGCGCGCGACCATCATCGGCGACTCGCTCGCGCGCGTGTTTGAACGCCTTGGCCGCAAAGTTTGGCGCGAGAACCATCTCGGCGACTGGGGTTTGCCCATCGCGATGACGCTGGCGAGACTCATCCGCGAGGGTGCTGATTTTTCTCGTCTCACCCTCGATGATCTCAATCGCACTTACCGCAGCGCGCAAGTGGAAACCAGCACGGCCGACCTCGATGCCGCCCGCGAGTTTCACTGCGGCCCGCATCGCGTTGCCGAGCTTGAGGTTCAGTACGAACCCGCGCGCGTGGCGATGGAGAACGCAAAAAAGACGCTTTTGCGCCTGCAATCTGGTGATCCTGAAGTTGTGCGCCTGTGGGAGCGCCTCATCGAAGTCACGATGGAGCAGGTCTACCAAGCAGCGCGCACGCTCAATGTGAAGGTTGGCCCTGAGAACAATCGCGGTGAGAGTTTCTTCCGCGACCGACTCGGTGGCGTGGTCGACGCATTCGTGCAATCGGGCCTCGCCAAGAGCGACAAGGGCGCGATGATCGTGCCCTTCGCCGATCGCGAGCGACCGCTGCTCATCCAGAAGTCGGACGGCGGATTTCTCTACGCAACCACCGATCTCGCCGCCGTGCGCTTGCGCACCCACGAGCTCAACGGAAGTCTCGTCGTCTATGTCGTCGACGCCCGCCAGCGCGATCATTTCAAGGATGTCTTCGACGCGGCCCGGCTCATCGGTTGGAACAAGACTGCCGACGGACAGGAGTCAACGCTCGTCCATCTCGGTTTCGGCGCCGTGCTCGGCGCCGACAAAAAGCCGCTCAAAACACGCTCGGGCGAGAACTTCACGCTCAAGGACCTCCTTGATGAGGCCTGCGAACGCGGCACTGCTGAAGTCACGCGTCGCGCCGCCGATCCCAACGCGCCCACGCACGGAATGTCTCCCGCTGAGTTGTCGCGCATCGGATCCGCCGTCGGCATCGCTGCTGTGAAATACGCGGATCTCTCCGGCGATCTCACCAAGGATTATGTGTTCGACCTCGACCGCATGATCGCTTTCGAAGGCGACACCGGGCCGTACCTTCAGTACGCGCACGCGCGCATCGCGTCGATCCTCGCCAAGTCGGGCGAGAGCGCGGCAGCAATCGCAGCCGCTCCGCTCATACTTGCGGATCCCACGGAAAAAGCCCTCGCGCTACACATTCTTCGCTACGCGCAGATGGCCATCGATGTCGGCCGCACCCTCGAGACCAACCGCGTCGGCGCGTACCTCGCGCAACTCGCCACGCTGTTCAACGGCTTCTACCAGGCGTGCCCCGTGCTCAAGGCCGACGACGCCACGGCGCGCATGTCGCGCCTGCGCCTGTGCGCGATCACGCGCGCAGTGCTCGCCGACGGACTTTCGCTGTACGGAATCATCGCGCCTGAGCGGATGTGAGGCGGCCGCGCGCGCCACGCGTCAGTCCGCCACGCGTCGCTCCGCCACGCGTCACTCCTCCTGGAGCACACCGTGCGCGACCGAGATGCGGCCCGCACCGAACTCCCGCGGCACGGCAAAGCGCCTCTTCCGTTCGGCCTCCGCGAACCGATCAAGATCTCCCGCCGCAAGCTAGATGCGAACATCGCGAAGCGCCGCCTCGTGCACTGCCCAGATCTTGCGGGTCGCGGCGAAGTGAATCCGCTCGATCTCAATGGCACGCGATGCTCCGCGGGTGCTTGTGAACGTTCGTATCCGCATCGCGGCGTCCGCGAATTCAAGCCTCGCGCCATGCAGCGTCGCATCCAGTCGATCCAGCAAGCCAGCAACGTCGCGCGCCGCCTCGGCGCCAAGCGTCATGCCTCCGAGAAGCGCCCTCCCCCGCGACTCGAGCCACGACGGGCCGCAGCAATTCGGCGCCACGGACTGGGCGAAAGCGATCAGCAGCTCTTCCGCCGCGGGTGCCCCGCAGCACTCGCGGAGTGCGTTGGCAACCTTGGTCACATCCGAATCGGCATGCGTCCAGGAGTCCCAGCGCTTGCTTGCGCGCAGCATCCGCGTCGCGTCGCGCGTCGCCTCCTCAAGATCGCCTTCGCGCTCGCAACGGGCCATTCGGGAGGCCGCTTGCAACTCGACCCGCAGGCAATCCAAAGCGACGGCCGATCCAGCTGCTCTGTTCCGCGGCCGAGATCCACTGGATCGCCCGGACATCGCGCTGACTAGGCTGATTTGCGATACCTACCTTCGGTCGAATGGTCTTGCGGAGACAGACAGACTGTTCATGTCTGCCGGTGTGGAGCCGCGCGTTCCGCTCGTGGACTACAAGCTCGCAGAGACTGTGATCGGCCTCAGAAAGGCACATTCCGACCACGGATATGGTGAAAAGGCGTGGCTCCGAAGCGCGCTTCGCGGAACCCTTCCAGATTCGGTTCTCAACCGCAGGAAGCGCGGATTCACGCCGCCGTGGCGAAAGTGGACTACGGCGCTCTACGAACGATTTGGTGAAGACCTGCGCGGCGGCGCCCTCGTTTCACACGGGGTATACTTTCCGAACGCGGGGCAGAGATCATCTCAAAGCCCTTGGACGCGCTCAGAAGGCCGACGCCACTTTCATTCTCCTCGCTCGTACTGGAGCAGTGGCTCCGAGGGATGATGGCTATCGCGCCGGCTGATCATCGGATGCCCGCAAGAGAGCCGAACCTTCAGGCACTCATGTCCTTCCACGACCGATCGCCTATACAGCGCATCGACTAAGGGCGCTAGCTATGCGACCGTGCGATAAATCAAGAGGGTGTGTCCGCGAGGAAGGATGTGGCGAGTACCTGGCCGCACGTCCCGAATCTGAAATCCGCGAGCAGGCGGTCGAGCTTGCGTTGGGTGCGGCCGAGCCCGACGTAGCACTTGAAGCGCCGGCTGAGCGGCATTGGCACCCGAGGGCATTCAGGCGCAAAATCGCGTGGATGTAGGTAAACAACCACAGGAAGCCCCCGCATGCGATGCGCGACAAATCCGAGCCACAGGAGCGGATAGGGAAGGAGCCGCAGGTATCCGCCGCCGGAGAAGCACACGCCGACGGAACCGATCCGTGCAAGCCCAAGAGGCAGCTCGGGAATCGACCGACCGGACGGAGCCCCGCGGAACACGAACGGGGCATCACCGCATGGGTAGCCACCGTGTCCACGGCCGCCCGGGAAGAGGCTCGCGTCGAATCGGATGCCACAGTCCAGAAGGACGTCGAAGGCCCACTCGCACCCCGGTCGGATCGAGAAGCTCGGCGCTCGGTACCACGAGGGACGGACTCCGCACGCTCGCTCGATCGAGTCGAGCGACTGCACCGTGTCGCGCCGAAACTCCTCGGGAGTCAGTGAGTATACGGGTCGGTGCCAATGCGAATGCGATCCGATTTCGTGCCCGTCCTGCGCGATGCGACGGACGAGTGCAGGATGGCGATCCGCGATCCATCCTAGCACAAAGAACGTCGCCTGCACCCGGTGCGAGCGGAGCGTGGCTAGCAACTCGTCGGTACGCGACTCCACCAGCGAGGGGCGACCCGACCACGAGGCGGGGTCGTCGAGTCCAGGAATATCGACGATGTGAAACCAGTCTTCGATGTCGAAGGTCAGAGCGTTTAGAATTTTTGGTCTGCGCGCCATCAGATCATCCGATGCCCGATCGCCCTGAAGCGGGCGACGTCGCTAGGCTGCGGGAACTTGAACAGGCGCGCCTTGGACATGTCGAGCGCCTGGGCCGGCGGCATGACCCGGGTACGCTCGATCCCATCGAGGACCCGGAGCATTAGGCGCGCGCCCTCGCGCTTGGTGCCGATGATGACGCGGTCGAGACAGTCCGACCCCTGCAGCGGGAATCTCAGCGTGTCAACCACGCCGCCCGCGTCCAGTTTGGGAACCATCTCGTGGACGGTAACGGTGACATGGGGACGACCCTCGAGCATCTGCCAGAAGGTCGGCATCATCCCGCGGTACGAGGGCAGCTCGCCGGAATGAATGTTGAGGCAGCCGATGGCAGGTACGCCGAGTAACGGGGACTTGAAGATCTCCGGCGCAGCGACGGACACGATCAAGTCCGGGCGAAGTGCCTTGGCGCACTCGATGTATTCGAGCGCGTTGACGCTCTTAGCCGGGAGCACGGGCAACCCGTGCCGTGCGGCGATGCGTGCGGTGGAGCGCCGCAGAGCCTTGGCCACCAAGAAACGCGGTAGCAGTTTCACGAAGTCAACGGGGCCGTAAAACCGCAGCACACGGCGGAAGGTGGAGAGGATAGGCTCATGGAATGCACGGGATACGGTGACACCGACAATCTCGATCCGATCTCGCGGGAACTCCGCGAAGAACACGTCGAAAAACTGCCGGACGTACACCGGGTCGTCCTCCGTGATCATCAGCACGCGCAACCGCCGTTCCGCCGAATTCGAACTCATGATGACCTCCCAGGCAAGCTGACGGTGCTTCGCTCGGCACTGGTCCTATTCGCCAGTTCGTGGAGCAGGCTGCGCCACTCAGCGCAAGCCACCTCAATAGAGTAGCTCTTCTCGAGCGCAGCACGCCCCTGACTACCCATCTCCTGCGCCAACGCCGGGTCCACGGAGAGGCGGCGGATGGCATTGACTAGCCCGTCGACATCGCCATTGGCGATCACGAAGCCGCATCCGCTCTCGCTAATCACCCGCGCGACTTCGCAGTCACGGGGTCCGACGAAGATCGTAGGCCTCGAAGTCGCCAAGATACCATAGAACTTGCTCGGCAATATCAGGCCCTCGTAGCCCGGCTCCATGAGTACAAGATGAACATCACCCAGCGTGAGCAGGTCGCGGATCCGCTCCCGGGGCTCGTACGGACGGAACAATGCGTTAGGGATCGACTGCTCCAAGTGGAACCTCTCGACAAGAGGGCGCATCACGCCGCCGCCGGCGAACACCCAGCGGAAACCATCGTCCCGGACCCGATCCATGGCGGCGAGCACGGTGTCCGTGTCGTGGCCAATGGCATAGTTCCCCGAGTACTCGATCACAAACCGGTCGCCGATACCCCTTCGTTCCGGAACGGATTGTTGGCCACCCGCCACCCCGAAGGCGCGGAATCGTCGCGGATCCGCACTGGCTTAGACAATAACTCGTCCGCGTCGGCCCACGGATGGATCATCTCGAGGCGACGGATCGGCTCTCCCTTCGCAATCACGCGGTCGCGCATACAGCGCCCAAGCACGACGACGGCATCGGCCCTGCAGAGAAGAAAGCGATCGATCCGGTCGAGCAGCCAGATAGCGATGGAAGCGCGCTTCACCACACCTGCCTGCGCAGGTAGATCCAGGTACAGATCCATCGTCCAGAACACGAACTTGGATCCCTTGAGCGCGCGAACGACGAGGCCGACCATTGCAATAAAAGGCGGAGTCGTCAGGCAGACCACCATGTCGTGCCGCGGTAGGCGGATCGCCATAGACTAGGCAAGCGATGTTAAACGCAAGAAAGTCGACGGTCCGTCCGGCGAGACCATCCTTGTTGAAGAGATTGCTTCCCACCCTGTGAATTTGAATGCCGTCCGCAGTCTCGTGCCGCGCGAGGACAGCGCCTGACCAGGCGTACATGCTGCGTGAGGCGACTGCCGACACGCGATCCCCCTTGGAAACTAAGAACTTCGCCAAGTCGTGCGCGTGCTGGGCTGTGGAGACGATATCGGGCCAGAATCCCTGATTCAGAAAAAGGACCTGAATTGGTCTATCGACCGATGCTGCCCGCTCCGGCGCGGGCGCAGCGGGAACGGCAGCCGTGGCTCCGCGGGCGGCACGCGTCGCGACTCGTTCGAGCGTGCTGAGCATGGAGTTAGCTAGGAAGATCCGGTCGAACTGGTGTGCGGCTGCAAGGCAGTTTTCGCGGAAGCGGGCTAGCAACGCTGGATCTTCCTTGAGGCACAGAATCTGCTCGCAGAGCTCGCCCACGTCCTCTGGGGTGAATGTCAGGCCTACCGAGCAGCCGCGGACGATGTCCGCAGACTCGCCCTCCACGCCGTGGAGAACGGGGATCCCCATGCCCATACACTCAAAGAGTTTGGGCGGAATAACGGTCGTGAACAGTTCCGACCGCTGGAGGTGGATGACGAAAGCATCGAGAAGCGACCAGAATCGTGGCACGTCGGCCTTTCCAACCGAGTCGATGAAAACGATGTTCGTTAGCCCCTTCCGTTCCGCGAGTTCGCGCAGAAACTGCTTGCGGGCACCATCGCCGAGGCTGATGAACACTACATCGCGGTCACGGAGGCGATCGGCGGCCTCGACGATCGTCTCTAGTGCGTGGCACATGCCGTGAGTGCCGATATACCCCACGATGAACTTGCCGCGCAGTGAGTAGCGATCGATCAGCTGCTCGTCCTTCGGGCGTGGGCTGAACTGAGAGAGGTCCACGCCATTGGTTACCACCGATATTTTCGATGGGTCGATCCCTCGCCGGACGAGCACCTTCTTGAATGATTGGGTGACCGAGACGATGGCCGAAGCACGGTGGTAAAGAAAGAGCTCGAGCCGCTCAAGCATCCGGATCGCGAACAAGTTGCGCATGGCGCCGACTGCCTTGATGGTCTCCGGCCAGAGGTCGCGCAGCTCGAAGACCCACGGCCGCCGCTTGAGGGACCCGACAACGTACGCGGCGCACGCTGTGAAGAACTGGGGGGAAGTGCCGACCACGATGTCGACCTTGCGGACGAACGACCCCGCGAGGATCGCAGCGAACATAAAACTCAGATAGTCGATGACCCGGCGCGCGAAACCCTCGTTGGCGGTGATGTAGGTCCAGACCCGGATGACCTAGATACCGTCGATGGTCTGCCGCTGCCAAATCCGGTTCTTGTAACCATCAAAGACGCGGCCCTTCGGGAAGTTCGGTGCGCACGTGATTACCGTGACTTGGTGCCCTGCCTTCACCCACTCGCGGCAATGCTCGTAGGTTCGGCTCGTCGGCGCATTGACCTCGGGCGGAAAATTTTCCGTTAAGCAGCGGATATGCATGTCAATCCCACTCCATAAGTGTGGTTAGGCGTTGCCCGCGCGGGAGGCGCCGATACCCGTCGTGTGAGCACTCCACGATCGCAGTGCCCCCGACGGACCGGCAGGACAGCCCGAAAGGGCACGCACGACGCGCAACGCGGAAGCCCGACCAGACCTCTGAAGAGTCCTGCCCTTCGATCACGAGCGTGTTGTGGGCCGCTGTGCCCCTCTGACGCAGGCGCTCCGCACCGATTCTGTACTCGGAGGTTCCTGAGTTCACCAACACCCTATTGCCGCGGATAGAGAGTTCAAAGGAGAGGGAATCGGCATGCGCATGACCAGGAAGATTGATAGGAATTCGATTTTTCAGTGTCGCGGGAGAGCGCCCGACAATTCCTCTGTGAAGCGGTGATTCCGTCCGTTGAGTGTACCAACGCGGTTCCGAACTGCACGCGCCTGGCGACAATGTGGGGTATTGGCAACCTTCGCACTCGCGGCGGAGCAGTTTCCGGCAACTCCACCGCCTCGGCGGTGTTCGCGTAGCGGGAGAGAGCGGAAAGGTTCCATGCGACAGCCACGGCGATTTTTTATGTCGCGTGTGTCACACCTGCTTCAGTGCGCTCGATCGCACTCCGAATCCGCAATCAGAGCCCGCGGTCAGAGTCCGGCATCGGATCGTCAAGGCATAGTTCGATGACGAGTTGGCTGCACTCGATTATTTGCGTTGCCGGCGGCCCCGTGCTTGGCGAGATGCGAACGCCATGATGGCAAACCTCATTCACCCACGCGCCAACATGCCGCAAGATGTGCTCGATGATCTGCGCGTCATTGATGAGTGACACGATTCGCATTTCGTGCTGGCGCTGGGATGTCATAGGGGCACAGCAGCGGATCGACCTCCCAGACCTTCTTGATCAGCTCACGCCACGATCGCGATGGAATGCGCCGCGCCTTCGGCGCGAGATGCTCGATGATTTCAATCGCCGCGTTTCCTTTGGCACCACACCCCTGCTCTGCTGTTGCTGCGGACTTGCGCGCGGCCTCCTCCTGTGCCTCCTCTTCACGCTTCCTGCGCTGACCGCGCATCTTGTTGGAATACCAGCCGTAGTAACGCACCATCTGG
>Ga0209086_10002937_pt1 | contig 13095 bp, 18 predicted proteins | sample M_130207_XF_Meta_FD_187312 | JGI IMG/M metagenome (GOLD analysis project Ga0209086, IMG submission 187312) | Freshwater microbial communities from Lake Montjoie, Canada to study carbon cycling - M_130207_XF_MetaG (SPAdes) (version 2) | ecosystem: Environmental > Aquatic > Freshwater > Lake...
CAGCCGACGAGAGCAAGTAAAACCTATGGTTATTTTTGCTTTGGGATACCTACACTTTTAGGGTAGGTTTCCCCATTGTGCCTGAAATCTCTGCCACGCAACTAACGGGGTCCCATGTCGACACCTTTCGCAAAGCGAAGGAAGCCGTAGCCCGCCAAAATCATGACTACGTCCTGATGCTTATGCCACCCGTTCTCGAGGCTCAGCCAGGCTTTCTCGACGGCCGTAAACTTCTTCGTGCCAGCCAAATGGCCAAGGCCAAAGGCGCCTCGAAGATGGACAAAAACATGGCAGCAGTTCGAATCACCCCAATCATCATGCAGGCGAAGATGGCAGCGGGAAAATCCTTGGGCTCGGGGATGGCGAAATTAGAGGAAGCCCTGGCCTTGGACCCTCATAGCCCCCAAGCCAACAGCGCTCTTGCCGAAATGGCCCTCGCCAATGATTTATCTGGCACCGCAATCTTTGCCTATGAAACCATTCGAGCAGGAAAACCCCAAGACACCGCCAATCTCCACGGACTAGCTAAAGCGCTCATCGCGGCCAAGGAAATGGGAAAAGCTCGCGATGTATATCAATCGATCCTCGAGCTCGTGCCTAATGACGGGGCTGCTCTCAAAGGCATGAAAGACGCCAGCGCACTGGTTGCCACCCAAGACGGGGGTTGGGAAAAATCCGAAGACTTCCGAGATTCCTTAAAAAATAAGGAAGAGAGCCTGGCCCTAGAAGCCTCCTCAAAGGTTGTGAAAACTGCTGAAGCTATGGCCGAACAGCTGACTCGACTTCACGCCCAATTCGAGAAGGAGCCACAGAACGTCACCTTAGCCCGCCAGATCGCAGAGCTATGCGAACAACAGGGCTCTCTCGAATACGCCCTCCAGTGGTTTCAGTTCGCCTATGACATGACGCAAAAGACAGATCCCAATCTGGAAAAATCCGTCTTTCGCATTCGCCTTGCCCTGCTCGATGCCGAGATGAACCAAGCCCGCACCGATCAGGTGGATCCTTCCCTCCTTACCGGAATTGAGGCCCGCGCCAAGACGTTAGTTTTGGAGGGAGCGAGAGAACGTGTCGCCCGCTACCCGAACGACCTGCAATACCGCTACGATCTAGGCGAAGCTCTCATTGAGAATGAACTTTATAAAGAAGCGGTTCCAGAACTACAGCAAGCCTTGCGGCAACCTTCGGTGCGACACCGTGCCCTCAACCTCCTTGGAGTTTCTTACCAAAAACGAAAAATGCTCGATCTTGCGGCCAAACAGTTCGCCTTAGCGGCTTCTGAGATTGTTGCGATGGATGCAGTGAAAAAAGATGCCATCTATAACCTCGGGGTGATCCTAGAAGAAATGGGGAAGAAGGACGAGTCTCTCGAAGAATTCAAAAAGATTTACGAAGTGGATAGCCAATTTCGAGACATCGCCGATCGAGTCGAAGCGGCCTACCAACAATCCTAAAAAGGCGAAAGCCGGACGGCCTTTACGCCGCCCGGCTCTCCTCCTGTGGAACCCGTAAGCCGGATTCTGTGACCTTCCGAGTTTCCTCAGTCGGCCGGCAGTCATTTCTCTAGCCCGCCTTGCGGCGGACTCCGGTTCAGCGTTACCGCCGTTCCGATGCAGCACCAACCCGGGGGTGTTCTGCTTGCGCAGAACGGGCGGGCCACCCATTCCCCCTGTTCGGCCTTGCACCATCCGTGGTTTATCTATCTCTCTGGTTACCCAGAAAGCGGTGGGCTCTTACCCCGCCATTTCACCCTTACCTAGCTTGCGCTAGGCGGTATATTTTCTGTGACACTTTCCGTCAACCCCGACTTGCGTCGAAGCTGCCCCCAGCTTTCCCGGGGCGGATTGCCCTGTGGTGTCCGGACTTTCCTCCGCCAAACCTCCGTAGAGATGTAGCGGCGACTGCCCTGGTTCCGTTTAAAAGCATAAAGCTAAAATCCCAACTGACAATCCCCAGACTTGAGTACCAGAACCAAGCCAAAAAGAACCAAGATTATATCACCACTCCCCGAACCCAAACTAACCTTACTCCATCCAGATTAATGGATTCCAAGTGCACAGAACAATCAACTCCAAAACAAAGGCAATCAGAAATGTCGGAACCAGAATGGTTAAACCGATACCTATGGCGATAGGAAAGTGGGGGTTATCATTACGGTGTTTCGCCAACTGAGCCCCAGCCACCAAAACCACCGCCGCACCTAAAGTCATCGAAGTAATGATCATGGACTTGTTCTACGTAAAGTAGGATTGAAGGCAAGTCGTCCTTCCTCGATTTCTTTAAGAAAGCTACTCGCTCGCCTTTCCCTGCCCGTCGATCACCTTGCTCTGGGTCCCTACCCTAACCTGAGCTCGTCCCCCTCGAAAATCAGAGGCCTCATCAAAATTAGCCGGAATGATCATTTCCCCCTTTAGGTTAATATAACCAAACTTTCCCGTGATTCGGTCCTCGGTCTGTACTCGTGCCATTCCTTCGTAAAAGGAGCCAGCCCAAGCAAATTTCTTCTCAAAAGCCTTTTCTCCATCGGGCTTAATGTAGAACCATGTCTCTTTATCCCCGGGAGCCCCGCCTTTTTGCACCGCGGCTAGCTTTCCAGAAAAGGACTGCACCTGATCGTAGTCTGCCTCGACAATGAGCTTCCCCTTTGGATTCACGAACCCCCATTTTCCGCCATCTTTCACTGCGCCCAATCCCTCCTGAAAGGGTCTTGCCCAAATATATTCGCCCTCAATCGCCCACCTCCCTTGCCGATCGATATAGCCAAACTTCCCCGTGAGCCGATCTCCCTCGCAGGCGGGTGCGAGATTTTCCGAGAAATCGCCCGCCCATGAAAAACGTGGAGGAATTTTCCAGTTACCTTTTTTATCAAGATAGCCCCACGTCGTGTTTTCCCTGGCCGCAGCCAATTCGTCGTGAAACGGCTTCACCTCGACAAACTTCGGCTCAACCCCCCACGAACCATCCGAGGCACGGAATCCCCACTTCCCATTTTCTCCTTTGGCGGGCGCGGGACCCCGCGCAAACAACCGCTTCTCATCCTCGCCCGTCCCTTGAGTAAAAGCAGGTGCAAGCCATAGCCGACTTCCTAAAAAAAGGAGAAGCAGAACTCGATAAACCATCCCTATCCCTAGGAATGATAAAGCTACGGGTCAAGGCAGGGCTGGCACTTTATCCAGAACCTAGGATAATAAACCGATGCGAATCTCTGCCTATTTACCAGTTCTTCTCTTTGCCTGCTTAGTCTTATCGGAAAGCCTCCACGCCCAAGACACCGATTTTCAAGCGGGAGCATCTCCCTACACTCCCCAGCAGTTGCACGAACTTCTTGTCGGGCAACGAAGAGAATCAGTCCTACAATTCTTTGGTCGTATGCCTAACCACATTCAAGGGGTAGACTGGATTTACAATCGGATGCTCATCTATGTCGCCGAATCCGATCAGTACTACACCACCGCAATTGTCTGCTTCTCCCACGGAGATGGCCTCGTCTGGCAGGTTGTCTGTTATCCCTAGTGCTTTCTCTTGAAGATGGATTATTATTCTAACGGTCTTAGCGCGCTTAGCTCAGGGGTAGAGCGGCTGCTTTACACCTCTCCTAATGCGGTTTCTCACGATCACTCATAGTTTCAAAGCGTTGATTTATAGCATCAGTAGTTTTCCTACCTACCCCCAGATCACCCCCCACCTTACGTACTAAAGTTACGCATACCCAAAACGCGCCCATCTCCCTCGCTTTATGCAAACCCGGAAAGGAATCAGTGACTTAATTCCACCGCCGCCCATCCCTCATCGCTGAGTAATTTCGCATCGTGTAGCTCTTTCCCAAAAACTCTCTGCCGTTCTCCAATCTTTGCGCTCTTTAATCGGTTCAACTTTCCCGCCAGTAATGAAAGATTGAAAACTTGGTTGGATAGTTCTGGGCATACCGCACGCGGTATCACGTGATCGGCCTCGGCCTCCTCGCCAGCGTGCTCGCCCTTGGTAATGGTGGCGCTATGGCCTCTCCTTAGCTCTGCCATGCCCTCGGGTGTGAGAATGCCATACTCCTTGGCAAGGCGTAGGTTTTCCAACATGCCCCAGCGAATAAAGCCAGCGTAGGCCGTTCCTGCAGTGCCGTTTAACTTTGCCGCCTCATCCAGTACTGCCTCCGGCCGCTCGCCCCCAGCCTCTGCCATCGCCAACCAGTAAACGCACCGCTGCATCCTTGGGTTCGCCGCTCGTTCGCCTTTGAGCGTTGCCAGCTTCGCTGGGTCGGTTTGCGATGCGATAGCCACGGCTGCCGTTGAAGGCGCGGCCATGATGGAGGGCGCGGCCGCCAGTAGGAGTGCGAGCAGTAATTTAGTCACCGCCTCAAGCTACTACCGCTCCGGCCCATCCTCAATGCCCCCATTCGTCCTCTCTTAGCGAGTCCCACGCTTTGTTAAGATATGCGGAGGCCTTATCCAGTGCCACGGCCCCGCCTCCATCGGGGAAGATCTTTTCGCCTTTGCTGTTCAGAATATGATAGCGGCCCCCACCGGAAGCGGCCGGGTGGAGGAACAGGCCAAGATCATTCGCCTCCGAAAGTAGTCGGCGTAATGCGGCCTCTGTCTCAATCGCTTGACGTTCTTTTTCTCCTACCTCACTCATCACGTTCTCCCCTTTGCCTCACCTCAATTAAACGGCGTATGGATGCCCAAGGCACTCCACCTTTTTCCGGCCATCTGCCCACGCCATAACCTTCCTCGGTGGCCCACAGGCCATCTTCACACTCAATCAAGTACAGGCCGTAACATCGGATCTGCCCCTTGGCCCACCACAACTCACGCGGCGTTGGCTGCATTTCGCGCCCTTATTCTTTGGGATGCGTGGCGGCCTCCGGCCACGGCCCGCAGTTGTGCCAACCTGTAATTATTGACGGCCCACGCTGGCTTGGCCCCCCGGCTGGTCAAGTTGAACACTTTTCGCAGTTGGATGCCGTGCTTTGATAAACAAGCGCGAGTACATCCGAGATCTTTAGCCATTGTGCGAAAACTCAAACCCAGGATCTCCGGTGCGAATATCGAAGCGAAAACGGCGAAGCGTCTAGATGTTTGGATTACTTGCCCCGGTACGATGATCCGGCGTAGAAACTCACCCAAGGCGTGTGCGGCCGTCTCGCCCGTAGGGATGGAAAGGTCATCACCATCACAGGCCCGAGTGATCGCCTCCACGCCAGCGCCGTGGTCGGACGTGAGTTTTTCCATTTTTCTATCGTGGCTGTGTTGAATGTCTCTCACTGGAAAAAGCGTTCCCGGTAATTACGCCGCCGGGAACATCGGCGAATGAACTATCACCTTAGGATCTCATTCTCCCACCTAATGGGTGGGAAATTGTTAAGGAAGAAATGCCCCAAGAATCTCGCGCCACTCCGTTAGATGGGCATTAGGTCGGGCAAGTTGGGCGCGTGTTTCCTCGCACCGGAGGCGAAGTGTTCTCGAGGCCCCGCTCTCTCCACCGCTGGCGGCTCCGTCTAATCGGAGGAGCGCTTTTGCATCTGCATCAAATTGCCCTACGTACTCCGCATCTAAAAAGCGGCCAATCTTTTCCAAGTGCCGCCGGACAACTGGCGCGATAAGTTCTTCCCGCATCCCGGCGATCTTTCCGTAGAAAATGGCGAGAGCGTTCCCCAGTTGCATCGACGAATACGGAGGAGTCCACCGGAGCGCGATGATGGCATCGGCGGCCGCTGGCGATGGCGAACTAACACACTCAGCCACGGCCGTATCAAAGGCGGCCTGCGGGTTGTTGCTCACGCTTTGCAATCGAGCCACAACTCGGCTCCACGGCTCCACCTTTTTCTCTAGTGATTCCAACTCTTCCACGTCTGCCAAACTCAAACAAAACTTAGGACGCTTGCCGAAAAAAACATCCCATAGAAAACGGAATGGCAGCGGTGGCTGTGGTTCTAGGTGGCGGGTTGTTTCTGGATCGGGGTTGGTGGTGATCATTTTTATTTATTCCTCTGGGTGCTTTTTGCGCCTGCTCGGTAAGTCGAGCATCCGCGTTTTGTGTCGAAGTGGGCTGAATTGGCGGCGATTCGTGTCTCGATAGCCTTTGCCATCAGATAACCCCGCTCGCTCATTCTCTTGGAAAGCTCTGGCCATAGCGCCGTCCTCGCGTCCCCGGTGCTTTTTAGATAAGCGTCTGCGATGCCCTCATCGTTCATCGCCGCCGGATCGGTGGCGGCGGCTTGAAATTGCGTATAGGCGGCCACTCGCCCCGCCAACTTGAGCGCTTCCTCCACTTCGATCCGGTCGAGATCGGAGCACGTAAAGGCATAGATCCCGGGCCGTGTGCCGTGGGTTTTTAGTCTCTTGCTACCGATCCAACTCAAGAGAGTGGTTCGTGGTACTAGGTTTTTGAGCCTCTTAGTTAAAGTGGTGGGTGAGTGCCATTCGAGCGTGTGTGTTTCCATACCGGGGAAGCGGTGTCAACTCGTCCATCCATTTGTCGGGTAAGGCCAATTTAAGATGATGTAAGTTATTGTAGTTCAACGCTCGCCCAAAGCACTCGCCTTACGGAACCTGATTGATTTTTGAGTGAAAAAAAAGATTCCTTGCCCGAAAAGTTTTAAAGTTTTTTTGAATTTTTTCTGAAAATATTTTTTGAAAATTTAAAAATATTTTTTTGAAATTGTCACCCTCACCCGGCCCCGGCCGCGCTCTCGCGGGCCTGTATGTTAAATGGTAATTTCAATTTAACATACATTTTACTCAAGAGAGGCCCGGTTCGGTCACCGGTACCAAACAGGAACCGGTGAAGGTAAGCCTGTATGGTGCTTGGTCGTTTTGGCATTAGCGGGGCCTATAAGGAAAAGGCAAAAACATCTTAGAAGGGGATAATGCCAGAATCACCATACACCATACACCCCTCTTCTAATGTAGCGGTGTAGGTTTTAACCCTACCCGGGGATCTTTTGAGCGTTCTATCGCCCCATACTCGCCCCACCGCTCGGGCCATTAACTTCCCTGCCCAACTGCTAACGGATCGAGCGGCCCGAGGATCCCCACTAGCGCGATCCGTAAGCCGGGACTCAAACAGGCCCAAGGGTTGCCAAAGATCGAGGAGGCCCTCGGCGTAATAAGGAGCGCCCAACGTCATCGCCGCGATCCCGGCCACAAGATCCTCGTCCTCCGTGGGATCTGCGTAAGGAAGTTTCGCCTGTGCCAGCGGATCTCCAAAGCCATTGAAATGAACGATCCCACCAACGCAGCGCCGCCAATCGTTGAAACGATCCCCGGCCTCCGGCGATGCTGGGCGGCCTGCCTCCACCCACGCCTCCACAAGCCGCCAACAACAAGCCAAGATCGCCCGCCTCCGGGCCAGAATATCGGCATAGGTCAAAGATCTCTTAAAGCATCTGACGCCGGGCGGCTCCTTTCTAAAAAGTTGAACAAACAAAAAGCGATCAAGGAGATCGCGGTCTAGGATCATTCCGTTTCCTGTGAAATAAAATAGCGGCTTTTTGACGTCGGCGTTTCTACTCGCGCCAAGCTCTCTCCCATTAAATTTTTCACCAGAAGTTAAGATCGAGGCCAACGCACCAGAGGTCACCCGGCCGTCAACATTATCAAAAGCCATATATGGTTTGCTCACCAGTGCGGCCGCAAAGATCTTTTTCTCGGCCTCCACCTTGGCCTCCTTACCAGCGGGCCAGTTGGTCGGAATAAACTCACCAAAGGCGGTGTAACAAGTAAGGGCCGCCGCCGTTGTTTTCCCTGCCTGCTTATCGTTAGCGTTGAAAACAAACACCGGGTGATCGGTCGTTTTCGGCATTAAGAGAAGCGCGTATGGTGTGAGAAGAGAGCCAATAGTCACCGCAAGACTCTTGCTCTCGTCTTGGAACCTAAACTCAGAGTACAGGTCGTTAAGGTACTCCCGCGCCTCCTCCACGCTCTTGATCTCGTCCCGGTAGTCATCTGGTCCTGTAACATAACACCGGGTCTCAGCGTCATAGCCGGCACATAGAAAGCGCAGTTCGTTATCCTTGCCCCAAGCCGGAGAGCCTGCGCATACACTGCGCTCTACGATTCTTAGATGAGCGTGAAAAGCGGGACTCTTTAACACCATCACCGCCGTCTGCCTGCTCATCGTTTTTTTTAAATCGTGAATGGCGCACGTCCTCACGTACTGCTCTACCCAAGTGCAAAAGCGATCCGGATTCATTGGAACAAGCTCCCCGGTAGGTCGGGCCTCCACCACTTCCTCACCCTTTAAAAACAAAGGCTTATTTTTAATAAGCGTGCCTAGCTCTGCGGCAAAGTCGGAAACGTTGCGATCCTCGCTCGCCACAGGCAACAGCATAAGCGGAAGGTCTCCGTTTAATTTAGTGTTGATGGGACTCATTGTCGTTGCGCTCATAAACTTCTCCTTTTTCTATCGTTCAGCGGCGTTGGATTCCCGGCTGGATCCAGAAATAAAAGTTTCTGCTCCCGGTCACCACGCCACGCTGTCGGAAGTCGTGTCAAGCGGACAGCTGTCATAGCCGCTGGATCCGCTCCGTGTCTCACTAGGCCCGGTTTGATTACGTCCAACGCTTCGAGAAATTGCTTTTTGTCTGTCGCATCGCATCGGAGAAGAAAATGAATACTACGGCCCCCGGAGGAGTAGATCGCCACGGCCGGGAGTGGCACTTGAGCCATCGCCCGGAGCCACAGGAGATCGTCGGCTTTGTCGCTCTCAATTACAATATGACGGAAGTCGGTTAGATTGCTCTCAGATCTTAGCGAAAGTTTTCCATCCGTGTTTTCCTTGAACATTCCATTCGTGGGATTTGATAAAAAGAAAACACCCTCCTCTGATTTAAGTCCATTCACCCACTCCTTCCCGCTTCCCACTTCGTATGCTCGCCCCGGATCCGTCCGGTGCTGGACGATGATCGCGTGTTCTCCTGGTCGAAAGACGGCATCCAAAAACGCGGAAGCGATCACCCCAGCTGGGTCGATCGGAGAGCGGGCCGCCACCTCCTCCCACGTCAATTCCGGCCCAGCAAAGGCTAAGCGAGTGAGAGCCGCGGGCGAATAGGTCGGCGGCTTCGGCTTGTTCTCCTGTAAAGCCGTCGCAACACCCACCACGGCCGGAGCGTTGACGTAGCCGTACGCTCGTTTTTGATTGCGCTCAATATCTCGCACCACCAACTTCCCGCCGGAGCCGATCACCCTTCGGCTCACCTCGTCATACGCCGCCAGCGGCGTGATCCCCAACTTCCCCGCCCGGAGAAACGCTTTGTAGGTCTGGTCGTTCTTCGTCTTGCCGTCAGACCAAGGCAAGCCGTCCACGTATCTGATCCATACTTCCCACGGATCCCGGCGAGAGGCGGTGATACTCACCGCGCCCTCCCGGCCCAAGCCGTAAGCTCGGAGGATGGGATGAGCACGTGGCGCATCCGTTTCAGCGTCTTAATATGCCCGGCGTCGATCTCGCGCCGGATCGTCATCTTGGACACTCCCAAGATGCTCGCCGCTTCTTTTAATTTATATGTGAGGCGTGGGAGACAATTGCTTTGGCCGTCTCCTACTTGAGCCGTTTCGTTCTGGGTTGCTTTCACGCCCTCCATTGGGCTCTAACGAAACCAGTGCGGCCAACGTAACCCGCTGGCAATTTACTTTTTAATTGCCACTGGTTTTCTTTTAACCGGTAGCTTCATCCCGCGTATTAAGCGGTGAACTTCTTCGTCCTTTACGTCCGAGAAAACACTCGCGGTTAATCCTTCGTTGCGAATGTGCGAAATTATTTCAGCCGCCGTCGGTGTTATCTTTTTCTCCTTCTTAAAATAATTAAAAGTGGAAACAATTCCAACTTTTCGTATATCCGGAAATCCCACAAGACACCGGGGATCTGTTAGCATTTCTATTGCCCCAGCGAAGCGGCGTAAGGAGGTAAAGTCTCTTTGCGGAAGTTTGGGTAAAAACCATCTCATAATGTTATCTATATGATTTCCGACGGCCTTTTTGTGGGCTTCGATGTTTTCGCAGTGGCGCGCTTCGCTCCCCCAAAATAGCTCCCAAAGATCTTGAATAATCTCAAAATCATAAAACTCACCAAAAGCCAGTTTTTCTGCAAAGTCGGGATCACCATATTGAACGTCCACAACGCGCCATTTACTTCTGCCGCCTTTCTTACTTTGTGGCTTTTTAAACTTAGCGGCGGCCGCGGCGGCTAATTCATATTCCCTTTTTGAGAGTTCGTTATTCATCACGCCAACCTCATAAGCATTTCATTTTCATACTTGGGCCGGATATGTCGATAGGTGCGGAGGATCAACACTCCTCCGTCCCGGTGGCCCTGTGTCCTCGACACCACCCCAACGTCTACCCCCAGCTCCATAGCGCGGGTGATAAACATTCGACGGAAGCTCTTGGCCGAATACTTGGAAAGTTTTAGATCCCGGCATGCGGTGGAGATCGCCTTTTTGGGATCCTTTACTGCGAATACAGAATCGGCGGGGTCTAGATCCTTGGCGGCCGCCTTTAGTTTTTCGATAAGGGGACGAAGTTGGGGGTAGATCATTATCGAAAACGCTTTGCCTGTCTTTCGTCGGAGTAGGTGGATCTGTCCCTTGGCAAGATCCACGTCTTGCCATTGGAGGGCGGCACACTCAGCCGTCCCGATCCCTGCTAGGCCCATAAACTCCACGAGATCACCAGAGGCCCCGGCCGTGTCGGAGAATGGCTGGGAGCGGATCGCTTTGACGATGGCCTTAAACTCCTCAATCGTCGGCGTGAGTTTAATCGTGTCTGGATTCCCCTTGCCTTGAAACGTGGTGATCGGATTGGTGGCGATTACCCCATCGGCCACTGCCAACGCAAAGATGCCGCGCAAGGCCCAAGCGAAATGGTTCCGGTAGGAGTTGCTCACCTCCTTTTTTCCTTCCCCCAATTTCTTTAAGTTGGAAATGAATGAGAGAACTTCGGTGGGTTTAATCTTACGCACTAGGACGGAGGCCCCACGGGGCCACTCCTCTTTAATGCGTCGAACAAATAGGCGATCATTCTTTATTGTGGCGGCGGCCCCGGACGCGCGAGTGGAGAGCCATTGATCGGCGGCCGCGGCAAGCGTGAGGGATCGAGATCCGGCGGCCAGTTGCTCATCTTCGTTTCGTCTTACGCGAAGTAGGCGGCGGGCCTCTCCAAGATCCGTGGTGGAGAGAGTTTCTTGGACTCTGTTCCCTTTGAAGCTATATAAAGCAAAGTATGACCCAACTTTTTCCGTCCCTACGGCCTTTCTATACAGGCCCGGCTCGATCCGTTTCATCGTTGCTACTTGTTCTCTCATTCCCCGAAAGTACCTTACGTACAAATGTTACGCAACACCTAATTTCATCTTTTTTATATTCCATTAACTCATTGAATGACAACACTTAGCGCGCTTAGCTCAGGGGTAGAGCGGCTGCTTTACACGCAGTTGGTCGGGGGTTCAAATCCCTCAGCGCGCATTCTCTTCATGGCGGTTCTTCTCGCTGGACCTCCCACCTCTTTCTCTGCACCCGCCTCCCCCATTGGCCCTGTCTATGTTCTGCCCATTCAAGGGGAGATTCAAAAAGGAACCGTTTATGTCGTACGCCGCGGAGTCAAAGCAGCTTTAGCAGCCAACGCATCTGCTCTCGTCCTCGACATGAACACCCCTGGGGGTGAAGGCGAAGCGATGAAGGAGGTCATGGCCACGATCGCTAAGTTTCAGCCAACCGATAAAACCTATACCTACATCAACAAAGAGGCGTTCTCCGCTGGCGCTTTTATCTCCGCCTCGACCCGTCATATCTGGATGGCACCCGGATCGATTATTGGTGCCGCCTCACCCGTTACCCTTGGCCAAGAGGGGCCTAAAGAACTTCCCCCGAAATTTGTCTCAGGCTATGCCGCCCTGATTCGTGCAGCCGCCGAACAGAACGGCCACAACCCCGCTATCTTTGATGCCATGGTCAATAAACAGATTGGCCTTAAAATAAATGGCCGAGAGATCGTCGCCAAGGGAGACATTCTCACCCTAACTACCCAAGAAGCCACCCAACCGACAGGCAATCCTCCTCGTCCACTCCTTGCCGCAGGAGTCGCCCCCGATCTTCAGACGCTAATCGAAAAAACCGTACAGCCCGGAGCTGTCATTGTCCGAATTCAGCCCACCGGCTTTGAAAACATTAGCCGATGGATCATTACCATCTCACCCCTGCTCCTCGGTGCCGCTTTTCTTTTCGGATATCTCGAGTTCAAGACTCCCGGTTTCGGTCTCTTTGGGGTGCTCTGTGGAATTTGTGCCTTTCTTTTTCTTTTCGGCCACTACATTGCAGGTCTCTCCGGCTATGAAAACGCCCTGCTGCTTCTTCTCGGCCTTGCTCTTCTTATCAGCGAATTTTTTCTTTTCCCTGGAACCTTCATTCCTGGTCTGCTTGGTCTTGCCCTCATCCTTTTTGCCGCCCTCAACGCCATGATCGATCGATACCCCACCGATCCCGCTCTTCCCACTCTCCCTCAGCTCCACTTTCCCGCGATCAACTTGGCTTTAGGTTTCTTTGGTGGACTCACCGCCATTCTCCTCGCCGCCCGTTATTTGCCTGAAACCATTCTCTTTCGAGCTTTCCGCTTAAGTGCCGTATCTCCCTCCTCCTCGCTCTCGATCGACTCCTCACTACGTCCCGGACTCAAAGGCAAAGCTCTAACCGATCTTCGCCCTAGCGGTTCGGCTGAATTCCATGGTCAAAGCTTTGATGTTTTGGCGGAAGGCCATTTTATTGCTCAGGGCACCGCCATTAAAATTCACCAAATCGAAGGAGCAACCCTTTTTGTTAGCCCAAGTCCAACCCCCAAGAAAAAATCTTAGAAAAGCACCACCTTTTTATGGTTTTCTACAATCGGAACTTTTCATTTCCCTCTCTGCCCTTTGCCCCCTAAGCATTACCTATGCCTATTATCCTCCTTATCGCAGTCTCTGTCGTTGGTTTGGTCTTTGCAGTTGTCCTCATTAATTTCTTTGGACTCTGGTTGCGTGCCCTGACCTCAGGCGCTCCCGTCGGCATTCCCACCTTAATTGCCATGCGACTCCGCGGTATTCCTAACTCCCTCATCGTTAACGCCAGGA
>Ga0209086_10002938_pt1 | contig 13094 bp, 30 predicted proteins | sample M_130207_XF_Meta_FD_187312 | JGI IMG/M metagenome (GOLD analysis project Ga0209086, IMG submission 187312) | Freshwater microbial communities from Lake Montjoie, Canada to study carbon cycling - M_130207_XF_MetaG (SPAdes) (version 2) | ecosystem: Environmental > Aquatic > Freshwater > Lake...
CGAGATTGTGTGAATTTTATGGAATGGCCACTCACGCAACAAAGACCAATCAGATCAGAGATGCATTGCATAATGTCGCAACTGTCATCATGCGACAGGAACCCGACCCGATTCTGTTTAGTCGTATCAAGAACCTACATGAATTGCCATATAGCATCCTCGATGCTCGCAGAGGCATTCATGTTGCACGGTCTGTATTTGCTAATGAAGTCCTCAAGCTTCGGCAGCGCAAGACCGCTAACAAATCAGCAATGGTGCAAACTTACATTGACGATGGGCTTGTGGTCATCAATGATTTTCTCGGTACCGATAACTCGGAACTGATTAGAGAGATGGAACAGTTACCAATCAGTGTCAATAAGAATGGCTCGAATGTCATTAGCACAATGACTGATAATCCTGCTCTGCGTAGTTTTCTTTTCGATAGCAAGCTTCGGGATTGCGTGTTTGATTGCTTGATGATGTCCAAGACGCACAAGGATGCATCGAGGCAGTTCCTAGATAACACGTTTGTTCAGCGCGTTCACAATAAACCAAACGACGGCGATGTTCAGAAAATCATGCACTTCGATACCTACTATGATGCAATGAAGTTCTGGTATTTTCCTAAAGAGGTCAAACTTGAAAACGGACCCTTTACAATCTCACCACAATCGCACATAATGAATGAAGCTAGACTGACATGGATGCAAAGCGCATACATGCGATATTATGATAAGACGATAGAGCCAGAGCGTACCTATGGGCACGCAGAGGGATCGCTGAGAGTTTTGCCAATCGAGATGGAAGCCATGGGACTTGGCGTTGCGCCAATGATTGTGCCAAAAGATACATTTATTATCTCGAATGTGTTTGGCTTTCATGGGCGTGGCGAAGCCGCAGTGGATTCGATCCGTGATGCTATTCATGGCTCAATTCGATTGAATTCTCCATTTGACAATGAGGAATGATTGTGTTATGATGAATTCAAATCGGAGTTCGTCATGGCTATCCTTCCAATCTACTACACCACCACCAATTTTCGCAAACGCAAGGCTTCGTTGCCCACACGCGCATCCGAGGAGTCTGCTCGTAAAACTGCAGAACTTCTGGCGCGTGTGGGCTACGTCAAACGTGATCGTGCGCCAGTCAAAGCCAAAGCAGACCAGTGGCAGAATGAGCGCAATGTGGCACCTTTGACAGATGCTATTCCTGGCGGCATTGCAGCCAAGCGCGACAAGCTCAATGACCACAAGTGGAAGCGTGGGCTTGAAGAGACCAAAGAGACAATCAAAGAAATCCAAAACAAGGCTGCGCGTACTGCACCCGCGTATTCCAAAGGCGCTTACCAGTATATCACTGATGGCGCAGATACCAAAACTCTCGGTCGTAAAATCTAGGAGCTATGTGATGGCACGCAAAAAAGCTAAAAATCATACGTTCACGCGGGATGAAAAAGAAAAAATGTGGAAAGATATGGCAAAAAAATTTATCGTGGAGTTTGAAGAAGATCAATGCCAAAAATTTCCTAATTTACACAAGCTTGTGAGTGGTGCAAAAGAAGACGATTATAATTTGTTTTATCATCTTGCATTGCGAGAAGGTAAAAAGATGTTCAAAGATGGTGTTGGACATGTTGTAGAAAATAATGATCCAGACGATTGGATGTCGGATGAGATGAATTGGGAAGTTGGTGTCGGTTCACTTATGGACACATTGTTTGATTTAGGAATGTGGATATACGAAGATGAAGAGGAGAATATATAATGATGTGGACTAAGCAAAGTGTGGCCGAACTGGCGCGTGAAAATGTTATCCGTGTGACGTTTACAAAGTCTGATGGCACAGAGCGTATTATGGTATGCTCATTGATGGATCAGTATCTTCCTCCTATCATGGAAGACGCGGAAGTAACAACGAAGGATAATCCAAATGTTCTCGCAGTGATGGATCTTCAAGCGCGAAGCTGGCGCTCATTTCGAATTAATTCGGTTATTAAAGTGGAGACAATGGAATGAAACTTAAAATTACTGGCTTACGCGATACTGCAAAGCCGATGACAATTGATCCTGCACAAAATGGCACGTATGGGCATATCGGTTCGCAGGGCGGCACCGAGCAGATGTACAAGGGTCTTATGGATCGTCTTCCAGATGACCTAAAAGATCCATTCAATATCATTTGTTCGCGTGTGCGCGAGGTTGATTCCTCAAAGCGTAATTTGCTTTGGTTGCATGATACTTGGGACGATCCTGAGTCGCAGCATCTTAAGGAAAAGTCTAGTCTTGATCGGTTTGAAAAGCTAATCTTTGTTTCAAACTACCAGCAAGAAACTTATAACATGGCGCTGCAGGTTCCTTATGATAAGGGTATCGTATTGCAGAACGCAATCGTTCCTATCGAGGATCATGTAAAGCCAGAAGGTACAATCAATCTTATCTATCACACCACGCCACATCGTGGGCTAGAACTCCTTGCACCTGTCGTTGATTTTATGACAGATCGAGGAATTGATTACCATCTCGATGTTTATTCGTCGTTTGCAATCTATGGTTGGGAACATCGAGACGATCCGTATCTGCCTCTTTTCGATAAGCTCAGAGCCAATCCTAATGTGACATATCATGGATTCCAACCTAATGTGGTTGTCCGTGAAGCTTTGAAGAAAGCACACATTTACGCATACCCAAACATCTGGCCCGAAACATCTGGCATTTCTGTTATTGAAGCCATGAGTGCTGGCTGTGATGTTGTGTGTCCTAATTTCGCTGCATTGCCTGAGACAACTGCCAACTTCGCTACGATGTACGGTTGGTCAGAAGATGCCAACGTCCATGCGAACAGATTTGCCGGACTTCTAATGTTAGCTATCAAGAATTTCTGGGATCAGAATAATCAAAACAAGTTGAACTTCCAGAAAATGTACACCAACAATTTCTACAATTGGGACTATCGCATTCAGCAGTGGGTTGGCTTCCTTGGCGGACTTAAAGGTTGACAATACCTAAGCTGTGTGATATGATGTTCTCTAATATGAAAGGATCAATACATGGCTAAGAGTCTGCTACAGATGGCACCCAAGAAGAAGGTCAAGCGGATCACACCGCGCGGGCTAGATCAGAAGTATCTTGGTGAAGAGCCGACTTGGGAGGATCAACAGTTCCTTGGTGAGTCAGCTCTTTCATCAAAGATTGCTGGCGCATATAATTGGTACAACTATTTTTCAAACTCCAAGATGAACCGTGAGTTCCTCGAGGAGTTTATGGTTGCTGAGGGTATGTCCAAAGCTGCTTTGCAGATGATGAATAAGGTTGATGACCATCACATTCTTCCTAGCATATGGAAGATGGCGCGTATGATTACGATGGGTTACGATGCCCCCAAAGAGCGTCGGATAATCCTATTCAATGACATTACAGAAATTGTGAAGCGTGGTATTGCTATCGCTGAGGCTGAAAGGCCGCCGTCCGCTATGTCCAAAAGCACGGTGACAAACAATCTGCTGGCTGATGTTGAGTCTATGGTAGATGCTAATGATGAACAGCTCACCAAATTTTACGAACTCCTGAAAAACAAAGCACCAAAGCCGGCGATGGTTACAGATATTGCTAACTATTACCAGCCGTGGGTTGATGAAATGAAGGAAGCATACGCAACAAAAGACACCGATTTCAAGTATGCTTATCGTCATATGACCAAGAAACAAATCAAGGAGCGCATTGCTCTATTTGAAGGAATCATTAATGATTGCAAGTCTTATGTGGGTAATAATCGCAAGGCTGTTGTACGCAAGCCACGCAAGATCAAACCTAAGAGCGATACCGTTATCGTCAAAAGCCTCAAGTGCCAGAAGGAAGACGTTGACCTGAAAATCGTCAGCATTGACCCTACCAAGATCGTCGGCGCTAAAGAGTTGTGGACATTTAACACTAAATATAATGTTCTCGCGCACTACGTTTCTGATACAGGTTTGTCTGTAAAGGGAACAACTCTTCAAAATGTAAATGATAAGTTGTCCTCGCAAAAGAAACTTCGTAAGCCAGATCAGGTGTTGCCTGGTATCACTGGATCTACATCCAAAGCTGCCATCAGGTCGTTTGAAGCTATCACAACCAAGGCCAGTGAACCAAATGGACGAATCAACGAATACACAGTCCTTCTTCGTGCAATCAAATAATATCGTAAAGTTTCCGAAAAATAATCCTCGCGCACATGTGATCGTGATAGACGACAACGATGAGGAACGGATTAAGTTCAAGCATGACTTTGTAGACCAAGCGGTACATGATGTTGGCAAAAAGCTTATGTACCTCTTGTCGACCAAAGGCTTTGATATAACCACGCCAGAGTTTGACGATAGCTATACGTTCACGATGGAATCCCTTCGTGCTACTCTCTTGCAGTCCATGGGTGTTAGCCATCCTTTCCTCATCTTTATCAATGACTTCATAGAAGGTTTGAATAAGCTTGAGGAAGAGCTTGACGACGAAGAATGATCCGTGTACTATACAGAATGAAATAAGGAACAGTGGTAATGATTCTCGTTGACTTCAGCCAAGTTATGATCTCCAATCTAATGGTGCAGCTGGCTAATAACCAGCAACAGCTTGACGAGTCCATGGTCCGCCATATGGTTCTTTCAAGCTTGCGTATGTACAAGCAAAAGTTTCCTGAGTATGGCGAGATTGTCGTTTGCTGCGATGGTCCGTCATATTGGCGTCGGCAGGTATTCCCTCACTACAAGGCCAATCGGAAGAAGAACCGTGACAGTTCTGGGCATGATTGGGCTACCATCTTTGAATCCCTCCACAGAATCCGTGACGAGATTCGCGACAACATGCCATATCCTGTGCTGATTTTTGATCGCGCAGAGGCCGACGATGTTATCGCTTCCCTGTGTCACGCATACGGCGAGACGATGAACTTGCCTACCGCTGAAAAGATCCTCATTCTTTCCAGTGACAAGGACTTTGCTCAGCTCCAGAAGTATGCAAACGTCCAGCAATACTCGCCCATCATGCGGAAGCATATTGCTATTGATAACCCTGAGCGGTTCAAGCAATACCACATTCTGCAAGGCGATAGCGGCGATGGTGTGCCAAACTTCCTGTCCGTCGATGATACCTTCGTATCTGGTGGCAGACAGAAGCCGCTGCCCAAGAAGAAGCTTGAGGAGTGGACTACGCTCCAGCCCGAAGCATATTGCACTGGTGAAATGCTGCGGAACTATTATCGCAATAAGAAGCTGGTCGACCTTGATGAAGTACCTGAGGAATTGCAGACGCAATGCGTTGAGGCTTATCGTGCATACGAGCGGCAGCCGCGTAGTAAGATCCTCAACTACTTCATTCAGAACCGCTTGCGTACACTAACGGAATCTATTGGAGAATTTTGATGTTTAAGAACTGGAGTATTGATAATACAATGATTACCGTTTTTGCGAGCATTCTTTTGTTCGTTTCGTTGGGTCTGTATAATGTTTATCGAGAAGATGTGCGATATGCAGATAATCTTGCGCGCATGTACGATCACTGTATGGCTGACGGCAATAAGGACTATGATTGCTGGAGTAAAATCTACACTAAGAAGGTGCGGTGATGAGTGATACAGATCGTTTAGAGCGCGATATCACAGCGATGGAAAAAGAAATCCGGCAGTTAAAAACAAAGCTGGATAATTCCATCATTGATATCCGTGCAGTCAATTTTTATGGTTGGGTCAACTCTGCGCCAGCTATAAAAGCTAGAACTTGGGAAGTGGTGCGCCATGAAATTCAATACAAGCGCCAAGGTTCATCTGAGTGGGTGCCTATTCCTACAATCAACCGAGACGATGAAAATTCATATATAAAGATTGAAATACCAACTGGAGAACTTTAAGAATGAAAGCATTTCAAGACTGGCCCTGCATTGATATGGCAAAGTATGCCGAATTTGTTATGGCTGTGACAAGTAAGGAAAGCCGTGTAGCTGCGGATTTTCTTGACAGAGTGCGTGAAATACATTATGATAAGGATACAGTCATCAATGTGCCATTGCTTCTGACTGCGATGATTGGCTTGACTAGTGAAGCTGGCGAGGCCCAAGAAATCCTCAAGAAGGTTTTGTTTCAGGGTAAGCCATACACCGAAGAAACTCGTTATCATCTAATGTGCGAACTCGGTGACGTAATTTGGTATTGGGTCAATGCGTGTAATGCGTTGCAGATTGATCCGAATAAGGTAATTGCATTGAATGTGGAGAAGCTTCAGGCTAGATATCCTGGTGGCACATTTGATGCCTTCTATTCTGAAAATCGTAAGGAAGGTGATATCTAATGGTTAAGAAGTTGGTGTTGGTAGAGGCAATCTCGCTGTACCGCATGACGTATGTGATGGAGGTCAATGACGATCCACAGCATGCCTTGGATGCGCTCACACTGGGTGAAGCCACAGAAGAAATGAGCCAGGAGTGGTTAGGTGAAACTATTTTCTCCCATAAAGAGATTACTGATGAACAGTATCTCAAAATTTTCAACGAAAGAAACGGCTACCTCGAAACATGGACCGACGATCAAAAGCGAAAGTTCATTTATCGAGTTGACTATACAGGAGGATCCGTGGATGAATAAGCGACCGCCATTGGCAGGTATTATCGCAAAGATTGAACTTCAAAAGACGAAGGCTAAACAGGTCGAGTTTTTGAGAAAGTACAGTTGCAAGGAACTCAAGATCGTACTTGGTTATGGTATGGATCCTGGTGTGAAGTGGTTGCTTCCTGAGACCGATCCTCCGTACAAGGCTCTCGAGGAGTCTACCGATCAGGAAGGGCGCTTCTATAATGAGATCAACAAGCTTGAATATTTCATTGCATCACCTGAAGGTTTGAATGTCAATCAGGTTCGTCGTGAGGTTCTTTTCATTCAGATCCTTGAGACAATTGATCCTCGTGATGCCAAGTTGCTCCTTCGCATGAAGAACAAGCAATTGAAGGTCAAGGTTGATGCAGTCAAGGAAGCATTCCCTAATCTAACCACTAACTGGTAAGGTACAATGAACACAGCATTTGTTATTGGTAACGGTATGTCGCGCACTGGTTTTGATTTGCTTCGCTTGAAGCCTTTCGGTACCGTGTTTGGTTGCAATGCTCTTTATCGGCAGTATTATCCTGACTATGAGTTGCCCGATTATCTGGTGGCTATTGATGAAGGTATCATGCGCGAGATTGAAGCTTCGGACTTTCCGTCCAAGCGCGTGATCTTTCCTCCGATTGATGAGCGGTGGGAACCCGCTTCATGCAATCAGGGCCGTCCGCGTAGCAATGCTGGCATGAACGCAATGCGCGAGGCTATCAAGTTGGACTTTGACCAGCTGATCTGCCTCGGATATGATTTCCTCATCAAGGATCCCGCTGCGTCTGTGTCCAATCTCTTTCATGGCACAGACAACTACGGACCAGAAACACGCGCAAGCGCGAACGACAATCCTGGGCGTGTTCGCTACCTTCAGTGGCTCGTCAATCAGCATCCTGAGATTGACTTCATTTTCATCTTCCCATCGGACGCTATCGTGACACCTATTGAAGGTCCTAACGTGTTTATTAACACCTACGAAAACCTCAATCAGTTTACAACCCAACTTGTGGATGCCCAATAATGAATATGCCTGCGGCCCTTGATCTCGCTCTTTCTATCTTCATCTGGTTTAGTTCATCAGCCTTTGGCTACTTTGCAGCACGATGGTTCTGCCGCAAGTTCCTGGATAAGGATGATGATGTCGTTTCGCTAGGTACGGTATCTGCGGACGATATCATGGACTTTTCAGATGATGATAAGCCTTTCGTTCCCGTGAAGATTGTCAAGGAGAATGGTCTCCATTATGCATGGTTTACCAATAACAACCTATTTGCAGGCCAAGCGGTGAGCGACGCCGAAATCCGCCTGACGGTTCAGGATCATCTTCTCGACCAGCTTGGGTTGAAGATAGCCTACGCCTATGAAGAGCCAGAAACTGTTGCATAATTTATTACAAAAATAATTCGTTTTTCTGAAATTATTTTTTCTAGTGATTTCAATGACTTAGTGGCATCCCTTTGCTAAGTTGTTGATTTTGCTAGAGTTTTTTATAGGAGGGTACCATTGACAATGGGGTGGATCTCTGGTATTATTAGAATATAAGATGAGTTGAGAGACAAGAGAGACCTTGAGCATGACAATAGCAGATACCGCCCTAATCTTCTCCCCCTTCATCGCACTGGCTACGGTCATGCTGGTGGCTTTCGCCATCGTCGCCGTCCTCGACAACCGCTAACAGGAGCTTGACAATATGGAATATGCAACCTTCACCGCCGTTCTCCTCATTGTCGCGTTCGTGTCGTTTTGTGTCGGCGTTCGCATGGGTTCGGCCTACGTTGCCAAGCGCATGATCGAGGAGTTCGGCAAGTGAACACCGACACCGTACCAGAGACCGACGATTACCAGATTCCCTACGTCTCCCTTCGCTAATACAGGAACTTGACAATGACTGCTTTCCCCCGCGCCTTCACCGTTTACGGTTCTTTCTACGGCTCGGACGAGCTACCCGACGCCATCGCGTCTTTCCCTACCTATCTCGAAGCTGAGATTTTCATCCGTGATTATCCCGACTCCGATCCGATCGTGGAGTATGATCGGTACCTTATTGAGATGACCGTCGGTGGTCTCCGTTTCGCAGCCTACGCCTAACACAGGAGCACAACAATGCCCAAAGTGGCTATCCGACCAAGTGTGGCAGAATTCCTTGAAAAGCATCCGACCGTTGATGGCTATACCTTGCTTTGTGTTTGCGAGGAAATCAACCGTCGTACCGGTGCTGGTATTGGCGCTTACGGAATTCTGACGCAAGCCTTGCTCCTCGACAACGCCGGTGAATACCTAGTCCGCGTTTGCGAATCCTTCCAGAACCAATCTTCCAACTGAGGTAAATGAAAATGGCTACTCGTTCCGCTATCGGCTTCCAGGAATTTGACGGCACTGTGACTGGCATTTATTGCCATTGGGATGGCTACCTTGAGGGCGTGGGTCGCACCCTTGTTGAGAACTATTCCGATCTGAACACTGTCCTTGCCCTTATCGACCACGGCGATGTTTCATCCCTTGATCGGACCATCGGCGTTGCTCACCCGTTCTCCCGCTTCGGCACTGACCTGACTGACCAACAGTGGGAGTCGCTTTTCGGCGGCATGACCACCTTCTATACCCGCGACCGTGGCGAGGATACGCCTGCGCGTGACTTTACGGATGCCGATGCTTTTGTGGCGCATTACAGTGATTGCGAGTTTTTCTACCTGTTTGACGGCCACACCTGGTCGTACCGCACCCGTCGCGGCACCGACTTTGTGCCCGTGGCGGTAGAACTCCCCGCTTGACAATCCGATCCAAACCAGCTATTATTAGAGAATAGAAGGAGAGAACGAATGGCACATTATGGCTTTCACGAAGCACTCAAGCATGGCTTTGTAGTCGCGTCCGATCCCGCGCTAGATTGGGTCGTGGTCTGGAATGGTTCCAAGACCTTCAACGTGTATGACCTTTGCACCGACGCCAACTGGAAGACCGGCCTGAACGAGGTTGATATGTTCACGTCGGATGTGGCTGACCACGAGGATGCCAAGCAATCCGCAGCCGACTATTTTGCCCGTATCTATGCCAGCTTTGAGGAAATTGAAGCCGAAGCAACCTTGATGGGAGTCTAAAAATGACCAAGCTTTATATTAGCCAGCGCGATGCTTGGGATGTTTCCGACTATGTGGAACAGCTTATGACCCTCAGTGAGGTCGTGGAAGTTCCTGGCGTGAATGAGCAAATCAGCCAGCTTCGGTATGAGATGCTACATAAGTTTACCAAGGAAGAACTTGAAGCCCAGGGCGTCGTCCCTCTCAACGGTTAAGGAGTCATAACATGCCGAATTGGTGCAGCAATACCATCACTGTTTCCCATGAAGATGGCGAGCAGATGGCTAAGTTTGAGAAGGCTATAGGCGAAGGCAATCTGTTTCAGACCTTCGTTCCGCTTTCGAGCGGCGAGTGGGACTACGGTACTGCCATCGAGGAGTGGGGTACCAAGTGGGACGTGAATGGTGGTGATTTCAATTTGGATGAAATGGCTGGCGATTATAACACTGGCTTCGGTTTCTTTGATACGGCCTGGGGCCCTCCGATTGCTTTCTATGAAGCAATGAAGGAGCTTGGATTCCAGATCACTGCCACCTACCACGAGTCGGGCCTTGCTTTCATCGGGCAGTGGTCTAATGAAGATGGTGACGAGTGTTTCGAATATGATTTCGAGAACGAGGACTGGCGCGATGACATTCCAGAGGAATTAGTTGAGCAGCTGGAATTCGAATATGACTGCTGGCTTGAATCCCAAGAAGAGATTGAGGAGGAATAATCATGCCGTACAAGACCGTCGAAGTTTGGATTGATGACGAGGAAATTAAAGAGGGTATCGACGAATTTGATGACCAGGACCTCATTGACGAACTGGAACATCGTGGGTACTATGTAGAAAAGGCAATTCCTGGTGAGACCACGGACTCAATTGCAACTGCAATATGGGCCCTGTACCAAGCATATATAACCGAGACCGATGCAGGGTTCAGACGAACCGCAGCTAAGGTATTCTGGGAACATTTAGGAAAGACGGCCTAATGAACGAACTTATGCACGCCGAAATCAAGATTAGCTTTATGAACTGGATCCAATCCGAAATCTTTCGGATCAAGGAAGACAATCCAGAAATTCGTGTGGGTCGGATCGCTCAGGATGTGACCGACACCGCGTTTGCGGTTTTGCTCGGCGTGTGGGAAACCTCTCACGGTGCAAAGCAGATGGCCGAAGAGTTCTATCAAGTGGCTGATGCAATGGTGGCTAAGGCTAACCGCTAAAGGATGATGATATGTTGATTGGTCTCTGTGGTCTCATTGGTTCTGGTAAGGGTACCGTCGCTGAATATCTCATGGAAGAGCATTACTTCCTTGGTGCTTCCTTCGCTGAAAAGCTGAAGGATGCCTGCGCTTGTATCTTCGGATGGGATCGTGATATGCTTGAAGGTGATACGCCTGAGAGCCGCCGCTTGCGTGAAATCGTTGATCCCTGGTGGGCCGATCGGCTTGGCATTCCTCATTTCAGCCCTCGGTTTGCGCTCCAGCATGTTGGTACTGAGGTCATGCGTGGTACATTGCATCCTGATATCTGGGTGTTGGCTACCGAGCGAATGCTGAGCTACCACCTGTCACTGGACTTTTCAGAGAACATTGTTATTGCCGATGTCCGCTTCCCCAATGAGATAGCTATGATCCGTCGGCTTGGCGGGCAAGTCTGGCATATTCAGCGTGGCAAATTGCCCGACTGGTTTGGCAAGAAGCATTTCGCCACGGGCATCCATGAGTCCGAATATGCATGGAATAATGAGACCTTTGACCTGACGATCCATAACAATGAGACGATGGGTAGCCTATACAAAAAGGTTGACACCATCGTCCAGAAGTGATATGATGTTTCCACAATAGGAGATTAGGCATGAAAGTTGGTGATGTGGTAACTGTCCAAGTTCGCGATCCTCGCAATTCGGCTGCGTATTGTGCTGGCGTAATCCGCGAGTGGAACGAATACACTGGCACCATCGTGCCCAATCTCAAGGGCTTTGGCCCTGATGTTTTCTGCCTGTCTACGGGTGATGCCAAGTTTCCCGTGCGCGTGATAGAGAAGGCTAGGACCACATTCTATCGTGCTGAGTTTGAAGGTGCTACCGTCACGCCCACATCCAAGACCTTCATCGTCAAGGGTTCAAAGCCCGGCTCGTCATACACTGTGACATGTGATGGTTCACACTGGAGCTGCACCTGTGTTGGTTTTGGTTTCCGTAAAGACTGCAAGCATATAAGGGAATGCAAATGATGGCCATTCTTGGTATCCTCGTTGGCGTGCTACTATGTTCCATGGCAGTTGCAGCCATCATCTGGATGTGGCTACTGATCTTCAGCATGTTTAGGAAGGAAAAAGATGATGAATGATAAGTTGATAGCGGAGCTTGCTTGTAAAGCAAATATGACTATTTTTCCAAGTGGATTGAAAGAATTTGCTCAGTTGATTATCAATGAATGTGTTGGAATTTGTATGATAGAATATGATACAGGATTAGAAATGGCACCACAGGCTCCTTGGATTGCTAAACAGATTAAAGATCACTTTGGAGTTGACTAATGCCATTCGGCGGATATAATAAACTAGACGATGGTGAGTATGAAGATTTTTCCCCGTGGGGTCCAAGGAGAGAACCGTTGATTACCGAAGAGCGTTTACACGAGATCATTACTCAAGCTGGCTTTCGCGTTGATGGAGATGAGATACTTTCTCGCTGGCGCGAAGGTGTGGATATTTCCGATGATGTTATGAAGCTTATCAAGTTGGTCGCTGAGGAGTGTATCAGACTTGGCGAAGAATCGCAATATAAGTGCAGGACATTTCCTGTGTCGGTAGCAATCAAAGATCATTTTGGATTAGACTGATGTTAGTTGTTGTCAAAGTTCCTTGTGACTTTCAAGATGTTGGAGAAAGTCTAGCCAAAATCATAGTTGATGTTGGTTTTGCTAAATCAAAAACAGAAGCGAGAAATCATATCAAGGGCGGCGGCATAAGGCTCGATGGAACAAGAGTGAATGATCCTTATGCCAGACTAGCTAAAGATGGACCGAAATGGTTTTTAGTGGAGCATGATGATGCCTAGATATTCGTTAGTGCGTGACAAAGATGGTGCTGGTGACTCCGGGCCTATGTGTGAAATCCTTGATGCTGAGAGCGGCACGGCTGTAAAGAATGCCGACTACCCTATGGTTGGTTATGGTGTTCGCGTCGGCTCTCCGTATGGTCGTACATATGCAGCGCAAGACTATTGGCAGACCACACCGATTACCGAGATCACTGAGGAGTCGGTCAATGATGAAGGTTTCTGGACCGTAAAGTTCAAGACCAAAAACTCAAGCTACATATGGAAGGAGTTTTGATATGACAGTCCGCATTGAATATATGTTGGTGGATCTTGCTGGTTCTGTTGTTGTAAATTGGGCAACATGTGAAGGTTCTGTTCAGAATGATCCTCAG
>Ga0209086_10002941_pt1 | contig 13091 bp, 9 predicted proteins | sample M_130207_XF_Meta_FD_187312 | JGI IMG/M metagenome (GOLD analysis project Ga0209086, IMG submission 187312) | Freshwater microbial communities from Lake Montjoie, Canada to study carbon cycling - M_130207_XF_MetaG (SPAdes) (version 2) | ecosystem: Environmental > Aquatic > Freshwater > Lake...
CGCTTCGCCCGCCAGCCACGTGGAGGCGAACAACTCAGCGACTTTGCATACACAACACCTGATGTACGTGGCACACAGCTCTGCCGTGACAGTAGTGGGCTATCGCTCTGCGTTAACAATGTATACAACAGGTGACAAGGGGCGTCAACAGTCTCGAGCCACGGGTTCGCGACCGCAGGAGGCGATGTCGCGCGTTCTGCCTGCTCGGCGCTGGTCCACGACGTGCGGTGACGTACGGCGGTGAGAACATCACTAGCGCAGGTTTGCCACCAGCTCGGAGCCGTTTCCGGTGCTGCTCAGGGTCCAGCCAATCGTGACCTCGTCGAGCAGCCGCGACCCGAGCCCACCAGAACGCTCGTCAGCAACCCCCCGACCGTTGTCGGTGATCGTCACGCGCAGAACATCGTGCACGAGCATCTCGATCTCAATGTCGACGGCCGATGCGGCTCCGTGCCTCACCGCATTGCTCACGGCCTCGCGGACGATCTCTTGGGTCGCGGTGATCAGGCCCGGCTCAGAGTTCAGTCGTTCACTCGCCGCCGCACTGACCGTGGCCGCGATCTCGGCCGTCCCGCGCCACAGCAGCACCACCTCAGTGAGCGCGAGGTTGAGGTCGGGCTCGGGCTGCAGTGCCGGGTCAAGCTGAGCGAGCGCCACCTCGATGCGATCTCGGGCACTCGAGAGGTCTGACGACGTCCAGTTCTCACGGCTGAGCAGGAGCGCCGATGACGTGAGCGCCGACTGCAGAGATCCGTGCAGTGCCAGTCCCATGCGGCGCCGAATCAGCCAGACCTGTCGCCTGAAGGTGGCGATGGTCGATTCCAACTCAACGTTGGCGGCCACCAGTTGCTCCTCGAGGCGCCGACGCCTAATCGCGAGGAAGACAAGGGCGGTGAGGCCACTGAGCAGGCTGACACGCAGCAGAACGCTAAGAGGGATGAGACTGTTGCTGAGCGGGAGCGAGGTTGACTGGTTGAACACCTCATGAGCGGCCGCAAATACTCCTAGGTAGACGATGCCGAGCACGAGCAGATCCATCAGGATCGATCCCGCACTCCAACTGCGCGGCCTGACGGCAACCAGAAGTTGCAGCGTCACCCACGCCGTCACGGTACCCACGAATGAGATCACGTACAGCCGTGCATCTGCGTTTCCGATGATCAGGATGACCAGTGACATCAGCTCGCAGATCGCAACCAGAACGGCTGGGCGCAGTGCATTCCGAACGTCGCTATCGGCGAGCGCTGCCGTACCCGACAACGCGCTCGCGGGAAGTTGCCTCACCACTGGCGTATCCGGGGGTGTCGCGAGACTGTGGCTCAGAGGGCGCACCACCTCGGAGATGACCCGGGTGAGCTCCCCTGCGGTCTGCGACTGCTCGGGATCGGAGTGAGCCAGATCAGTGAGCTTGGCCAGCAAGACCTTCATCGTGGGGCCGAGCACGGCGTCGGTCTCATGGGCGAGATCGGCCTGGGCCGCCGACACTCGCTCCGACATGGTGGCGGCGAGCGCGATCAGGCGTTCACGAGTTGACCTAAGCGAGTCGACAGTGGCTCGGTGGCGTGCGCTTTGGGCCGTGACCACCTCGACCACGGTCATCACGAGCACCGTGGCCATTCCGCCGCTGACCACTCGAATGAGCGGCGGGGCCTCTCCCGGCATCTGAACTCGGCCGAAGGTGCCCTCACTCACGGCGCTGGCACCCGTGACGAGGGCCCCTCGCATCGTGCCGGCGGCCAGATACACCAGGAAGGCCACGACGGGGCTCGGGCCCCCAGCATCGTGGAGGCGAAGCCCCACCCGCAGCAGGAGCAGGAGTCCGGCGACCAGGGCCGTAGCGCTCAGCCCGAACAGGACCCTCGGAGTCGCACCGCTGAGAGGCGTGGAATACCCGCCGAGCAGGGCGAAGGGCAGACCCAGCGCGACGAAGGCCCAAATAACTGGCGCGGAGAGGAACTGGGGGCCCCCGAGGTCGGAGGACCACGGCACGTGGGACTGCCGAGCGCTCACAACTCGCTCAGAGGGATGCCTGCGGTCAGCATGTAGTTGCGAGCGGCCGCCACGCGGCCGGAGCCCTCAGCATCCTCGGTGCTGCCGATCAAGGCCAGAGCGCGAGTGATCACGTTGCGCACAGCGCGACTCGACGTTCCGCGGGCCTCGGAGATCTGCTCGTTCGACATGCCGAGGGCCACCATGCGCAGCACCGCGATCTGAGTGCCGGAGAGGCCACCCATCGGACGCTGCGGATCAAGGTCGTCACGGGGAATGGCCGCGCTGTTTTCGCGGAGTACAGCGTCGAGAGCCTCGACCAGCACGCCGGAGCTAGTGAGCTTCTCCTTGCGCACGTATCCGACTCCCGGCGGCAGCGAATCGGGGGCGCGACCGGCGAAGCGCGAGTCGGGAAGGTTGGTGAGGAAGAGAACCGCAAGATGCGGCGAGGAGGCCAGCAGCGCGTCGGCGACGTCGAAGCCGGTGGGCCCAGGTCCCAGGTCAACGTCGAGCACCAGTGCGTCGGGATCGAGCAGCCGGAACGCCCGTCGTGCGTCGGCTGCGGCGGGCGCGGTGGCCACCACGAACCCGCTGCTCTCGAGCATCTCGGCGAGCAGGCTGCGCGTGAGCTGGTCGTCCTCCACCAGGAGGATGCGCCTGCCAATGCCAATATCACTGCTCACACCCTCATGCTGTCACGCCACCCCCACGAGGAAGCCCAGAAGTTCCGCGGGCGGAACGTCGACACCGCCACCACAAGGTGGGGTGGCGCTCGCTAGTCGCACTATTCCCGCTGATCCATACGAAAGCGTCACAACCGGTCAGTCGGTGTGACGCTTTCGTATGGATGAGCGGGTCGGGTCGGCCCGTGTGAGCCGCGGCGGAGCACGACCCACGTGAACATCTGCAGCGCGCCCGACGGTGTGCGATGCTCCTCGCGCTCATCGGCAACCAGGGTGAAGTGTGCGGCGAACTGCGCGGTGAGTTCGGCAGCTGAGTAGCGAGCCACCTCAAGACCCGAGCAGTGCGTGGGCCCGTCGGTCGCGAACGTCGCCACGATGAGCGACCCACCGGGCACCACCGACCGGGCCACGAGGTCGACATAGCGAGCCCTGCTGTCGTTGTCGGTGAGAAAGTGGAAGGCGGCGCGGTCGTGCCACACGTCGAAGGTTCTCACGGGCTTCCACTCGACGATGTCGGACACCACCAGCGTGACTCGTATGCCATGGGAGTCGAGCCTGGCGCGCACAATGTCCAGCGCGCGCTGTGAGACGTCGACCACGGTGAGGTCGGTGAAGCCACGAACCACGAGCGCGTCGACGAGCAGCGAAGCGCCACCCCCCACGTCAACCACCGAGCGCGAGGGGTCGGCCACCGATTCGACGAGTCGGAGTGACACTGACGGCTCGTCCTGGAACCAGCTCACCTCACGGACGCCGCGCAATTCGTACACCTGCTGCCAGTGCTGCTGTCGGTCGCTCACGTGCGGCTCCCTACCTCGTGCGCCATGGCATTAGGCGGCCGACGCGGTCACACCCCATCATGGTGCAGGCTCTCGATGCGACGTTCCCCGAGCGGAACGTCGACGCCGCCGTCACGAGGTGGGGCGGACCACGCCGGGGCGCGAGTGAGCGGTCGGTACCCTGTGACCCATGAAGGTGACCCGGCTGTCGACCACCCCCATCAAGGGGCTCGCTCTGCACCACCCCACGACCATCGAGGTGAACTCCAGCGGCGCGGTGGGTGATCGTCTTTTTCACCTGGTCGACGACGACGGGGCGTTGGTCTCCATCACCGCGGTTGGCGGCCTCGCTTCGCTGCTCGCCACGTTCGACGCAGACTCTGCCCTCCTGGTCGTGACCGAGAAAGGAGCCGTGGTCGCCGTGGTCGCCGAGGGCATCGTGGTCGCGGGCGACGCCTGCGACGCCGACTTCTTCGGCTACAAGGTGGTGGCCGGACGGCTCACACCCGGGCCGTGGGACGCCGTCTTCTCCGAGCGCGCCGGGCAGTCACTGCGTCTCGTGATGGCCGACTCCTCCGCAGTCGGCCACGACGTCGAGCCACTCAGCCTCCTGAGCGCGGCATCCACCGCCGCGCTCAGCGCGGCGGCAGGTCTCGACGATGTCGACAGCCGTCGCTTTCGGATGCTGGTCGAGTTCGACGGCGTCGACGCGCACGCGGAAGACCTCTGGCTCGGGCGGCGACTACAGGTTGGAAGCGCTGTGCTGGAGGTCGGAAGCCCCGTGCAGCGATGTGCGGCCACCACCCGAAATCCCGACACGGGCGAGATCGACCTCAAGACGCTTTCGCTCATCGGCAGCTACCGCGGTCGACAGGAGTCGATCTTCGGCCTCGGCTTCAACTTCGGCGTGTACGCCCAATGCGTTACCCCGGGCGTCATCCAGGTGGGAGATTCGCTCACACTCATCGGCGACTGAACGCCAACGACGCGCTACTCGCCCCACACCTCGGCGGCCGTCTCAACGATGAGATCCAGCTTGGCCCGCTGCTCGTCGGCCGTGAGCGAGTTACCCTCGACGGTCGACGAGAAACCGCACTGCGGAGACAGACACAGTTGGTCGAGCGGGATGAAGCGCGACGCCTCGTCGATGCGGCGCTTGAGGTCGTCCTTCGACTCGAGTGCGCCACTCTTGGTGGTGACCAGACCGAGCACGACCTGCTTGCCCGGGGGCACGAAGCGCAGCGGCTCGAAGCCTCCCGACCGCTCGTCGTCGAACTCGAGGAAAAATCCGTCAACCGCGAGGTCGTTGAACAGCGCCTCGGCCACGAAGTCGTACGAGCCCTCCGCCGCCCACGACGACCTGAAGTTGCCGCGACACAGGTGGGTGGTGACACGCATACCCTCAGGCCGGTCGGCCAGGGCCGCGTTGATGACACCGATGTACTGCTCGTGCATGTGCTCGGCGTCGCCACCCCGCTCGGTCACGAGGGCCCGCTGCTGCGGGTCGTTGAGGTAGGCCAGCGACGTATCGTCGAGCTGAAGGTAGGTGCAGCCGAGGTCAGCGAGTCCCCTCACCTGAAGTGCGTAGGCCGCCGAGAGGTCAGACCAGAACTCGGCGAGGTCGGGGTACACCACCGAGTCGATCGACTCTCGGCCGCCGCGGTAATGCACCATGCTGGGCGACGGAATGGTGATCTTGGGCACCGCGGTGGTGACCGAGTCGCGCAGAAACGCGAACGCGTCGGCGAAAACCACGTTCGGCAGGCTCACGCGATCGTGCACGCTCAGCGCGGCCGACTCGAAGTCGAGCTCGCCTTCGGCATTGCGGAAGTGCACCCGCAGTTTCTCGTCGGTGGGATCGATGCCTCCGAGCGAGTAGATGAAATCCATGTGCCACGACGTACGTCGAAACTCGCCGTCGGTGGCCGACCGCAGGCCTGCCTCTTCCTGAAGGCGCACCACCTCAGCGATCGAGGCATCCTCCACCGCCCGCAGTTCGTCTGCTGTGATGGCGCCGGCCGCGCGTTGGGCCCGCGCGTCGAGCAGGGCGGCGGGGCGAAGCAGGCTACCGACGTGGTCGGCGCGGAAGGGGGGCACGGCCATGCAACAAAGGTAGCCGCTGGCTCAACGTCCCCGCGCCGGAGCCTGCTCTACCTAGGCTCCCTCAACCGATCGTGACGATTGGTCTCGTGTCATCCCAACGCACCCGACAGCGAAAGCAGGTCCATGCCCGCGACCACCGTGTCGAACACCTCGCGCAGCGAGTCCTCGTCGGCAGCCGTCGCCGCTACGTAGAAATCAGGGCGCACCAGCATGTGAGCGATGCCGTGCTCACGCATCCAAGCTGAGTAGATTCCCTCGACATCGATGACGTCGGCTCCGGTGCCCTCCCCTCCGATGATGAGCGCCACGCCATCGAGAGAATCGAGCACGCGCAGTTGCTCGGGGTCGAGTTGCTCGTGCAGGTGGTCGTCGAGCGTAAGCAGCACCCAGCCGCGGGTCACCACGTCGTCGAAACGTCCGGTGCGGCCGCGGCAGGCCACACGCCCCTGCACCGACGCCTTGCCCGCGAGTGGATCGGCCGACACCCAGGTGCCCTCTCCGAGCAGCGCTGCGTGGCTACCCACGGGACCAATCTTCGACTGCTCGGCGTGCTCGGCGATCATGCGGGCATCGCGCACGGCGGCCTCGTCATCGTCGGCCACACAGATGACGCGGCCGAGGTCGGCCGAGAAGTTGATGTACCACTTCGCCTGCTCACGCCGCTCGTTTCCCCACTGGTCGAGCAGCGCGTCACCAGCGACCCCACGCAGTACAAGGTCGAGGCGCCAGATCAGATTGACCACATCGCGCAGTCCGGCACACATCCCCTCGCCCGCGAAGGGAGGCATCAGGTGCGCGGCGTCGCCAGCAAGACACACCCGGCCCTGCCGCCAGGTCTCGAGGTACTTCGCCTCGAAGCGCCACACCACCGCGCGCTCGAGCACCGCATTGTCGGGAGTAAGGCCAAATGGCTCGACCAACTTCCACGTGGTCTCGGGCCGCCCGAGCTCCTCGAGGTCTTCGCCCGGCAGCGCCATGAACTCCCAGCGCCGGTTGCCAGGACCACCGGGAACGACGGTGGTGGGCCGCCGTGGATCGCACACCTGGTAGTGCGCGGTCTTGTAGGTGGGCATCTCGTCGGGGGTGATGTCGACCACGAGCCAGTCGTACTGGAACTTCAAATCGGTGAGCTCAAGGCCTAGGGCACCGCGCACAAAGCTATTGGCCCCATCGGTACCCAGCGCGTACAGGGCACGCACACTTCCGACGCGGCCATTGTCCTTCGGGCGAGCGCGACCGTCCTCGACGGTCACCTCGCGGTACTGCATTGTCACCGAGTCGTCGTTCTGCTCGAGCCCGCACACCTCAAAGCCGGGCATCAGCGTCACACTCGGCAGCGAACCGACGATCTGCCGGAGCCGGTTCTCGAGTTGGGGCTGACTGAACCAGTAGCGGGTGCGCCACCCGTCGTTGGCCTTGGAGATCCAATCGACCTCGAGCAGGATGTCGTCCTGGGCGTTCATCCAGTAGTAGTGGTCGTCGTGGTACTCGATCGCCGGGTCGTTGTCGGAATCGATTCCGAGGATCGACAGGATGCGCGCGATCTCATGGTCGAAGGTCACCGCGCGCGGACGGCCGTAGGGAGTCGGCTGACGCTCGAGGCCGAGCACGCGGTAGCCCCTCTGCCCGAGAAGCACCGCAGCCATCAGCCCCACCGGGCCCAAGCCCGCGATGACGACGTCGACCTCGGTATCGGGGATGCTCGCTGACTCGGTACCCTGCTCCACGGTGACTCCCCAGTCATTATTGTGACTTCACTCATATTTGAGGAATGACGCAAGTGTGAGGGCATACTGAAGGCCTCGCAAGACCCCCTTCATCACGGATCGATAACGGAACGTTCGCGCGACCACTCCAGGAGGGCGACCGCCATGACGGCCAGCACCGCGGATCCGGCTCCCCTCGGACGCCGCGCGCGCAAGCAGGAGCTGACCCGGCTGCGGCTGGTCGCGGCCGCACACCAGCAGATGTCGGCGGCGGGGGCGCAATCAATCACGATCCTGTCGATCACCGAGGCAGCCGACGTCGCGCAAGGAACCTTCTACAACTACTTCGAGTCTCGTGACGCCATCATCGACGCGGTCATCCACGAGGCGGTTGAGACATTCGGACAACGGCTCGACTCGCTTACCCGAGGCATGCCCGATGCCGCCGAGATCTACTCGTTCTCGCTGCGACATCTCATGCACACCGCGGTGTCAGATCCCGTGTGGGGCTGGTTGCTCGTACGGCTCGGCATCGCTCAAACCACGCTGCTCAGCATCCTGGGCCCGCGGGCCGCGCGCGACATCCAAATCGGTGTTGACTCGGGCAGGTTCGTCGTGCCCGATGTCGCCCTCGCGTCGGCCATGACCTTCGGAGCGATGCTGTCAGCCATGCACTCGTACCTCGACGGCCCCCGCGAGTTCGACCCCAGCCAGCAGTACGCCGAATACCTGCTGCGCATGGTGGGCATTCCGGCCCTCGAGGCCCACGAGATCACCCAGCGACCACTGCCACCGATGCCTGCGCTCGACGACCTTGGCCCGGCGACCTAGCTACCTCTCGCTACCCCGCTGGCTGCTGCTGGGTGATGCAGTGAATGCCGCCGCCGCGGGCGAAGATCGGGCGGGCGTCGACCAGCACCACCTCGCGCCCTGGGTACACCTCACGCAGAATCGTGGCCGCGCGCTCGTCGCCCGGATCGTCGAAGGCGCAGAGGATCACCGCGTCGTTGACGATGTAGTGGTTGATGTAGCTGTAGTCGACCCAGCCTTCGTCATCGCGAAGAGTGTCGGGCGCGGGCAGCGCCACGATTCGCACTCCCGACATCGACTCCAGTAGCGCCCGAACCTCGGCGCTGACGGCGTGGTCGGGATGCTGGGGGTCACGCTGGTCGTGGAACAGCACGGTGTGCGCGTCGGCGAAGCAAGCGACGATGTCGACGTGGCCGCGCGTTCCGAACTCGTCGTAGTCGCGGGTGAGCCCGCGGTCGAGCCATCCGAACCTCTCGGCGCCGATCGTCCGACGCAGTTCGTCCTCTACCTGCTGCTGCGTCCAGTGCGGGTTGCGACCTTCGCCTAGCTGCACCGTGCGAGTCAGTAGCACGGTGCCCTGACCGTCGACATGGATGCCGCCACCCTCGTTGACCATCGGTGACGCGATCACCGGCAGACCGGCTGCCGCGCACACCTGACGGGCGACGGTCGCATCGTTTTCCCAGGTCGCCCAGGTCTGGGCGCCCCAGCCATTGAAGATCCAGTCGACGCCAGCGATTGAGCCATCGTCGCCCCTCACGAACGTCGGCCCCATGTCGCGCATCCACGCGTCGTCGACCACTCCCGACACGAGGTCGACCGCTGGGTCGAGCCACCGGCGTGCGACCTCGATGTCGGCCTCATTGACCAGCATCGACACCGGCTCGAAGCGCACGACAGCGTTGGCCACCGCAGCCCACGCCCCCCACGCGTCATCGGCCACGTCGTTGGAGTCTCCGAGCGTGTAGCCCGAGGTGGGCCACGCCATCCACGTGCGCTCGTGCGGTTCCCACTCTGGGGGCATGGTCCACGTCATGCCCCCAGTGTGGCGCTTCTCGGTCGGAGGGGCGAGCCCCAGCGACTCAGATCACGACACCGAGATCCTCCAGGACATCAAGTTCGCGCAGATTCTGCGGGCGAGGGGTAATCGCAAACGTGACCGGGTTAGCGATGGATGCTGCATTGGTGACTGGCACGAGCCTCTTCGCATCCCTCTGCTCGGTGAGGAGCGTCGCCAACTGTGCCTGAACGACCGCATAGGCGCCGTTGTCGTACAGGTTGTCGAGCTCGTTGCGGTCGACGGTCATGTTGTACATCTCGAACTCGTCGGGGGGCGGCGCGATGACGCCCGGGCCACTCGTGAGTTGCTTCACAACCGTGGTGGCTTCCTTGGTAGTGGGCAGCAGCGATGAGCCCACGATCGTCGTGACGGTGTCAGAAACTCCGGGGGTGGTCCAGAACTGGTTGTTATCGAAGTAGCGGCTGTACTTCCACTGCTCGAGGGCGCCTGCAGCGCCGGTGGGCAACTGGGCCACCACGGTCTCAATGTGGTTGGGCTGCGCCACCGACGCATAAAAGTTGCCCAGCATGGTGATCTGATTCTGTCCGCGAGTGGGCTCATCGTCGGTCATGAAGTACACCGGGCCCGTGACGCTTGACAGCGGCTTCTCGCCCAGCAGCACCCCCGACAGGTCGCGTCCGACCAGCGGCTGAACCTGATTGTGCGTTTTGCGCAGCTCCTTTTGCACGGCGCTGACGTTGATGCCGGCGAGGCCCAGCATGGTGGGCAGGACGTCGGCGTGACAGCTCAGCACGTCGGTCTGCGCCGCGGTGGGGAAGAGCACCGGGTTGTGCACGATGAACGGTACGCGCATCACCGCGTCGTAAGCGTTGTGCCACTTCTGGTGGAGACCGCCGTGGCTGCCGAGCAGCTCACCGTGGTCGGACACGTAGAGCACGATCGTGTCGCGCCACGACGCGGCGTCGGCCATGAGCGCCGACATGACCTCGAAGGCGCGCGCGTCGACGGTCTGCTGCAGCGCGTAGTAGAAGCGGCTGTAGAGCTCGTTGTCCACGATGGGCTGGAAGGCCTTGGAATAGGTGTCGCGGTAGCTGGTCTGGGCGCTGGGCTTGCTCGCGAGAGTCTCGTTCTTGAGCGCGTCCCACACCGAGGGATCGAACAGGTCGGTCGGCACGTTCGACTCCGCCACCCGCTGCTCGAGCCACATGGTGCCGAACAGCAGGCTGAAGGCGCCCCACAGCACGATGTCGTGAGGGTTGACGAATGAGGTCACGAGCAGCCACGGCTTGTTTGACTTCTTCAGTGAGTGCAGCGACTTCACACCCAGGCGCGCGTAGGTGGAGTCGCGGCCAACGCCATAGGGCGCAGAGGCGCCGCTGTTTTGCGGGTTCGACCCGTGCGGCTCGGGGCCAACATAGCCGGAGAAGCCGTAGGTACCCAGCAGATCAGCCTGCTCGTAAAACTTCTCGGCCGCGGGATCAGGAACCCCGTTGTCGTCGTAGCTGGGGATGGTCGAGTTGGTTCCGGGGTAGAAGAGGTCGGCGTCGCTCACGTGCCACTTGCCGCGATACCAGGTGTCGTAGCCAGCGGTGCGGAAGTAGTTGCCCATCGTGGGCACGGTGTTGGGGTGCAGCCAGTAGAGGTCTTCCTCGAGGGCGCTCTTGGCGGCCCCGGAGGTCTGGGTGACACCGTGCAGCGAGGGGTACTGGCCGGTCCAGAACGACGTGCGGCTCGGCGCGCAGGCCGCCGACATGATCTGGTGGTTGGTGAACGAGAGACCGTGCTGCAGCAGGGCGTTCTGTCCGTGCAGGTTGGCCGCTCGCCAGTCCTTGAGGGTCTGCGACTCGTACGACACCGGTGCACGCTGCTCGTCAACCATGATGACCAAAAAGTTGGGGCGCTTCTTAAGCTTGCCGCGCTTGCGGAAGGGAGGCAGAGGCAGCGGTGCTGCCTGCGCCGACGACGACATCATGCTGATCGCTCCGGCTCCGGCCGAGGCGGCAGCAAGTCCTGCCAGCATCTGGCGACGGCTCATGCCTCCGAAGGTCGAGCCCTCCTGCGACGTCGTGTCCTCGTGCTCGGCCATGATGGCTACCTTCCGGTGGAGGGATAGGGCTTTTACGAGCATACCTTTGGGGACTTTCGCGACATTGCGCCTTAGCACTTGGCAATCGGCTGCTCGGTGAGAGACTCTAATCACAGGCCGCCTCACATGGCCGGCCACCACTGAGTGTGAGGACCCCTTTTGATTCGCCGAATGACCTCCCTGCTGCTGTCTGTCGCGCTGGCCACCGCCGCCCTGGTGGGCGCCTCCGCGGCTGCCCCGGCTGCGCCCTCACGCTCCACCGCGCCGGTCGTCCCTGCCTCTGGCATCGCGTCCGGAGGAGACTTTGCCTGCGCGCTGAACGACAACGGCACGGTGCAGTGCTGGGGTGGCAACTGGAACGGCCAACTCGGCGATGGAAACACCACATTCTCGTCACAGATCGAAACCGTAAACGGCATCACCACCGCCACCGCCGTTAGCGCCGGCTATTACCACTCGTGCGCTCTGCTCGTCGATGGCACCGTGCAGTGCTGGGGATTGAACGCCAATGGCCAGCTCGGCAATAACAGCGACGCTGACTCGGCGGAGCCTGTCACCGTGACCGGCCTCGCCACCACCGCCACCGCAGTCTCAGCGGGCGGCTCCTTCTCATGCGCGCTCCTCACCGGCGGCACCGTGCAGTGCTGGGGCTTCAACGGAGTCGGCGAGCTCGGCAACGGCAGCCAAACTGACTCGCTGGTGCCCGTCACCGTCACCGGCATCACCACCGCCACCGCCATCAGTGCGGGCCGAGACCAAGTCTGCGCACTCCTCACCGGCGGCGGCGTGAAGTGCTGGGGCGGCAACTATTCCGGCGAGCTCGGCAACAACACCACCGACTTCCAGACGACGCCCGTCACCGTCACCGGCCTCACCACCACCGCTATCGCCATCAGTGCGGGCGTCGGCCACACCTGCGCAGTGCTCACCGGCGGCGGCGCGCAGTGCTGGGGGGGCAACGATTCTGGCCAGCTCGGCAATGCCAGCACCACCCGGTCCAGCGTGCCCGTCACCGTCACCGGCATCACCTCGGCCACCGCCGTGTCGGCCGGCGACAAGTACTCGTGCGCACTCCTCACCGGCGGTACCGTGCAGTGCTGGGGCGACAACACGGCCGGCGAGCTCGGCAACAACACCACCATCAGTTCACTGACACCGGTTGCTGTGTATGGCATCGCCACCGCCACCGCCATCTCTGCCCAAGGCGCATCGTGCGCGAGACTCACCACGGGTCAGATTCAGTGCTGGGGCCGCAACAGCGACGGGCAGCTCGGCGACGGAACCGTCTTTGCTTCGTACGTGCCCGTCGACGTTCTGAACATCACCACCGCCACGGCGGTCTCAGCAGGGGGTTACACGCCCTGCGCGCTGCTCACCGGCGGCACCGTGAAGTGCTGGGGCAGAAACTACAACGGCCAGCTGGGCAACAACAGCACGGTCAACTCATCGGTGCCCGTCACCGTCACCGGCCTGACCACCACCGCCACCGCCATCAGTGCGGGCGTCGGCCACACGTGCGCGCTGCTCACCGGCGGCGGCGTGCAGTGCTGGGGTGACAACTACACCGGCCAGCTCGGCAACGACAGCACCACCCAGTCAAACGTGCCCGTCACCGTCACCGGCCTCACCACCACCGCCACCGCCATCAGCGCCGGAGGCCAGCACACGTGCGCGCTGCTCACCGGCGGCACCGTGCAGTGCTGGGGTGACAACTACACCGGCCAGCTCGGCAACGACAGCACCACCCAGTCAAACGTGCCCGTCACTGTCACCGGCCTCACCACCACCGCCACCGCCATCAGCGCCGGAGGCAATCACACGTGCGCGCTGCTCACCGGCGGCACCGTGCAGTGCTGGGGTGACAACTACACCGGCCAGCTCGGCAACGACAGCACCACCCAGTCAAACGTGCCC
>Ga0209086_10002945_pt1 | contig 13085 bp, 12 predicted proteins | sample M_130207_XF_Meta_FD_187312 | JGI IMG/M metagenome (GOLD analysis project Ga0209086, IMG submission 187312) | Freshwater microbial communities from Lake Montjoie, Canada to study carbon cycling - M_130207_XF_MetaG (SPAdes) (version 2) | ecosystem: Environmental > Aquatic > Freshwater > Lake...
CGCAACACCTCGGTACAGGAAGTGAAGACAGCCCTTACGCCCAAGGCTGCGGCGGGTAAGTAGGCTCTGCATTGAAACTCACCCCACCGGGCTTGCCCCGGTGGAATCGAGTCTTTGCACTACTGAAAACCACAGCGACGCAAACGTAGTCCAGAGATCCTGCCGCAATGGAAGCCGGGGTCAGGTGGTTCAAAGTTCATTTTTCGCCGCGAAAAGTGAACTTTGAACCACCTGACCCCTGATCGACGCATAACTACATGAGTGTCGAGCAGCAGCTTCATGAGTCCTGCATCCCAAACGCTTCTTGGATGTCATCCGGCAGGAGATCAAAATCGGGAGCGATGACGACCTGCCCCTTCCATTTCTCACTCGGGCCGAAAGGCTATTGAATCACCCTGTAGGACGGGCACTCTTGCCCGTCCTACAGTTTTTATCGACGGCCAGTTCGTACACATCACTCCGGTTTCACTGTTGATCTGCCCTGTTCCCACTTGGCACCCAGATAAGTGCAGACGGGAAACGACACCAGGTTGAGACCCCAGAACAAAACCGGGTACGGCAGCATGAGCATGTTCGCGACAGCCGCGAACGACAGTATCGAGCTGACCACGTAGCCGTGAGCAGGATGCCGCCCCGCTCCAAGTCGCGTCGCCACCCAGCACCCCGTGAAAACGGCCAGCCCCCATCCGATTGCGGCGATCACGTAAGCATCCGCCGGAAGTTGGGCAACGTGAGCCTTGCAAGCCTCCATGTCGTGCAGATCGACACCGGGAGCAGGCGGATAAACAACCGCCCACACGGCCTCGGTCCCGACGATAAAGAACATCGCCGCCGCCAGTCCCGCGATGACAGCCAACACGCTGCGAATGATCGAACCAATCATGCTTCTACCCTAGGCTTGTGGTCCGGTGGAACGTAGCCGAGAAAACTCACTCATCAGACTCCGCTGTCTGACGGAGTGTTAGGAGCGCTTCCTTGCCAGAGCGTTTTCAAGCGTAGCGCCCCGAAAGGATCCGCCGAATGCAGCCCGTTTCCAATCGCCTACAAGGCGTGTTGAAAGACATCTCCGGCAAAGTTTCCGCGCCAGCGCAAGTACTGATCGACTGCGGTGAATCTGGAATCAACATTCGTCCCAAGCAGTACGGTGACTTTGGCAGCCACGACGGGATTGGGGCACCAATTTACTTGGAGTTGTACGAAGGAGAGCTTCGACTCATTGTCTGGTCAGACATCAATCAACAGGAACCAACTCATGTCATTAGCTTGGAAGGGGCGAGGGAATCGCTCCGCATCGCGTCTGTCACCGACACGCCATCAAGTTGGATCACCTAAGGCGCTGCACATTTTCCACTTCTGAGAATGACCTGACCCCGGCTTCGACGCATAACTACATGAATGTCGAGCAGCAGCTTGATGAGTCCTGCATCCCAAACGCTTCTTGGATGTCATCCGGCAGGAGATCAAAATCGGGAGCAATGACGACCCGCCCCTTCCATTGTCCTCTCCCGCGATCAGTCCAGCCGATCCACGCCCCGAAATCGGCTCCGCAGTTCGCTCGAAATCCACCCGCCGGGATGGCACACTCTGAGTTCGTGCGAGTGCCACTGGCGGTTGCTTTGAGCCGCCAGTGTCTTCAAAGAACACTGGCGAGCGAAGCCCCTCGCCAGTGGCACCCGGCGCGAAGACAGCGCGCAGATGGCCGGGACGTGCTCGGTCACACACTGCTCGCTTAACTTTTAGGCGGCAAGAGATTCACTGTAGGAGACAGCTATGAATTATCGGCTGACGTTCACGATCCTGGGCACACTGATGACCTTGTGCGCAACTGTCGCCGCAGAAGGCGACGTTGTGAAGAAGAAGCTGGATTCCGCCAAAATGAGCTACGAAGCGGATATGGAGAAGTGCGGAAAGGCGATCGAAGAGTGGTTCGGAAAACGGGAGGATGTCGCCCGGAAGGACGGAAGCAAGAAGCTGGTGGATCAAATCAAGGCCGAGCGACAGTCGTACAAGGAAAACGGTGTGATGTCGAAAGCCACACCGATGGAGCTCAGAAAAAAGGGCATGTCCGCGCGCACAGCCTTGGAGGTCGCCTACACGTCGGCCATCAAGGAGTACACGAGGGCCAAAGAGGATGATAAGGCCACGCTCGTCGAACAGGAACTCGCCGCATTCATAGCGGAAGCAGCCTCCGTGGAAAGGAAAAAGTGGGTTCACGACAAAGGGTCATTTACACTCGTGAAGCCGGGCGAGTGGGAGGAGGTATTCCCTAACAACAAGATACAGTTCAAAGAGATGGCGCGAACCGACCAGTATGTCGAACTGGAAAAGATGAATGGCGAGAAACGTGTGAAATTGTACAAGGCCAAATGCGATGTGGCTGACCGACCATTCACGAAGTTCGACACATACTATTTTGGTAAGTGGTCGCGGTAAGCGGCGACATGGTCGAGGTCGAGCGTTTCACTCGGCGGGGTGGCTCTGCTCGATCAACCATTCAAGTAACGGGAGAAGTGCCACTGCTTCGGAGTCTTCGGAGAAGCAGTGCGAATGGATGGCAAACTCTTCAGCTGCACTGTTTATCCCAAAGCGGCCAAACAGTGGCACGTCCAAGTTGGTGGGCCGCCAGTGTTTTGCAATTACTGGTAATCGTCTGAACCTCAAGCGTATCCTCACGACCGACGTTGATCTGATGGTTCCAAGGAAATCCCATGTCTCAAATGACCGTTGATCTGCCGGAGTCGGTGAGCGAAGCCGAGGCGAAGCTGCAATTGGCGGCGCGGTTGTTCTCAGTGGGGCGGCTATCGTGCGGACAGGCTGCCGAACTGGCGGGCTATTCCAAACGGACGTTCATGGAATTGCTGGGCACGCTGGGAATTCCCGTCCTCGACTATCCGGCCGACGAACTGACGGATGACCTGCGCCATGTCTGATTCCCTCACCGTCTGCAACAGCAGTTGCCTGATTGTGCTGGACGCAATCGGCCGCCTCGACCTGCTTCAGCAACTGTTGGGAACCATCACCATTCCCGCCGCAGTGGTCGCCGAGTTTGGCAGCCCTCTGCCGGGGTGGATTTCCGTTGAGCCGGTGCGAAACCCGGCGACGGTGAAATCGTTGGAGTTGCAACTTGGCCCCGGTGAATCGGAAGCGATCGCCTTGGCTGGCGAACTGTCCGCCGACCGAATCATCTTGGATGACAAGAAGGCTCGCCGCATCGCCCGGCAGTTGAATCTTCCCGTCACTGGAACGGTCGCTCTCATAATTCAGGCCAAGCAGCGCGGGCTGATTGAAAGCCTCGGCGAGATTCTCGACGAACTGACATCCGTTGGATTTTTCCTATCGGAATCGCTGGCAGCGGCCGCGCTGCGGCAAGTGGGAGAGTAGTGTCACAGATCAGGGGCGGGTGGCCCGGTTCGGCATCACTTCCAAGATGGTGAGCTACAGCGAAAGAGAAGTCCCCTCACCCTAACCCTCTCCCCGCAGAGCCGGGGCGAGGGGACAAGGCGGAAGAACTGAAGGCAAGTCTGAAGACTACTCGTCGCCGCCGGTGTCGAGGACCGCGAGGAATGCCTTCTGGGGGATTTCGACGGCGCCGAATTGCTTCATGCGCTTCTTGCCTTCTTTCTGCTTCTCCAGCAGTTTTCGTTTACGAGAAATGTCGCCGCCGTAGCACTTGGCGGTCACGTCTTTTCTCACGGCCGAGATCGTTTCGCGGGCGATGATTCTGGCGCTGAGTGCCGCTTGAATCGGGATCTCGAACTGGTGGCGGGAGATTTGTTCTTTGAGCTTCTTGCAGAGCTGGCGGCCTCGGCGTTCGGCTTGGGAGCGATGGACGATGCAGGCGAGGGCATCGACCTTTTCGCCCTTCACGAGGACATCCATCTTGACGAGGTCGGCCGCGCGGAAGCCGATGATTTCGTAGTCCATCGTGCCGTAGCCGGCGGTGATGCTCTTCAGCTTGTCGTACATGTCGAACACGATTTCGGCGAGCGGCAGTTCGTAGACGAGCTGTGCGCGGTTGGGGCCGAGGTAATCGGTCGTCTTGTAGACGCCGCGTCGATCGGCACTCAATTGCATGATCGCGCCGATGCGGTCGGTCGGCAGGATGAAGTTCACTTTGGCAATCGGCTCGCGGAATTCTTGGATCTGGCCGGAGTCGGGAACATCCTGCGGGCTGTCGATCCGCACGATCTCACCCGTGTTCTTGAGCAGCTCATAGGTGACGTTCGGGGCCGTCTGGATCAGATCGACGTTGGCTTCCTGCTCCAGCCGCTGCTGGATGATTTCCATGTGCAGCATCCCGAGGAAGCCGCAGCGGAAACCGAAGCCGAGGGCCTCGGAGGTGTCCGGTGCGAACGAGAAACTAGCGTCGTTGAGACCCATGCGCATCAGTTCTTCGCGCAGGTTCTCGAAGTCGGTGGCGTCGAGCGGGTACATGCCGCAGAAGACCATTTGCTGCGGAACGGCGTAGCCCGGCAACGCGACGGAGGCGCGGTTGTGAAACCCGGTGACGGTGTCGCCGACGTGAACATTGCCGAGGATTTTGATGCCGCCGATGATGTAACCGACCTGGCCGGGACCAAGTTCATCGCAGGGGACCATGTTCGGGCGGAACTGGCCGATTTCCAGAATCTCATGCGCCGTGCCGGCCTTCATGAACAGTACTTTCTGCCCCTTGGAGACCGTTCCCTGCTTCACGCGGATGTAGGTGATGACGCCTCGGTAATGGTCGAACTTGCTGTCGAAGACCAGGGCCTGCAATGGGGCGTCACGATCGCCCTGGGGAGCGGGGACGCGTTTGATAATCGCCTCGAAACATTCTTCGATGCCGATCCCCGCCTTGCCGCTGACCCGGACGCAGTCCGTGGTGTCCAGCCCGACGACGGTCTCGATTTCTTCGAGGACTTCGTCCGCACGAATGATCGGCAAGTCGATCTTGTTGAGAACCGGGATGACTTCGAGGTTGGCGTTGATCGCCGCGTAGGCATTGGCCACCGTTTGAGCCTGCACGCCTTGAAAGGCATCGACGAGGAGCAAGGCTCCTTCGCACGCGGCCAAGCTGCGCGAGACTTCGTAATGGAAATCGACGTGGCCGGGAGTGTCGATCAGATTCAACTCGTACTGCTGGCCGTCGAGCGTGTAGTTGATCGCGACGGCCCGCGCCTTCACGGTGATGCCACGTTCCCGCTCGACTTCGAGGTCGTCGAGAATTTGGTCACGGAACTCGCGCATCGTGATCGCACCGCTCTTCAGCAGCAGTTGATCGGCGAGCGTGCTTTTGCCGTGGTCGATGTGGGCGATGATGGAGAAATTGCGGATGAAGCGTTGGTCAAACATGAGGCGGCGGGGGAGGCTTTCACGAGGAAGCGCGGTGGCCCATTGCGGTCGCATCAGTCAGCGGTGCCGCGTGGCGGGCGGATTCTATAGGGAAGGCCCGGTGGTCGAAAGAGAGGTCGCAATCAACACCACCCCGAAGCGTGAGCGAGGACGCCTGTAGAAACAGGCCCGTTCGAGGTTCGGTCAACCACCCGTCCTCGCTCACGCTTCGGGTTGGTGTCGTTCACGAGTGCGGCACCGACGACGACGCGGCGTCGGCAGGGAGGGCTTTCTGACGCTTCCATTCGTTGTGACGGGATCGCATCTGCATCAGTTCGATCCCCAGCGAGAAGGCCATCGCAAAGTAGATGTAGCCTTTGTCGATCTCCTGATGAAACCCTTCTGCGACGAGCAGCACTCCGATCAGCAGCAGGAACGACAATGCCAGCAGCTTGATCGCTGGGTTCTGATCGACAAACCGGACGATGGATCCCGAGAAGACCAGCATCACACCGACAGAGATCAGCACGGCGGCGATCATAATCGGCACTTCCTTGCACATGCCGACCGCCGTGATGACCGAGTCGAGCGAGAAGACCACGTCCATGATCGTCACCTGCACCAGCATCGCGTTCAGTGTGGAGACGCGTGGCGAACCGTGCCCATCCTCTGCGTGGTGGCCTTCCACTTTGTGATGAATCTCGACGGTCGCCTGTCGAATCAGGAACAGTCCTCCGGCGAGGACAACCAAATCTTTCCATGTGAATTCGTGCCCGAGCAACGTCCCCATCGGCTGCTTCAATTGCACGACCCAGCCGATCGTGAAGAGCAACAAAACACGCGAGACAACGGCCAGCAGCAGCCCCAATCGTCGCGCTCGGTCGCGTTGTTCGACGGGAAGATTTCCGGCCTGAATTGCGATGAAAATGATGTTGTCGATCCCCAGTACGATCTCCAACGCGGTCAGAGTCAGCAGTGCGATCAGGTTCGGAACGGTGAGGAGTTCAATCATAGTGAGGTCCGTTTCTCGAAGACTTGCAGCGTTTGAAACACTAACCCGAAGCGTCAGCGAGGACGATTCCACGCGGGTTTTTCCGAAGCCTCGCTGACGCTTCGAGTTTGTGTTGGGCTTCTATTGAACAGCCCGTTTGGCTTCGACTTCCTTCCACAGCGGCCCGTAAATCTCTTTGTCGAACGGGGGACAACCGGTCGCGTATTGGCCGAGCGGGTGATCTTTCGCCCGCATCAGGTTCGTGCAGTACGAGAACGTGCGGCAGATCAGCTTGCGGTTCATCGAGCCATGTTCTTGCAAATGCTTCGCGAAGTCGGGGTGAGACAGTGTGGCTCGACCGAGACCGACGATCGCGCAATGTCCGTCGCGCACGTTCCCCGCTCCCGCCTGCATCGCGAAGTCTTGCAGCCAACTGTAGCCACTACCGATGACAGGCAACTCGGGAACGGCGGCTTGAATGGCGGCGGTCGCGTTGAAGTGGCGGAGGACTCCAATCAGCGGATGCTCGGGCGCGTGATAGCCATCGACCGGCGGGAACTCGGCGGGGCGAACGACGTGCGGGTTCGCGTAGGGATTGCCCAGCGTCACATTGATGGCGGAGACGCCCCAATCGCGGAGCCACTTCACCACTTGAACCGGCTCGGTCAGGTCGAGCTTCAAGTGATCTGACGGATCGACGCCGAAGCCGACTTGAATCGGCAATGAGTACGGAGCGGGAATGCCCTTCCCCGCGAGCAACTCGGCGTCGGTTTCATTGGGCATCGCGGGGCGTTGCGATTCGGGAAGCCGATCGCGTCGGACATACGGGATGCCGTCGTAGACGTTCATCCGGGTGACGATGGTCAGCGACGGGAGTTCCGCACGGATGCGACCGATGACGTTGTGAACCAGTCGCGTTCGGTTCTCCAAGCTGCCGCCGTATTCGCCGGGACGATTCTTCGACGCGAGCAACTCGGACAGCAGATACCGATGACACTGCTTGAGATCGACGAAGTCGCAGCCGATCCGCGCGGCGAGTCGCGCGGCGACGAGGTACTGATCCTCGATCCGCTTCAAATCGTCGTCGGTCAACAGCGGGTACGAATCATCGACGAACTTACCGGTCGATTTGTCGATCGTGAGCGGGTCGAGAATCGGGTCGTGCGTCGTCAACTGCGGTCGGCGATAACTGAATCGTCCCGAGTGCGTGAGCTGCAAGCCGACGGCCAACTCCGCGTTGGCTCCTATCGACTCATGATGCGCCTGACGACAGCCGTTGAGCATCTCCTCCAGTGCGGAAGCCGTTCCGTCGTGCAGCCACAGTTGGCGCGGGTTCATGCGCGCCGCTTCGTCGATGGCCGTCGCCTCGCCCCAGATCAGCTTGGCCCCGCCCGCTCCGAAGCGCCGATAGCGGCGATAAGTCAGTTCATCGGGGCCACCATCGAGCGTTCCGTCGCAGCCTTCCATCGGTTGCACGCACAGCCGGTTGCCGAGGGTCAACGCCCCAAGCTGGCACGGCTCAAACAACGGAGAGAAGTCGCTCGACAGAGACAATGTCGAACCGAGTCCGACCGCGTCCGCAACCAGTTCTTCCGAAGACTTGTATTTGAAGTAGCGTGCCATGCCCGTCCGCTCGACCCAAGATCTGTTCGTGAGGGCGGGGAGTATAGGGAGGAGCCTTCCAGCGCGGTAGCGGATGAAGATTCATCGTCCCTCGCTGTTGAATGTTCGTACCACGAATCGTTTGAAGGATGGGCACTCTTGCCCGTCTGGCTTTGGCATTGAAGAGTGGACGGGCAGGAGTGCCCGTTCTACAAACATCGAGGCGGATACAAAGCTCGTGACTCGGTTGAGAACCTGTACCCAAGTAGTCAGACTCCCGCCCCCTTCCCCGTTTCATCGCAGTGTCAGGAGCGTTCAGTAAGCCGCATGTCCGCGAGACCCACTTCCATTGTGACTCCCGTCCTCAAGACGACGCTTTATGACCGGGCGAGTTCGTGGTCGATGGTGTTGTTCGCGGCGGTCGGCATCGTCTGCTTGGGTGTCGTGTCGAAGTGGCTGGCTGACCGGCTCCCTCCTCCCCCGGAAGGGGTGACGATGGAGTTGGTCGAGTTGCCCGGCGGGTTCGAGGATGGAACACCCGGTGAAACGTTGCGGGTCGATTCTCCATTGCCCGAGGTGCGCGATGCCGCTCCCGTAGAAGAGGTTTCGGATCGCGTGGAGATCGCCGAAGCCCTTTCGACCGTAGCCGACGCGGCGGAATCGGGAGTCGGTCTGGCAGTGGCCTCCGATCAGAGTCAGCCTCAATTCGACACCGGCATCGAAAACAAAGGGCGTCCGGGAAGCGCGAAGGGAACGGGACGAAAGGGACTCGGCGTGGGAGGCGGGACCGGCGGGTTTCCTCGCGAACAGCGTTGGTTCGTCCGTTTTGGAGACAAGGCGGGTATCGATGAATACGCCAAGCAACTCGGCTTCTTCGGTGTGGAGTTGGGGGCACTGCTGCCGGACAGTCGGCTGGCCTATCTCTCGAAGTTGAATCAGCCCGTGCCCGATGTTCGCTACGTGAAGACCGGGAAAGACGAACAACGACTCTACATGACGTGGCAGGGTGGCGATCGTCGCGGTGCCGATGTCGAGTTGTTCAAACGAGCGAACATCGACGTGGGACCGGACACGGTCATCTTCCACTTCTATTCCAAGGCAACCGAAGCAAAGCTGGCTCAACTCGAACGAGATTACAAAGGTCGCCCGGTCGGAGTGATTCGTCGCACGTATTTTGTGGTGGAGGTCGTGGCGGGTGGTTATCAGTTCGCCGTCACACGCCAGACGTATTTTCAATGAGTTCGTTCAACCGCGAGTTGGAAGGCGTAGGGCAAGCGTCTCGCTTGCCCTTTTTTCCAACGGCAGTCACGGGCAAGCGAGACGCTTACCCTACGTTTGTTCCCGAAGTCCGGCTGACACTAACCCGAAGCGTAAGCGAGGATGCGACACATGTCCTCGCTCACGCTTCGGGTTGGTGTTGCCAAGGCCGTTTGAGAACCACTTCCTCGCTCTGTAGCATCGCCCCGCGTTCGTGTTTGAGATGAGCTGGCCGCTGGCCAAGGAGTAGAAATGCACACGACTGAACTCGTCAAATGGCTGGAGAAGTTCAGCTACGGTTTCCTCGCCCTCAATTTCTTGTGGGGGATGTACTGCGTGATCCTGAACTGGCGGCGGTTGTCTCAGTTGCGGTTCCGCTCGGTGGAGGCGGAGGCGGCGTTCCTCGACGAATTGCAGGGGCATCTGCAAAAGAAGGACTACGACTCGGCGATCAAACAGTGCGACTTCGACTTCCGCGCCCTGCCCCGCCTGGTCCTGTTGATGATTGCCAACCGCGCGCAGCCGTTTCAGCAACTCCGGCAACGCGTCTCGACTTCGATGCAGCGCGACATCTTGGCGGACCTCGAATACCGCGTCAGTTGGATCGTCACCGTCATCAAGAACGGCCCGTTGCTCGGTCTGTTCGGGACGGTGCTCGGGATGATGGCCGCGTTCGGGCGCATCGGTACCGGTGAGAAGATTCAACCATCGCAGATCGCGGATGAAATCAGTATCGCTCTGATCTGTACGGCGATGGGTCTCGGGACGGCCATCCCGCTGGGATACATCCTGTCCAGCATGTCGATCCGATTGAGGCTGCTTCAGGAATCACTGGCGTCGAGTCTAACTCAAGTGTTGGAACACTTCCGTAACTGACTTTTCCATGTCGTAGGGTGCGTGGAGTCTTCGGAACGCACCGTATCGAGCCTCGTTTGCAAGGTGCGTTCCGAAGACTCCACGCACCCTACACATATCACGCCATGAGCCGCCCATGACTTCCGCCTCGCATTCGCCGAGTCTCGATGATCCCGACAACCCGTTGTTGGCACCTCGCAAACTTGAGGCCGACGCCAATTTCGATGTCACGGCGATGATCGATCTCGTGTTCATGATGAACATCTATTTTCTCGTCACGACGCTCGGCGCGGCGGCGGGTGAGTTGAATCTGCCCGCAGCCAAACACTGTGTGGCGGCGGATCGCGAAACGTCGGTGATCGTCTCGATTATTGAAGGCGTCGATCGTTCGGCCGGTCAGGTTTACGTCGGTGATGGGCGTGAGGGCGAACCGCTCGTCGAACGGGAGGAGCAAGAGAAGGCCGTTCGGGCGGCGGTCGAAGAGGGAGTGAGATCACAGAAGAACACGGTCCTCATCAAAGCGGAAAAGAACGTCCGGCTGCGTGATGTGGCCCGAGTGGCTGCTGCTGCGGCGGGTGTCGCTGGCATGGAACTCAAGCTGGCCGTTATCGAAAAGGAGTAGTCCGTCGTGTCGGTTCGGTTTGCCTGTCCCCGCTGCCGTACGAAGCTGAAGGTCGATGACGACCTCGCAGGCCAGATCGCCGCTTGTCCCGGCTGCGGTCGCAAGCTCGACGTGCCGCAGGCAACCGCACGGGTGAAGTCGGCGATCAAGCGGCGTTCCAAAACGTCGGTGCCAGAGGACTCGCGCCATCCCGATGACGATGAACCACCGTTGGTCAAGATGTCCCCCTCCATCGACCACGAAGAATTGATCGACATGACGGCGATGGTGGACATCGTTTTCTTCCTGCTGATTTTTTTCCTAGTGACTTCGATGCAGTCGCTCGATTCGGCGATCCCGATGCCCAGCCCTGATCCTCAAAAAGGGGCCGGGCGCGAACAGAAAACAGACGATCCCGAATCCGACGACGACTATGTCATCGTCCGCATCGACAAGAATGACGCGATCCAGGTCGATGGCGTCGCGGTGCAGGACGTTCCGGATTTAATCGCCAAACTGCGCGAACTCCGCTTCGGTGCGAAGCAGTCCACAAAAATGCTCGTGGTCGGCAACGGAGATGCCTCGCACGGGATGACCGTCGCCGTAATGGACTCCGGCCACGAAGCGGGGATGGAACGAATTCGGCTGTCGATCTCGGATGAAGAATGAATGAACGACATTTCCAAACTAGCCCGACGCGCAAGCGAGGGCTTCGCTGCATCGAACGTCCAGCCCTCGCTTGCGCGTCGGGCTAGTTTGGAAATGCCCACTGTCCACTCCCCACTGGCTCCTACTTCCTGACTTTCCACCATGCCGTTGCTGAAACTTCAATACCCTGACGGTTCCGAGCAGGAGCGCGAATTGTCTCGCTCGCAGCCGCTGTCGATCGGTCGTCAATCGTTCAACGATGTCTGCGTTGCTGAGGACGGCGTCGGGGCGATGCACTGCCGGATCAGTTGGAACAAGACGGCGTTCGAGGTAACGGCGGCCACGGCCTCGGGAGTCGAAGTCAACGGGACATCGGTCGCGCGGGCGACCCTTCAGTCGGGCGATACCCTCCGTATCGGCAGCCTCGATCTGGTCTATCTCGACTCCCAAGCTGGGTACACGGACGACGAAGACTCCGGGATTCGCTTCAAGGTGGTGGAGCAGGCGGCTCGCGCGAAAGCGGACTTGCCGTTGAAGCTGGTGCCGCCGATCCCCGAACCGAAGTCGAGCAGTCGCGCCGACAAACCGAAGCGACCGCCCGAGCTGCCCATCGAGCCGCCTCCCAAACCTGTCGAAGACATGTCGCTGTTCATGGGTGCGGTCTATACGGAATCGCAGGCACTCCCCGTCGCGGCGTTTGATGATGAGGACGATGACGACGACTCAAGCCAACGCACGCTGTCCCGATCATCGAGGTCTTCGTCCAACGATTCATCGTCGAAGAAAGGTTCTCCGGTGTTGTCGGTCCCGACCGGACGCCGACGGCCGGGTGAGCAGGATATTTTCACGTCGCCCCTCTTCATGGGTTTGAGTATTGGCGGCGTGGTGCTGCTCCTCGTGACCGGGATCTTCTGGTTCCTGATGGCGCGCGAGCAAACCTCGCGATTGTTTGCCCAAGCGCAGAGCGAACTGGCCAACGGACAACCGGTTCAGGCCGCAGCCTCTTTCGAGGCCTTCGTGAAGACTTATCCGCGACACGCGCTGCGGCGTCAGGTCGATCGTGGGCTGGACCAAGCCCTCGTGCAGAAGGAAACGACGGGAGCCGCCCCGGCGTGGAAGAAGGGTCTCGAGCAGCTGCAGAAACTGATCTCGAACCACCGCGCGGAATCCGACTTTGCCGAGCTGCACCCGGTGCTGTTCAAGCTTTCGGAAGAGATCGCGATCGGTGCGGCGCAGACCGCCGAATCGGCGCGCGATGCGCAACTGCTCATCGTCTCGGACGAAGCTCGTTCGCTGATGGAGCGGTACGCCGATCCCACCAACCCGCCGACGGCGACGCTCGCTCGCATCAAGACGGCAAAGGACTCCGCTGAGAACGCGATTGGCAAACAAAACACGTTTGACTCGGCAATGACGGCGGTTGAAACGGCGCTCGCCAGCAAACAGCCGATCGTCGCGCTGGCTGAGCGTGAGAAACTCGTCCGGCGGTTCGCCGACTACGCCAACTTGAAGCGGGTGAAAACTGCGTTGCAGAAGTCACTCGATCTGGAGCGTTCGGTCATTGCGACCGACGAAACCGAACGAGCCGCTGAAACGAGTGAGGAAGAATCGGCGACGGCCTCCCCTGCTCTGGGACTGTTCCATACGCGGTCGCGCACGGAAGAAGTCTCTGCCGGTCGCGTCGCTTATGCCGTGGCCAAGGACAGTTGTTACGCGGTCGATACGGTGACGGGCGAACTCGTCTGGCGACGCGTCATCGGTCTGGATGCTCCGTTCTTTCCGTTGCTTGCCAAAGCGACTCAGCCCTCGTTGCTGCTG
>Ga0209086_10002947_pt1 | contig 13083 bp, 12 predicted proteins | sample M_130207_XF_Meta_FD_187312 | JGI IMG/M metagenome (GOLD analysis project Ga0209086, IMG submission 187312) | Freshwater microbial communities from Lake Montjoie, Canada to study carbon cycling - M_130207_XF_MetaG (SPAdes) (version 2) | ecosystem: Environmental > Aquatic > Freshwater > Lake...
CATGAACGCAAGAAATGCGGCGGTGTGTACTACAACCAGCGGCACAAAATAGCGCAGCATGACCAAGGTTGGCCGCGTGGAACTTGGTCGAAGTAGCGGAGAGTTGGAGGCGAGTTGGGTGATGTGTGGTCCGATGAGTCGCAGAGGTCTGGTTAGCAAAAATAACAATCCCCAGATGCAATGAGCATAGCTAGTCATTGTGAATTTACCACATTAAATAGCGAATAATTTAGTTTTTTCTAATACTGAGGAGCGAAATTCTTTGTTGCAGACGCGTAAGGAAGGGGGGTAGAACTTTGAAAGCTTGTTTCTGAAGCGGCATGAAGAAATATGTGATGTTGCACCCCCATGATCTTCATCTGATAGTTTCATAATTGATCATTGAGATCGTTCCAAGGGCTTGCTGTAGAGAATGAACCAGAACACTTCAATCAATCTTGCGCTTGTGGTGACAACACACAACAGCATTCGGACTATTTCGCGTTGTTTGGAAAGCGTGCGCGGGTTGGCCAACACAATGTATGTGGTTGATAGTGGCAGCACTGACGGCACTGTTGATGTTTGTCGGAAACTTGGCGCCGAAGTTGTGCATCAGCCTTGGCTGGGATTTGCAAAGCAGAAAGAATTCGCAATCGCGCTGGCCAAAACTCAGGAGTGGGTGTTGTTGCTGGACAGTGACGAAAGTTTGGAGCCAAGTTTGCAGCAGGGGTTGCGGCAGGCCATCAGTCATGCCGCGTCCGACACACGCGCCATTGAGATCAACAGAAAAATGTGGTACGTGGGCGGCTGGATCAACCATGTTGGATTTCCAGATTGGGTTGTGCGATGCGGGCGCCAAGGTGCGCTGCGAATGGTTCACAAGCCGGTACATGAACGCTTGGAGGCTGACGGACCGACTATTCGCGCCGCAGGGATTTGCCGCCATGATTCTTGGGACGGAATTTGCGACGCCCTGGAACGGGGCGCGAAATACGCCAGGCTTTCTGCTGAAGTACGCAGACCAAAACAATTTCCTTTGCTCTACAGTTTTTGCAGCGCGTTTGCGATCGTGTTCAAGCACGGTGTTCTACGGCGTGGATTTTTAGATGGCTGGCGTGGAGCGGCAGCGCTCGTGATGTATGCGATTGGCCGATTTGCAAACACCATGGCGGCATTTGAACGCGGTAAGCGTCGGGATTGAAATGGTAGAAATAAAAACAGAAGAAAAATTTCCTTGGCTCACACGTTTATTCGCCAAAGCTGGACTTGACTTGCGGCTCTTTTATATTGCGGTTCCGCGCGCAAAGGGTGATCTCATCGGTGAGCCAGCGCATCTCTTTGCGGCAATCACTGCAATAGTTTGCGAGGCTATTTCTACCGCTTCGGCCAGTGCGGGCATAAATATTTTGTTAGTCGTAACATTGCTGCGCGCCCCCGCGCTTTTATCATCATGGAAACAAATGCTGGATCAAACATGGATCCGCTTACTTCTTCTGTGGTTGCTGTGGATGGCCCTTTCCATTACATGGTCGCCCGATGTGGCAAAAGGAATTGATCGATTCGGAACATTGAAATATTTTATTTGGATCCCACTCTTATGGCCGCTGTATAAACAATGGCGTTGGTTGTTCGCCGCATTCTTACTTTCAGCATTTGTTTTGCAATGCATACAAGTGTCGGGCGCGTTTGGAGCAAGGCATCAAGGGGAAACTCTCATCAAAGGTCTTCGCCATGCAACGACGGCTGGAATATGGGATGCAACAGCGCTGAGTTGCTGGTTATTTCTAGCAGTCGCCGTGAATTGGCGCGCCATGTTGCTGTGTATCCCAATGTCCGTTCTCTCAGCGGTGGGATTTGTGTGGGCGGGGCAACGCGCAGCTCTATGGGGAATTTTAGTGGAAATTATAATTGCCAACATAGTGTTGGTGTTTGCTGTTCGCGGTTGGTTGCGCCGCACACTGCTTCGAGTGATGTTGGGGATGATTGTGATTGGCGGCGTGTATTTCTTTATTGGGCAAGAACTCACCAATAAATTGAAGCAGGTTTATAATGAAACAACAAAAGATTTAACCGCAGTCGAATCCAGTTCCAAATCCAACGACGGCGCATCTCTTAAATATGAAGAGAGAATTGCAATGTGGAAGATGTCAATTATCGCTTGGAGAGCGCACCCCATTATTGGAGTGGGTTATGGAGGATATTCAAAGGCGACCGCCCCAATTGATGATGTCAGACATCCATCATTTGACGTTCATATGTATGACCATCCACACTCCACATTTGTCATGATCTTGACGGAGAATGGTTTGGTGGGACTCACACTTTTCTTGCTGTGGATTGGCGCATTCTTTGTGCGCGCATTCAGAGTTGTTCAACTTGATCCAATTCATATTGGCGTGTTTGGTGGCGCCGTGATTTGGCTCGCGGCGGCAGTGGGGGATAGTTTTCACACGCGTGAAATGTTTCTAAACCTAGGTTTATTTATGATGGCCTTGGCGGCCATGCCTTCAAATACCTTTGTAAATGAAAAATAGCCTGAGAAAAATATCGGTCACAAGTCAAGTATTTGAATGACTGCCAAATAGATTCCGTGCGGTTCTTTTGCAATATCCGCGCGCAAAATCATAGTAATAACGCAGTGATTTTTGTGATTCAGGTAGCGACGTTGTTACGGCGGGTTGGCCACGGCGCAAATAATAGCGATCAAAGAATGAGGAACTTATCTTCCATTTATGAAGGAATTGTTTCGATCCTGGATTGCGTTGGACCCGCCCAGTTGATTTGCACTGAAAGTGATAGACCATTGAATTGCCCAATCCCAAAAAAATTCGACATCCAGCCATCCAGAATTTCATAGCCAGATCATTGTCACTACTCATTCCTGGAGAAAATTCTTCGCTCATTCCGCCAACCTTATTCCAAATTTCGCGGTGCATGATATTTGGAGGCCAGCATGAACCGTACCAATCTGGAATTTGAAGATCCTTGAAATTTTTTAGTAAATCATCTTGGCGAAATGTCTCTATAGAATCGCCAAAATCATTGATTGAACAGCAAGCATTTTTGCCTTTTGGCTCAATCATGGTTGCGGAAATCATAAATAAATTGGTGTCAAGTGATTTCACTTTTTCTAAAAGCACAGCATCCCAATTTGGCAAGCAATACATGTCATCATTTAAATAGCAAATAACAGGAGAGTGCGAGATGGCCACGGCCTGATTCAATGCTCGGCAAATTCCTATATTTGTGTCGGAATGGGTGAACGGAATCTGATTCGCAATTAGAAATTCTTTTGTGCCATCCGTGCCTTCATTGACATGAACCACAATTTCATTCTTGAATGCAGAGTTTTTTTGAATACTTTCAATACATAACTTGAGGTAGGGCAAATTATTCCATGTAGGAATTACAATTGCCAACGAATTCAAAGTGGTCAAAGAATTGTTCATAGAATTATCTCTTAGTAACTTATGATTTGATTCCAAGTCACTCGGCCTTAATTTGGAATATGGGTCGATCCAGACGAATTAGAATTGATCCAGAAAATCGATGTTTCTGCCTGCATAGCTGCGAAGCATTTGGTTGACTGTGTGCCCGATGAGTTGGTTAGACAAAAATTTATCATAGATCAGTTCATTCAATCGTGAATAAATTCACTTACTAATGCTATTTATTGCGTTGAGTTGTTGATCGTATATATCTTCAACAGCCTTGGCTACTCGATCCCAACTATGGTTTTTAGATGTTGCGTACGCCGCCTCTCCTATCATCTGACGAAGTTTTGGATCCAAGAGTTGGATCATGTATTCGGTGAGGGATGAAATTTGATCTCCATTGGGCAGTACAAATCCATTCGTGCCGTGTTGCACAATATCTTTTACACCCATATTTTCTGAGATGATGACAGGCAAGCCCATCGCCATAGCCTCAAGGACGACCATGCAAAAAGTCTCAAATTGCGCAGGAATTGCCAACACATCTGCGCTGGCGTAAAAACGCTCTATTGATTCAAACTGCGCGCCCGTAAAGGTTACGGCATCTGCGCAACCAGACGCGAATGCAATCTTTCGGTATTTATTTTTGTTTCCGCGCCCAACAACCAGTACATGCACGGGAGAATTTGGACGAATACGTCTTACTTGTCCCGCTGCGCGAATCACGGTTTCAAGCCCTTTGGTCTTGAAGTTCATGCCTACGAACAAAATAACCAACGCGTTGTCGGATATCGAATATTTTTTTCGTATCTCACTACGTGCTTTATTGCGGTCGAGTCCCTCGAAAGCGGATCGATCAATTCCTGGATGCACCACCTTCCAAGTTCCGGGCAGCTTTCCATATTCCGATTCATAGATACTTTGTAAATGTGAAGAGACAGGCATGAATATTTTGTTGCCACCCAACGCCATCATGTCCCGATCCATTGCGAACATGACGCGCGAAGCATATTTGGGGTTGCGCCTTTGCAATACGGTTCTTACCCAGAACGCATGGGGGGCGCCATGCAAACTGTAGACATTGGCGTGGGCCGTACCCCAATGCGAATGCACGACATCAAATTTGCCTTTGGCGATCATGCGCCCAACAAGATGCTTGAATCCCCAAACGCGTAGAAAAACTGAAAATGTAAGTACGGGAACTTTATGAAATGTAATACTTGTGCATTTGGAGCTCCATTGAGCCGTAAAAACATGTATTTCATATTTGCCCGTGGCGGCAAGTCGCTCGGTGACTTCTTGCACAAAGCGTTCGCTTCCGCCTATGGTTCCATACTCGTAAGCGATGATTGCGATGCGGGGGAGCATTGGGTTACTGTATGAGATTTGTAAGAATGGACGTATGAAATCTTAAAATGTACCTGTATGCAATGCTCACTGTAGAACAGTTGTGACTAAAGCCACCACTCATAAAATTGCGTCAATCATTTGCGCTCCGAATACAACTCAAAGCAATTCGTTGAGACGCCAATCCATCTCCAAAGGGATTGACAGCCTGCGCCATGGCTTCACGTTCTTCCTGACTAGCAAGAAGCGTTGAAACACTCTTGACAATTTTTGCCTCATTTGTACCTACTAGACGAATTGTTCCTGCTTCTAAAGCCTCTGGACGCTCGGTTACATCGCGCATAACCAGTACCGGTTTACCTAAAGATGGAGCCTCTTCTTGGATCCCACCTGAGTCCGTCAGAATAAGGGTTGAGCGCATCATTAATGCGACGAAAGAAACATAGTCCAAGGGTGAAATGAGATGGATATTTTTTTGTCCGCCAAGAGCATGACGAACAGGAGCATCTACATTTGGATTAGGGTGCAGAGGATATACCACTTGCACATCGGATCTACTTGCAATACGAAGAAGTGCTCGACAAATTGATTGAATACCATCACCAAAATTTTCTCGCCTATGACCAGTTACAAGAACCGTGTTTATTTTTTGGTCAAGAAATTCTAATGTTTTATTACATTTAGAAAGAAGCAAGGCATCTGAAAGAAGCCGTGCTTGAGTCATAAGTAGTGCATCGATGACGGTATTACCAGTTACTTCTATCGAAGATAATGAAATACCTTCTGCAAGTAAGTTGTCGCGCGCTTTCTCAGTCGGTGCATAATGGCGATTGGCAACTAGATCACAAATTCTACGGTTTGCTTCTTCTGGCCAGGGTTGTCGAAGATCATGCGTACGCAGACCCGATTCAACATGCGCAAGTGGAATCTTAGCATGAAAACTTGCGAGTGAAGCAGCCATTGCAGTGGTGGTATCTCCATGCACAAGAACGCAGTGGGGAGACCAATCAGTGATTGTTTCTGATACTCCTTGGAGCACTTTAGAGGCAAGATCACTAAGGGTTTGCCCAGACCGCATGACTTTCAAATCTTTGTCCGGGCACAGATCGAATGCCTTTAATGCATCTGTAAGCATCTCTTGATGCTGCCCTGTAACGCAAAGCATGACGCTGGTGCCAGGCATATTTCGGAGGTTCAATACCACCGGAGCCATTTTTATTGCTTCTGGGCGCGTACCAATTACTATGAGGAAGCGTTTCATGGAAAATTTAGGTGGACGTTATGAGTGTAATCATAAATTTGTAATTAAACTAGAAAAATTAAAAATGGTATTGTTTGATCATCAGAACTACTACATAGAGTAATCCCATTGAGCCATCCTAAAATTTCAGTCATACTTACGGCGTATCGTCGGCCTCAATATCTTGAAGAGCAAGTCCAACGCGTACTTGATCAGTCTATTTCTCCTCACGAAATTGTTCTTTGGTATAACCAACCTCCTAGATCATTCGGCTTGATAAAAAAAAAGCAACTTCTTGAATTTCGTAACGCTGAAAAGGTCAGAAAAATAGTCTGCGATTACAATTTTGGAATTGTCCCGCGATTTCTTATGGCATCGGCTTTGGAGGGTGAATATGTTTGCATCTTTGACGATGACACCATGCCTGGATCGAAGTGGTTTGAAAATTGCCTACGCTTTGTTGATAGCGAACGGGCGCTGTGTGGAACTATTGGATTGAGGTTTACTTCTGATACCGAACCAAAAACCGAAAAACCTAGGATGGGTTGGGAGAGTTGTAATGAGAGGTTGGAATTCGTGGATCTTGCTGGGCACAGTTGGTTTTTCAGACGCGAATGGGCTCGACATTTTCTTGAACAGGAACCCATAATTCAAACTTTTGGAGAGGATTTTCATTTCTGTGCAATGTTGCAGCGTCACGGCATACGCGTAGCGTGTCCGCCACACCCCAAGAACAATATGGATCTTTGGGGATCGGTAAAGGGTCAACTGGGAGTCGACAAAGTCGCTATTAGTACGGTTTCTGATAGAACTGCAGACTTCACCAAAGTGTTGCAATACGAAGTAATGCATGGGTATAAATTATTGATGCATCGTGCCCCTGAGCATCTTTAGGTGAAACAATTATGAAGCAACTATTTAAAGAAGATCTCAATAAAATGCTTCATTTGATTGCTGAGGCTGAGTCGCTTGCATTCGCTCGATTTGCCGACGGCGAAGCAAGTGTTTTAAAAAACTTAACTGTTGGCAACAAGGATGGTTGGTTATTTAAGAAGGATCGCAATCTGTCATTTCGCAGAGATTTACGTCACTCACTATTATGCACTGATCCGAACTATTATTATGGTATTTCTTGCTCTTGCTGTGACCCGCCGAATCATAAATTCCTTCTCGACCTAGTAAATGCTCCATTGTCACAGCTTACTTTTTCGAATCTCTGGGTGAATGCTAACTATCCAATTTTTAATCAGCATTTTATTCCGGCCATTGTTAAATCAAGTAAAAAAATTATTTTGTGTACGGGCGCAAAGGCTAAAGTCAAAGATTTTTCAAAGTCGGTTCCGATTGCGGATTTTATTCCAATTCATGGCAATTGCGTGTTGGAATGGGAGAGCCGACGCGATTTTTTGCGGGGACTGATGGACTTAAAAGCCACCGAAAATAGAGGGGCTATTTTTTTATTCGCGATCGGACCATTGTCAGAGGTATTCATTCATCAGATGTGGCAGGCCAACCCGCGGAATGTCTATATCGATATTGGATCTACCCTTGATCCGCTCTTGTTTCGACGCAACTCGCGTGATTATCACAAGGGGGATGCGCAATACTCTGCCAGAGTGTGTGAATGGTGATTTTTTATGTTATGGCTAGGTATCTGATTCTCGCAGAATTGCGACAGCAAATTCAAGGAATTTATGATTTATATATTTGGAAAATATAGAAAAAATTCACGGTTTCTATATTTTGTAAAAAATCTTTCGCGCTTATGTATTCCAGGGTTCGTATATCGATTGCGCAGAATGTGGTTGCTAAGACCTTCTCTAATAGAAACTGCGACGCACTTAAAATTACGAGCTGATTACTACTGCAAATTAGATACGCCATGCAAGCTTGGAGTCGAAGCAAGCAAGTTCCGATTTAATTTGTTCGGAGGGCATCCTCGAAACTATCAATTAGATCTTGGTCAGTACTTGCGTTATTGGAATCGTCAATTTGATATTCACTATCGAATGGGGGATAATACGCATCTACTTGATGTGCCAACTTTTACCAAGGCAAGGGTAATCGAAGGAGATGTTCGAAATCTCGTGCTCTTTAACATGGACAAAGTGCGCCACTTTGACTTTGTTCATGATCGCCTTTCTTATCAGTCAAAAAAAGATCAAATAGTCTGGCGCGGGCCCGCTTATCAGCCTTGGCGGATTGAATTTTTAAATCGTTGGTTTGGTTACCCACGATGTGATATTGGCCGCACTGATAAAAATTCAGATGGAATTCATCAACGCAAGCCGTGGATGAGTGTTACTGAACAATTAAATTATAAATTTATTCTTTCTATTGAAGGCAATGATGTCGCCACAAATCTCAAATGGATCATGTCGTCTAATTCATTGTGTTTTATGACGCGTCCAACCAAGGAGACTTGGTTTATGGAGGGGCTACTGAAGCCGAATGACCACTATGTGATGCTGAAGAACGATTGCTCGGACTTGCTTGAAAAGATGGATTATTACTTGGCTCATGAAGACGAGGCGTTGGCAATTATTGATAACGCGCATAAGTGGGTGGCTCAGTTTCAAAACCCGCGTGACGAGGAAATAGTTTCGCTACTGGTGTTGCAGAAATATTTCCAAATGACCGGCAGTCTTAAAACATAAAAAAATCAGCCACCCAAAAGGTGGCTGATTGTGTAAACATACTTAGTTTTTTACTTGATCAAAAACGAATCACGCTTCTTGCCAGCTTTAATCTCGTCGGCCATCCAACGTGGAGTCTTGCCACGACCCGACCAAGTCGCGCCGCTCTTGACGTGCTTGTACTTTGGCTTGACAACGCTTCGCTTGTCTTTGCCCGCGCTCTTGACTGGCGCCTTTGCAACCTTGGTCTTGACTGCTGCAGCCTTGCTGTCGCTTATGGACTTGCGGGCGCTTGCATACGCCGCAACACCAGCCGCGCCTAAATCATGCAGGCTGAGTTGGTATTCCGCCATTTTGCTTTGGATTGCCTTCTTCACATGGGCAATTTCTTCCTTGCGAATCTTGTTGGCGGTGGCTGTCATTTGTGCGATATCATTCATGAGTTGTTTGTAGGATTTTTTCATAGGGACCAAATATAGTGAGGGTATAAGACTATGTCAACTATTCTGCCAATATTTTTTGTGAATACTGAATTTCGGAATATTGTGGGGTATTCATTCCCGAAGTGTTTATAACACCAAGCGTGTTGTTCCTGAATTGACTAGGATTAAACAATAATGCTGTATATACGCCTTCTTCTTGGCGCACTTCTTATATTTCAAGTTCCTGTTTCATCGGGATTTGTGGAAGAGTTAGCCACTCTGACTACGCCAACGGGCGTCATACATGGAACACTTGATCTACCAAGCGGCGCAGGGCCCTTTCCGGTTGCCCTGATTATTGCGGGCTCTGGTCCCACAGACCGCGATGGCAATAGCGCCATGCTTGCGGGCAAGAACAATTCCCTGAAAATGCTAGCCCAGTCTTTGGCTTCCGCCAATATCGCGTCGTTGCGTTTTGATAAGCGTGGTATTGCGTCTAGCACCGCCGCAGGTCCAAAAGAAGCGGATCTTCGATTTGAAAACTATGTAGACGACGCCGTCGCATGGGTAGAACAACTTCGACATGACAAACGTTTTTCAACTGTCACCATCATTGGCCACAGCGAGGGCGCGCTCATTGGCGCCATCGCGACAGCACGAGCGCATCCCAACGCGTTCATTTCTGTTGCAGGAGTTGGGCGCTCCGCGGGCTTGGTTCTGCGCGAGCAAATAAACGGCAAGTTACCTGCACCACTTTTTCAAGCTAACGAAAAGATTTTACGTGAACTTGAAGCTGGTCGAACCACGGAAGATGTTCCTCCCGCCCTAAAATCTTTGTACCGCGCATCAGTCCAACCATATTTAATTTCATGGTTCAAATATAATCCCATGGAAATCGTGGCGTCTATCAAGGAGCCCATATTGATTTGCCAAGGCACAACGGATATTCAAGTTGCGGTTGAAGAGGCAGAGGCGCTGAAAAAAGCTGCTCCAACGGCAAAGTTAGTCATCATTGAAGGCATGAACCACGTACTGAAGTCCGTTGCTGCTGATCCAGCCAAGCAGACTGCGTCATATACCGATCCAGCCTTACCGATCAACGCCGAACTGATGAAAAACATCATTGAGTTTGTGCTGCGCGCGAAGTGAATTGCACGCTTAATTTTTTCACCGCGGCATGTCGCGGGCACGACACAAGATGGTCATTGGTCATGCCAACGGCTTGCATGAACGCATAGCAAATGGTTGGACCGCAAAATTTGAAACCCTCTTTTTTGAGGGCTTTGGACATGGCGCGACTCTCTTCTGTTTCTGTTGGAATATCCTGTTTCTGTTTGAATTGATTTTGTTTGGTTCGATGGCTTGTGTGTTGCCACAGAAAATCGCGGAACGAGCCTTTACCACCCTCCATAATTTTTAGCCATGCCTTGGCGTTGCCAATTGAACTTTCAATTTTACTTTTGCTGCGAATAATTCCTGCATTACCCATCAGACGTTTGATATCGCCCGCGTTAAATTGAGCAATACGATTCGGATTAAAGTTGTGAAACGCTTTGCGAAACGCCTCACGCTTTTTCAAGATGGTGATCCAAGAAAGTCCGGCTTGGAATCCATCTAGAACCAGTTTTTCAAATAACGCGCGGTCGTCCAGTTCAGGCACGCCCCATTCCTTGTCGTGATATGCGACATATGTTGGATCAACTCCACACCACCAACATCGTTGCTTTAATTGTGGCACGAAATACTCCGTTTCATAGAAATGATTGTTTGTATGGAATGTGTTTCTACTGAAGATTGAATTTGCATATTCAAAATCCCATGCGCAAAAAATTTCGCCCACATGAAATTTATTGTGTGTGCGCCACAATCATTGAATAAGGCGGCATTTCAAATTTGCCACTGGCGGAGCGCAATATTTCCACGCCCGCATTTTTTGAATCAACAACGATTGACCATTTTCCTGCAGGAAGATTCACAGATTGGGCCTTGGGCTCTCCGTTGTAGGCCACAAAAATACTATTCCAAGTGTCGCCGGCCTCTGCGCCATTGATTAAGAATGAAACGACGCCTATGTTGTCAAGAAACGTGATTGACTTACGTACCAAGGCATCATCACTCATGCGAAATGCTGGGTGCGCTTTGCGAAGAGCGATTAATCCACGGACATATTCAAACACGTCGCGATATTGCGCCTTTCTATTCCAATTCAAGGCGTTCACTTCATCGCCCGCGTTGTAGGAATTATTGTTCCCGTTTTTGCTGCGGCAGAAATCACTACCTTCATCAAGGAATGCAATGCCCTGGCTGGTCAACACAATGCCGAGTGAAAGCTTTTGCATCGCGCGCCGCGTGACATCGCTTTCCTTGGGGGCAACCTTAAGCAACTTGTCCCACAGAGTCAGATTGTCATGGGCGGAAACATAGTTCACGGTTTCAGTGGGTTCGCTGGTGAAGTCATCAATGGCACCAACAACCCCACGCTGAATGGCTGCTTTGTCTCCACCAGGACCTGTTGCAAAACCAATGGAATTGCCGTCTAAATCACCGCGAATGGCGTTTCGAATATTGTCATTGAATACCGCCATGTGCATTCCTTTTTGCGCGCCCTTGCCAAAGTATGTTTCGCCACCACCCGTCCAGGGTTCTCCATACAAAGTGATGTCAGGTTTTATGGCGACCAGGCGATCGCAAATGGCGCGCACTGTTTGTGGGTGGGTCGTGCCCAACAAATCAAACCGAAATCCATCCACTTTGAAATGACTTTGCCAATACGCAAGGCTGTCCACGATGTACTTACGCATCATTGGGCGTTCGTCCGCAATCGCATTACCAACGCCGGTGTCATTGATCAATCGGCCATCATCGCTCACGCGGTGAAAGTAGTAGGGCACTGTTTGATCAAACGGAGATGTCGCGCCAGTGCTAGAAGTATGGTTGTAAACCACGTCAAGGATGACTCGAATCTGACTAGAGTGTAATTCTTGAATCATGCGCTTGACATCGCGTATGGGTTGCAACGGATCGCTGGCATTGCTTGCGTAGTTTGATTCAACAACATTGAAGAACGCCGTCCAGTAACCCCAGTTGTATTCCTTGGCGCCGGCCGTGAAATCTTCAATTGGAAGTAGATGCACCGCGGTCACGCCAAGGTCTTGCAAGTGCGAAAGGCCGCTGCTGACTCCCTTGTTTTTGGCAGGATTTGCATGGGAAATCCCCAAATACGTTCCGCGTATTTCTGATGGGCAACTTGTATCAGCCATGGAAAAGTCACGCACGTGCAGCTCATAAATAATTTCATCCGTTGGTTGCTTCAGCAAGGGCGCGGCGGTGGTGTCCCAATCTTTGGGACTGAGTCGATTGACATCCGCCACAACGGAAAATGCACCATCGGCCGTAGCCGCGAAAGTGTGAATATCTGGAACTTCTCGTCGCTCTCCATAACTATCGAATTGGTATCGATACAACGCGCCTTGAAGATCTCCAGGAACTTCCACACTCCATAAACCTTTCTCGCCTTGCTTCAGTGCAAACTCTCGAGCCGATTTTTTTGAATCAATGCTGTCGTATAAAAGAAGTTGCACGCCATGGCTGACGGGCGACCACGTTTGAAAAACAGTTTTGTCTGGCGTACAGATGGCACCCAATGTGGCTTGAAGCGGGGTGAAGCGCTCTTGATCAAGAATATTGCGAGCGTAGATTGTGTTTGTTTTAGTGCCAGGAATTTCCAGTTGCAGCGAGGCAATGTCGGCGTCGGAGATCGGCTTCGTAAGTTGAATGCCGTACATGGCGCGCGAAGACAGTGATTTTTGAATTTGCACAAAAGCCTTTATTTTGTGCTTGATTTCAACATTTCCACGTTGCGTTACCTGCGCCTTCTGGATCTGCTCCTTGGTCAGTGGGGCGGTGGTTGCCAGAGTGATCTCATTGTCCTTGTCTAGAAACGCGGCGAGCACGCGTACTGAAAGATCAATCTCGTTTGGATTTGTGTACACGCGTTCATCGCCAGCCACCAGCCAAATTTCCTG
>Ga0209086_10002949_pt1 | contig 13079 bp, 12 predicted proteins | sample M_130207_XF_Meta_FD_187312 | JGI IMG/M metagenome (GOLD analysis project Ga0209086, IMG submission 187312) | Freshwater microbial communities from Lake Montjoie, Canada to study carbon cycling - M_130207_XF_MetaG (SPAdes) (version 2) | ecosystem: Environmental > Aquatic > Freshwater > Lake...
TTTTGAACTCGTTGTTAACCACGGGTCATACTCGCCAAGCAGTACGAAAGTTCCAGGATCTTCAGTGGAATTCATCGAAGTTTTAAAGGTCTTATCTTCACCAAATGCCGAGATTGCGGTTACTGAGGAGATTAATTTTAAAATTGATGCTGGAGCTCGTGGCACATCAGCTTGATTTGAGAATATTTCAGTCTGACTTATTGGATCAATTACCAAAATTCCTGGTTGTCCTAACACAGGCGCTTTTGCCAGGCTCTTAAATGAATTTGGAACAGTTAGCGCATTTGCAGGAGTGCTTATAAAAGTAGTGAGTGAAAAAGCTAATAGTGTTGCAACAACTTTGCGTGACATCGGATTAGGCCTCCTCTTTCTTTGTAAAGCGACCTTGTGAAGTGGCAGCGCCTAGTAGAACTACTGCGCCACCCAGAGGTTCATGCCAAGAAATATGTTCACCCAAGAAAATCCAACCAACAAATACTGCAACAACTGGTGTCAGATAAGTAACTGTACTCGCGATAGAACTTCCCGCCCGTTCCACGATTTGGAAGTTCCAGATATATGCCAGGCCGCTTCCAAAAACTCCTAGTGCAACCATAGAAAGTATTGGACCCATTCGATATTCATCTTTAGCAATTCCGTTATTTAAATAAAATGGAAGAAGTGTTAGCGCGCCTGCAGTTACCTGCCCAGCAGCAAGAGCTTCGGCTCGTAATTGAAGTGGCGTTAAGTATTTACGGATTATCGGAAATGAAAGACCATAACAAGTTATTGCGCCAAGTAGCGCCAGGGCTCCGATTCCAGAACTGGAACCAATTCCTTTCCAGATTCCCAAGACTGTTAATACTCCGATACCACCGATTAATAATCCAAGAATTTGATGCCTTGCAATTTTTTCAGTTCTAAAAACTAGAAGTAAGAAAATCAAAGTAGTAAGTGGTGTTCCAGCATTAATAATTCCAGCTAGAACCGTTGTAACTCGCTGTTCGGCAAAAGCAAAGAGGATTCCAGGAAATACATTTAGGAGTAGTGAAACCACCCAGAGCGCAGTCCAAGTTTTACGATCTGTCGGAAGTTTGACGCCCCGAATTTTTACAATTAAAAGAAGTGTCATTGCACCAAGTGCGCATCGGCCAAAGGCAACCCCGACAGGTGTTAAGAATTCAAGTCCTTGCTTAATAAATATGAATGAACATCCCCAGACCAAACCCAGTGCTAAATAAATAGGAACCCAGGATTTTTGCTTCATGCAAACTCCCCCTACTGTTTGGGTATGACTACCGCCGAAATCGGACCTGGTGAATTCTATCCAGTCGTTGGCGTTGGCCCGCATCAAAAACCTTGGCCTACAGAAGAACGCTTTGATCCTGAGCTACTTGCAAACGGTGATCGCAGAAATGTTCTAGATCATTACCGTTATTGGAGCGTGGAAGCAATTGTCGCTGATTTAGATACTAAGCGCCATGACTTACAGATAGCAATTGAAAATTGGCAACATGATTTAAATATCGGTTCTGTTGTTCGGACTGCAAATGCATTTAATGTTTCAAAAGTTCATATCGTAGGTAAGCGCGATTGGAACAAGCGTGGCGCAATGGTTACCGACAAATACCTACACGTCTTGCATCACCCAACAGTTACTGACTTCCAGAATTGGTGTCGAGATAACGAAGTTCCAATAATTGGAATTGATAACTTACCCATTTCAAAAGAGCTTGAGACTACAAAGCTTCCTAAAAAATGTGTTCTCTTCTTTGGCCAAGAGGGCGCAGGAATGTCTGATGAAGCTGTCGATATCTGTGAAACTGTTTTAGCTATCAGACAATATGGATCTACTAGATCTATGAATGCTTCAGCAGCGGGTGCAATCGCAATGTATGCCTGGGCGATGCAACACCTAAATAACTAATCTTCCTTAATAACTTCTTCCACCGCTTTGATTCGGCGGCGAATCTCTTCCGCCTCATCTTCACGGCCAAGTGAAATTAGAACATCAGCCATCCGGCCTTCGATTTCTAGAATAAACTCAAAATCTTTTGTGTCGTTGTCAGTAGCGATTTCAAGAATACGATCTAATGTGTTTAATCCGTCTTCACCAAGTCCGGCAACGATTTGCGCCTTTCCTAATTCAAGAAGTGAATATGTTTCACGGTAATGATCATGCGCAGTTACAAAAACATCTAGCGATTTCTGTGCAGCGAGAAGTGCACCTTCGCCATCACCAATCTCGGTTAGGCAATGTGCAATCTTCTGATCGCATCTTGCAACATTTATTACCTCTTTTATTTTCTTAAATAATTCCCGAGCTTCGCGGAAAGATTCAAGAGCTTCACCATAATTTTTTAATTCTCGCTGGGCACAACCAATTAAATGTAAATCGTTCGCTGCTCCGCTGTCATTTCCATCAACTAAATGTTCTTGAACACAATCTGACATGCATTCAATTGTCTTTTCATACTCTTTTGAAGAGAACCACCATTCACCAAGTGTGCAAGCTAAATCAATTGCAAGTGGTGATTTAGATTCGCGAAGTAATTCAACAGCTTTGCTCATCGCATTTGCGGCTTCATTCATTCGTTTCAATTGATTCAAGTTATAACCAATTGCGGAATAAGCCTGAGCTAATCCATCAGATGGAACAACTGGCCCAAGTTCGGCATAAATATCGCGTGCAGTTTCGGCAAGTGCGAGCGCTTCATCATATTGACCACGCGCATAAATTCTTGCGCTCAATTCGTAATATGTATTTGCGCGATCTAAGCCTTGAGTTTCTGGAATTCGCTCCCAGAGCATTTCCTCGGTGACGATATCGTCCGTTGAATCCTCATCCTCGCTCATGCCAAAGACTCTAGCAACACCTACCGCCTTCTGCATGGGCAGGGGTATAGTTCGCCCACGTGCGTTTCTTAAATAATCCCAGCCACGACCTGACCTATGACGATGTCTTCATGGTCCCCAGCTCATCCAACATCGCAAGCCGCATGGATGTTGATCTAGCTACCCACGATGGCACCGGCACAACTATTCCAATCGTCGTAGCAAATATGACCGCAATTTCTGGCCGCCGAATGGCCGAAACAATTGCGCGCCGCGGTGGCATGGCTGTTATCCCACAAGATATTCCGATTCAAGTCGTTAGCGATGTAATTAAATGGGTAAAGAGCAGGCACGCCTTCTTTGATACGCCTGTAACGCTTTCACCGACTGAAACAGTCGCAGATGCAATCGATCTAATTAATAAGCGCGCGCATGGTGCGTTGATTGTTGTTCAAGACGGGAAGCCAGTTGGAATTGTTACCGAAGCAGATTGTGAACGTGTTGATCGTTTCACCCAACTCCAATTAATTATGAGCAAAGACTTAGTCACAGTTCCAGATTCAATCGAACCTCGCGAAGCCTTTGATTTTCTAAATGCCGAGCGCAGACGTCTTGCGCCTGTGGTCGATAAGAGTGGAAAGTTAGTTGGAATTCTGACGAAAACTGCCGCACTTCGTGCAACTCTTTATCAGCCAGCACTTGATGCAAATGAGAATTTAAGAATCGCTTGTGCAGTTGGAATCAATGGTGATGTTGCTGCAAAAGCCAAAGCGCTAATCGACGCAGGTGCCGATGTTCTAGTCGTAGACACCGCACATGGTCATCAAATTAAAATGATTGAAGCACTTAAATTAATCAGAGCGCTAAAGCCAAATATTCCAATCGTGGCCGGAAATGTTGTTACTGCTGACGGAACTAAAGCGCTTATCGAAGCAGGTGCTGACATTGTGAAAGTTGGAGTTGGACCTGGCGCAATGTGCACAACACGAATGCAGACCGGAGTTGGGCGACCACAATTTTCCGCAGTCCTAGAGTGCGCTACTGAAGCGAAGAAGCATGGAAAACATGTCTGGGCAGATGGTGGAGTTCGACATCCGCGCGATGTTGCTCTTGCACTTGCTGCAGGTGCTTCACAAGTAATGATTGGCTCTTGGTTCGCTGGAACTCTTGAATCACCAAGTGATTTAAATAAGGATGCTACTGGCCGGCTATATAAAGAATCTTTCGGAATGGCATCTGCACGCGCAGTGGCCGCTAGAACTTCTAACGATGCTGCTTTTGATCGAGCCCGCAAAGCGCTGTTCGAAGAGGGCATTTCATCTTCAAGAATGTATATAAATCCAGATCGACCTGGCGTTGAAGATTTACTCGATGAAATTATCGCTGGCGTTAGATCTTCATTTACATATGCAGGAGCAACAAGTATTAGTGATTTCGCAGAACGCGCAGTTGTCGGCATCCAATCAGCATCTGGTTATGCCGAAGGTCGACCACTTCATACAAGTTGGTAATTTAATCTACTTCACGCTTGGGATCATCACTTTCATCCCAAACTTCTTGCGGTTGTCCTAATTTCCAATACATATAATAAATAAAGAGCCCGAAGAATGGCCATTCAAAAACATAAAGCCAGCTTCGATCGATGCCATCAAAGGCTCGGAATAACTCCACAATCCCCATCGCAAAACAGATCGGAATAAACAGTAATAACCATTTTCGCTTTGGTTCAATCTCTTTAGTCATCAGCATCTGCATTTCTTTTTTCATTTGCAATCCACTCATAAGCTGCCATCGAAATCCAGATTGCATCAATCAGCATTCCCATCGCCCACATGATTGCACCGCCTTGGTGTTGATCAGCGATTCCAGTTTTCGCAGACATTTTCATCGGAACATCATGCAGCAATTTATTTCCAGAATAAAGAAAGAATCCAGTCATTGTCTCTGGGAGCATCATGGCAAAGAGCGATAGCACGCGTGCTGCATATGGAACGTTGAAAGGCTGCGGATTACCAGACATCACTGGGTAGTAATAAATAAAGCCACCGACCAAGAAGAGGACTAATTCAAATTCGTGAACGTTTGAATTAACCATCCCGGCATCGGCAAGTGGTGAGAAATGCGTAAGTATAAGAATGGTAAGAAAAATTAAGAATCCAACTTCAGGTCGGAAAAGTTGGCGAATTAAAAGATTTCGGCCAATTCCTAAAATAACTTTCTTAACTCGCAAATTTCTAGAATTAACTAGGACCTTTATCGGTGAACCGAGAACAATTAGCGGCGAGATCAACATCATCAAGCCCACGTGCTGGACCATATGTATCCAGAAAGTGTCTATTGCAGCGTGGGCAAGAGGTCCTACGAGAAGAATGAAGGCAAGGGTCATCCCTGAATAAAAAGAGAGTTGGCGGATCTTTGAGACGCCATGGATAGATGGGCGCTCTCGGTAATACCAACCAGCTTTCGCAATGAGGCCGAAGGCAAAGAGGAGGTCCCAAAGAGGGCTAACACTCATGGGTCCCCGATTCTGAAAAACATCCGAAATTAACCTCAAAATAACCTGTAAATAGTGTTTCCTAACACTCCGGATGAGCGTATCCTACAAAAATTGTTGCAACTTCATTGCAAATGCACTTAATCGGAAGGCGAAAATATATGGCAAGTTCAAATATGACGGCCGGAAAAAGACTTGCGAGCGCCACTATCGCAACGATTCTCTCGGTTGCCGTTGTCGCTGGAGTGGGAACACTCCTTCACAAATTAAGCGCTGATCCGAATGGAACTTTAGTTGCTACTAAAGAAGCAGACACGATCACAATTGATGGCAAGGTTTATCCAAAGGCTTCACTGACAATGGGTGTCTATGCAGATAAAGAACAAGCCCATGCAGATGGCTTTGACGGAAATAAAAATGATTGGGTGCAATATGGCCCTTCAAATCATTTGATACTTCCAGCAAATACCTACGTAACAATGACAATCCATGGCTATGACGGTGGTGAAGAACTTAACAACCCATACTTTGGAAAAGTTGTTGGCACTGTTGGTGGAACTGTAAATATTGATGGCGAAGACATCACTTCATTGCCTTATAACAAAATTCAACACACCTGGACAATGCACGGAATCCCAACTTCAACACAAGATCCGCTCTTTGTAAGTGTGCCGCTATTGCGAGTTGAAGAAGATGAAGAAACTGGTTGGGTTCCAACACAAGACCCAAATACAAATTTCAAAGGTCACACAATTACTTTTTCATTCTTAACTAAAGGTGCCGGCGAATATGTTTGGAACTGCGAATTCCCTTGCGGTGACGATACATATGCCAAATTCGGAGCTGCGATGAGCGGTTACGGATATATGTCAGGAAAGGTAACGGTCACAGCATGAGCGAACATGACAACGTAGACTTAAAGCCAACTCCTGGCGCTCGGTTAACTAAATTCTTTAAGCGTTCAGATGTAATTCAATCAACCATATTCGGTGTAATAATCACCTTAGTTTTTGTGATTCTTGGTGGCAAGTTCTATACCCAATGGATGCCAACAATCATGAGCACCGATATGAAAGCAATCGAACGCTTAATGGTTGTTTTCACTTGGATCGCCGCGCCAGTTTGTGGAGTAGTTCTTGGAATTGCGCTCTATACATTCTTAAATCGCCACAGCGGAGATACGCCGCCGCCTGATGGCCCAGCAACACGTACTAATGGACCGGTTGTTCTCGGTTGGTCCGTTGTGACTAGCTTGTTGGCATTAGTTGCGGTTATTTATGGAATTACTGAAATGAATTCATCTTCTATCGCAACCGCAAAACATGCCGAAGATGCGATGGTCGTTAACGTTGTTGGAAACCAATGGGTTTGGTCATTTGAATATCCAGAACTTGGAGTACAAAGTCACGAACTTATGTTGCCTGTTAATAGGCCTGTTGCTTTCCACGTTACTTCAGTAGATGTAAACCACTCTTTCTGGCCAGTACAACTTGGCGTAAAAGTTGATGCTAATAAATTAGCCGAAACTCTTGCAGACACAACTCCAACAAAGCTCGGTGAATTTGATGTTAAGTGCGCTGAACTTTGCGGCTTGTATCACGCATACATGGAGACCACAGGTGAGGTTATGACAAAAGCAGACTTTGATAATTGGGTAATTGAACAAGGAGGTCACACAGCATGACAACACTTGACCAACACGTTGGAACGCGACCTATTCCAAATCCAAAAAATAGTTTGATTACTCGATTAAATGCCGGAACTGGATTAATCGTTGGAATTATCTTTGCAATTGCTACCTACCAAGGGCTAGCAAAAGTTTTAGATACCAGTGTTTATCATCTGCACAACCAAGTTCTTCTTGCAACTATGTTTATGTGGAGCATCGGATTCCTTGTGGGCATCGGAGCATTCATTGGACCTATTCGCTGGTTAATCGGAAAAGATTTAACTGCCGAAGAACAGCTTTACATGGCTGGCGATGGCCAAGGAATCAAGCGGTATTTCAAATATTGCACTGATCATAAAGTGGTTGGTATTCAATATCTATGGGGCGTAATTGCAATGCTTGCAGTTGGCGGTGCAATGGCAATGATGATTCGTACCGATCTTGCCAACCCTGGTGGTCACTTCATCACACCATCTGTATATAACTCACTTGTTGGGTTGCACGGAATCACAATGATTGTTGCACTAATCATTGTTGCTACCGGACCTTTCGGTAACTTCATTATGCCAATCATGATTGGTGCGGCCGATATGGCATTCCCAAGGCTGAATGCACTTTCATGGTGGGTTCTATTTACCGCTATTCCAGTTCTATGTAGCGCCTGGTTCTTAGGCGGAATTCCAACCGGATGGACTGCATACGCACCACTTAGCATCCAAGCTGGTCCTGGAATGAATGCGTTTATCGCAACAATTATTATCTTCGCTGTTTCAACAGCAATTGCTGGTGCAAATATCACCGCAACTGTTGTAACGATGCGCGCAAAGGGAATGACATGGAATCGCGTTCCAATCTTCGTGATTGGTGCAACAGTTTCAGTTGCTCTCGCTATTCCTGCCTTCCCAACCTTCATGCTCTCAATGATCATGACTGCTATGGATCGCTCATTCTTAACTGGCTTCTTCGATGCAAATGTCGGCGGTACTGGTTGGTTATATGCGCACCTGTTCTGGATTATGGGACATCCTGAGGTTTATGTAATTCTGATTCCTGGAGTTGCGATCATCATGGAAGTTGTTCCAGTCTTCGTACGCAAACCGTTGTTCTCTTACACCGCAGCAATAGTTGGCTTCGCTGGAATTACCGGACTTTCTATTCTGGTTTGGGCCCACCATATGTATATCTCTGGTTGGATGCCAATGCTTAACGGACCATTCATGGTTACAACTGAAATGATTTCAGTTCCTACCGGACTAATCTTCCTAGTTATTTTGGGAACACTTTGGAATGGCAAGCCTTGGTTAAAGGTTCCAATGCTTGGTGTTTATGCCTTCCTTTGGAATATGTTGGTCGGTGGAATCACTGGACTTTATCTTTCAGATGTTCCAGCAGATATGTATCTCCATGGATCTATGTATGTAACTGCGCACTTCCATTACACGCTAATGGGCGCCGCACTTACTGGCGCAGTAGCTGGACTTTCATATTGGTATCCAAAGATGACAGGCCACATGTTGCACGAACGTGCTAGCTATATCTCATTCTGGTTAGTACAAATTGGATTCCAAATTCTGTATCTCGGAATGTTTATTGCCGGCGCAGAAGGTCAACCACGTCGCGTTGTTGACTATGCAGAGCAATTTGCTACTTCCAACATGGTCAGCACAATCGGTGCTTACGCAATTGGAATTGGTTTCATAATTCTGCTCTGGGCAGTAATTCACTCATGGCGCCACGGAAAGATTGCACCAATGAATCCATGGGGCGCAAAGACCTTGGAGTGGACAGTTCCTTATCCAGTCCCATTGGTTAACTTTGATACCCCACCGGTTGTAACTAGCGATCCATATGGATATGGAAGGAGTGCAAAATAATGTCAAGCGATACTAAATTCCACGTCCATCATGATGCACCAGAAGTTGTTGGTCGCCGCGAACGTCTAGGTGTTCGACTACTGATTGTTGCCGACGGTGCTTTTGTCTTCGGAATGATCTTCTCTTACTTCTACCTACGAAACCTTGATCAAAATGGTGGTTGGATTCCAGACCACGGTCATACTCTTAAAGCGATTACTGGTTGGCTTTCAATTTTGCCACTAATAGTTGGAGCTCTAGTTCACAAACTAGCGCAGCGAGATCCAAGCCATCAAAGCAGCTTCTCACTCATAACTTTGGTCGCATATTTATATGGTGGCTATTATCAATTCCACCAACTAGCAAATATGCCATTCATCGATAAAGATTCTGGCGCATTTGAAGGCGCCTACGCATCATGTTGGACCGTAATTGCTGGTGCAAATATGTTCCACTACATCGTGGCGGGATTTATTGCACTTGGTTTAGTACTAAGAAGCCGTAGAGCAAATGTAAATCCAATTCTCGAATCATGGCGTATCCGTACTGCTGCATCTTGGTTCACTTGGATTGCAGTTTCTGGAGTTGCTTGCGCAATTACAACGTCATTTATCTAAACAATAAAGTTAAAAGGCCCCGTGATTTTTGCGGGGTTTTTTATTTCTCCTGTGCTGCGATTTTTTTACGAGATAAAAGAATGTGTCCAAAGAAGCCAATAACCAGGGCGATGATGACGCCGATGTTTGAGTAAGCCCAAGGCCCGCTCTTTCCACCAATCAGATTCAAGAAATAACCTTGCCAAGATAACCAACTAGCAAAAGTATTTGTAACAAAGCCCCAACCAACAAGTGAACCAATAACGATTAAACCTAGCGATCTTAAATTCCATGCGCCGTATCTTCCTTGCGGATTAAAGAGATCTGATTCTGCATAATCTTTCTTCCGCATAATTACATCAGCCACAAATATCGCCGACCAAACCGCAATCGGAACGCCAAGGGTTATTAGGAATCCTTGGAATGGCCCAAAGAAATCTCCAGCAATCCAGACAATATAAATCGTTCCGATTGTCATAATCACGCCATCTATTGATGCTGCGATGTGGCGTTTAACCGGTAGGCCAACTGAAACTAAGGTGATACCTGATGAATATAAATCAAGGATTGCACCACCAATAAGCCCAAGTATTGCTACAACTGCAAATGGAATCAGATACCAAGTAGGGACCAATGTAGTTAAGGCTCCAATTGGATCTGATGCAATTTTTGCACCTAACTCTTTGCTGCTCCCCGCTAATAGCGCACCATAAATAACCAAAATTACTGGGGTTATTGATGCACCAAAAACAGTCCACCCGATTACGCCTTTACTTGAAACACTTCGTGGCAAATATCTTGAATAGTCTGCGGCGGAATTAACCCAGCCCAATCCGATTCCAGTTACGCCAAAAATTAGCGCACCTAAGAAAGCTTCGAAATTTCCACCTGGAATTGCTGAAACTTGGCTCCAATTAACTTGGTCAGCCGTTAAAACAATATAGCCAAGGGTTAAAACAATCGTTGCAATAGTTAAAACTTTTTGCAGCCGCATAATTACTTGGAAGCCAAGTACTCCGCCAAAAATAGTTAAGCCTGCCGCAATTGAAAAACCAAGAATGCGTGAAATGTTCGGTTCGATATTTCCGACTCGAGTTAAGACAGTTTCGGTTGCAAGTGTTGCTAGTGAAACTAATACTGTCTCCCAGCCCACGAATATCAAATAGGAAAGCAGACCTGGAACCACATTTCCTTTAACTCCGAAGGCGGCTCGCGAAAGTGTCATGGTTGGCGCATTTGCACGTTTACCAGCCAGTGAGCTAACTCCGACTAGAAAGAAGGATGCGACAGTTCCAATCAACGCAGCAAAGGTTGCTTGCCAGAATGAGATTCCAAATCCAAGAAAGAAAGAACCATAAGAAAGCGCAAGTAGCGAAACATTTGCTGCAGCCCAGGGCCAGAACAATGACCTTGGACTTCCATTGCGTTCATTTTCGGCGATGAAGTTGGTGCCATTCATTTCTAACATAGGGTAAAGCCTAGAGGTAAAGATACGCTTGGCGCATGTTTCAAGATGATGGTTACCGCAAAGCGAGACTTGCCACATTAATTGCATTTTTGATTGATGGATTTTCGGTGGGAAATTTTGTTTCCAGAATTCCAGATTTTAAAAGTGAATTAGGAATTTCAAATGGTGTTCTAGGGGCTTCGCTATTCTGTGCCTCGCTTGGAGTCTTGGCTGCACTGCGCCCAGCAAGTCGAAGCGCTGCTAAATATGGCAGCGGCCCAGTTACAAAATATGCTTCTTTTACCCTTGCTTTAGCAGTTCCGCTGGTTGGTCTACTTTTTAACCTTCCCTGGTTTCTTTTCTCGCTATTTATATATGGTGTGCTCTACTCGACCCACGATCTTTCAATGAATGCGCATGCTGCGGCACTTGAAGATAAGGCAGGTAAAAGAATTTTGAGTACCTTCCACGCAATGTGGTCAATCGGAGGCTTATCGGGTGGCGCTATCGGCGGACTTATAGCAACGACCAATATTTCTATTCGTATTCATGCGCTCATTATTGGAATCTTTATTTTTGCAATTGCTCTGATAATCAGAAATTGGTTTCTCCCGGCATCTGCCGATCAACATATCTTTGAGAAAAATGAGAAACGAAAGACGCCAAGCAGATTTTTAATTCTTGGACTCCTTGGTTTGTGCGGTGCGCTTGGCGAAGGCGCGGCAAGTGATTGGGGCGGAGTTTTATCCAGAGATACATATAACGCATCGGTATTTATGTCAGCACTTCCCTATGTCTTCTTCTCATCTACGATGGTTATCGGAAGATTGTCTGGTGATTTCCTCGCACATAAATTTGGTGTTGTGAAGCTATTAACTTGGTCGGGCTTAATAGCTGGCTCAGGATTATCTTTAGGGCTGCTGGCGGGAAACATCTATGGCCAAATAATCGGGTGGTTCTTACTTGGAATTGGATTATCAACAGTGATTCCAATGATGATTAGTGCTACTGGCAATCTGGCTAACAATAAATATGCAGGCCAAGTATCGGCCGCTGAAGGTGTCGCTCTTGTTACCGGAGTTGCATACTTTGGCTTCGTAATTGGGCCACCGATAATTGGATTTCTCTCAGACATTATTACCTTGCGTTGGGCGATGCTACTTCCAGCCGTATTGGCAATAATTTTTGGAGTTAGTGCGAAAAAAGTATTGTCGTAGTAAATTGCCATCCATGATTACTCCTCAAAAACTTGCCTCTAACCAATTTGATCACTTCTACAAAGGTGGCTACCGAATAGGAGCGCTACGTAATGGCCCTGGTGGCCCAATGCGACCTGAAGAGTGGATTGGTTCAATGACAACTCGCTTCGGTGAGAAAACAATGGGGCTCTCAACTCTTTCTGATGGAAGTTATCTTCGCGATTCAGTTATTGCTAACCCAGAACAATGGCTTGGCGCCGAACATCTAAATACCTTTGGTGCAAGTACAGAGCTACTAATGAAGTTACTTGATCCAGATCAAAGACTTCCAGTTCACTATCATCCAAATCGTAAGTTTGCTAAAAATCATCTCTCACTTAAACATGGAAAGACTGAAGCTTGGATTATTTTAGAAGCACCTGCTGGTGCAAGTGTTGGTCTGGGATTTAGTAAAGAACTTAAGAAGCCTGAAGTTTCCAAGATGGTTGATGCAAGAGATTCAGATGGTTTGCTTGCTTCGCTACAAAAGTTTGAAGTTAAAGCTGGAGATACTGTTTTTGTTCCTGCCGGAACTCCACATGCAATTGGTGCCGGTATTTTCGTACTTGAACTTCAAGAGCCAACTGACCTTTCTGCACTACTTGAATGGAATGACTTCGCAGTAGATGGCGTAAAAGATGGCCACCTAGGGTTAGGTTTCGATACTGTTTTAGATGCGCTTCGTTATACCCCAATTGAGAAAGATGAAGCTAGCAAATTAGTTTTCTCGAATCGACTCTTCAGTAATTCAGATCAATCAGTATTTACTGCTGTTGCTGATCCTTATTTCCGTGCAGATTATCTTGCTGGCAATAACAGCAAGATTGCCGCTGGATTTAGCATCATGTTAGTTCTAGAAGGCAATGGAAATATTGCTTTTGAAAACCATTCAGCAATTACTGCTGTTAAAGGTGATGCGATTCTTATTCCACATAACGCTGGAAGTTGGACGCTTACAGGTGCAAGCG
>Ga0209086_10002951_pt1 | contig 13077 bp, 13 predicted proteins | sample M_130207_XF_Meta_FD_187312 | JGI IMG/M metagenome (GOLD analysis project Ga0209086, IMG submission 187312) | Freshwater microbial communities from Lake Montjoie, Canada to study carbon cycling - M_130207_XF_MetaG (SPAdes) (version 2) | ecosystem: Environmental > Aquatic > Freshwater > Lake...
GTTGTGGTGGTCGACATAATCATCGAGCGCTTGAATCAGCTCGAGCACGCTCCGGAACACCCCTCGCCGCAACCGGTTCTCGGTGAGGTCCCGAAAGAACCGTTTGCTTCGATCAACTCCATTTGGCGCATTTTGATGCTTTGATTTGGCCCACCCTGGGGGGTTAGTAATGCTCTGTGGGGCCTGCCTCCTCTGGGCGAAAGACGTGCTCAAAACCAACCGGTTCGACCGGCATAATCGTCACCGACTCCCCCATCAACACACCGAGATCGTCGCCCAAACAATCGAGCATCACGACCGCCGCCAACCGGGTCTCGACGTACTGCGTATCCTCGTCGTGAGCTCCTTGCTACGCGCGGCCAATCGCCAACGCCCGAGCAAACGCCGCCGCCCAGTCCGCGCTCCGAAAGAAACAGTCTGACTCCTCCCAGTGCCGCAATCCCTAGCCCTCGTCGGCCATCACCGCCCACCGCAAACGCGCCTGATACCACCTCATCGCTGGCCTTGTTTCCGGCTCGCCAACGTTCTTCGAAACCGGCAAACACGGCTTCGGCTTCCGCAAAACCGGCGTCGCCGCCGACTCCTGGCCGGACCGCCTCGCCGAATGGCTCCGCCACCAGTCCCTCATTAAAAACTGATAAAATCATGATAATGTTTCGGTCTATATAATGTTGCGGTCTATCTCACTTCTCCTCCTCTCCCTCCCCCTCCTCGCCCAAACCGGCCAGGTCGGGGGCCGCGTTCTCGACCCCTCCGGCGCCCCCGTCCCCGCCGCCCAAATCAAAATACGCAACACCGCCAACGGTGCCGAACGCAAGGTCGCCACCGCCGCCGAAGGCCTCTACCTCCTCCCCCTACTCCCTCCCGGCACCTACGACGTCTCCGCCTCCGTCCCCGGCTTTAAATCCGCCCTCCGCTCCGGCGTTGAACTCGCCGTCGATCAAAAGTCCCAAGTCGATTTCACCCTCGAAGTCGGCACCGTCAGCGAACGCGTCGAAGTCACCTCTGCGGCCGCTCAACTCAACACCACCGAAGCCAGCCAGGGCCAAGTCATCGACAACAAACGCGTCGTCGAACTCCCTATCAATGGCCGCTACTACGGCGATCTCGCTCTTCTCTCCGCCGGCACCGTTCAGTCCGCCGCCGGCAGTCGTTACAACTCGTTCAGCTCCGGCGGCCAGCGCGTCACGCAAAACAGCTACCTCCTCGACGGCATCGATAATAACTCCGTCGAACTCGCCGGCGCCGGTCGCCGCCCCGAAATGGTTCAGCCTTCCATCGACGCCGTCCAGGAGTTCAAGGTGCAAACCAACGCCTACGCCGCCGAATTCGGCCGCGCCATGGGGGCCATCATCAACCTCACCCTCAAGTCCGGCACCAACGATATCCATGGCTCATCCTTCGAATTCCTCCGCAACGAAAAGCTCGACGCCAAAAACTTCTTCACCCCCGCCACCGCCGCCAAGCCCCCCTTCAAGCGCAATCAGTACGGCTTCTCCATCGGCGGCCCGGTCGTCATTCCCAAACTCTACAACGGTCGCAACAAAACCTTTTTCTTCACCGACTACGAAGGCACCCGCATCCGCGAAACCGCCACCATCATCTCCACCCTCCCCACCACTCGCATGCGCTCTGGCGACTTCAGCGAACTCACCCGCCGCATCAACGACCCCGCCTCCGGCCAGCCCTTCCCCAACAACTTGATCCCCGCCGCTCGCCTCGACCCCCTCTCCGCCAATCTCATCAAACTCTATCCGAACACCCAATCCGCGGCCCTCGCCAACAACTACACCGCTCTCTCCCCTCGCTGGCAGAATGTCGACAAATGGGACGTCCGCATCGACCAAACCGTTCGTTCCAACGACACCTTCTTCTGGCGTCTCAGCAAGCAGGACCAACTCGTCCCCGATACCCCCAACCTCCCCGCCCCGGCCTACGGGGGTGGCAACCTCGACTTCATCACCGAAGGCTATAACACCGGTGCCGGCTGGAACCACGTATTCACCCCCACCCTCATCGCCACCATTCGCGCCGGCTGGAACTTCACCCTCTTCAAACGCGACAACCCCGCCTCCACGAACGGCGAACTCCTCAACCGCAAATACGGCATCCGCGGCGGTTCCGACGACATCCCCGGCGGCTTCTCCCAACTCAGTATCACCGGCTACCGCTCCCTCGGCATCGGCGGCTTCAACCCCGTCGACCGCGACTCCCAAAACCGCCAACTCTCCGGCGATCTCACCTGGATCCGCGGCCGCCACAGCCTCAAGTTTGGTGCCGGCCTCATCAAATCCCAAAACAACCTCCTCAGCGCCCGCAACGCCGTCGGCAACTACACCTTCAACTCCCAATACACCTCCGATGGCGCCGCCGACTTCCTCCTCGGTCTCTCCCAGGCATGGACCTACGACACCCCCTTCAACGTGCAACTCCGCACCTATAACCTCAGCATGTTCCTCCAGGATGATTGGCGCATCAACAACCGCCTCACCCTGAACTTCGGCCTCCGCTACGAACTCTCACCGCCTTGGATCGAACGATACAACAAAATGGGCACCATCGACCTCGATTCCAACCCCGGCCAAGCCCGCCTCGTCTACGCCTCCAACGGCTCCCGTGCCGACCGCGCCCTTATCTCCACCGACAAGAATAACTTCATGCCCCGCGTCGGCTTCGCCTTCCAAGCCAACTCCAAAACCGTCATCCGCTCCGGCTACGGCATCTACTACGCCTACATGGAGTTCTTCGGCGACAGCGAGCACCTAGTCGGCAACCCGCCGTTCGCGTACAGTGTTAGCCTTGCTGGCAGCACCACCGCCCCCGCCTTCCTGCTCCGCAACGGCCCCCCCGCCGGAGCCACCGAATTCGCCCGCGCCACCGGCCTCCAGTTCAGCACCTACGAACGAAATCCCAACCTCTCCAGCGCCCATCAGTGGAACCTCAATATCCAGCGGCAACTCGGCGCCGACTGGCTCCTTGAAACCGGTTACAGCGGCTCCCGCGGCCTCCATCTGCTCCGGCAATACGATGGCAACTTCTCCCCGCCCGGACCCGGCAACCTCAACGCAAAACGCTTCTTCAAGTCACTCGAAATCCCCGGCACCGGCATCACCACATCCCCCCTCGGCGGCTTCTATAACCACCGCTTCAACGGTAACTCCAACTACCACGCGTTTACCACCAAAATCGAACGTCGCTTCGCCACTGGCTTCACTGTCCTCAGCTCCTATACGTTCTCGAAGAACCTCGGCGACACCTGCGGCGCCGCGGCGGTCGGCAACGCCGCTGGCTGCGGCTACCAGGACCCGCGCAACCTCACCCCGGAAAAAGCCATCGACAACCAGGACGTTCCCCACCGCTTCGTCATGAGCGGACTCTACGACCTGCCCTACGGCCGCGGGCGTCATTGGGGAGCCAATTCCAACGCCTTTGCCAACGCCATCCTCGGCGGCTGGACCCTCGGCAGCATCGTCACCGCTTCGAGCGGCCTGCCCTACAGCATCACCGTCGCCGGCAACCCTGCCAACACCGGCAACATCAGCACCGTCAATCGCCCCGACATCATCGGAGATCCCCGCGCCGGCACCCAGACTCTCCAGCAGGATTTCAACATCGCCGCCTTCCAACGCAACCAGCCCTTCACCCTCGGCAACGCCGGCCGCAACATCCTCCGACAGCGCAGCCTCTACAACTGGGACTTCTCCGCGTTGAAGAACTGGTCACTCCACGAACGCATCCGCCTTCAGTTCCGTTTCGAAGCCTTCCAATTCACGAATACGCCCCGTTTCGGCACGCCCGGTATCGTCCTCGGCAACCCCGGCTTCGGCACCATCACCAGCTCCGGCACCCCCCGCAACCTCCAGGGCGGACTCAAGCTTCTTTGGTAGCGTGTAGCGCACCAGGTTCTCTGGACATATCTTTGTTTAGGCTGCGACGGCCTGCTGAAAGTACTCTCGCCTGGCTTGAGCCGGCGATCTGTACCCCGGTTTGTGGTTCTCGCAAACCCGGAAGTTGCTGATAAATTGGGGATTGCCTCCCTTCTTTCGATTCCGATGTCCGCCATTTCTCGGTGGTCCTGACTACGGCTTTCGTGGTCGTGAAATCCTCGCAAAACTGCATCATCCTCGCAAGGCTCGCATTATTCTCAGGCGACCGTCGGGCTCAAAGTCGCTGTGAACATCACCCAAGGTGTGAGGGACGACGGATTATCTCGAAAGCCGACGTCGGCGGACTCCATCATCGGTACGAGCGCCGCGCCGCATAAAGTACATGGTCCGCAATCCGCCGCGAGTGCTTGGACCACGTGATCGCGTTCGGCGAACGGAGCTTGTCCGGTCACCTGCAAGGTTTCGTGGACTACTATCATCGTAGCCGGACGCACCTGGGATGGGAGAAGGACACACCGGAGCCGCGCCCGATTCAATCGGCGGACATGGGGCGCGTGATTACGATCCCGGAGCTCGGCGGACTCCATCATCGTTACGAGCGCCGCGCCGCATAAAGGCACCTTCGGCGCGATTCCATTCGCATCGGCCGGGGCTCTTGAGCGGCCCGATGGAGGGCCACCGGGGACGCGCGCGTGAAGCTATTGGCATCGCGGAAAGAGTATTGCCAGCCGACGACGCGGGGTGAGTGAAGTCCAAAGGCTCTCCCTCAAAGCCCCCCAAAGGCTGTGGATCCAGGCCGATCAGACCTTAAGATGAGGTTTCCGAGAAGGACAATTGGGATTTCGAGTAACTTTCGAGGCATCCCAGGACGGGCACACGGGGCTACTGGGCGTGGTTCGCGGAACGATTGAGATTACGCTGGATTGCCCGATGGATGGGCACGGGCGGGGGGCGTGCGTGTCCGTCCATGTCGACGACGTCGATGCCTATTACCGGGAATGGAGTTCGAAGGGGGCGGTTCTTCGAGCGCCGAAGGATGAGGAGTGGGGCGCGCGGACGTTTGACCTGCTCGACCCCTCCGGCAATACGCTTTTTATCATGGGACCAATTCCAACGGAGCCGGGGAGCGATGGAGACGGGGCGGGCGAAAAGCCGGCGGGTGGAGTTGGTACCTCGCTAAGATAAGGCGAGATGCAACGACGTACCACTTTACTTTTCGCGTTGGCGGTTTTGAGCTTTTCGGCGGCGGGGCAGATCTCGCGGGAGAAGATTGAATGGCTCGACGTTTGGATTCCCGATACGAACGAACGAGGGCTGCCGCGGGTGCTACTGGTGGGGGATTCGATTACGCGGGGCTACGGCAAACAGGTCGAGACAGGGCTGCAGGGGAAGGCTTACGTGGCTCGGCTAACGACATCGAAGAGCCTGGGAGACCCTTTGTTGCTCGATCAGGTGGGGCTGGTGCTGGCAGAACACAAGTTCGACATCATCCATTTCAACAACGGGATGCATGGCGATGGATATAGCGAGGAGGCGCACGCGGCGGCGCTTCCGGCGATGCTTGCCCGGCTGCGGCGGGATGCTCCGGGGGCGCGGATTGTGCTGGCGACGACGACCGACGTGCGCGAGCGGAACAACTTAGACAAGGTACTGCCGAAGACGGGACGGATGGTGCGGCGGAATGAGTTAGTCTTCGCGTTCGCGAAGCGGGAGCATCTGCCGGTGAATGACTTATTCGGGTTGATCCGGGATCATCCGGAATATCATAACGCCGACGGAGTGCACTTCAACGAGAAGGGCAGCGCGGCGCTTGCGGCGCAGGTGGTCAGCGCGATTTCGCAACTGCTGCCTTGAGCGGGGGGCGGAGCATGTCAGGCCGGAGTTGCCGGGGCGTGACGGCGCCGACCATGATCATGTTGCGGGCGAGTTCGGACTGGAGCGTCTCCATGACGGTTTGGACGCCTTCGGCACCGTACGCGGCGAGGCCCCAGAGCGGCGGGCGGGTGACGACAACAGCGGAGGCGCCGAGGATGAGCGCCTTGAGGATGTCGGTGCCGCGGCGGAAGCTGCCATCAATGAGCACGGGGATGCGGCGTTGGACGGTGGCGACGACGGCGGGAAGGAGGGCGATGGAGGAGAGAGGCGTTCCGTAAGTGGAGAGGATGAGGCCGCTGACTCCGCGGGCAATGGCGGTTTCGACGTCGGCGGGGCGGAGGAGACCCTTCAGGACAACGGGAGAGCGGAGACGGGCGAGGGCGGCCCAGTCGATGGGTTGGTTGGGAGGGAGGGTGATGACGGTGACGGGGGATCCAAGGGAAGGCTTGATTTCTAGTAGGGTTGTTTGCAACCAGTAGGGGGCGGGGATTTGGTCGAGGGGATAACTGGATTGACTACTGAGGATGAGCGTGGCCTGGGCGGCGGCGGCTCCGCGGGCCATGGCGAGTTCACCCTCGGGATGGAAGCGCGTTTGGTGCGCAGCGGGGCCGATCAGAATGGGCGCGAACATAGTTTGGCCGAATAAGTTGGTGGTTAGATCGAGCTTCGTGGAATCGACCATCAGCCGGGAGCGGAAAGTAAGTCGTTCGAAGTCGGCTCGCTGGCTGCCGGCAATGAGGGCGAAGGTGGCGACCGGCAGTTTGCTCTGGGCCATGGCTTCAAACTCGAGGACGTTGACGAGTTCGCGCGAGGGAGTGCGGGGCGGAGGCGGGAGCACCGGAGGCGCGACGGTAGGCAGGGGCCCGCGGGTACGGAGAATGGAGGGGTTGATGGAGGCGATGGAGGCGCAGCCAGCTTCGGCCATGGCCAGGACGAGCTCCTGCTGGAGAATGGCCAGGATTCCTCGGACGCCGGGGGCTCCGTAGGCGGCGAGGCCCCAGCGGGGGACGCGGCCGAGGCAGACGGCCTTTGCCCCGAGGGCGAGCGCCTTCAGAATGTCGGTGCCGCGGCGGAAGCCGCCGTCAATGAGGACGGGGATGCGGCCATTGACCGCGGCGACGATTTCGGGGAGGACTTCGAGAGTGGAGGGGGAGTAGTCCATGGCGCGGCCGCCGTGGTTGGAAATGATAATGCCGTCGAGGCCACGGTCGATGCAGGCCAGCGCGGCTTCGGGGGTGAGAATTCCTTTGGCGAGGAGAGGGACTTTGACGAGGGGCCGGATTTGATCGAAGTAAGTCCAGGTATACCAGTTACGATTTTGGAGGACGCGGTAGGGGTTGTATATGTTACTCGGCCGGGGAGGGCGGGAGTCGGACAGGTTGCGATCGTGGAGGGGGCGTTCGTAGTGAGCCGATTGTTGATCGATGGTGACGACGATGGCTTGAGCGCCATTAGTTTGAGCGGTGTCGAGGTAGGCTCTACTATCGTCGAGACTTTGCCGAGGATAGAGTTGCCACCATAGGTAGCCCTTCGCGGCGGCGCCGATTTTGTCCATGCCATACGTCGAGTTATTGCTGACAATCATCGGCGTTTTGGCGGCTTGGGTGGCACCCTGGAAAGTGGCAAGTTCGCCTTCGGGATGCAGTTGGGTATGGGCGGCGGAGGGAGCGAGGAGGAGGGGGAAGGCTAGCTTTTGGCCGAAGAGTTCGATGGCGGTATCGATTTCCGGCGGCTTCGGGGAGCGGGCGAGGAGATCGACCCAGTCGAAGGCGTCGCGATTGCGGCGGAGGGTGAACTCGCTTTCGGATCCGTAGGCGGTGTAGTTGTAAGCGACGCGGGGAATGCGGGCGAAAGCGACGGGTTCGAAGTCGAACGCGGTGAGGAGTTCATCGAGACGGGGAACACGGGTGTGGTCGCGAAAGGGGTCCTGCTGGGCGCGGAGTAGAGGGGAGGCGGCGAGTAGGGCGGCGAGTTGGCGAAAGGCGGCGCGACGGTGGATATCCATGGCTAGTCAGGGGACAGACTATCACCTGTTGGCAGGGCAATGGGAGGCCGTGACTGTGGTCCGCAATAACCCCGTCCAAACACGCAAGGGCAGGCCGGTAACGTTTCGTAACGTGCGATCCTGGGCAATCCATGTCGAGTTCCTTGAGCTTCCCCGCTGTTGTGCACTGCTTGCGGACTTTGTTTTTGGTCCCCGTGGACCTAGTCCAACTGGCCGCCGTCGCCGCACGTCCTCGGGCGGCGTTGGTGGCCGACGCTTCGGCCGCGCCGTCAGCATCCCCGCCGGTAGCGCCAACCGTTTCAGCGCCGTCATCACGTTGTGGGTGATCGCCGCCAACCGCAGCCACGCCGCATTGGCTCCGAAATATTTCGACGGCATCACTCCCGCCCCCAGTTCATTTTTCAGTACGTCATGCACGCCTTCGATCGTGCCCGCCTTCTCCCGGTGCCACTCGATCAGCCGCCCCGTTTTCCACTTTGTGATGTTCGTCACCACCGCGAAATGCCTCACTTTCGTGCCGTCATCGAACAGATCCTCCTGCCGCTGCCGGATCCGGATGGCGATGTAGCGCAGCGGTTGCGTGTCCTTGCGCTCGGACTTCTCCCCCGGCACGAAACTCACCTCCGCGCATTCCCAGATCTCTGCCGTGTGCTCCTTCCCGTAGGCCGCCCACCCCGATTCCGGCACCTTCCCAATGGCCGTGTGCAACGCATCGCTCATCTTCGCGCTGATCGCGAATCCAATAAAGCCGGCCGGCCCCTCTACCCGCTTCTCGTCTCGCAGCCAGTGGATCAGACGATTCTCATGGCATGCCGAATCGCCCCGGTAGTAATACGTAGTCACCGTCTCCGGCAACGCGGCGAATGCTTTCCTGGCCACCGCCAGCGGGTCCATCATCGCCGGTACATTCCCGTCGCGAAACTCATCGGCCAGCACCACATCCATCTCCGCCCACACTGCCAGCATCGGCTGATAGCCCCGTTCTCCTTCATAGCTGCGTAAGGCCAACTGCTTGCTGCTCTCGATGATCGTCGCATCCTGATCCACCGTCGCGATCCGCTGATCCGGACACCGCCGCCCCAACTCCTGGACAGCGCCCGCCTCACTAGCAATAACTGCACCGCCTTCCGCGAACAAAACCAGACGGAACAGCGAGAACTTCTCACCACCGTCCTCAAAACCGCAACGTGGAAAGACCGCCAACTCACCGCCATCCTGCTCGAACCCTTCGAAACACTCCGCCGCTCGAACCACCGAACCACAAAAACAGCAGCGGGTTAGGTGGGAGCGGACGAGACCTTGAAAATTGGCTCCCGCTGGTGGACGCTTTTCGAACTTTTTGCCTCGCGCCGGGTGTGGCGGGGCGGCTGCTGTTTGAGCAAGTGCGACGCGTTGCGGTGTAGCAGGACGAGCTACCGGCGCACTCCACCAGAATGGATTTTGATCCATATGGACTCTATGCTATATTCGGGTTGTGGCTTGGGAAGTCGAATTCACTGACGAGTTCGAGGAGTGGTGGCACACCTTGACTGAAACAGAGCAAGGGAAAGTCGACGCTCGGGTCAATCTGCTCATGGAACGCGGGCCCAATCTCGGATTTCCCTTCAGCTCCCAAGTGAAGTCTTCCCGGTTTCCCGAGATGCGCGAACTGCGCGCCCAGGCCGGCGGCGACCCATTGCGTATGCTGTACGCCTTCGACCCCCGGCGCACGGCAATCCTTCTGGTCGCCGGCGACAAGACCGGCGATGACCGTTGGTACGACACAAATGTACCCATCGCGGACCGGCTGTTTGGGGAGCATCTGCGCACCATTGAAAAGGAGAGGGCTGAACATGGCTAGGAACTTCCAGGAACTGCGCGCGAAGATGTCTCCTGCGGCGCGCGAGGCTGGTGCGGCGGAGCACCGCCGGTTGATCGAGGAAATGTCTCTGCACCAACTGCGGAAGGCTCGCGAGTTGACGCAGACCAAGATCGCCGAGGACCTGCATATGGGGCAGGGCGATGTGTCCAAACTGGAGCGCCGCACGGACATGTATGTCAGCACGCTCGCCAGCTATCTTCAGGCTGTCGGCGCAGACCTGGAGATTCGTGCAGTATTTCCCGACGGTCGAGCCGTCAAGATCACGCAGTTTTCGGAGTAGGCACTCCAGAGAACGCGTTGTCAGGATTCCGGACCGACGGTCGCCAACTGCTTCACTCTCTCCAAATCGCGGAACGAGAGGTCGGTTGGATGGTATTCGGCCGTGACATATCCGCGATATCGATCGCCAAGCTCGTAAATGACCCGGAAGACGTTGCGAAAGTGGATCTCGCCTGTACCTGGTTCGTGACGGCCGGGAACATCCGCAAAGTGGATCTGCCCTATATGGTCGATGTTATTGCGGAGCCGTTCGATCACGTTCCCCTCGGCAATCTGCACGTCGTATGGCCCGAAAACTCGATCTATCTGAAACAGCGGGCGATAATCCCTGGCGTCGTCGATAATGAGACGACCCGATGTCAAAGTGCCTGGACCCGTTCCGTTTCCTGCTGACCTCCCTGGCGGGCTGGATGAACCAGCAATGGCCGACCTCACCCGTATGGCCCGAAAACTCGATCTATCTGAAACAGCGGGAGATAATCCCTGGCGTCGTCGATAATGAGATGACCCGATGCCAAAGTGCCTGGACCCGTTCCGCTTCCTGCTAATCTCCGTGGCGGGCTGGATGAAGCAGCAGTGGCCGACCTCAACCCGCCCGATCAAGCCGCGTAGTCGTGACCGCAGCCACGCTGGTATCAGTCATGAACGGCTGGCGCGCCGGAGGTATGCGCCGTGTCCACGGTTTTGGCGTCTCCTGTTTGATCCGTGGAGGTTCCGGGGCACTCGCCGGCTCAAGTCCCGAAGTTTCGGACGGAGATGTAACCCTTGGTTGAACTTGGGATGCGGCGGATCGAGTTTTCGGGCCATACGGGATCGGGTTTTCGGGCCATACGGGCTCGCCAATAACAACCACCTCCGTGCGATCAGTATCCACTTTCTTCCTCTGGGTTAGAAGCCTGCTGTGTTCTGGGCGCCAGCGAAACAATGGTTAAATCAAGTTGCCCTGTCGGGAAAGTCAAGAAGCGGTAACTGTTGCTACTTACCGATCCGATAGTTGAATTTCATGGCAAAAAGCGCGTCATTGCGGGTCGCGCCAGTGGCGATCGCTTGGGGAGCGAGAGAGCCTTCGTAGGTGTAGGTGACTCCCATCGAGAGATAGAGGCGCTTGTAGAGGGCCGGGAAGTCCACTCCCAGATAACTCTGAATCGAACGGTCCCGACGGTATTGAGTATTCAACCGTACCTGTGACCACCCCTGCAGAGCCATCTGCTTGTTCACCTGATACGTCAATTTCTGGTACGAACCAAAACCCGTATGAAAGCCGTTGGGGGTGGGGTCAGAGGTTCTCTGATGGCCGAACCCATATCCCGGAACGATATAAAACTGGCTCTTTTTCGACAATAGGAGGTTAATACCGACTCCAACCGCATTAAATTGACGATTTTGAATCCCGAGCATACTATCTCCGCTCGAGTACACGCGATCTGCGAGAAAGAAGCGATTATTGAGCCGATGTACGTACTGGACACCGAACAAATGGTTGTTCGCCGCCGTAGCACGCGGTCCACCCCCAAAGCTGTAACTCGCGTGGGTCCATTGGCCGTCGAAGGAGACAGTGTTAGCCGCAGTGAAGTGCTTGGCAAGCTGACCCGAGAGCATAACGCCTCGCTGCGCCGTACGCCCGGCCTCTGCCTGAATCCCCCCCCCGATAGAACCGAACCATTCCGGCTTCGGTTCAGGTTTAACGACAGCGGGGGGAACAGCCGGTGGCGGTTTGGTAGCCCCCTCCTGTGCCCAAGCACAGCACGCAGTGAGAAACACCACCGCCAAGAAAGTTTGCGGAAGAGCAAAGACCATTAGATTTTTCATATTTTTCCCATACTATCCTAAAAACGCCCTAACCTTTACGAACACTTGTATTGGATCAAATGAAATCGGAGGAAAACGGATCGACGTTACGAACTGCCAGCCAACCGGAGGTCTGCAATGTGTAAAGCTAAAGTACACCCAATGCAACTGCTCAAAAAATACTGTTTATTGCTTCTGATGCTGGTGATGGTGGCCCAGGCACAGCGGAGTGCTGTTGACCTTTTCCAGGCTGCTTCCAAAGGCGATGCAGCTGCCTTCGCTCAACTCAGAGCTCTTGGGAATAAGGGTGATGCTAAGGCGCAATACAACCTGGGCTTGATGTATGCCGAAGGCACCGGTGTGCCTAGAGACTTCGATCAGGCAGTGTCTTGGTTTCGAAAGAGTGCAGAGCAGGGTAATGCTTTGGGGCAATTCTCCCTGGGCGCTATGTATGCCAACGGCTTCGGCGTGCCCAAAGACTTCGTTCAGGCAGTGTTTTGGCGTCGAAAAAGTGCAAATCAGGGTGATAGTGGGGGGCAATCGGCCCTAGGCCGGATGTATGCCAACGGCGACGGTGTTCCCAAAGATTTGGTTATGGCTTATATGTGGCGGTACCTGGCAGCGGCTCAAGGTGATGAGATCGCCAAGAAAGCAAGAGAAGATCTGGAAAAAGCAATGACACCAGCCCAAATCGCCGAAGGCCAGAGGTTGTCTCGTGAGTGGAAACCTAAGTCTTAACGGTTTTGATTGCAGCCGGGAAGATGCCGTATGGCCCGAAAACTCGATCTATCTGAAACAGCAGCGGGAGATAATCCCTGACGTCGTCGATAATGAGACGATCCGATGTCAAAGTGCCTGGACCCGTATGGCCCGAAAACTCGATCTATCTGAAACAGCGGGAGATAATCCCTGGCGTGGTCGATAATGAGATGATCCGATGTCAAAGTGCCTGGACCCGTTCCGCTTTCTGCTGATCTCCGTGGCGGGCTGGATGAACCAGCGCCAGTTGAACGCAATTGAGTATTTGCGGGAGGAAAATCGAGTGCTCCGGGAACAACTCGGCGGCAAGCGACTTCGCTTGAACGACGATCAGCGTCGCCGGTTGGCCGCCAAGGCCAAGGGGCTGGGGCGGACCATCCTGGCGGAAGTGGCCACTATCGTGACACCGGAGACCCTGCTCTCCTGGCATCGGAAGCTGATCGCCCAGAAGTACGACGGCAGTGGGAAGCGCGGACCGGGACGACCGCGGACGGCCGGCGAACTCGAAGTCCTGGTCGTACGATTAGCCGGGGAGAACCGGGATTGGGGGTATCGGCGCATCCAGGGAGCGTTGTCCAATCTGGGTCACGAAATTGCCCGCAGCACGATTGCAGAGATTCTCT
>Ga0209086_10002952_pt1 | contig 13074 bp, 6 predicted proteins | sample M_130207_XF_Meta_FD_187312 | JGI IMG/M metagenome (GOLD analysis project Ga0209086, IMG submission 187312) | Freshwater microbial communities from Lake Montjoie, Canada to study carbon cycling - M_130207_XF_MetaG (SPAdes) (version 2) | ecosystem: Environmental > Aquatic > Freshwater > Lake...
CTTGCCAGCAATTGGAATAAGACCAAGAGTTTTATTGGTTGATCCCAACAAACCTTGTTTGGATGTCATCAAACGAATTGTATCATGAATATCATCTTTGATTTGAACAATGTTCTTTTTGTCGCCAGCAATCTGTTGTAGAGCATCAAAGAACTTTTTTAACTTTGGTTGATTCTTAGCAACATAAAAATTTGAATCTGAAATAACATCTTCTTCGGATTTTCCTTCAGTACCAATTGCAGCAAAAATATTTTGTATCAATGCTCTGATTTGTTGAAAGTATGCTGAAGCGGCTTCTGGTTCAAGTTTATACGCGTCCTTCTTTGCACCACGAACTCCAGCATCATATTGATCGGCTTGCACCAACTTGAAGAACTCTCCATTATCAAGCTTCATTACCACGCCTTCTGTTGTGCCACCCAATGTAGATGGAACAGCCAGAATAGCCTCCGAAAATTTTGTCACAACATCGGTCGGATTGGTCCAATCAACATTTGTTAGTTTTGATCCAAATAAAGGATTCTTCAGCAGATTTTCCTTGCTGAGTTTTCCTTGAAAGAATATGGGAAATGATGATATTTCCAACAAGTCTGCCATCTTGTTCACAGACTTGTAGTCTGTTATTTCTTGTTTCGGAATGGTATGCAAATCTCCACCAACCACACGATACTGCACTTCACCATAACTTCTCAAGAACAAGCCACCCTTGTTGACATATGTACGAGTTAATGTGTCTTTGTTTTGAGCAAACTCAACGCTAAACTCAGTGCTCTTTGGAATACTGTTAATCTTATTGTTTATCTTGGACAAATGATCAAATATCATGGAATATTGACCAATGCCAACAGAAGATTGGGATATATCACCCTTTTCTTTATCATTTAAATGAGCAAACTCTTTGGCATACAACACAGTTCCTTTGTATGCTACAACCCAATTCTTGGTATAATCTGCTTTATCAACTTGCTGTGTACGTACTAATGTTAGTTTTGTTCCGTCCACCTTTTCGGTGATGACCATGTTCTGACTTAGTATTTCATTGGCTCTTTTTAGACGCAGTGACTCTGTTTTTGGCTCAAAAATATACTTTTTTAGGTTTTTTATAGAAATGTCCATGCCTATAAGTATATACGACCGGTTTATTATATCAATTTTTTGACTTGTTTCAATACCATGTCGGCGGATATTTCCTTGGAACATTCAAAGTTTTTGTTCCTTGGGCACCAAAACCAATCATTGCGATCAAACTTGCAGGACATATCGTTCCAACAACCATTGCATACGCTCTCATTTATCACTCTATATGCAGTATGGAACTCGCACAGACTCTTGGTAAATCCACTGATCAACACCACGGGCTTGTCTACAGCCCACGCCAGCCAACTCAAACCGGAGCTTAGTCCAATAAAGAACTGTGCTCCTGCTATTTGAGCCATGCGTTCGTCCAGTGTAAAGTCGCCAGTTTTATCTACACAGCCCTCTGGCATATAATTCATACTTTTGTCTACGCCAAAACTATTGTGTCGGTCAATGCACCATACTTCATATCCATTGCTCTTTAGATAATCCACTACGGTCTTCCATCCAGTTTTATTGTTCCAATACTTTGCTTGGCAAGTACTTTGAGTAGCAATACACACATATTTCTTCTTTACATTTTTATACTTGTTGGTATCAAAAGTAATCTTTGGTTTGTATTCTATGTTTGTCAAGCCCAAGATGGTTGTGGCAATAGAACATAGATTGAGCAATCTTGGGTCGGTTGGAATATGATTCTTGGTATTTTCTCCATCAAAACATCCAATCTTATATTTGGCATAATATGGATCTGTATACACGTCCATTGCCAAGAATTTTATATTTGGATAATTCTTCTCAAACATTGGACGTAGTACTTTGTTAAACACTGCACATTCCATTATACATTGATGTTTCTTTTGAAACTCATCAACAGCACCAATCCACGCCAACAAATCTCCTAAACTTTCACTGTCTAATACAACTTTAACTTTTTTATTTTTTGGATCAAATGTGTGTTTTTCTACCAATACATCATAACCATCTGATGTGTCATATACTTCAACCACCCACTTGTTGAAATACTTTGTGGAAGTTGATGCCCACATATTATTTTTAATTTTTGTTTCATATACAACATGACCTGTATGAAAATCAATGAACTTTAGTTTATAATTCTTATCAACTGGACCGGGTATATCTACTTTGGCACCATCATCAAAAGTTATTTTGATTCTATTTTCTGGTTTCTTTGGCTCTTTGTATACCACAGCTGTGTTTTTGTAGCTGTCAATCAATTGATTACCAAAAATACATTCACGATATTCGCTGTATAGTTTGGCCAAGTCATACACTCTATTGCTGTATGAATTTTCTTTGGCATTCTCCAATGCAGCATTTTTATATACTGTATAATTTAATCTCACATCTTCAATACCACGAATTGCTTCGGATATGTCACGCGAAGTAACAACCATGCCTTTGTATTTTTTTTCTTCAAACGTACCAACCACTGGCAAACCACATGCCATTGCTTCCAACAATGTGAGGTTTGGATGACCAGCCTCCAGTTCAGAGAAGTGTAAAAATATATCATGACTGTTATACAAATCAATGAGCGACTTTTCGTCCAAGTCATATAACTTGGTTAGTTGTTTATAGTTATTGAGTTCATGATCAAGCGTCTTGAAGAAATTGTCATTGTTGCGTGGACCAGCAATCGTCAATGGCAATCCCAAGCTCTTGGCTGCTTGAATTGCAATAGCAAACCCTTTACGGTCTTTGCTTTGGTCGTTGGCATATCCATTGTTGGCTACACACAACAACTTTGGATTGCTGTTCATCTCTCTTGCTTTGTGGGCAAAGACATCTGTATTGACGGCGTGAGAAAAGTAACGCAACTTTTTGCTGCCAAAATATGGTATCAAAAACTTACACGGCGACAATGAAAATACACTATTTTCAATTGCGTTCAAATTTTCTTTATATACATGAGAATCTTTACCATATAAAAAAGCATGATGATCATGAATTGTAAAAATATATGGAATGCCACGTTCATGTAGCATGTTGGCAAGATTGGCTACATGCACATGCACAACCATACTTTCATCATATTTAACATCGTTGAGATATTTTATCTCATTTCGGATGTTCAACTTGTTCAATTCAAGATGATAATCCCAAATAATTTTTTCGATTGCACCCCACCCATTTGGTGGAATTGATATAAGTCCCGGCGTGATATTGATTATTTTCATTTTAAGTTCTTTGTATCCAATTTTGTGTAGTCACTGTATTTGTATCAGTGTATATATTTAAAGTTTTACTCAATGTCAAGTCGGATATTGCAGCATCATAATATTTTATTTTATAATTTCTATTATTTTCCAATTTTATCAAACTCCAATAACTGATGTGTTTGAAGTGGCGGGAATGTATCAAAACGTCTTCTAAAAATAATTCACATGCAAATTCATTCTCACAAGTGTCTCCTTTGTATTGCAAGAACCAATATTCTTTAGTTTCTTTATCATAATAAAAATTTGCAACATTGCTACTGGAAAACATATTTCTACGAGAAAATATCTCAAAGTCTGTGTGTTTTAAAACAATCATATTCTCTTTATATTCTGCCGCCAATTCAAATAATACCTGTTCGTTTGTCATTATCATTACTTCCGTCGCAAGTTTTTCTATTTTATTGAGGTTGTTTTCTAAAAACATATCAACCAGTACATTCAAATTGCCATAAAAAAACACACATTGATATTCATTTGATTTTTGTAAATCATAAAAGTAAATTTTGGAACAATCCAACTCATCACCAAACGCGGTTTCAACATGAATTGAGTTTATTATAGTATCAAAGTCGAGGACATAACAAAAATCATATCCCAAGTTTTTACAATAATTGAAAGAGGTCTGGAACAATTTTATAAAAAAATTTGATGCCGCTATATTGCTGTATGTCGTGTTTGTAAAGTATGCGACTCCACCTGTATCACAATACGGAAAAATTTTATCAGTTAAATATTTTTTATCAGACACGTGGTTTATTGTGATGTAATTTTTAACATTATCCATTTTTTCAATGTGGTTGGATGAAACCAATATTACATCAATATTGAGTTTGTTAAAAAATTTAATCTGACTTTGCAACAATTCTTTACGATATTGATTATTCACAAAGCATGATATAACAACGCATTTTTTCATAATTTTGTCGCGTATATGAATCCCACTATATCATTTTCTGTACAATGTCTATATTCTACTTTATATCCATTATCTATGAGTTTTTTGGCTATTGGCTTTGGATCAAAGTGAAACTCAATGAAGAATTGATTTATTCTATCAAAATGTTTTTGGTTTAAATTTTCAATTACTTTAAATTCAGTTCCTTCGATGTCAAGCTTTAGCAAATTTATATTGTCTTCCATACTTAATATAGAATCTACGCATGTTGTTGGTACATGCATTTTTACAGAATTTTCTATATTCAAAAACCTCAAAAACTCGCTTGTACCAACCGATGCTCCAAGTGATATGTTTATGTCCATACCATCGTCCGAAACATTCATAGCTTTGTTGAGCAGCGTTATGCTTGCATCTTGACCAAAGTTCTTTTCCAAATAAAAGAATGGTAAAGGATCTGGATCTATACTGTATATCTTTCTTGCTCCAAAATGTTTGGCATATAAAGTAAAAAACCCAACATTGGCACCAGCATCAACAACTGTTCCAGAAACGTCTATATCTTTGCACAAATCCCCATAGAAGAAATCTGCGTAGGATGGTCCCGTGGGATCAAATGGATCTGAATGAAATGTACTGACAACCCGTTTTGCATTTTTGTTTACAATAATGTTTTTATATTGAACCAGTCTAAAATCTTTGTTATATATTTTTGCAACAAATCCAGGAAAATTTGGATTGTTTATAACAAATGAATGTATTTTTGGGGACAATGGTTGCATCCACAAATTTGAACCAGATTCTATATCATATGTCCAAGCATAATAAACAGCATCCGTATACAAGTCACCAACAGTGAATATATACTTTGACACACTTTCCAATTTATAGTTAAAATAAACTGTGAAATTTGTTTTATCAAAATGTATGTCAAAAAAACTCATGCCAACAGGTAGTCAACAGTTTTATCCATTTCCACTTTTTCCTTGAATCCATGATATAATAATACTTTATCCGGATCTTCAACGGCTTCCCAACTTGATCCAAATACATCCACGCTGTTTGTGAATACTTTATTTTTAGCTTTTTTTTCTTCAACCAACTTGACGGTTTCCAACATATGTGTATTTACAAATGCTTGTTTTAGATTTTTATTGGCACCGCGTTTCCACAAGCATACATTAAATGCAGTTTCGTCGGCATATGGAAAATAATCCCTGCGACGATCCAACAAATATTTGTTCTGACAAATTGAAGTATATTCTTCAAAAAACTCCTTGCAGTTTGGGTTGAATGCATAAAAACAAGACCAGCAGTATCTCATACTTCTGTCCGGAATACCATGATACACCATTAGTTTCTTTTCATTGAATATAATCTTAACGCCGTTTACTTCTTGCCAAATAAATGGATATTCGTGCGGACCATAACTTGCCATAGGATATGATTCATTGTATTTGTGGTCATTGAAATTAAAGTTGCGAGAGAACAATACATCTGTGTCTGTGAATATATAATATTCATTTGGAAACATTTGCATAGTAAGCAAAGATAGTTCCGCTTTATAAAAATGAAATGTTGGATATTGTGGTCGATAATCAATCTTTATTTTGTACAAGTTTTTGAATTCAAAACTACTGTCGAATCCGATTGTATAATAAACAATCTTTATATCGTCCGTGATTTTGTGAGTCAATGATTTAATGCAAGCCATTGCTTGATGCTCACAATTTTTATCGCTGTATAAAAATATAACCATAGATTATGTTGTGTTAAAACGGTTTGAATGTGTACCACTGTCTCCAATATGGCTCGGCTGTAGTTGAATAGACCTTCAATTCATTCTTGACCATAAACTCATTGACGGCTTTTCTGACACCAAATTTTCCAGCATACACAGGTTCTTTTCCAGAACCCGTAAGCCAAATATCACCGTCGTCCGGAATATAATCATCGCCGCAGAACAATCCACCCTTCTTTACTTTTGGCCACCAAGCTTTCATATCACGCACAACTCCTTCATATGAATGATCGGCGTCGATGTAAACAAAGTCAAAATGTTCATCCGGAAATATATTGGCACTGGCCGCACTGTCCATGCGAATGATATGAGCACGATTTTGCCACGGTTTTATATTCTCACACGTTTTCACCAAGCAATCATAATGATATTTATCATCTTGACCGTTCATGTCAATATAGCTGTCAAGATGCCGCCAAGCATCCACTAGATATAGTTGACCTCCGTGCCAACGTTCCAATATTATCTTGGAATACTCTCCTTTGAGTACTCCAATTTCAATTCCTCGTCCGTGTGGAAACATGTCATTGACCAATACCGCCAAATCTCGTTTGTCTGGGCATCCGCGATCATCTAGCATGCTTTGCAAATCTTTGTTTCTATCATCAATCTTCACTTCCGATTTGGTTGCAAAAATGAACCCACCTTGTGCGTGCAGGCTTTGGGGGGTGCAATTGAACCCCGCCGTTTTCAACTGATTCAATATCAACGTTGTATCTTTTTCATAAGTTCTTCCCCCAATGATATGATATTCCATTAAAATATTATCAATCATAGCCAAGTCCGAATCATCCATTGAAGCAAACAAATCATATTCGCCGGTTTCTATGTCCACCTTCATCAAATCAATCTTTTGGATATTATATTTTGTAACAAAAGATTTGAAAGATGTTGCATCGACTTTATACGATGTGTCCGAACCATTCACATTTGCAACCGAAGAAACAATAGAATTTTTGCTGTCAACAAAGAATTCAAGTTGACCATCTTTATTAGACATAGCTTTCTCTATGACCACAACGTCGTCGCCAAAAGAATTTTTCAATATTTTCAACGCATCCTTGTTTGGTTCAATTGAGTAAACTTTTTGACATTTTGCTGTATGCTTTATATACTCCGTCCATAAACCAATATTTGCACCCACGTCAACAACGGTGTTAAATGTCTTTCCATGTAAATATTTGTCATATATCTTATCAACAAAGAATTCCGTGTAATTCATATAGGTCGGCTGTGTGTCGTTTTTAAGAATAGATTGATATTTGTTGAATGCGGCGGGCTTTATGCGAAAAGTCTTGGAATCTAGCAATACACCATTTTGATAAAATTCCACCAACAATCCACCAAAGTATGGCTCGGTTTCATAATCAATCACGTGCTTTGGAGTAGGAATAATCCACCACTCAGAATTGGCGGGAAGTTGTGGATATTCGACAGCCCATACCACGGCGCGAGAATCCAATTCTTTCACGGAGATGAGCAAATTTTCTACGGCTGTGTTGGCCGAGAACATTACCTTGTTGTTTGTGTTATCATATTTTACGTTGAAACGAGTCATAGATTTTGTTGTATATAGATTTAGAGTTTTTAGTATTCTGTTTAAATTTTCCGCTTTGTCATCATAATCAAGATATTTGATATTTTCATATTTGTCATACATTCCCATATACACAGGAGAATTATAAATCAACGTTGGTATATTGTATGATATTGCTTCGCGTATAACTAATGGACTTGTTTCTTTGTCTCCATTTTCATCCTTGGACACAAACAGAAACAAATCGGCTGCTTGATAAAAATTATCCACATCTTTTCTTTCATTCCACCATTTGCAGTTGGATGGAAAATCTTTCATTAACGGTTCCCAATAGCTTCTAAAATTGTCTGCTTGATTTCCAATAAAATGAAACTGTATAGGTTGGTCCTTGAGTATTCTGGCATACTCAATAATTTCTTTTTGATTTTTTCTTGATGTGAACAAACCAACATGCATCACATGCTTTTTCTTGGGATCAAGACCCAACACTCTTAGTGCTTCTTCTCTTGGTTTTCTTGGGTTGATAAGAATAGGATATTCACAAACTTCAGATGGCACATCAATTTCTTTGAGATTTTCTTTTTGATATTTGCTCACATATATCAATCGGTCTGGAAAAAACACTTTAGTTGTTGGATCAAAGCTGCTGTCATGTGATGTTTCAATGATTTTATATCTTCTATCTTTTATGTATATCTTTTTAGCAATATCATTGTCCATGAAATATTCTGGCATTTCTTCCAGATGCACAACATCGGGGTCCAAATCTTTGATTATATCAACTATTTTTGAGCGATCATAATTTACAGAAATCAATCTGTCTTTGAGAATTTCTTTTATTTTGTTCTTTTGAACTGTGAAACAGCCGTGGTCTGCATACTCTATGCAATATACTTCATGGTCTTTGTGCAATACCTGTATCTTCTTAAACAAAAATTGTGGACATCCACCCGTTGATAAATGCGGAGCTATATATAAAATTTTCATCTTTAGTAGAGTATAACTATTGTTTTATTTGTCAAGCGAAATTTACAATAATCGCTCGTTGATATATATTGAATACCAAAACAAATTTCAAATTTTGTATTTATATAATTACTTCTTTCGCAAAGAAAAACTAAAAGCTGAACTTATACTTCAACCCAAATTATTAACAACCAACGTAGTTCCATTTGGATCAACAAATATTTGTTTTTTTAATGGCAAGAAAGTTTGATTATATATAAAAGTATAAGAATCTTCGCCATATGCAAGTTGATGAGCACCATCATATAGTTCGGCTTCAATTTCAAACAATTCGTTGTTCAAAGTAGCTTTTATTGGAATCTTTATTTTAAAATTATCCACCGAATAATCCAACGCCTGATATGAACACAGGTTGAGTTTTGATATGCTCCAAACACCAGATACAGGAACCAATATTATTGTGCCATATCTTTCTATATCAGAAAAGAAAGTTGATTTGTATCTTTGACCAGCACCAAATCTAAATGTACTATCAATAGTAGCAATCTTTATTTTGTCAGCGCCGCTTACAAAATAAACATACAGCACTGATACACTTCCATTTTCGGCTGCTGGTTTTACATTCATAGAAAACTCATATAATGAATTTTGTTTCAACAGAATTGGATTGCTGTCATGCACAGCACCTTGTATTAAATTTTCTTGAGAATTGGTATATGAAGTCAATTCTGGTGCATTGTTGAGTCCCAGATATGATGCAGTTGGATATGATGCAAAATTTATAAAAGCGTCGGACTTACCATACCAATAAGAATTTGAAAGAAGATCGTAACTTATATACGCCGCAGTTCTGCCTGTGCTTGTGGCGTCTTTATATATCACATAATCATTTTGATTTTCATTTCCTGCATGAGATACAGTAACACCGTCAATAAAAACTTGGTTGGTTTGTGAAAATACACAACTGCCTTGTATCAACCAATATTTGGAAACATGTGTAGAATTATAAAATTCACCGGGATTATTGTATAGTCCGTTATCAAATTTGGTTGTTGAAATTAAATTTGTAGGTTTTATCTTTCCTTCACAAATCAATGTTTTTGTTTCTGGACTATTTAGGCTACGACCATAAACTTTATAGCTATTCAGATCTCCACACAATACACGCAAGTTGTTGAAATAGATATCTAATATGGATTTTTTGTAGAAAGTGGAACCAGATACAATTGCTCGTGGCAATTCAGTTACAATATTTTTGTGAATAATTTCAAACTCTCCATTATCAATACTCAATATATAAAAATTGTTTCTGTGATTAACCGTTTGCTTTGATGGATCATTGCTTGTGCCATATCCTTTTATATTTGCCAAGTTATTTTTAGCATATGAAGAATCTTGATTGGAACGATCTATCAAATCAGACACAGTTGAAAAAGGAATATCTAATAACACGGTTGTATCATTTACTACACTATCAATCTTTGCTATAAAATCGGTAGAAAGCAATCCTTCATACTCTACTTGATTGTTTGTATAATTAGTATATGTAAATTTCTTTACAGTTGGACTCTTTATACGAACTTGTTCACCTTCCATAGATGAACTAAATTTTGATCCACCTTTCCAATATAATTGATAAATTGGCTTGTCGTATTGATAATCATAATCACCAGCAGAATTATTTTTTGGAAATACGGCAATTGATGAAAATGAACCGGACGATATACAATACGAAGATGTTGGATATATTGGACAATCATATATTTCTGATGATACTTCAATATATGGAGAATCAAAGAATCTTACTTCAGTGTCTGTCTTTTTTTTCGGATCAATCAATATATTATCAGACCATAATATATTCACTTTTGTCAACGGAGTGGACGACGGAGCTTGAATCAGTGGAAGTCGCTGATTTTTATCTATTTTATATCCATTGTTCTTAAAGTAAGCAATTCTTCCGGTATAATCTCCGGCATCAAGTCCAATCGAACGTATTTCCAACCTACCAATGCCAGTTGGTGTGTTTGATGGAATATTAACATAATACAACCTACCAGAATCGGTGACTTCATTGTATTTTGCGTCAGTTGGACGTATAACGCCAGAAGATAATACATTTCCATCCACATCATATGCAGATAATGTAATATCCGAACCCGGAACAACCAAGTTGGTCGGATTTACAATGAAAGAATTTTTTCCAGATTTTAGCGTATCCTTGAAGTTGGATAATAGAAAATATGTATTCTGCGAGTTGCTGTCTGGTACTTGATCCATAGGTTATATATACGCCTATGGATAAATATCGCTCAAATGCTATTATCAATCTTACTAAACCCGTTTTCCTTCTTGATTTCCAGTTGTTTGTCTACCATGTCTCTCATGGCATCAAGATGGCTTATTATAATAATGAAATCGAAGCTGCTATTTAGATAGTCAAACAATGTATGTAGCATAGGAAGATTCGACGCATCCAAAGCCGACATTCCTTCGTCAACTACCAAAAAGTTGGAACGCGGTAGATTGCTGATGTTGATCAAAGATACTCGCAAAGCCAAAGCACTAACAAACTTTTCCATACCAGAACATAGTTCCAATGGCCATTTTTTGTCATCATATTTGATATATACATTGACGTTCTTACCATCTGTTTCAATACCCATACTAAACTCAACCATCTGAGACAATATATTATTCACGTCTTGTTCAATTCTTGGAATGGCGTCTGAAATAATTTTATATGGTACGCCATCTTTTCCAATAGAAGTTAGATAATATTGATAAGCAGCAAGTTCGTTTTCATGCTCTTCTATTTTCTTGATTTGTTCTTCAATATTTTTTATTTGATCAGTCAATGACACTTTGCGACTATACGCATCCACATATTCTCGCTCAATATTCTTTAGATTTGACACAATGATGGTATTTTCATCCTTTAGTTTGGATAAAACAACCTCAACAATCTTGTTGCTTTCTACAATTTCTTTGGATTTTTCATACAACTCAACCAGATTATTAATATCAACTATTCTATTAGAGTTTTTAGAAATTAAATTATTGAGATTAGACTTTTCCAATTCTTTCTTGGAAATAAATGCTGTGAGTGTATTGATAGTTTCTTTGAGCAGCACACTTTGTTCATATTGAGTCACAAATGGTTCAACTTCAACAATCTGTGTCTTTATAGTTGATATGGCATCAAACAATTCTCTTGCATCAGTTTTGTCGGATTCCAAACTATTTTTTGCAGATATAGCATCTTTTACAAACGCATTATCACAGCAATATTCACAATTTGGATCATATTTGTGGTTGGATAGATGTTCTATCTTCTTGAGTTTTTCTTTGACCACGACCTTAAATTTTTCCAATTCTTGCTCAAGACGAGTTTTTTGACGAACAAAACTTGCATGCTTGTCTGATTTTTCTTTTAGATCATCTGGAAATGCAGATAGTTTATTGGAAGCATCCACATATTCTTTTTTCTTTGACTCTGTGTTTGTGTCAATAACTGAAATAGCATCAACAGCTTGACTATTTTTTGTTTCCAAAGTTTCGCGCTCTTTTTTTAGAGCAACTACATTTGTTGGCACATTTTCAAGTTTTATAATCTTGGCTTGTTGTTCAACGATTTTATTATCAAGTTCATTCTTCTTTGATGAATATTGATCGCGTTGACCAGTCAAATCAATAAGTTTGGACTCTGCCAATCCCAAATCATTTTTATTGGACTCAATCTTGACTTGATTGTTTTCTTTGTTGAATGACTTGATGGCACCTGTTAGTTCTTTTAGTTTGTCATTGCCCTTGGCCACAAGTTTATCAAACACATTTAGACCAATGAACTGACACAACAAATCCTTGCGTTCAGTTTGACCCATTTCAACAAACGACCCTTGATTGCCTTGTAATGCAAGAGAAGTGAGTACAAAGTCGTCATAATCACCGATATAATCACGAATGATTTCATTTGTGCTTCTGCGAGCTTCGCTATTGAGGCTAATCTTTTCTTCTTTCTCCATCTTATAGAAGTTTACATCAACTTTTACATTGCCCTTTTTATCTCTGATGCCTTTGCGCTCAATAACATATTGTATGTCATTTATCTCAAATGTAAACTTACCATGAAAAGACATTTTCTGTGAGTTCATCACATGAGTTGCTTTGAATGCTCTGGCACTTTTATCAAATGCTGTAAAGCATAATGCGTCCATCAATGATGATTTTCCACTTGCATTGTTTGCAAACAATCCATACACAGATTCTAGTTTGGTAAAGTCAATAACATTGTTTTCACCATAACTAAACATATTACTAAACTCAAACTTGATTGGCTTCCAACGAATATTGCGTGAAGTGTCATCTTTGCTCAAATCTGCATTGAGGTCTTTGTTGATTTTATGAACAGATGCAAGTGTGTCATCATCCATAATATCTGGATATTTAGATTTGAGTGCTTCACTAATAAGTTTATTTTGATAATCAACATTGCCAATCTGACTCAAATTGGCAGCAGCTTGAACACTTACAACTTTAGAAGCATCGTCGCCAT
>Ga0209086_10002954_pt1 | contig 13067 bp, 6 predicted proteins | sample M_130207_XF_Meta_FD_187312 | JGI IMG/M metagenome (GOLD analysis project Ga0209086, IMG submission 187312) | Freshwater microbial communities from Lake Montjoie, Canada to study carbon cycling - M_130207_XF_MetaG (SPAdes) (version 2) | ecosystem: Environmental > Aquatic > Freshwater > Lake...
GGGCAAAGCAAGCGAGCGTTTGATAAATACAAATACACTCCTAGAGGCGGCTTCTTCGGGTGTGGATTTACCCCAACCGCTGCCGGGTACGGATTGCCCTGCAAGCACTTCCCTTGGAATAGTAGGGTAGACGCTAGGGCCATCGACCTTTTTCAAGTTCAAGTTGCCACTGACGCCGAGGATGGAGTCGCGCAGTTCTTCTGCGGTTAACCTGCGCAAATCAAAGTGTGAGAGAAGATCATTTTCGGGATCTTTCATCATTGCTTGGGGTGAAACCTGGGAGCCCATTTTGAATGCATTGGAAGTAAGGATCATACGTTGAAGGGGTTTGATTTTCCAACCGTTTGCAACAAGTTGAGATGCGAGGTAATCCAGAAGTTCGGGGTGCGTGGGTGGTGTGCCCATGTAGCCGAAGTTGCTGGAGGAACGAACTATGCCTCTGCCGAACTGAAATTGCCAGAGTCGATTGGCCATGACTCGAGCGGTAAGTGGGTTTTCATCGTTTGCAATCCAATCAGCGAGGATAACTCTTCTGCCTGAAGACAAAGCTTTGGCATCTTGATCTGGGATTTTAGGTTGGGGAGAGTTGTTTGAGATCATGACAGTGGGAAAGCCGGGTTCAACTTTATCGCCTTTTGCAGCGGGCATTCCCCGGGTAAGGATAAAGGTTTCTCTTGCCTTGGGCCCTTGTTCGGTAACTGCAAGAGAGGTTTCACGAATCAGGGGGCGGGTCTTTTTCAGTTCTTCCCTCTTAGCGATAAGATCTTTCCAGCGCTTGTATTCTTCAGCAGTAACAAGCTTGCCTAGATGTTTTTCAAACAGAATGGGTTTGTGAATATCTTGTTTGAAATCATCATTCTGCCCACCGGGAAGCTTGGCTCTGAAATCATCCTCGATACGGCCTATCTGCCTGTTGACATCATTGGCATCGCGTTCATGTTCCTTGGCTTTGATTTCGAGTTCTTGAAGTTTCTTGAGGTCGGGCTTTCTGCCTGTGCCAACTATGCCCTTAAGGTCTTGAATATCTCCATCAACGACTCTTTGTGATGCGGGCCCATTGCTGTAGCCGTTAACACCATGAAAGAAAGCCATGAAGCGGTAGTAATCTTTTTGTGGAAAGGGATCGATTTTATGATCATGGCATCTGGCGCATCCTATGGTGGTGCCAAGAAAAGTTTGCCCTGTGGTGGAAACAATATCATCGAGTTGATCAAAATAAGCAAGCTCGCGATCAGCGGGTTCATCATCCCAGATGCCCAGTCGATAGTATGCGGTTGCGACCAAGCTATCTCTGCTTACTTTTTCAATTTCATCGCCTGCGAGTTGTTCTTTGATGAATTGGTTGTAGGGTTTGTCTGAGTTGAACGATTGGATTACATAGTCGCGATATTTCCAGGCATTGGGTTTCGCACCATCGCGTTCGAAACTGTTGGTTTCTGCATAGCGAACAAGATCAAGCCAATGGCGTGCCCAATTTTCGCCGTAATGCCTAGAGTTTAAAAGAAGATCAACTCGCTTTTCATAAGCATCTGGGGAAGTATCTTTAAGAAAAGATTCTGTTTCTTCGATTGAAGGAGGGAGGCCTATCAAATTGAAATAGAGCCTTCGCAATAGGGCGGTTTTCTCTGCGGGCAAAGCGGGTGTTAACTGATTTTGTTCGAGCTTCGAAAGGATAAATGCATCGATGGGATTTTTAACCCATGCTTGATCCTTCACTTTGGGAATGGTTGGATTTTTGACAGCCTTGTAGGACCAGAAGTTTCGGGCCTCGGCGTCCACCTTGGGCGGCCCGTGCTGTTTCGCCACTACCTTGCCTAGAGAATAAGGCACTCCTGCTTTGATCCATTTTTCTAATATCTCGATTTGCGATAAGGGGAGCTTGCCCTTGGGGGGCATTTTCAGTTCGCCATGGCGGATGGCATCAATCATCATGCTGGTATCTGGTTTTTCGAGTGAGACAACTGCGCCATTGTCGCTGCCTTTAAGCAGGGCTTCGCGGGAGGACATATTAAGGCCGCCTTTGACTTTCTTTTCTGCACCATGGCAGGAAAAGCAATGCGCTTGAAGAATGGGTTGAACTTCTTTTTCGAAGAAATCTGCTGCAGGTTTGTCAGGCTCTGCAGTGAACCCAACTGCATTAAAGATGCAGGAGAAAACCACTAAGTATAAACGAATATGTAAGAAACGAGCCATAACTTCTCCGGGCAAGTATCCAAATAGCTTCTACAATCATTATTTTACCAAAAATTCACAAACTTAAAACCTCTATTATTTCATGGGTAATTGTGATGCTAACTAAATCTTCATTTATGTCTTCTTTATTGTTTGCATGAGTTTTCATAATCTTTTAATGAATTGATTTAGTTCATGCGTTATGTGCTATTATAAATCTTTTGATTGTTGGTTGCCCAATGCCCCAAAAAAAACCAAACCTGAAACATAAGAGCCAAAACCGAGCTGGCTTGCTCAGACATTTAAATACTCGCGAGGTATTAGCTATGCTACTAAAGCATGGCGGGCTTTCGCGTGCAGACCTTACAAGATTAACCGGAATTAGCGGCCCGACCATAACCCGAACGGTTCAAGATCTTCTCGATGCTAAATTGGTAGAAGAAGGTGAACCTTCTAAGGCCCTGTTGGGTCGCCCGGGCAAAATGATCAATCTTGCAACATCTAAATCTTGTGTGATGGCACTTGCTATTGGGCGCGATGCCTGCGAAATTTCCACCTCCGGCCTTGATGGTAGGTTGCAAGGTTCACCTGATAAATTCCCTATGCCTAGGTCTTATTCTGAATTCCTCAATCTTGTTAGCCAAAAGCTTGCAAAGCCAAAAAATGGGGTCAGGATGATGGGACTTGGCGTCAGTACGCCCGGCCTTTTCAACCAGCTCGAAAACAAAATAGCTTCATGCCCATCCATCCCATTTCTCGAAAATCAAATGCTTGCAAAAGATCTCGAAGCCAGCACTGGGTTCGAAACTTTTCTGCTTCAAGAAATGCATGCCCTCTGCTTGGCTGAATCCATCTTTGGCGAATCACGCAATCTTTCTAACTTTGCTGTTATCGATATCACCCATGATTTTGGACTAGGGGTTGTTTTGAATGGCCAGCAACTTCAAGGGCATTTGGGCCTTGCGGGAAATATCGGTAAGCTTCCCTTAGACAAAACAGGTGCAATCCTTGATTCCGTAGCTACCGATGATGTCTTTTGTAAAACCATTGCTAGGCTCGCTGATTCCAAGATTGATATTCAGGGTGCGATTAATCTTTTTCGTGGGGGCGCAGTCGATGCGATGAATGAAATCAATCTCATGATTGATCATATTTCCACGGGTGTTGCAACGGTTGTTAATCTCTTTAACCCAGAGCGTATTTTCATCATAGGCAACCTTCTTGATGCACATCCAGACCTCTTTGTGAATCTTCTCGAAGCCACACGCAGAAAATCGATCAAGGCCTCCTTCATCGGTTGCACTATCACTAGGTCGAAGGCAAATAGTCGCCTGGGCGCAGTTTCTGCAGTGATCGGCAAACTGACCACAGGCAAAAAATTCTCCCTGAAGTAGTGGTTGAATTACAACCTGCAGAGGCAAAAAATAGATCTGGCCCTTTTGCTGCCTATAAGGCTAATTTTCTTTCACCCCGCAGCTACTTTGTTATAACAGTATTGGCATTCCAGTACCTTTACTAAAGAGAAACCCCATGAATCGTGCAGCTTTTCTTATGCTTCTTTTTGCAGTATGTCCCCTTGTTGCAGCAGACAAGGATTGGGTGCCTTCGAAGGTTGTTGCAATCAAGGGCAAGCAGGTCGAAGACCTGACCATCAAGGAAAGAACCTATGAAATCTTTGAACATGATGTGAAACCAGAATGGGGTTACAAAGCCCCGCAGCAGGATAACTTTGTTGTCATCCATCCCAAAAAAGATCGTAAGAACGCACCCCTCTATGTTGTCCTTCATTCTGCTGGGCACGATGTTATTTCTTGTGTGAAATGCACCCGCATGGTGGGCAATCATGATATTTACCACACTCCGGATGACTTTTATGCGCTTTATGTAGATTGCAGGCGTAATCAAGGCGATTGGTGGTGGGGTGGCATGCATATCAACGATGCAAACCTTACCAAGAAGAATTCAGGTGGCTCGCCCACTCCAGCAGAAAAACGGGTCATGGATACGGTTCAGTGGGTGATCAAAAAATATGAAATTGATCCTAACCGTGTTTACCTTGGTGGTAACTCCATGGGGGGTAGTGGCACCCTGGGCATTGGTATGCGCAATGGCGATGTTTTTGCAGCCATCAAGGCGAATGTGCCTGCGGGCATTGAGCATGTTTCTCAGCGGATGTTTTTTTCACCTTTGTCGGTTCCTGAGAATGTGAAGCTTCCCGATCCACCCATTGTGATTGATTATTCTGGTCAGAATGATTCTTGGTCGGTTGGGCATGATCGGTTTGCCAAGGCGATGAATGATCGCAAATACGCACTCTATTTTTATTGGGGCCCGTTTGGCCATGCGAACAATCACGCCAACATTGAGAAGGTGAACGATCTTGTAAACTCCTTTGATTGGTTAAGCGTAAAAAAGAATGAGGCATATCCGGTATTTGCTAATGGTGACAATAATAGCAAGATGCCTTCTTGGCCAGATGTGAAAAGCGAAAAGCCTGCGGTTTCGGGTCAGATCAACGCTTTTTATCGTTGGAAAAATATTAGTGATACCAAGGATAAACTTGAGATGTCACTCTTTCTGGTAAGTGCGAAAGAGTTGAAGACCAGCTTTAAAATTCCTGAGGTATCGACTGCGGATGTTTCGGTACGCAGGTTGCAGAACCTAAATTTTAAGCCAGGCGAAGCTTTCAAATGGGCTTATGGGGAAACCAAAGGCGATGGAAAAGCAGATGCTGAGGGTGTGATAACCATCCCCGCACTTAAGGTTGCTGCACAATCCACAACCTTGACCATAAGCAAATAGTAGCAGGCTCTTTCAAGGCATTGATTGGATGAGTTCAAGATACTTTGGGCTTGATGAAACGGAGTTGTGAGAAGTGCCCGGTATTATTTGAAGGTTTGCGATTCCGGGTGCAAATGCATCATGAAGCTTCTTGGTATTTGATGCTGGAATAATTTCGTCAAATTCTGCCATGATCAAAAGGGTCGGGATTTTTATATCTGGTGCATACCGCCAAGATTCATACTTATCAAGAAGCAACCACCTGACTGGAAAGATTCGGAATTGGGAAGCTGCGATTTCCAAGATACTGTCATAGGGCGTGATCATTATCAAACAGGATGCAGGCCTCTGAGCAGCAACCGCAATTGCCAATCCAGAACCCAGGCTGCGGCCTATCAACATAACTTTTGCATGCTTCTTGTAAATAGTATCAAACAAGGCAAGAGCATCATTACGCAGAAGTTCTTCTGTGGGTTTTCCTGTGCTGCCCCCATAACTGCGATAGTGCATTAGGTAGATTGCATGGTTGGGAAACTTGGCCGAGAAGGAAGGAAGATTCATCGACACATCTTCGCCATTGCCTCCAAAGTATAGGATGGCATCAGGGCCTTCATTTTCTTTAATGGTGATGACAAGGTCGGCACCGGGAACTTTAAATTGAAGAGTTGACTTTGGGTCAGAGAGGGATCTTTTTCTGGGAAAGTAAAGCAGCGATCTTTGAAAAAAGAACAATGCGGTACAAAGTAAAGAGTAAGACAAGAGGGCGATTGCACCATATTTGATCATGTTGCCAAGCATGGTGCATGTTCCCCCAAATTAAATTAAGAAACTTGAACCATCGCTTTGATGACACCAGTTTCGGGTTTCAACCAAGCGCCAAAAGCATCGATCATTCCATCAAGGGTGGAATGGTGCGTGATCCAAGGTTTGGTGTCGATCTTACCATCTTCGATTAATTGGATGATGCGAACAAAATCGCCCGGAAGGGCATTCCTGCTTGCGAGGAATGTCATTTCATGGCGGTGCATCAGGGTCTGGGTGAAGCTGATTTCATTGAGGGTGATACCAACCCAAACAAGCCTGCCCGCGTAGGCGACGAAGTTATAAGCCTGGCTCATGGAAACATTGCTGCCTGTGGCATCGACAACGACATGGGCGAGATTACCATTGGTCATTTCTTTGAGGGTGTCGAGTTCCTTGCCTTCGCCTTTGACAAGGATGGTATCTTTAACGCCCATGGTATTACGGACGAAAGCGAGCCGTTGTTCGTTGGTATCCATGACGATGGGTCGGGCGCCTGCGATTTTCACAAACTCAAGCGTGGATAAGCCGATGGGCCCAGCACCAATGATCAAGGCGTTTTCACCAGGTTGGGTTTTGGCCCTGTTAACAGCATGGCAACCAATTGCTAGGGTTTCTACCAGAGCGAGCTGTTCGTAGGTAAGTTTGGAAGAGGGGAAAAGTTTCCTTGCGGGGAGAACGAAGTAAGGCCTGAGCCCACCATCGGCATGAACGCCCAAAGTTTTGTTGAATTCGCAAGCATTGGTATGGCCACGAAGGCAGCTATGGCATTTCTGGCAATTCATGTAGGGTTCGACACAGCAGCGATCGCCTACTTTGATGTGGGTAACGCCTTCGCCCACTTCAGCGATTTCGACACCTAGTTCGTGCCCGGGAATGCGCGGGTAACTGTAGAAGGGCATTTTGCCTAGGTATCCGCTGTAGTCGCTACCACAAATTCCGACTCGGTGAACTTTGAGAAGAACTTCGCCTGGGCCGGGCTTGGCGGGTTCGGGGGTATCGATGAGTTTGAAGTTTTTGGGTTGTTCGAGAAGGATGGCTTTCATTTGCGGAGTTCCTAAGGGCTGATACCAGAAATAGCAACATGGGTAATAATATTAAATTTTGAGAGAGGAAGGCGCAAAAAGACTCCACAATTAATACCAAAGGGTGTACAATCCGAGGGTAGTAAAAAGTGAACCCGCCTATAAACCTTGGCTAAGATGAAAATCATCATGAAAAAATTTATTCTCCCGATGTTAATCCCAGTAATGATGCTTATTGGAACGCAGTCGCATGCTGCGGATAAGAAGATCGAGTTCAACCGGGATATCAGGCCGATACTTTCGGAGAATTGCTATGCGTGCCATGGGCCTGATTCTGGTGCGAGAAAAGCGGGCCTTAGACTTGATATTGAAGCAGGTGCAAAATCAAAGCGCAAGGGCAACAGTGCTGTTGTTGCAGGCAATGCGATGGAAAGCGAATTATACAAGCGCATTATTTCAACCGATGCGCATGAATTAATGCCACCCGCCAAGAGTAATAAGAAGCTGGACGATAATCAGAAAGCGTTGTTAAAACGCTGGTTAGAAGAAGGCGCAAGTTGGGAGGGTCATTGGGCGTTTCTTTCTGTAAAGAAACCAGAGGCCCCCAAAGTTGATGATCCTTCGTTTGTTAAAAACCCGATCGACAACTTCATCCTTGATAAGCTTCGTGAAAACGGGCTGAAGCATTCTGCAGAAGCTGACAGGGTTACTTTGCTGAGGAGGCTGTGCTTTGATCTTACTGGGTTGCCCCCGACCCCTGAACAACTAAAGAACTTCCTCGCTGATAATAGTTCCAAGGCTTATGAAGCGTTGGTGGATCAGTTATTGGCTTCGCCTCAGTATGGTGAGCGCATGGCTGTTTTTTGGCTCGATCTGGTGCGCTATGCAGATAGCGTTGGTTACCATGGTGATCAGGTTGTGACGGTGTGGCCCTACCGTGATTGGGTGATTCAATCCTTCAACAAGAACATTCCGTTCACGCAATTTACGATCGAGCAACTTGCTGGGGATCTTCTGCCCAACGCAACCACGGAGAATAAAGTTGCGAGTGGTTACAACCGTTTGGGCATGATGAGTGCAGAGGGCGGGGTGCAAGATCGCGAGTACCTTGCAAAGTATGCTGCTGAAAGGGTTCGAAATGTTAGTGGTGTTTGGCTGGGTACCACACTTGGATGTGCGGAATGCCATGATCATAAGTTCGATCCATTCACCACCAAAGAGTTTTACAGCATGGAAGCATTCTTTGCAGACATCACCGAAAAGGGTTTGTATGGTGGTAACGATTTTGGCACACGCATGGCATTGCCCACGAAGGAGCAGCAGGGCCAATTAGATTCGCTGGATGCAAAGATACTTGATTTGAAAAAGGTGTTGGAAGCTTCGACTCCTGAACTAACCAAACAACAACTTGAGTGGGAAGCCTCGGTTACCAGCTCGGTTAAATGGCAGGTTCTAAAGCCCGTGAAAGCGGTATCGAAGGGCGGTGCAAAGCTGGCAATCGCAGAGGATGGATCCATTCTAGCTTCGGGCAAAAAAGCAGATAAGGATACCTACACCTTGGATATCAAATTGCCCAAGGGTTTATTTACTGCAATGAAAATTGAGGCGCTGCCTCATGCCTCGATGCCTGCGGGCGGATCGGGTCGGGCAGGTAATGGCAACTTTGTACTTTCAGAATTTAGCGCAGTTACTTCAGATAAAAAAGCCATCGCTTTCATGGACGGTAGTGCAACTTTTGAACAAGTACTTGCGGGGGAAACCAATCCTTATAAAAAGTGGACGGCAGCATCTGCGATTGATGGTAATACCAAGGGAGAAGAATGGGGTTGGGCGATCTTGCCCGAAGTTGCAAAACCTCAGCATGCTGTGTTTCAAATGAAAGATAATCTTGCAGGTGAATCTTCGGTGGTTATTACCATGGAGCAAAACCATGGCAAAGGCAGCCATACGCTTGGAAGTTTTCGGGTTTCGATTACGGATGCGATGAGGCCTGTGAAAGCTGGCGGGGGCGCATCGCTTCCTGCGGATGTTTTAGCTTCACTTGCGATTGAACCTGCAAAGCGTAACGAACAGCAAAAATTAAAGATTGCAACGCATTACAGAACCATTGCGCCTAAGTTGGAAGGCGCACGCAAGGAGCTTGCAGTAACGCAAACCAAGCGCACTGATATTGAAAAATCTTTCCCGACAACTTTGGTTACGATTGCACGCGAACCCCGCATTATTAAAGTGCTGGCACGAGGCAATTGGATGGACAATTCGGGCGAGGTGGTAACTCCCGGTGTTCCCGCTTTTCTTCCTGCAATCAAGAATGATGGCAAGGCGAGATTGAACCGCTTAGATCTCGCGCAATGGTTGGTCAGCAATGACAACCCGTTGACTTCGCGGGTGCTGGTCAATCGATTGTGGAAGCTTTTCTATGGTCAGGGCCTTTCGAAAAAGTTAGAAGATATCGGCTCGCAGGGTGAATGGCCCAGTCATCCCGAACTTTTGGATTTCGTCACTTCCTACTTCAAGGATAACAACTGGGATATCAAGAAAACGATCAAGCTGATGGTGATGAGTGGAGCTTACCGCCAAGCTTCTGTTCCCTCTTCTGAAATTCAAGAGAAGGATCCGTACAATCGTTGGCTGGCGAGACAGTCGCGCTTCAGGATTGATGCGGAATTCATCCGTGATAATTATCTTAGCATCAGTGGTTTGGTGGTTGATAAGCAGGGCGGGCCGAGTGTCAAGCCCTTCCAGCCCCCTGGTTACTGGTCGTATTTAAACTTTCCCACGAGAGAATGGCAAAAAGATAATGGAGAGTCGGTTTATCGCAGGGGTTTATACACGCATTGGCAAAGGCAGTATCTGCACCCCGCGATGCTTGCGTTTGATGCTTCTTGCAGGGAGGAATGTTCTGCAGATCGCGTTAGATCGAACACTCCATTGCAGGCGCTTGCCTTGTTGAATGATCCCTGCGAGGTAGAGGCTGCACGGGTGTTTGCAGAAAAGATTTTGAAGGAGGGCGGGAAAACCGATGCAGAGAAAATCGAATTTGCATTCACTAGAACTCTTTCCCGATCGCCCAAGTCCAAGGAAAAAGAAGTGCTTCTTAAACTGGTGGTTGAGTATCGTAAGTCGCTTGCGAAAGATCCTAAAGCTGCAAAAGAATTTCTGAGTGTGGGGGATAAGCCCGCAAGCAAGGAGTTTCCTGAAGAGGAACTCGCTGCTTGGGGCGGTGTTGCCCGTGCACTTTTCAACCTCCATGAAACCATCACACGCAATTAGGAATACTTCCCATGAATAATAACTTCTTCAAACGCAGGGCCTTTTTAAAACAGTCCACAGGTGGCCTAGGTGCAATGGCGCTGGCCACCCTTTTGCAGGGTAATCAAGCGCAGGGCGCAGCCTCGGGTGGCTATAAGGGCGTGATCAATCCATTGCATCACAACCCTAAGGTGAAGCGGGTGATTTACCTCTACATGGCGGGGGGTATGTCGCATTTAGAAACTTGGGACCCGAAGCCCACGCTTGCAAAAATGCATGGTCAGCCCATGCCTGAATCGGTTACCAAGGGCCAGCAGATTGCGCAGTTGCAAGGCGCTAAGCTAAATTGTTTTGGGCCGCAGCATCCGTTTGTGAAGTATGGGAAAAGTGGTATCGAGTTCAGTTCGATTTTTCCGGAGTTGGGTGCACGGGCAGCGGATCAGATGTGCATTATTCGATCGATGTATACCGAAGCGATCAATCATGATCCTGCGCATGCATTCATGAATACGGGCACGATGATTCCCGGAAAGCCTTCGATGGGGTCGTGGCTTTGGTATGGGCTAGGAAGTGATACGGAAAACCTGCCCGGTTTTGTGGTCATGGTTTCAACAGGCAAGTTTGGGCAGAGTCAGCCCATCGCAGCTAGGCAATGGCATTCTGGGTTTTTACCCAGCAAGTTTCAAGGCGTGCAATTTCGTGGTACGGGCGAGCCTGTGCTTTATATTCGTAACCCCAAAGGCGTTGATGATGCAAGGCAATCGGAATTGATCAAGTCGGTTCAGGCGCTTGATAAGCTCGAAAACGAAGTGGTTGCAGATCCTGAAATCGAGGCCCGCATCGCACAATATGAGCTTGCTTTTCGTATGCAGGCTAGTGTTCCTGAACTCATGGATGTTTCGAAGGAACCCAAAAAAGTACTCGAGGCCTATGGCGCAAATCCAGGCGATGGCTCGTTTGCAAGCAACTGCCTTTTGGCTCGAAGGTTGGCAGAGCGGGGCGTTAGGTTTATTCAGCTTTATCACCGCGATTGGGACCATCACGGCTCTGTGAAAGATCATTCCCTTGGTACTGCGAAAGAAGTTGATCGTGGAGCTGCTGCCCTCATCGAGGATTTGAAACAACGCGGAATGCTGGATGAAACACTGATTGTTTTTGGTACGGAATTTGGGCGTACTCCCATGGCGCAGGGCAATGGCAGAGATCATCATATCAAAGGTTTTTCGATGTGGATGGCGGGTGGTGGTATCAAGGGTGGCATGACTTATGGCAACACCGATGAGTTTGGTTACAGTGCGGTTGAGAAGCCTGTGCCGGTGCATGACATTCATGCGACCATGTTGCATTTGATGGGTATCGATCATAAAAAGTTGGCGTTTAAGTTTCAGGGTCGTGATTTCAGGCTTACCGATGTGCATGGCAATGTGCTCAACGAGATTTTGACTTAAAGCAAGATGAATTGTTGGTTGAAGGTGCAACTCCCTTAGGTGGAATTCTTGTTTCTAGATTGTATTTGAACTAGAATAAGACTATCTTGTCCAATATTGATATTGGTGATGAAAAAGATGTTTGAGGACATTGGTTCATGTTTTCACAGACAGTTGAGTACGCTCTTCGGGCAGTGGTATTTCTTGCTCATAGGTCGCCAAATCCTGGAATTTGTGAAGATATTGCTTTGGGTACGAAGGTGCCCAGACCGTACATGGCGAAGGTTCTCCAAGGTTTGGTTAAAGCGAAGATTTTACATTCTCAGCGGGGTTTGGGCGGTGGGGTCACCCTTAATATCGAACCCGCAGACCTGACGCTCCTTCAGGTTGTCAATGCGGTTGATCCTATAAAGCGCATCACCACATGCCCTCTTGATCTTGCTTCCCATGGGGTAAAGTTATGCCCACTTCACAGGCGAGTTGATAGTGCGCTAGCATCGATTGAGCAAGCCTTTGGTTCTACCACCTTGGCGGAAATCCTTTCAGAAACCGGGGGCAGTATCCCCTTGTGTGATTTCTCGCCCAAGCGGTTCACTTTAAATCAAGTTACTGCTGTACCTCCCGAAAGGAAAAAAGGCAGGCAGAGTTTCCCCAACTCGGGTAAGGATTAGCACTTTTTGCTCTTTTAATACCGGTTGTGCTTTAGAATCCATGGGCGTTTATCGTTCTAGCACCTTTTTAATCTTTTATAGCCTCTCGGGGTTTCTCTGAAGCGTAATATTATAGTAGGTGCACTTGTTCTTTAGAGATTTTCATCATGACAATCGATAGCTCTAAAAAATCGCGTTCTAGCATCATGCAGCTTAATCCTTTTCGCTGGGGTAAAGATGCTGAATCTGCTGCACCTGAAACTTCGAAATTTCTTCAGGGGCCCCAAAGGCGCGGGTATGAGCTTTGGCGTGCCATCAAAATGTTTATGGAGTTGATGAGTGGTTTTCGAACCCTTCACTTCGTTGGCCCTTGTGTAACAGTTTTTGGTTCTGCGCGCTTTCCTGAAGATCATCCTTATTACAAGCTTGCACGCGAAACGGGCAAGGAGCTTTCCAAAGTTGGCTTTACCGTAATGACCGGGGGTGGGCCTGGCATTATGGAGGCTGCCAATCGGGGCGCTAAGGAATTCGGGGGCCCCTCCATCGGCTGCAACATCGCCTTGCCCATGGAGCAAAAACATAACCCCTACCTTGATAAGTTTGTTACTTTCAAATACTTTTTTATTCGCAAGTTGATGCTGGTTAAATACTCATATGCCTTTGTTGCGATGCCTGGCGGGTTTGGAACCATGGATGAAGTGTTTGAATGTCTGACACTTATTCAAACAGGCAAGATCAAAGATTTCCCAATGATTTTCATGGGAAAAGAGTATTGGAATCCGCTGTTGGATTTCATCAGAAACACATTGCTGAAAGAACAAACAATCGATCAGAATGATCTAGATAAACTCATTGTCACGGATTCCCCTGAAGAGGCTGCACAAATTATTCGTGATACCGCAATCAAACGCTTTGGCGTTAGCTATGGTAAGGTGTACAAGAAGCGCTGGTACTTGGGC
>Ga0209086_10002959_pt1 | contig 13054 bp, 16 predicted proteins | sample M_130207_XF_Meta_FD_187312 | JGI IMG/M metagenome (GOLD analysis project Ga0209086, IMG submission 187312) | Freshwater microbial communities from Lake Montjoie, Canada to study carbon cycling - M_130207_XF_MetaG (SPAdes) (version 2) | ecosystem: Environmental > Aquatic > Freshwater > Lake...
ACCATTTAATGAATAATGCGGGATATCTTTTCATTTTTTATATTTTTAATTTATTTTTAATGAATCAAGAAACTCGTTGAGTTCTACTTTAGATGGTGGTCTTCCATCAATATCACAACAAGTATTGTAATAATTTCTAATTTTGTCAATTACTTCTCCCATTTCAATCTGTTTAAGTCCGTCTATTAAGGTGTTGTCCCATAATTTTATTTCGTCTTCATCCATATAAAAATATCCATCCGAACCTATATAAGGTGTTGTGTTTTCACTCATAATATTTTTTTTTATGTTTTTAGTAATTTATTTATTATTTAATACCGTCTTTTAATTCTTTTTCTGCAAGAACACTACCTAAAAATTGGTTTTCATTTTCTAAAAAAATAATATATTCTTTTAATGCCCTATTTCTATCTTTTTGAGATTTAATTTTTTTTAATTGTTTTCCTATTTGAACTTTTATGGAGTCTTCAGGTAATGATAACCATAGAGTGTCTACATGGGGATTTTTTTTAAGACTGTCAATTATTCTTTCTTTATCTTTTATTACTCCACTGAATTTGGTATTCGCTCTATTATTAATAATGGATGCAAATATACCAATAAGAATTGATGTACTAATAATGATGGTTAATAAGTTTTTCATAATTTAATTGTTAGGTTTAACCGTTATTGTGTATTTTCTAGTATAACTAGAATCCTCGTTTTTTACTAACACACCTAAAGTTGGTGTAAATGATTCTGGGTCATACATAACTGGTGTAATAACAACATTTATGTTAGCGTTTTCTAATTGGGTTTTAATTTGTTGAGTTATTGACAACTCATTAATTTCTTGTTTCATAATTTTAATTTATTTATTCTATTATTTTTTCAACATAAGTTGATGTTTCACCTTCAGTGAATCCTTTTTCAATTAATAATGGTAATGATCCTGGTTTACACCAAGCATATACTGTATATCCACTATAACGAGTTTTAACATATTCCCATCTAGTGTCCCATAACTTTCTAAAAATACCTTTTAGCCTATGATCTTCATGTACCCAAGCATCTAAGAATTTTATTTTATTACTCTCTTCTCTTTCCATATATATGTGTCCCACAATCTCACCATTTAACATGGCAATCCACGTTTCAAGTTGTTGTGCGTTACTCTTAAGATGGATAACTTTAATGTCTTCAATCATAATTACATTACTATTTTTGGTGGATATCCCAAATCATCTTCTATTGGGAATGGATTTACAGGAATAGGTATATTTTGAAAAGGTAACATATTACTTTTAAATTCATTATCTTTTACTTGACCCATTTTTTCAACAATAGGCGTAATTTCTATGTGTTTATTTTCAAGTTTACCATACAAGTAACCTTCTAACCAAATATAAAATTCTTTATGTGTCATATTAATTCTTATTTATTAAAAACAACTTATAACATTCTTGATTTAAAATTCAAAATCCCATCAATAGCTATTGGACGAAACAATAAAACAATCTTATCTTTATCTAAATGATTAACAATTTTTTCTAATGTGTTATCCTCGTCCACAGAATAGACGTTTGTTTCATATCTAGCAATTGGCATATTACATATAATTAATTTTTCATTAGATAAAAATGGTTTTATTTTATCTAAACATTCTTGAATTAATTTTTCATCTAATCCCATTCTATCTACTGAAAAATAAACGTTATCTTTAAATCCATCTTCTTTATAATGTTCTTTACAGATATTACTATTTGTTTCATCCATAAAAATATTCTTTTTAAAATCTTCTAATATGTCTTTCATAATTTTTGTTTTTTTATTTATACTAATTCTCTATTATAAAGATTTACTAAAATAATTCTTACAAATTTAAAATCTTTTGCTCTGTTTAATTTTAAACCATATGATAATGCCACACTATTAAGATGTGGGTAAGCTTCAGTTATTGTCATTTTACCGATTTCCATTATTCAAAAATTAAAAATTCTTCATTCACAAATCCACAACTATTACACATATAAGTTGGGAATGGTACAATTGTATCTTCCGGACTTCCTGTTAATAATTTAGGTACTTTCTTCAACATAGTTACTTCTTTGAAGAATTTTGATCCACACTCCTCACAAAGGATGGTTGGTTGTTCCCTAAGATTAATCTTGGGTCTTATGATATTATCATCAATCATTTTATAATATAATTTACGTTTATTTTAATTGTTTCAGTGTCCCAACTAGTGTTGGTGTACCAAATTGGTGTTATTGTAGATTCCATACTATAATATAGTTTAATTTATTTATTTTGTCAAATACTTTTTTATATCCATTTCAAGAATTGTGTTAATTGTTTTCTTTGCAACTCTATGTTCAACAAATTCTCTTTCTTCCGTTAATAACACAACAATACATCCCATCAATTTAATGTTCTCATATTTTGTCCCTTCCAACATTTTTAATAATAGTTTACCATAGAATGGTAATTGTGTGTTATAGTGACCAAGAGCGTTATCAGGTAAATCCTCAAATGGTCTTTTCATTGGTTTTGTGTAATTATTCTTTTCAAAGTTTTTAGGTTTGTTTGTCTTCCAATCCGTAATTAAAATACCGAGATCACCATTTGTTCCAATAATTAACCATACCTTATCAGGTTGTCCTGTGTACCCTAATTCAGGGTGACCTAAAACCATCTCCGTATCAAGTAAAATACAATTACGTTCTTTAAGTAAATCAATGTATCGTTTACCAGCAACAACCATAGTATCACCTTTTACTATCTGTTCTGCATCACATTCATAAATTGGTTGTCTAACTTCTTTACCAATACCAAATTCTTCTAATGTATGTTTCTCTAATATGAAGTGAACACGAGAACCCATATTTGTGGAATATGTTCCAGCGGCAGCCCATTCCTCCAACAATCGTTGTTGCTCATAAGGATCACCATTCGCCTTTCTAAATGAAATTCCTTCAGAATCAAATTCCGTATAGAAATATTTCATCAATTTAGAAACAGAAGGGAAATCATCCCTCAATTTACCATTTATGTCTAACATGGTATATTTATGAGCGTCCTCTTCAAATGTTAATTGAAACTCTTTTTGTTTTTCTGATATGATTTCTCTGATCTCTTCAGATATTTTTTTTAAATCCATTAATCTTTTAATTTTACGAAGTATTCGTTTATATTTCCTCTTAAATCACAAACATCTTGGTCCATAGGTAAATGAACAATTTTAATTCGTTCATATAATTCACCCCCATTAAGTTCACGATATAGTTTAATTGCATTATCCCAAGCATCACCATCTAAAGCAATAATAACGTCTCCCTTAGATTTCATATATATTTTTTCAAATAGAATTTCCGACATATGTTTACCTAACATTGGAATTGAATTATCCAAGAAGAATCCGTCAAAAACCCCTTCAACCAAATAGATGTCTTTATCCCAATCTATTAATCTTTCATTGAAGATTATTATGTCTTTCTCTGCCTCAGGGTTCTTATATTTAAATTTACTTTTTGTGTCCCAACTACGGGCAACATAATAATTTAACTCTCCTTTACCATCATATGATGGTACAACAATACGACCTGTATGACTACCACGATCGCAAAAGCCAATATTATATTTCTTAATGATTTCATCTGTTATTCCCCTACTTTTTAAATAATTATATGCTTGTCTTCTTACTGGATATACCGGACTTGATTCGGTGAATAAAGTGAAACCCTCAGGAAGTGTTAATTTTTTTGTTCTTTTTTGTCTTGGTTGTACCGTCTCAGGTTTTAAGACATTATATAGTTTCTTTAATTTCTTGTTTCCGTACTTATCAAAAAGTTTTCCCAAAGATCCGTGAGTTCCATCTACATCGCCACACGACCAACATTTGTACACATTATTTACGTAATTTATTTCTAAATTATGTTTATTTCTATCCTCATCACAAACGGGGCAATTGAAAGATATCTGCCCCTTATTGGGGTAATGAAGTCCGTGGTCACCCAAAAGGTCTTCCAATAATTCAACAATTGCATCATTTTCTTCCATCTTTAGTAATATAGGTAAATTAATTCGGTTAATCAACTTCACAAGTTTTTCATTCCCACTATATTTATACAATAGAATAAAAATATATGGATACAAATATTACAATCAATTCTATTACCGGAATATCACCTTATGATGTTTACGTATGTGACACAGGATTCACAACTTGCATTTATGTATCAACCATTAATAGTGGTAATTTACCTTATTCTTTTATGATTCCATCAATTTTTTCCTCATTTACAAGTTTTGTGGTTAAAGTGATTGATGATAATGATCGTGTGATAATAGAAAATATCAATATATAAATTTTAACCATGACTATAAAAACAGGTAATCCCTGTATCCCCTTAGGATATGTTTCCAGCGGTTTAACTCCATTTGACTTGTGTCAACAACCCCTGACTATACCAATTTTTGGATACAGTTTGAACTCTACTTGGCCTCCTTCCAATGGCCAAGTATTATACTCTCAATTACCCTGTGTTGGCGGTACTCCACCAATAAGTTATCAAATTCAAAATAATGTCTATTACTCTGATGGAACTAATGTTTGGTTTTATAGTGGTGGAGTTAGTACAATTCTTAATGTCCCTTGTCCAACACCTACGACATTTAATTGCCCAACCCCAACACCAACAATTACCCTTACAGCAACAATTCCGCCAGGATTAACTCCTACTCCTACCCCTACCATAACTTTAACCGCAACTTCACCCCCTACACCTACACCCACTGGAAGTCCTACACAAACACCAACCCAAACTCAAACAAATACTCCTGCTCAAACTTTAACTCCAACCCCTACGCAAACACCAACGTTAACTCCATCATCAAGTTTAACTCCTACACCCACAAAAACATCAACGTTAACTCCAACACCGACAAATACGTTAACTCCTACTCCTACTTCTACCCCATTAACCTGTGTAGTTGAATCTTATTGTATTTCTACAGGTGAAGAACTTTATGATGGTAATTATTATCTTGGTGGAACATGGAATAACGAATTATACTGGATTGGTTCAACAAATAACTTTTTTATTTATTATTCATCAGGTACTACACAATGGTGTTTGTCAGATGAGTTAGACGGTAATTGTTTATTATTTGGAGCATCCTCTTGTAGTAGTATATGTCCTGATTTATGTGGTGGTTTTTTTAATGAAGGACCTTGCCCTACCCCAACACCAACACCAACAGAATTTTGTCAACAAATATCTTTTGATGCGATTTTTGATTGTGAATTACCATTAACCCCCACACCAACACTTACGGGCGTCCCACAAGAAACTCCAACTCCAACTCCGACGCCAACTGAAAGTGGTTTGGGAATATCATTAGTTGTAACTATTTTAACTCCAACACCTAAACCAACAACTACAAATACACCAACGTTAACTTCAACCCCACAATATAACTGTAATTTTGATGGATCTGTTGTGTTTAATACATTTGATGATTATATTAAATGTTCAGGTAGTAAAATTTTTAAAGACTGTAACACAGGATTTTTATATTATACAACAGATGTTGTTTTAGATCCTTTAGGTAATACACCAGATGAAGGTTATGTTTATCAATCATTTGTTGATGGTGTTTCAACTTGTGTTGTATATAATGGATTTGTAAGTGATATTGCTGGTGTTAGTACTATAGTTTTAACAGGTATTTTAGGACTTGAATCTCAAGGATCTTGTTCACAGTGTGTTATTATTAATACCCCAACTCCAACCCCAACATTAACAAGTACACCAACCCCAACACCATCTACACCAACATCAACTTGTTATAATTATTTGATTACGAACTCATTTATTATGACTGAAAATTTTATGTATAACCCATGTAGTACTGGTACTCCAACTCAACAAAATATTGAGGGTAATTCATCATTAACAATATGTTCATCATCGGTTCCAACAACAAACTCAACATTTATCACAATTACTAATATTGGTCTTTGTGGTTAAAAATATAAGATAAAAAAAATATCGTCTAAAAAGACGATATTTCAAATTATCGGTAAATTAAACGATATTAACTCCAAATTTCCTTACTTCTCATATAACCTAACACACAAGCGTAAGCATCTGTTTGGTCAAAGTTTTCTTTCTTTAAAGTATTGTTTCTTGTATATTGCCATTGGATTTGAGGTTCTTTTTTTGCAACCAACTCCCATATGATCATTTTCTTATCAATGTCCTTAGGAAGTCCCCCAAATAAAACGTATTTCTTTTTATCATTTTCTTGAACTAATTCAGGAAATGCAAATTTTCTTGAGTTATAGGTAGAAATAAATTCAGGGACAATACCTAACACATCATAAATTGTTTTACATATTAACGTATTAAATCTTAATAAAGTTTGGATTGTATAAACATTATTAGAGTTTAATAATGGTTCTTCAATAATAACACTTACAATCCCTAATTTTTTATAATCCTCTAATTTAGTTTTAAATACTTCAGATTTTAATATTAATTCTAACATCTTATTTTCATCAGTATCTTTATTTTTAGGTCTTGGAGATACGTGAGTTAATTCTAATAAATCTTGTGTTTTAATATCAAAGAGTGCCCACCCTATTGTTTTAGTTGAGATGTCTAATCCCAATACTTTAGGTGAGTTTTTCATTGGTGTTCTCATAAAAAGATTGTTTTATTATAATATAATAGTAAGATGTTAAAACTAAAGTTTTTTACAAATCTAACTTAACTACGAACTGTTGTATACCTTGTCTTAATACAGGTGATTGCATCTTAGAAACAACCATAACATCTTTATCACTATCAAGTAACGCAATCTCAGTGATATAAGAATTAGATCCTTTTTTCCATGTAGGATTTGTTGTGGTTTGGAATTCAGCAAAACTTAAATTTACTTTATACCTCATCTCATAAATTGTTGCCTGAATATCACTTTCAAAAGATCCATAGAAAAAGTACTCATCACCAAAATTAAGATTAGGTGTGGTAGTACCAAGTGGTGTTAATGGAATGAAATTATTAAGATTATAATATGGTGCATTATTATAAAGATCAGGCGTAATAACAAATGTTGTTCCAGTTAAACCATCTTCAGTTATATACCCATTTATTGTTGTTGCCGATAACGAACTAGTGTAGTCAATAACTTTCCATTTAGATGGGTCAGGTCTTTGACCTGTTACCACTTTTTGTGCAATTACTTGGAAGTTAATTGCAAAGAATCCATTAGGTGTCTCACAATTACCTGGACAATGTGTTGTTGTGGTAGTAGTTAATGGTGAATATGTTGTCGTAGTCGTTAATGGTAAATAAGTTGTAGTCGTTGTTAATAAAGGATAAGTAGTGGTAGTTGTTAACGGAGAATAAGTTGTTGTAGTTGTAACAGGATTATATCCAGGTTGTGTTAAACATTTAAACTCAGCACCAAATCTAACCGCCACATTTTTAGATGTGTCAGGATTACAATCATTATTATTACCCGTTATTTTAGAATAATAGTTAGAATGTAGTGAATTAGTAAAATTGTAAGGATTACTTAATCTATAAGTAACAAACATAGTTTCACTACTACCTGTTAAAATACCTTCAGTAGTTGCGGTAGTTAAACCACAAGTGTTAGGAGTTATTAAAGACACCTGTGGTGCCGTTAATGTCCAGTTTCTATTTGACTTGTATGATAACGCAGCTATAATTTCCTCATCATCAATAATAATTAATTTACTATCAGGGAATACTTTACCAACCCTACTTGGTAATCCGTCATCATTTGCATTAGTGTCCCACAAGTGATAATAACGAATACCAGGTTGATTCATATCGGGATTCTTAGTTGATTTAATATATTGAACTTGGAATAAATCTTTTCCATCGAATCCCGGAGGATCAACCCAAAATGTTTGACCATAACAACACTCAGGATTTTTATGCCACATTAATGTTGGCATATGTAATTTAAAGTTTCTTGCTTGTCCTGTTGTATCATCAGGATTTGAATTGTTATATGGTTCTAATGCAAATTTCTCACCATAGAAGAAATCTATAGTTTGATTTGTATAATGTATAATTGCAATTGCTTTTTGTTCCTCAGGTTTGACCTGAACAATTTCATCAAATGAGTTATAATAATACACATAACTTGTATCAGTCTGTCCTGATGTAGAATTATATCCAAAATATTCTTTACTACCAATATAATCAATAGACCCAAAATAAGTATAATCTTCGTATTCGGTAGATCTTAACCCAGCAGGACTCTCAGTCCAAGGAATATTCATATTCCATACTTTCACATCAAACTGATCAATATCACAAATTGACTCAAAATTAATAACATCATCCGCCCAATGTGGTCGAGGTGTGATACTATCGTATATTGTTGTCATATTTGGTGGATATACCAATACTCTACCAAAACAATTTGTACTTAAACCAATATAATTGGGTGTTGGTCTATCCAAAGTCACATTATTTTCACATATATCAATAATTCTATATGTTAATATTGGAAAACATGAATGAACAGGTTTAACACATGAAGGGTCAGGTGGTATAGGACAAACAGGTTTATTTGATGGTGTCAAACAAGGTGTTGCTGATGGAGTTGGTGTTGGTGTTGGTGACGCACACGGATCAGAATTAGTATTTGACGCAGTGGGAGTATTAGTTAATGTTGGCGTAGTACCTATTGTTGCCGTTGGTGTTGGTGTAGGTAAATTATCACAAGAACAATCATACTTTGCTAAACCATCATAATATATTGTAATAAAATCTCCAATACCAGGTTTATTGGTATTTGTTGGGTCACATATATCTTGTATTATTTTTATTTGATTTGATCCATCTAATGTTGACATATCAACAATATAATTAGAAGTCACAACATATTTTGATCCAGTAAATGCACTATAATTAATTGTTGATGCAGTTGTATTACCTGTAAAAAATCCTCTTAGTGGGGCTCTATTATAAACAGGTTCAATAACAGAATCCATAAATGGTATTCCATATGTATTAATATTATTGTCATCAACATAATATGGGTATTTAACATTTTGTTTGTTTGATTCAGGAGACCCGGCATTATTTTGACTATTAAAACTTGGTTCTAAAACAACACTATTTGATTGATTATAAGTGTTTGGTAATTCATTATATGACACTTCACTATCTCCAATTTGGAAATAAGATATGTTAAAATTACCTTGTGATAATTTTAACCTCCCGGTATCAGTAATTCTAGTACTAACTAACCCTGATGTATTTTTTAATATATAACTCATTTAATCAATAAATAGTTTATTACTCAATTTTATTATGATGGATTTATAATTGTAACATTACAACAATTACAATTATTTAATATAACATTTGTCATAAATAATTTAGTTGTCCCATTAACTGAATAACAGGTAACTAAAGGTGTTATTGGGTTTATTGTATCTGTAAACGTACCACTAACTGTTGTTGTAGAATTAAAAGTTAATGAGTTCCAAGTAGTGACATTTGTATTATTATATATTGACCCAGAATTACAAGGATTAAACGTAATACTCGTAGTTAAAAATGGCGATGGTGTTGCTATTGGAGTCCCATTAACAACAACCGTAACAACATTATTATATGTGGCAACTGTTGTTGAAGGGGCTAATTTAAACACACTATTATGTTTTAAATCAAAAGTAATATAAGCTCCACTAGGTAATGTTGGGTTTACAGTTATATCAAATGAATTAGGTCCAGTTAAGGTTAATTTTAATTGATATGTTTGATTAGCAGGTGGAGCTAATAATGTAACAGTTTGTGTTGTTGTTATATTATTTAAATCTTTAACCTTAACAACATATATACCTTGTAATAGACTAGTAAATATTGGACTGGACTGATAAGTTGTTCCTCCATTAATTGAGTATTGATATGCCGGTGTTCCACCATTTGCCGTAATAATAATACTACCATTATTACCACAAGTTGGTGATTGAACACTTATTGTTATATGAATCATAGGGTTATTAACACAATCCCCTTCAGAAACAGTAATGTTAAATGTTCCCGAATAACTTCCACCAAAAAATTTCCAACCAGTTAATGGAATAAGTGATGTGTTTGAACTGTATATAATCCCATCAGTCCATCCATCAACTAACCATTGATTTGTTGTCCCTGTACTCCAATATATATCATATAAATTATCGTCAGATTTCCAAGTAGGTTTACCATTCAAATATCCATTAAATAAGAATTGATGTGTTTCTGAATTTAATCCAATTGTATCTGTAAAATACATACATAGACCACTATAAACAGGTAATGTAGTTGTTGAAGTAGAAGTTGTGGTGGTTGTTGTTGTTTCAGCAGTTAAACTACATATTGTATTTGCCGTAAAATCACCATAAAAATCAACTATGGTTGCATGATAATCTCCAACACCAAGATTAGACTTTGTTGGCCCAGATCCACCTTCTTCCCAAGTAATATTATATGGTGGAGTACCGCCACTAACCATTAAACTAATTGCCCCATCATAAGATTGTGGAGTACTTGGATTTGTATTATTACATATTGACACCATTGGAAATAGAGTTAATACTTCACATTCATTTACAGGTTTTACTATTATCGGTTTAGTTGCCATTACTAATAAATAATCAGTTATTTATTTTTTTCCAAAAATGACTTCATTAGTTCAATATATTTAATTGTGGAACTATTTTTATCTACATAATTAAAAAAATTAGTGTCATTTTTTAGATCATCAATAGGGTTTCTATTTATGAAATCTCCCTTATAAAATTTTGTAGTTTTTAATTGATCGGTTACACCCGCCATATGTAATATTGGTTTTTTATTATAAATATCAATATCATCAGTTGCCCAAGAAAAGTCTAACTCATTTGTGATTTTTGTTTTATACCCCGAATTCCACATATTCCATAATAATGACCACATTTCTGCAGTCCAAAATTGTATTTGACCAGGGTTAATTGGGAATCTTTTTTGATAATCTAACATTTGGTTATATAATGGTGTACAATCATCATAAATCTTAGCCCATAATAGTGGATCCGTATTTTTGATGAGGTATTGTCCTCCACCTGAATTTTCTTGATTTTGTTTAATTAGATCAACATCAATTCCAATTATGTCGGCCATTTCTTGAAATAATTGCTCTTTGTTTGATGATGGGTGTTGTTTCTCATATCTATCACAACAATCTTTAATGTAGTTGTAACCAATATACCCTATCGTGTCAGATAAATAAGAAATATTATCATTTAATAATTTATCAAAATCAGGTAATCTATTGAATATAATATCAGAGTCATGAAGAAAAAACAATTTACTATTTTCAGGATATTCCTTTAACCATTGGTAAATTAAATATGGTTTAATACTTGGTATATAAGATTTATTATCTCTGTCGTCATCGTAGAAATGAACATTATACCCATAATCACATAATTCTAATGCTCCTTTTGATGGTTGTTGTTTTTTTTGTAAACCAAAAATAACATGGATCTGACAAGGTTTAATTCCTTTCTCAATGAAATTATGTGTATATAATTTTACTTGCCAATGAAAATAGGGTACGTCAGGTTGTGCAGTTACAAAAAGAATATTTTCCATATATTAAAAGATATTATATAATATATAAAAGTGAATTTTATTTTAATAAGGTTTTAATAATGAAATCACATCATTACAAGTACTTAATCATATTTTTAACATAGACCTTGAGAAGTAATAACCCCACCACTTTGTAAACCATAACTAATACCATCTGAATAATATCCGTCAGGTGCTGGTGTAGTACAAGAGTTATTTGTATAGATTGCGAACGCACCCTTCAAATCACAAATAGTTGCCTTACAAGGTGTACTTATATAGTATGTTGATTGTAATGCTGAACAAGCTTGTAAACTGGCAGAGGAATCGTAACCCAATTGAATTTCACAACAACTAGTGAGTTCTGATGCATCACATATTACTTGAGGTGAAACTTTAGTAACATTTAGTGGTTCTACATAAGGGTCATAACATACAGTTGCTCCTGCTCCTCCAGTTGTTCCAGTTATTATTCCGTAAGGGTAACAACAATCTTTATATGAGTATTGGGTATCCTTTGGTATAGTCCCTTCAACACAATTAGCAGGTAGTGTTGGTGTTGGTGTTGGTGTTACCGTTACCAGTGTACTTGTTGGTGTTACCGTTACCAGTGTACTTGTTGGTGTTAATGTCTGGGTTAACGTAGGAGTTAACGTAGGAGTATTAGTTAAAGTTTGAGTTAATGTTTGTGTTACCGTTTGTGTTAATGTCTGCGTAGGGGTTAATGTTTGAGTTAATGTTTGTGTTAATGTCTGCGTAGGGGTTAATGTTTGTGTTAATGTCTGCGTAGGGGTATTAGTTAATGTTTGTGTTAATGTCTGCGTAGGGGTTAATGTCTGAGTTAACGTAGGAGTTAACGTAGGGGTATTAGTTAAAGTTTGTGTTAATGTCTGCGTAGGGGTTAATGTTTGTGTTAACGTAGGAGTTAACGTAGGGGTATTAGTTAAAGTTTGTGTTAATGTCTGCGTAGGGGTTAATGTTTGCGTAGGAGTTAACGTAGGAGTTTTTGTTGGTGTAGGAGTTAAAAAATTACAATTACTAGTAACTGATTGTGCTAAAATATTACCTACCGAATCTTGCGCAACTAACCAATATGTGTCATTTGTTGTAGGTGCCCCATAAATAATACTTGATGTTGTTATCCAAGAAGTGTTTGCCAAAGCTGCCGCTTGAGTTGTAAACTTAATGGAACCTACTTGGTATGGTGGAACACCACCACTTATTCCCGATAACGTAAAATTAATGAGGTTAGGATTATAATAACAATTAAAATTAACACTAAAAATAAACGGTAAACTACCTGTTGGAGTTAATCCAGGTGTTACAGTTGGAGTTACAGTTAATCCAGGTGTTACAGTTGGAGTTACAGTTGGAGTTACAGTTAATCCAGGTGTTACAGTCGGAGTTATTTCAACAATTTCAAA
>Ga0209086_10002962_pt1 | contig 13049 bp, 11 predicted proteins | sample M_130207_XF_Meta_FD_187312 | JGI IMG/M metagenome (GOLD analysis project Ga0209086, IMG submission 187312) | Freshwater microbial communities from Lake Montjoie, Canada to study carbon cycling - M_130207_XF_MetaG (SPAdes) (version 2) | ecosystem: Environmental > Aquatic > Freshwater > Lake...
TCAAGATGATGCCGATGCCCTTGCACAGATCGCCAAGAAATCTCAAATCCCTGTGATTGCAGATATTCACTTCCAACCCAAATACATCTTTGCCGCTATTGACGCTGGGTGCGCCGCAGTTCGTGTCAACCCCGGCAATATTAAACAGTTCGATGACAAAGTAAAAGAAGTCGCAAAGGCTGCAGGAGATGCTGGAATTCCTATTCGTATCGGAGTCAATGCCGGCTCCCTTGATCCACGATTGCTAGCAAAATATGGAAAAGCCACTCCCGAGGCGTTAGCAGAGTCTGCGTTGTGGGAGGCCTCGCTTTTTGAAGAGCATGGTTTTTCAGATATTAAGATCTCCGTTAAGCACCATGATCCAGTGACAATGGTCAAGGCATATCGTCTACTGGCTGCGCAATGTGATTACCCATTGCATCTGGGTGTAACCGAAGCTGGTCCTATTTTTCAAGGCACAATTAAATCTTCAACTGCATTTGGAATTTTATTGGCAGAGGGAATTGGCGACACTATTCGAGTGTCACTTTCGGCACCTCCAGTTGAAGAGGTAAAAGTAGGTATCTCAATATTAGAGTCGTTAAATCTGCGCCAACGTAAACTTGAGATAGTTTCATGTCCATCATGTGGCCGTGCTCAAGTCGATGTCTATACATTGGCTGAAAAAGTGCAAGCGGGCTTGCAGGGAATGACAGTCCCGTTGCGGGTAGCTGTCATGGGTTGTGTGGTTAATGGACCTGGCGAGGCACGTGAGGCGGATTTAGGTGTTGCATCGGGAAATGGTAAAGGCCAAATTTTTGTTAAAGGTGAAGTAATTAAAACTGTGCCGGAAGCGATGATTGTTGAAACCTTAATAGAAGAGGCCATGCGTTTGGCCGATGAAATGGAAGCCGCGGGCGTTGCATCAGGCATGCCTACCGTTGATGTTGGGTAGGCTCAGCTCATGCTGAAAATGTCTACACTTTTTTTGCGCACCTTGCGTGATGATCCAGCTGATGCAGAAGTTGCAAGCCATCGCCTTTTAATACGAGCGGGATATATTCGAAGAATCGCAGCGGGCATTTATTCATGGTTACCTCTTGGCGTGATCACACTTCGCAACGTTGAAAACGTGGTTCGTCAAGAGATGGATCAAGCCGGCTTTCAAGAGGTTCATTTTCCTGCACTCTTGCCACGCGAGGCTTATGAGACTACTAATCGCTGGGAAGAGTACGGACCATCACTCTTTCGTCTTCAAGATCGCAGAGGCGCAGATTATTTACTCGGGCCAACACACGAAGAGATGTTTACGCTTATGGTCAAGAGCGAGTACTCATCGTATAAAGATCTGCCACTTTCTATCTATCAAATTCAGACTAAGTATCGCGATGAGGCCCGCCCACGCAGTGGAATAATTAGAGGTCGCGAATTCGTCATGAAGGACTCGTACTCATTTGATATCGATGATGCGGGTCTGGATGTTTCTTATCAAAAGCATCGCGATGCATACATAAGTTGCTTTAATCGCTTGGGAATGAAGTACAACATCGTCAAGGCAGTCTCTGGTGCCATGGGTGGATCAAAGTCAGAGGAGTTTTTAGCACCATGTGAAACAGGCGAGGATACGTATGTTCTCTGTCCTAACTGTGGCTATGCAGCAAACGTTGAGGCGATGATTACTGTAGTGAGCCCGACAGACCCAACAGGTGTTCCTCCGTTAGAAGTGTTAGAGACACCAAACACGCCAACTATTGATTTACTAGTTGCGGTAATGAATGAGAAATTTGGGAGTGGTTATACGGCAGCTAATACGTTAAAAAATATAATGTTAGTTGCAGATGGAAAGGCAATCGCAGTTTTAGTTCCCGGTGATCGAGAAGTTGATCTCAAGCGCTTACAAGAGAACTTAGGTGGAGTGCATGAGCTTCGCGTATTTGAAGAGGCAGATTTTGCAAAACACCCATCGCTGATTAAAGGCTATATCGGCCCTCAGGATGCAAAGAAATCTGGGATTACCGTTTATGCCGATCCACGTATTGCACCAGGTACATCATGGATCAGTGGCGCAAATAAAAAAGATCGCCACGCACGCTACGTAGTTAATGGTCGCGACTTTACTCCCGATGCCTATATCGAGGCAGCCGAGCTTCGCGCAGGGGATTCATGCCCAGAGTGTGCAACCCCAGTAGTAATCGATCGGGCGATTGAGATTGGACATATTTTTCAACTGGGAAGAAAATATGCCCAGGCACTTGGCCTTACTGTTTTAGATAACAATGGCAAGTCTCAAGTTGTCACAATGGGCTCATATGGAATCGGTGTATCGCGCGCAGTTGCAGCGATCGCCGAACAGACAAGTGATGCGATTGGACTTAACTGGCCAGCCGAAATCGCACCTGCAAAGGTCCATATCGTTGCAACAGGTAAAGAAGACCTACCTTTTGATACCGCCTTTCATCTCGGTACTGATCTAGAAGCCATTGGGATATCTGTCATGCTCGATGATCGTCGCGATGCAAGTGCGGGCGTTAAGTTCAAAGACGCTGAGCTCATCGGTAATCCCATCATTGTTGTTGTCGGTAAAGCTTTAGCTGACGGCAAAGTTGAAGTACGAATTCGTCGAAGTGGTGACAAGAGTGAAGTTGCTGTAGCCGATGCGGTTACCGCAATTTCTGCACTATTGAAGTAGGGCCAGAGCCTTTGGCCGACATCACATTAACTACTGGAGTATTTCTACTCTCTGCAGCTTTTTTTGCTGGCTTCGTCGACTCAATCGCTGGTGGCGGTGGATTGATACAACTTCCGGCGCTCCTCATTGGATTACCAAAAAGTGAAACAGTGACTGTTCTTGGAACAAACAAATTTGCTGCCGTCTTTGGGACCACAACTGCGGCAGGACTTTATCGCAGAGAGATTAAGCCAGAGCCGAAAGTTTTGATAGCAATGGCACTCCCTGCATTTATCGGATCGGCAATGGGAGCATCACTTGCATCGCGCATCCCAACTTCGAGTATGCGCCCACTAGTATTGATTTTATTGGTGGTCGTTGCGATATATACCTGGCTCAAACCTGATTTAGGAATGGTTGAGAGATTTAAACACACCGACATGCGCAGAATTCAAATCGGAGTTGCTGCCGGCTCTATCATCGGCTTCTACGATGGAATTTTCGGACCAGGGACTGGCTCATTCTTACTGCTGGTCTTAGTCGCCTCTTTTGGCTATGCATTTATAACAGCTTCGGCGATTGCCAAGGTTGTAAATGTTTCAACTAATCTCGGCGCAATTCTTATCTTTGGAATCCATGGCGCCGTCCTCTGGCAGATTGGTCTGGCACTTGGAGTTGCAAATGTGACCGGTGCCGTCATTGGCTCACGCCTAGCTATTCGCAGGGGTTCTTCTTTGGTGCGCAAGGTATTTCTGATTGTGACCGTCGCATTGATTATCAAAGTCGCATTTGATACTTTCCAGAGTTTCTAGTTACAATCACACTCACAACTTAATAAGAAAGTAGTTACACATGGCACTTCACGATGCACTCACCGAACTTCTCACTCCCGCTGTTGAAGATGCCGGTTTTTTCTTGGAGCAGGTTCAGATATCCAATCCTGGCAATCACAGAGTTGTGACCTGTGTTGTTGATGGCCCAAAGCCCCTGAACCTCGATGAAGTGACCGTTGTTTCGCGCTTAATCTCCGAGCTCTTGGATGAGACAGCATTGATTGATGATGCATTCACTCTTGAAGTGACATCTCCTGGAGTTGATCGACCTTTAACCCTGCGCCGCCACTGGGAAAAAAATGTATCCCGAATCATTTCTATGGTGATGAATGATGGAAGTGCGTTGACTGCACGTCTGACTGAACTACGCGACAATGATGGCACATTTATTGAAAACATTAAGGGTCGATTGAAGTCTCACGTTATTGAGATTGCAAATATTAAGCGCGCTCATGTAGAAGTTGAATTTAGCCGTAAGGAAGATGATTAAATGCATGTCGAGATGAGTGCATTAATTGCGCTAACAACTGAAAAAGGAATTCCGCTCGAGCAGCTAATTCAAGCGATTGAAATTGGTGTTCTCACGGCATACAACCAAACCGACAATGCAAAGCGTCATGCCCATGCGCACTTAGATCGAGAAAGCGGTGCGATTTCGATTTTGATTCCACAGTTTAATGAGATCGGTGAAAAGACCGGGGATGAGCCCGATGTACCTGAAGGCTTTTCCCGTGTAGCGACATCGACTGCCCGTCAAGTCATTAAGTTAAAGATGCGCGAGACAAATGATGCCTCTATTGTTGGTGAGTTCACCGGAAACGTTGGCGATGTTATTTCAGGAGTTGTTCAACAAGGGCGCGATCCCAAAATGATTAATGTTAACTTGGGGCGCACGGAAGGTCGCATACCTCCACAAGAGCAAGTCCCAGGTGAGCTCTATAACCACGGAGATCGAATTAAATGTTTTGTCGTAGAAGTTAAGCAAGGGCTCAAGGGACCAGAGATCATGCTTTCGCGCAGTCACCCTGCACTTGTGAAGCAGTTATTCGCATTTGAAGTTCCAGAGATTAATGACCGAATCGTTGAAATAATGGCCGTTGCCAGAGAAGCTGGACATCGCACAAAGGTTGCAGTTAAGTCTCACCGCGCAGGTGTGAGTCCGAAGGGTTCGCTGATTGGGCCTATGGGATCTCGTGCACGGGCCGTCATGGATGAACTACATGGCGAGAAAATCGATATCGTCGATTGGTCAGAAGATCCAGCTACCTTTGTTGGCAACGCCCTTGCTCCAGCCAAAGTGGTCTCAGTTGAGATAACAGATTTAGCTGGCCGATGCGCCAAAGTCGTGGTTCCGGATTATCAACTCTCCTTGGCAATTGGAAAAGATGGGCAAAATGCACGCCTGGCGGCACGCTTAACTGGTTGGCGAATCGATATTCATCCAGATAGCCCCATTATGTAAAGGTGGCCTCTATTAGATACGATGGCCCCCTGCACTTTTAACGAAATGGAAATGAAAGATATGAAACTCACATGAGCTCGCTAGAACTATGAGGTCGTACAACTAGGGCTTGCATGTGCGTTATATGCGGGCCAAGACAGGGGAAAATGTGTCAAAGGTCCGCGTACACGAGTTAGCAAAACAACTCGGAATGGAGAGCAAGGTCGTCCTTGCGAAGCTCCAAGAGATGGGTGAGTTTGTAAAATCGGCATCATCGACAGTAGAAGCGCCAGTTGTGCGCAAGCTCATCGAGATGTATCCCGATTCAAAACCACTGGATGAAAAGAAGCCTGTAAAGAAGGCCGCGGCTAAAAAAGCTGGTGCTAAAGTTAAAGAAGAAGTTACTGCCGAACAGGCTGCATCACTTGCCGCCGAGCTTGGCGTTGATTTAGAGGCGCTCAAGGCAGAACAGATTCGCGCAGATTTACATAGGGCCGAACTGCATGCAAAGTCTGAAGCAGTACGTGCAGCTGAAGATGCACCTGCCACAGAAGTATCAAAGCCCGCTCCGCGTCCAGGTAATAATCCCTTTTCAACTGCTGGCGCTGTTCCGCGTCCACCGCGTCCAGGTAATAATCCATTTTCAACTGGTGGTGTTGTTCCACGTCCACCTGCGCGCCCAACAGGTGCGCCCCGTTCAGGAATGGCGGGTGCGCGTCCAGGATCAGTGCGGCCGGGATTTGCGGCACGCCCACCAAGTGCACGCCCTGCTGCCGGTGCGGGTTTTCCACCCCGAACAGGTGGTGCACCAACTCCAGGTTCACCATATAAGAGCTCTGCTCCAGGTGCTCCAACTTCTCCGGGCGGTGCACCAGCTCGTCCAGGTGGCGGGCGTCCACCACAGCGTGGCGGTGCCGGCGGTGCTTTTGGAAAAAATGCGAGCAAGAAATCAGGTCGCAAAGCTAAGTCGCGCAAAGCACTTCGCGATGAGTTCGACAATATGCAAGCGCCACAATTGGGTGGCGCAGTTGTTCCGCACGGCGATGGAAAGACTCCGATTCGTATGCGTCGTGGCTCATCGTTAGCTGACTTCGCAGACAAGATTGGCGCAGATCCGGCAGCGTTAGTTGCAGCGCTCTTTCACTTAGGTGAAATGGTTACCGCGACGCAGTCTGTAGATGCCGATACATTTGAAATTCTCGGAGTTCAACTGGGGTATGAGATTCAGATTGTTAGTCCAGAGGATGAAGACCGCGAATTATTGCAAGGCTTCGATATTGATTTAGCTGATGAGCTTGCAGCACTTGATCCTGAGATGCTCGTTGCCCGTCCGCCAGTTGTTACTGTCATGGGCCACGTTGATCATGGTAAAACTTCCCTACTCGATGCAATCCGCAAGAGTGAAGTAATGAAATCCGAAGCCGGTGGAATCACTCAGCACATCGGTGCATATCAAATTCACCACGATCACAATGGAGTTAACCGCGCGATTACCTTTATCGATACTCCAGGTCACGAGGCGTTTACCGCTATGCGTGCGCGTGGTGCGAAGGTGACTGATATCGCAGTCCTTGTTGTTGCTGCCGATGATGGCATCATGCCTCAGACAATTGAAGCGTTAAACCACGCCCAAGCCGCCGATGTTCCAATCGTTGTGGCAGTGAACAAGATGGACAAAGAAGGCGCTAACGCCGACAAGGTCCGTCAACAGCTAACTGAGTACAACCTAATCGCTGAAGAGTACGGCGGCGAGACAATCTTCGTAAACGTATCTGCAAAATCAGGTGAAGGTGTTGATCATTTAATTGAGTCAATCCTCTTAACTGCAGATGCAGCAATTGATCTTCGTGCCATCGCCGATGACAGTGCTCGTGGTGTTGCTATTGAGGCTCACCTTGATCGTGGTCGTGGACCAGTGACAACTGTCCTCATCCAACGTGGAACATTGAAAATCGGTGATGCAATCGTTGCTGGTGGTTCCTTCGGTCGCGTTCGTGCCATGCTCGATGAAAATGGCGATAGCGTTGAAACCGCAGGCCCTTCTCGTCCGGTTCAAGTCCTTGGATTTACATCTGTGCCAAGTGCTGGAGATACATTCTTAGTTGCCGATGAGGATCGCACAGCTCGTCAGATCGCCGAAAAGCGCCAGGCAGCAGAGCGTAATGCTCAACTTGCTAAGGCGCGCAAGAAGGTTTCACTCGAAGACTTCATGGAGCAGTCAAAGGTCTCGACACTTAACCTGATTCTTAAGGGTGACGTGAGTGGTTCCGTTGAAGCGCTCGAAGAGGCGCTTATGGCACTCGATGTTGGTGCAGAGGTTGATCTTCGCGTTATCCACCGCGGTGTAGGCGCAATCACCAAGAGCGATATCACTTTGGCCTCGGCATCTACTGCAGTTGTTATTGGCTTTAACGTTAAGCCCGAGCCACAAACTGCGATCTTTGCAGATCAAGAGGGTGTTGAAGTTCGCTTCTACTCAGTGATCTATCAAGCTATCGATGATGTTGAACTCTCACTCAAGGGTCTACTCAAGCCGATCTACGAAGAGTTTGTTCTGGGTAACGCTGAAGTTCGTGAGATCTTTAAATCATCGAAGGCGGGCAATATTGCAGGTTCGGTTGTTAAGGATGGAATCATCCGACGCAACGCGAAGGCCCGTATTTTGCGTGGAGATCAAATACTAGTTGATGACTTAACGATTGATTCACTCAAGCGATTCAAAGACGATGCAACTGAAGTCAAAGAGGGCTTTGAGTGCGGAATTGGCCTTGGCAATATGAAGGAGATTGCAATTGGTGACACGATTCAGGTATTTGAGATGCGTGAGATTAAGAGAGTATAGATAGATGAGTCCATCACACCGTACGCTAAAAGTCGCAGACCGCATCAAAGTGGTAGTGGCACAGATATTAGAGACGAAGATTAAAGATCCGCGTCTTGGATTTGTCACTGTTACCGATGCACGCGTTACTGGAGATTTACAAATGGCATCGATCTTTTATACCGTCCTTGGAGATCTAGATGCTCGTGCATCAACGGCTGCTGCGTTAGAGAGTGCCAAAGGAGCGATTCGCTCAGCACTTGGCCGTGAACTTGGTCTGCGAATTACCCCATCGCTGGAGTTCTTTGAAGATGGTCTACCTGAGAGTGCTAAAGCACTCGATACACTGCTTGCAAGGGTACATGAGCAAGATGCCGAGGTCGCAAAGCTACGTAAAAATGCAACCTATGCCGGGGGAGAAGATCCATATAAAGCCCCGCGCATAATCGAGTCGGAGTAATCATCGAGCACGGCTTCCTGGTTGTAGATAAAGAGCCAGGAATGACTAGCCACGACGTTGTCGCAATCGCACGTCGCGCACTTGGCACACGCAAAGTAGGACATGCCGGAACGCTAGATCCAATGGCTACAGGGATATTAGTTCTGGGTTTTAATAATGGAACGCGATTGCTGCAATACATCACCGATGGCGATAAAACATATCAAGCAACTGTGGTTTTGGGTGCAGCAACGATTACCGATGATGCCGAAGGCGAAGTTATCTCTCGCGCCGATACAAGCGCAATTACTGATGCGCAGATAGAAGTTGAGTTAGCAAAAATGCGTGGTGCGATTATGCAGCGCCCAAGTTCGGTTTCTGCCGTAAAAGTAGATGGCGAACGTGCCTACGATCGAGTTCGTGCCGGAGAAGTAGTCGAGCTGGCAACACGAGCGGTAACAATTACGCAGCTCGATATTCTGAGCATCCGCCATCTCATTTCAACCATTGAAGTCGACATCGAAGTTACATGCTCTGCTGGAACATTTATTCGTGCGATTGCACGCGATTGCGGAAGCGCGCTAGGCGTTGGTGGACATTTATCCTCGCTTCGGCGTAGTCGTGTCGCGAGTTTTGGATTAACCCAGGCAGTCTCTTTATCGAAATTAAAGGGTGGAGATTTCACAAAATTACCTTTATCCGATGTCGCCCGTACGGTTTTTACTCCACGCGAATTAGCACTAGATGAATGCCAAGAACTCTCATTCGGGCGCCCGCTTTCGGCCAATCCAACGGATGCAATTTTCGCGGGGATAAGTGGCGATAATCAATTAATCGCTCTTCTTGCTAATAAGGATGGTTTTGCTAAACCTATAGCTGTGTTCGCAGCGGCGAACTAACTGGGGGATAATAAGGCCATGAGCGTTGTTCTAATCGGTGTGTTTGATGGAGTCCATAAGGGGCACCAGGCTGTACTTAACCGTGCCAAGGCAATTGCCGGCGATGAAAAGATTATTGCGCTGACCTTTGATCCACATCCAGTTAGTGTTTTTGCACCTGATCACACACCCACTTTATTGACGATTCTCACCGATCGCATCGAGCTATTAAAGATTCATAACGCCGATCAAGTCGCGGTGATAAAATTTACTCCAGAGTTTGCTGCGATGTCACCTGAAGATTTTGTTAATAAGATCTTGGTGCAACAGTTGAGTGCAACAAAGGTAGTTATTGGTACGAACTTTACTTACGGCCACAAAGCAGCTGGAAATATTGAGAGCCTTAAAGCACACACCGAGTTCGAGACTATTGTCTTAGATTTAGCGCCTAGTGAGGGCGAAGTCGTCTCATCGACTCGAATCAGAAAACTTATCGTTGAAGGAGATGTTGAAAAGGCGCGTGAACTCTTAACTCGCCCACATCGCTTAGATGGAATCGTTGTTCACGGTGAAAAACGAGGACGCGAAATCGGTTATCCAACGGCAAATCTCGGCGATCTTCAAGGCCAGACAATTCCATCCGATGGAGTGTATGCAGGGTGGTTAAGCGTTGGAATCGATCGTTGGCCAGCGGCGATATCAATCGGCACAAATCCAACTTTTGCCGGTATTCGAGCTCGCCAAGTTGAGGCCTATGCCCTGGATCAAGTGGGATTAGATCTCTATACAAAACCGGCAACGATTGAGTTTGGTTGGCGCCTGCGAGATACGCTCACATTTGATGGCCTCGAACCCTTGCTTGTTCAAATGGCCAAGGACTGCGCACGGGCCCGCGAGTTAACCGAGAGTTGACATAAAATTAGATTGAAAGGGCTGCTTTCAATCCTGCACCCAGATTTGAGATAGCGCTTGGGCTCAGAGCGCCAAGATCTCGCAGGATTTCATCTTCATAGAGTTCAACAATGTCATCACAAACAGCTCGACCGAGAAATACCTCCCCGTTACCCAATTCGACAATACTGGGGATTCTTGGTTTTGGCGAAGTTGTGAGTCGCACGGCGAGCACCTGCGGAAGTGTGGAATTACGCTGATTGTTTGAAACAACAACAAAAAACTTTTCACTCTTAATGTTCGATAATTTTGCTGCGTAGACTCTGCCACGAAGCAGTGGCCAAGGAGAGTTCATTCCTCCGCCGACCAGATAGGAGTGCGGCGACGCGCATCTTTTCGTAGTTGTTGGAGCTTATCTTTTGAAATTCCCTTCGCGATTTGTGTGTACCCCTCCATTTCTGCTGATGCCTTAACTGCAGACATTCCGGCTTCGAATACCGCGTGCAAAAGTGCTGAAGTGCTTACCTCTTGGTCAATAATCTTCGTCCCGCTTAATTCTTCAAGCGCACGTTGATAGGCAGAGGACTCGAGAAGAATTGAAATGTCACTCTCATTTCGTTTCGTCAGGGGCAACGAAGTACGGCGTTGCACAGGGGATGTAATTCTTGTTGCCATGCCTCATATAGTGCCACATTAAGTGATGCATTACAACTCGTTAATGGGGGTGTGTTATACGACTTGGAAGCTTGCCTGCCTAAGTCGATTTCGTGTATCCGCAGGCCCGCTGGTAACCTATGGGCTCAACGAGAAAGCGATTTTCCGTGAGGTAAACCGGAAAACCCCGTGATCATCAGATAAATAGGAGCACCAAACATGGCACTAACAACAGAGGCAACAGCAGCAATCGTCGCACAGTATGGATCGACTCCAACTGATACGGGAAGTCCTGAATCACAGGTCGCTTTGCTATCCAAGCGCATTGAAGAGATCACCACACACTTAAAGACCAACCCACATGACCACCACAACCGTCGTGGACTTTTGTTACTCGTAGGCCGTCGTCGTCGAACTCTTCAGTATCTCGCAAAAATAGATATCAATCGCTACCGTGCGATTATCGAAAAGCTCGGTATTCGCCGCTAAATAAATATCTACTCACCGACAGGATCAATGGTCCTCGGTAGTGGTTTCCGCAAGTGCGTTTATTCGTGTGCGTGAACTTCGATCGGAGATTCATTGTTAGTTCTCGGTGTGGTAGCCCGAAATCGAGATGGTTCTTTTAGCCATCTCCACACTAACTAGAGGAGGACCCATGGAGGGTCAAGAGGTTCAATCAGCCGTTGCAGTAATTGATAACGGAAAGTTCGGAAAACGAGAGATTCGTTTTGAAACAGGACGCCTAGCGCGTCAAGCAGCGGGAGCTGCAGCAGTATTTCTAGATGATCAGACAATGATCTTCTCAGCAACTACGGCATCTAAGACACCAAAGGATCAATTTGATTTCTTTCCTTTAACAGTTGATGTTGAAGAGAAGATGTATGCAGTTGGTCGTATTCCAGGATCATTCTTTCGTCGTGAAGGTCGTCCATCAGAGGATGCGATTCTTACTTGCCGTTTAATCGATCGCCCTTTGCGTCCATCATTTGTTAAGGGACTTCGCAATGAAGTTCAAATCGTTGTGACAGTAATGGCACTCGACCCTGACCACATGTATGACGTTATTGCTATTAACGCTGCGTCGATGTCAACACAGCTTGCAGGTCTACCATTTTCCGGTCCAATCGGTGGCGTTCGCGTTGCTTTGATTGATGGCCAGTGGGTTGCATTCCCTAACCACTCACAGGTTGCTAATGCAGTCTTTGACATGGTTGTTGCTGGTCGCATAAGCGATGATGGCGATGTTGCAATCATGATGGTTGAGGCGGAGGCTACAACTAAGACTATCGAGCTCATCAAGGGCGGAGCCCCTACACCTAATGAAGAGGTCGTTGCACAAGGCCTCGATGCGGCTAAGCCATTCATCAAGATTCTCTGTGATGCACAGTCGGCCCTTGCCAAGGTGGCTGCAAAGCCAACCGCCGAGTTCCCAGTGTTCCTTGATTACCAAGATGATGTCTTTGCCGCAGTTGAAAAAGCAGCTGGAGCAGATCTTGCTAAGGCGCTTACCATTTCAGGTAAGCAAGAGCGCGAAACTGCAATCGATGCAATCAGCGCATCGACTAAAGACTCTGTCAGTGCAGCATTCGAAGGACGTGAAAAGGAAGTCCCAGCGGCTTTCCGTTCACTGACCAAGAAGCTAGTTCGCCAGCGCGTATTGCGCGATAAAATCCGTATCGATGGACGTGGATTGCGCGATATCCGTGCATTATCTGCAGAGGTCGAAGTTATTCCACGTGTTCACGGCTCTGCAATCTTTGAACGTGGTGAGACACAGATTCTTGGAATCACAACACTGAACATGCTCAAGATGGAGCAACAGTTAGATACATTGAACCCAGAGAACCACAAGCGTTATATGCACAACTACAACTTCCCACCCTATTCAACTGGTGAGACTGGTCGTGTTGGTACACCTAAGCGCCGTGAAATCGGCCACGGTGCACTCGCTGAGCGCGCTTTGATTCCAGTTCTTCCAACGCGCGAAGAGTTCCCTTACGCAATCCGTCAGGTCTCAGAGGCTCTTGGTTCAAATGGATCAACATCTATGGGCTCTGTGTGTGCATCAACATTGGCGTTATATAACGCAGGTGTTCCATTGCGCGCACCAGTTGCAGGTATTGCAATGGGTCTAATCTCTGACACTGTCGATGGCAAGGTCGAGTACGTTGCCCTCACAGATATTCTCGGAGCAGAAGATGCCTTCGGAGATATGGACTTTAAGGTCGCCGGAACAAAGGATTTTGTTACAGCGTTGCAGCTAGATACAAAGCTCGATGGAATTCCAGCATCAGTACTTGCCGGTGCACTTCATCAAGCGAGGGAAGCACGTCTGGCAATCCTTGATGTAATGAATGAAGCAATTGATGGCCCAGATGAGATGAGCCCGTTTGCTCCACGCATTATCTCTGTCAAGATTCCAGTTGATCAGATCGGTGCAGT
>Ga0209086_10002964_pt1 | contig 13039 bp, 12 predicted proteins | sample M_130207_XF_Meta_FD_187312 | JGI IMG/M metagenome (GOLD analysis project Ga0209086, IMG submission 187312) | Freshwater microbial communities from Lake Montjoie, Canada to study carbon cycling - M_130207_XF_MetaG (SPAdes) (version 2) | ecosystem: Environmental > Aquatic > Freshwater > Lake...
CTATCAATGGAAGTGATGATAATTTGATGAATAAAAAAAGACAATCACATAATAAAACACAAAAAAGATATCCTAAAGAAAATTTTGATACTCAAAAAGTGAATTCTGTTTTAGAAACGATACATAACAATTCTTCTACCGATGACGACCATGACAATCTAGGAGATTTTAATCCTCCACCGATGCCAAATTCTGCAGGTGTGAATAAAACAAATGCAACGGAAGAAGGAATGGCTCGCAGTAATGAAAATAACGACTTAATGTTTAGAACATTAGGAAGAGCTCCTCAACCAAATTATGAAGGAGGAGATAATTTAGATTTGAATGATTATAAGTTGTATGGGGATAGTAAATCCGTGGACGAATATTACAAAAAATTGTTGCCGGGATACAATCCAAATAAAATGCCCGTAAATCGTCCTTACTATAATGGAATGGGACAAATGTATTCAGGAGCAGATCAGTCTCCATTATCTAGTCAGGATATTTTATTACAGAAACTTAATTACATGATCAATTTACTAGAAGAAAAACAAGATGAAAGAACCAATAATGTTACCGAAGAAGTGGTTTTGTATTCTTTTTTAGGAATATTTATTATTTTTGTGGTGGATTCTTTTGCAAGAGTGGGGAAATATGTTCGTTAGAGAATTTTTTCTTTTTCTTTTTCTTTCTTTTTTTAATTTCAAATAAAATAATTAATTATATTTATTTGAAATGAAATAGGTACTACAAATTGTAGCCGTGTCATAGATAATCCAATAGAATTATGATTATTGGTTTTGTCTTTAACTTTTTACATTATTTCTTATTTAACCACTGTCTTTATTAATTTAACCAATCGTAGTCAATACCACCAAATGCACCACCTCCTCCTTGTAAAATAGCAGTTTGACAAGCTGATGATCCAGGTGTTGAAGTTGTACGATAATTTCCTTGTACTGCTCTACTAACCTGAGTATCTTTTACCGTAAAATGATACTTTTTTTCAGGTAAAGGGCGTATAAATTCTTTACCATTATATGAAATTTTAAGAACAATATTTGCTACAGGATCAGAAACTTCTACTAAATTAGGAAAAAGATTTTTTGGAACTTGTTGTGCTGCTTTAATAAAAACTAATTTAACAAGTGCATTAACTTGTTCTTGGGTTGGTTTACCATCTGGAATTGGAAATACAACAGATGTTTTAAATTTATAAGTTTTTGTTGAGGGTTGATTAGCTTTTGGAGCACTGTTTGCTATAGTACCACGTGTTACTACTACTTCACCTTCTCCATCAACACGCATAAGTTTAGAAGACTTTAATTCACTCATTATAAAAGAACAAAAGAAAATCTATTTTACAAAAAAAATAATTCTATTCTTCCTAAAGTAAAATCAAGGATTTTTCCGCAGCAAATGTTTTGTAGGCAAAATTATAAAAAAAATAAGCCGTTGGGCTTACAATCATTGGTTTGGTCTTCAAACATAAATTATCAATAATTATATTATTATTAGAAATATTTTCTATGGCTGCATATCCAAAGTAATTTTCAAACGATATTTTCCAAAAGCTTACTTTAAATCCTTGGACAAACAGGTTATCATTCTTTCTATCATTCTTTCTATCATTCTTCTTTTCATTTTCACTCTGAATATTATTGATAGAAGCAAAACACGAGAGAACTTCCAAATCTTTGTCTACAAAAACACACGATTTCCTAAAAAAATACGCACATACAATCTCACTATTAAAAACAATCGTATAAATAAAAATATTCTTGGTTTTAATCAGCTCAATCATGTTTGTAATCTCACTACAAATGACAATATCAAATTTATCACTATTTTCTTGAATAAAATTAAATAATAAATGGAAATTTTGCGCATTGATTTCTACGAGTTGGTACATGGGTAATAAATCCATCGGTTTTGTCCATGTATTCACCGAAAAACCATAAGTAGAATAAACACACAATGGCACAATTCCCGTCAATTCATCTTCTCTCTTGAACAAACTTACCTGAATATTTTGATTCAAATGACTTTGATTGTAATGATGTGTTTGAATCAATTGGGGTGCAATTCCTTTTTTTCTGAATAATTTATGAACGCATAAATAATCCACATAATAGACGTCAAATTTAGCGTCCTTGTCGCCGTTATTGATAGTTAGATGAACCGGTCTTGAAGTCATAAGACCAACGATTTTATTATCTTTGATAAGCGTACCTTTTTTAACATCTGAATACATTTGTTCTTCATTGTAAAAAGAAAAAAAGGATTTGGAACTATGACCGTAAAAATAAGGCCCTATATTTTCAATCTTTGGCGAAAATTTATTATCTTTGTGATTCAAGTAATTCATTTGAATGAATTTCACTAATTGCGTCATTTTCAAATCGGATACGCTTGCATATTCCACCGTTTCAATATTTTTGAAATTCGTATATTTATTTTTTTTTGGAAGCGCGTGATTAATAATTCCCGGATAAGAAAACATATACGGAATATCATAAACATGAAATACAGGTTGGATCATCCAGAAGCCGTATTTGTATTTGATGTATAAATAACTAGTTAATATGGTTATAAAAAGAAAAAAGGTAATATAAGATATTTTCTCTAGTAATTGAATCATACAATCTATATATTTTATATAGACTGTATGTGAAAAGAAATATGTTTTAGAAACATATTTATATCTTTCTAAAAGTTTATTTATTAAATTATTTATTAAATTGCATAAATAATTTAATAAAACGTATTATAAAAAAAATTAAAATAAAATAATTTAATAATATGTTTGATTTTGTTAGTATTATCTATTACAACACAGTTGAAATTAATTTATTAAAAATACAATTGTTTTCATTTAAATTTATTGATGAAAATATAATAAATAATATTTTTATATTATTTAATGATAAAAAAAATGAAAATTCAAATCTTTTTATGAAAAATTTTAATGCAGAAATAATACATTTTTGTCCAGATCATTTAAAAAAAAAAGTAAGTGTAATATTCATTACCGATTTAATAAATACAAATACATATACATCGGATTGGTTTTCACAACAATTTGCTAAGTTATATATATCTAAAATTATTAACTCAAAATATTATATTGTATTGGATTCTAAAAACCATTTTATTAAAAATGTAAATAAAAGCACATTTATAGATGAAGATAATAAAATAATAATGTATTGTAATGTTCATAACGATATTCTATTAAATTATTATAAAAATTGCTTTAATTATTTTGGTATAAAAGATCATAATCCGTATGAATCGCCATTATATATACAAACAACAACCCCTTTTGTTTTTATAACAAAAGAATGTAAAGATTTAATTGATTATGTTGAAACAAAGGAAAAAAAAAGTTTTTATAAATTTTTTTATTCTTCCAAAAAATATACAGAATTCTTTTTTTATTTTGCATGGTTATGTTTTATAGAAAACGATGAATATACGTTCTTAAGTAAATCTATTGATAATGTAATCATTGGTCCACATGATCCTAAATTATATTCATGGAATTCTTGGGATTCAAAATTAGCATATTTAAAAGAAAACAATCCTAGTGTATTTTCTTTAAGCAGTAAATGTGTAAGTTTTATAGATAAAAATTATGAAAACAAAATTAAAGATTTTTATAATGATAAATATGATGAAAAAAAAATAAATGATGTAATCAATAATATATTTAGTTAAATATATACACTATAATTATCAATAATTATCAATAATTGTTAATAATTGTTAATAAATATAATTAAATAACTATTTTTATTTAGCAAATGTGTTTGAGTTATTTATAGGCAATTGATAATTTAAAATATTTTTCTTTTTATTATTTCTTTCATTATTTTTTTCATTATTTTTTTCATTATGATTAACTAATGGACTTGCAGGAGTAATTATAGTTTTGTTACGTAATATACTTTTTTCTAAAATATGAATTGCTTCTTCTTTATTTTTGAATTCCCCAACAAAAACTTTTTTATTTTCTAAATCTTTGTAATGTGTAAAAAAATAATTAATTTTATTTAATATGTGACTACTAATATCATAAATATCATTAATATTTTTATATGTTGGATCTACTTTTTTACATGGACATAATATTAATTTTGGATCATTTCCATCGTCATCCATTGTTTCTAAATATCCTAGTAGTTTACATTTGATTAAACATCCAGGAACCAATTCATCTTCCATAAATACAAGAGCATCAATTGGATCATTATCTTCACTAAGTGTATCAGGGATAAATCCATAATTGAAATCATATCTAAATGGTGTATGTAAAATACGATCACACACTAATTGATTTTTTTCTTTGTCAAATTCATACTTAATATGTCCATTTTTGGATATTTCAATAAATACTTCCATAATATATTCAGAATTCATTAATAATTTAAATAATATTATTTTATTGAAAATATTATTTATTAAATTTTTTCTTTTGGTTTCTTTTGTTTATTTTTTTATCTAATTAGAATTATTTTTCATACGAATAAGTGTATCCCTAACAGATTCCTTGATATTTTTTAAATCAGGATATAAGGAAGTCAATTTTTTTGTATCCAAACAATTGTTGGAACGTCCAGCAGCTAATATAGAAGCTTGTTCTTCTACTGTAAAATTTTTCCATGTAAAATCAGGATCCACAATTTCACGATACATTTCCAAGATCTCATTATGGGTTATTAATCCTTCATTTGTAAAATTAAAGGTACCGGTTTGTTTATTTAGCGCCATATCTAACGCAATAGGAAGCAAATCATCCAAGACTGTCATAGAATTTGGAACTGAACATACACGCTCATAAGTAGTAATTTTTGAAATAAAATTTCTTGGTTCTTTTTTATCTATAATAGGCATACGAATTCTTAAATTCAGTGTATTTCCACTACATAAATGCATGAGTTGATCCGTAAAACCTTTTACAATGGAATAAGAAGAGCCGAAAAAATTAGGATTATCTTCCTCTGTAAATCCGGTTTCTTCATTTCCAAAGTTGTGAGCGTGATCATATTCAAAAATACAACCGGTTCCAAGATAAGTAAAATGAATATTGTTTTTTTGAGCTAGTAATGCAAGACACATAGGTGAAAATAAATTATCACGAACATTTTCAAATAATTTTCCTTTTTGCTCTAAATAGTCAATGGTTGTATACACTTTTCCGTCTTCGGTGGTTCCATGGGTTCTTCCTATAAAGGACATGATATGCGTAGGAGAAACCTCTTCTAATTCTTTTTCTAAATCTTGAATATTATTTGCACGACAATTAGAACCTACAAAGTCAATGCCTTCTTTTTCTAACAGGGTACACATCATTTTTCCAATCCATCCATTATGTCCGTAAATAATAAATTTCATAGATATAGTAATCTAAAATATTTTAAATACTCTAAAATACTGTAAATATTTTCTATCTATCTCTTTCTTTCTATCCCTATCTATCCCTATCTATCCCGGTTTAACAAATACATATAAATATTGATACTCATAAGCACACTTAACCAAGTCAATTTTACTATGAAATGTAAATCCACATTGCTGTGCAATCGTTAAAATTACTTCGGTATCATCCATATATAAAACCTGCTCTTGTTTTCGTGTTTTCCCATTATTAAATTTAAATTTTTCATTAAACGTAGCTATGTTGTCATTTAAATTAAAATCGGAATGATATATGAAATCATTAAATGTAACTTTCGTGGAAGTAATTCTCTTTTTTGCATACTTTTGTGGCGATACAATGTACAATGGATTTCCAGGAGGAAGAATTGGATCAAATCTTTCTTTATCTACTAAATGAATGACTAGATAACCTCCAGGCATCAACCACTCCATACAATTATCAAAAAAACGTCGTTTATCTTCAAAGTAATAAATTGTAAAATAAAGACAAAGAATATGAGTAAATGTGGAAGGAGCAAATTGAGATTCATTCAAAGCATCACCCACCATGAATTTATGAGTCGGATATTTTTCTATTGCCTGTCTAATCATGGATGGGGATACGTCAATACCTATTACTTGCAAATCTTTTGAATTTAATTTAGCGACATGATGACCTGTTCCACATCCAATATCTAATACCACACTTCTATTGGAAGGATGTGTAGAATTTAAAATGGCTCCCACTTCATAGTCAGTTTTAATGTTATTGTAGACTAAATGGTCATAAATACTTGCATAAAAATCATCATATATTTCAGGTCCTTTCTTATAAGTAAATGTATCTTGTTGTTCAAATCCTTCTTTAAAACCACTTGGGTTTGGTACTTTGATAGATTTAAAAAACATGATTAACATTAATAATAGGGTGACAAATAATAATATTTTGCCAAAATTAGACATTTTATTGTAAACATTCGTAATTGATTTCAAGGATTGATTTATTTTCATCTATATGTATTATTGTTATTTTTTTTGTATATTTTTTAATATATGTCTACGGATTCTGAAATTAATGATATAAGAGAATACAAAGAATTCAAAGGGATTACCTTTTCAAAGTTTAAAAAGACCGATGTACGAAAAGAATTGCTAAATAGCTTAATCAAGGCAAAAATAGAACCAGCATGTTATTGGTCTGCTGAATTAATATGTGCAGGACATTATAGCGATTTATGGGAACTAATTTTATTTTTTTACAGTAAATATATACATTTAGGTAATCCTAAAATAGCTATTTATTTAGAATTAAGAATCCAAAATTTTAAAACCATTGTAAATACAGGTTTTGTAAACAATGAACTGAGGTTAAGAAACAATGAAAGAATAAGAAAACTGTTTGGTGAAATTATGTGTATTTTATGTGATGCAAAAAGGAGACATAGTTTTGATAGTATAAAAATAATCAAGGAGGACTTTGATATGACTTTAATGACGGATCGTTTTAAAGCGCCCAATGTGAAATATTTGGAAGAAGTTTTTATGCCAGATGACCCCAAAGAATTGTTTGTTGCCATCAATGAATTAGCGTTTAATGTTTCGCTGGATGGAAAAAACACAGTTTCGGCATGTTATTGGATTGAATGGATTACAGAATTTGAGGTGATATGTAAAGCTAAAAAGGAAAAATGTAAATGTGAAAGACGCACAAATATTCCGGTGGATAGTAAGTTTCAAATGGATATTATTTGGTTAATTTGGGATGTGCTTTTGAAAGAATCTAATAAAAGGAGTAAAATCATTCAAAAAATTATTAATTCACTTCTCTCTCTATTTACTTTAAAATATACTAGTGGTTGTCACCGAAAAAGAAAATACATTTTATATTTTGTCGTTTCTATTTTATGTGAAAATATTGTGGTTGAGGACGAAATTATAAGAGAAAAACAAAAAGAAATCGTTTCTAGTATTTTAAAAAAAATAGAGATGATTTATAAGCAAATTAAAAAGAATGAAATTTCTCCGGGAACCGAGTATTTATTTAAAGATATTAAGGCAAGTAATTTGGAAAAAACAATACAAAAATTAGAAACCATGAATTCGTTTGGAGAGAACTTTATTCCTAGAGTGTAGATTAGTTCCTAGCGTTCCTAGAGTTCCTAGAGTTCCTAGAGTTCCTAGACTTCCTAGACTTCCTAGACTTCCTAAGATAAAATTATTATATAAATTATTATATCATTATTATATATATAATTTATAATGGCAAAAACAATGAGAAAAAAGAATTCATATTCTAGCACACGTAAAAATTTTAATTCTAGTTCTAGTTCAACTTCTAATAAAATAAATCAATTTGAAAAAGAAATAACGATCAAATTTTTAGAAATGCTTATGATGGTGAAATTATATCATTGGAAAACAACCAGTTATGCTACTCATAAAGCAACCGATGAATTATATACTTCGTTAAATGGAAATATTGATAAATTTATTGAGGTTCTTTTAGGGAAAGCAGGAAACCGTATTGGTTTAATAAGTAATAAATCATTTTCTCTCGGAGATGTTGATTCTCAAGGAAAATTAAAACAAAGAATTATATCTTTTAAAAGTTATTTAGTAGGTTTGAATAATAACAAAACGATTGGACGAATGGGTAATTCTGACTTATTAAATATTCGTGATGAAATTTTGGGAGATTTAAATCAGTTTTTATATTTGTTAACATTCAAATAAAGTTGTAAATATTTGTATGCGCAATTATAATAAAAAAATAATATATTTATTTTTATTATAATGAGTAATGAATCTAATGGTTTTTTAAATTCAATGACAAAAGGAAATGATTATTCTATAAATTCTTTAGATAGTGGTTCTTCCATCAGTAATAGTAATAGTGATGAAGGTTTTTTAAGTGGTCTTAAAAATGTTAGTGCATCTACCTGGTTAATTATTTTTTTAATATTATCTTTTTTTGGATTTAATATTTTTTACTATTTAGCAAAAGGAACCCAAGATGTTACTAATTTTTTAAGTCCGCTGATAGAATCAATCTTAGATTTTTTTGCTTATGCAACAAGTACCGTAGTGGATGTAACTGCTGCAGGAACTCAAAATATAATCAACTCAGGAACCAAAGTTGCCAATGAACAATTAAATGAAATTCAAACTCGTGCAGAAAAGGTGGAACAAAAAACAAGTCCAACAAGTTTAAAATCGGAACCAGTACAACAGCAAGGACAAGGAGTTAATCAAGGACAAAACCAAGGACAAAACCAAGGAGTTAATCAAGGACAAGGAGTTAATCAAACTCAAGGAGAGATGCAAAATAACACCTTGAATAATACGTTAAATACAGCAACCGCAAATTATTATATGAATAACATGAATAATAGTCTTTATGAAGCAGACGAATCCACAAGTAAAATACAATCGGGTGGAAACAAATCAGGATGGTGTTACATTGGAGAAGATAGAGGATTTCGCAGTTGTGTACAAGTAGGCCAACAAGACAGCTGTATGTCCGGGGATATTTTTCCTACTCAAGAAATATGTGTAAATCCTAGTTTACGCGCATAGAAGATAATGGATGACACGCAGATACCAACCCTTTATAGTTTAGGGGCCATTTATTCCCACTATTATTCATTATTAACTTTTGTCTTGGATACCATGTGTTAACTCTAGGATCCCAACATAATTCTTTCACGACACTTGGATTACTAAATCCTGGAACATTAGAAGCCGTTATCGGATAACAATTTCTAGTAACCGATTGTTTAATGAGTTCATTTGTACAAGGATTTGCCAAGGTATTACAAATTAATGTTCCTCCAGTTTGAACTGAATTAGAAGAACAATCAAACGGATTCATTACATCATATTGAAAAGGACCAGACTCATTATTTGGCAATCCAACAATCGTATTTGGTGGTATTTCTACAGAATTTACACGTAGTAAACTTGAAGTATTCGGGTTACTGTATGTTTGTGACTGCGTAGCATAACTTTTGGTTCGATTTGTCCAATATCCCTTGGATATTTGAGAATATTTTTGTCGTTTTGTTAAATTACTACTATTTTTTTTGTATTGTAAAATATTTCCTTTTAAAAGCATTTGATCCTGGAAATCAGCTTGTGCTGGCAGAACAAATTGTTTTGTCAGAGGGACGTAAACAAGATATTGGTCAAATGGAACAGTGGTTAAAGAACACAGACCTTGATCTCTGCTCCATACTCTGGGAGGTTCAGGACGATAATAGGAAGTTTTTTTCATTTTATATATTAAACATATTTTGATATATAAAATTTCTTTTTATTAGTTTTACTACTTTAATTTGGCGTAAAAGAAGGATTGTATGTATCTCCTGAACCATAGAAAAACCATCTCATAGATAAATAATCATTGGTGGATCCTGATGATGTTGCAGACATAGATGAAGACGCCATTCTTGTATCCGGACCGGTTTCAAATATTCGTTGGATCTGAGCAGTTCCTAAAGCATGATTGAAATACCACAAATCCGCAATATTTCCTTCAAATCCTCCATTAGCCGCCACAAATACATTTCCAAAATTTTGTTTTGGAACACCATTCAATTCTACACTTCGTGAAATGGTTCCGTTAATATATACATCTAAAGTATTGTTTTCACAACGAATAATAACATTTACCCATTTATTTAAAGGAATATCAGGAATAATAACTTCTTCATTAATCACATTATAGGTGTTCATCATAACAACAAGTGCATTTGTATTTGGTGCAATATATAATCCAGGTGCATTATTTGGAAAATTTAATCCAGTTGGTGTTAAATTACTATCTCCTTTATAAAAGACATGTCTAAATTTTCCATCTAAATATTGTAAATTTTTAATATAGATCCATACACTCCAACTAAATTCAATACCCTCGCGTTCATTAGTAGAACGATAAATGGTTGAATTACCTGTCTGTCCACTAGGGTCTTGATAAAAAACAAGTTGTTGAGTAGCATCAATCATCCCATTGATTAATTTTGGCGATCCAGATGGCTTTAAAAAAAAGGTTATGATTGAAATTCCAATTCTAAACAATATAATAAATGCAAAAATGATCAATAGTAAAAATGAAAATTTTGCAACTAAACTATTTGATTCTAAAAAACTGGAAGTTGTACTGGTTGTAGAAAATGACATATTACTACTCATATTATATATATTAAATAAATAAGAAAAAATTAGAAATTAAAATGTAACAGTATTTTGTGTTGTTCCATTTTCTACTAAGGATACTTGAACTTGATAATCACTATTGATAAAGACAGATGTTTTATAACCTCCTTCATAAATATTCCATACTTGTTGTGGATTTAATGCATTGGCAAAATATTGCAATTTAGATGTCCATCCAGCAAATCCACCATTAGGTGTCACATATATATCAGCTTTTGGAGAAACACTTGCAATTCCTGGTAATAAACAGGTTCTTACTAATTTTCCATTAATATAAAGATCCATGGTTCTTCCGTAAACACTAACTACAAGATTCACCCATCTCTGAATTGGAATGTTTGCTACAGTACATGTATGTACGACGGTTGATCCACCAGGAGTACTTGGTTCAGAATCTTGTCCTGGAAAACATCCTAAAGATACGGAGATATTATTCTCAATAGCACCTAAAACAACTGCTGGACATGGATCAAGACCATTCATTCCTTCTACACTTCCTTCATTGGGTAAACTTGGTGACCCCATTCTTCCAAAAATAACTTTGGGTTGACCATAACGATAGTTCCAATCATTGACATAAAACCAAACAGAATAAGCAAAATTGGTTGCTGGTGCGTCACTACCATTTGTTTCTAAAGAAGAATATTTAATTTGTGAAGAAACCGTTCCTTTTTGAAATCCTTGGACGGTATTTGGGTCACTCATCATATATCTTAATAAAATCAATATTAAAACAATTACAACTACGATTATAACAATAGTTAGAGGAGTCATTGTATAATATAGATTTAGAAATTTTCTAGTCATTTTTGATAAAATTAAATAATCAGATAATCAGATAATCAGATAATCAGATAATCAGATAATCAGATAAAGTGAATAAATAAAATAATACAAAATAATGCAAAAATAAGACAAAATAATGCAAAAATAAGACAAAATAAGATAAAAACAAGAAAAAATAAATTATTCATTTGTTACTATGGTTGCAACATTATGTTTCTCAGTTACAGGATTTTCTTCATTCTTTAACATGTTGTAGATAAAGTAAATATCATTTCTAGTTAATACTTTGTGATAGTAAATAACACTACATACTCCGCCATGAAATCCATCTTTTTCACCAACGGTTAAACTATCTAAAGTATAATATTGTACGACGTTACCAACGGATTTAACTAATTCTCCATTTAAAAATATATCTAAAACTCCACCATGATAATTTAATACAATATGATCCCATTTTTGTAACAACATATTTGTATTTTTATACAGAATTCTGTTACCATTTTCATCCAATTCCACAGGGTCAGAACTAGATAATTCTTCTACTAGGTCTCCCTTTTCTTGTTTCATCGTAATAAGTAAAGTATTTTCACTGGCATTGTATAAAACATTTGGTTTACCACCATAATTCAATAAAGAAGTATATTTTGCATAGGTTGGATTCGTACTTGGAGGAAATGAATTTAAAAATATCCAAAATGACAATGCATAATTATAGTCATATGTATCACTTCCATTGAATGTTTGATAGGTTCCTAATGAAACTTCTTGATCTGTATATATTGGTTGATTGATTAATATTTTTCCACCTTGTAACATAAATTTATTGTAAATCGTTGGTAAATAAAAATAACTAACCAATAAGAGGATGGCAATGACTAACATATACCAATAACTATTTTCTCCATCTTTTCCATCTTTTGTAAAAGTTAATCCATTTTTAGAAATATAAGAATAAATCGTTGTTATCATGGAACCAAGATAAGTTAATATTTTTGTAATAAAAGAACCATTATTTTTATTATTCGTATTAGTTTGACTAGATGGATTTGCAACATAGATTGTTTTGTAAATGATTCCAAGTAATATCAAAATGACTAAAATATTCAAGACGAGAGAAACGGATCCTGTTTTATTTTGAGCTGCATAAATGATCCAAACAATGATTAAGATAGAAATGACGAGTCCAAATAAAATTAATAATCCACGTTTATATAAATTCAAGTTATCAATATCCATTTTTTTATCTGATAATTCTGGAAATGCATTACTTATAATAAGTATGGACCACAATATAGATATTAATAATGTAAAAATTAAAATTGCACTGGCTTTTACTTGATTGTCTTTACTAAAAAAACCTCCTGGATAAGTTGAAATAATAATAGTCACCACGATTAAAAAGATGATAAACGAGATTGTTCCATAAACAGAAAAATTTGAAAAATTATTGAAATAATTATTATGAATATTGCTTTTATTTTTACTATTACTATTACTGTTTTTACTATTTTTATTATTACTAGTATAATACCTAGTTGGAAGAGTTAAAACAATAATTAAATACAAAAAAACAAATACCGCAATAATAATGGTCAGTAACATCAAATGACCAAAATATTTTTTAATGATTCCT
>Ga0209086_10002966_pt1 | contig 13028 bp, 12 predicted proteins | sample M_130207_XF_Meta_FD_187312 | JGI IMG/M metagenome (GOLD analysis project Ga0209086, IMG submission 187312) | Freshwater microbial communities from Lake Montjoie, Canada to study carbon cycling - M_130207_XF_MetaG (SPAdes) (version 2) | ecosystem: Environmental > Aquatic > Freshwater > Lake...
GTGCTGTCTATGCCGCACTTGAGCCGACAGGTGGAAGTCGCTTCATCCCATTTCTTGGTGTGACGGTATCGATCATTGCGGCAACAAATCTTGTCGCGGTTTTCAATGTGCGGCGATGGAACGTGGCTGCAGACGGAAAATTCGGCGTGCAGGATGCGGAATACGAATCCGACGACTTGCTTACGCTTGGCAGGCAGCCGGCCGGTAGTCGCGTCAGCGAACAAAGTGGCAGTGTGAATCCTGATCCTGGAAACAATCCGTTACGGCCAACAATCACCCGAGATATTGTGCGAGGTACTTCGAGAGAAGTCTGGAAGAACCCAATTCTGTGGAGAGAAATATGCACTCGAGCCTACGGACGCAAAATCGTCGTGGTGCGATTGGCGTGGATGCTGCTTTTTGCAGGAAGTGCGGCAATTATATTTGGGGAGATGCAAAAGAATCGGCCTGATCACAGTGCGATTACCATTGCAATAGTTCCAATGGTGCTGGCGAGTCTGGTGGCAGTGACGGCACTTGCTGTGACGAGCATTACTTCCGAACGAGATCGAAACGCTTTCGATCTTTTATTGGTAAGCGATCTTTCACCACAGGAATTGATCTGGGGAAAACTCCTTGGAGTGTTGGCTGTATCGAGAGAAATTGTCATTGTGCCGCTTGTGCTCTGTGGTTTTTTGGTAGGCACAGGAGCGGTGAGTCTTGAGAACGGAATTTATTTGGCACTTGGAATGGCGACGCTTGTTTTCTTTTGCGATGTTCTCGGCGTGCACGTTGGACTCTCATACGAACGAAGCGCTCGGGCGATTGCCGTATCGCTGGGCACCGTTGTTTTTCTCTTTGTCGGAGTTGCTACTGCGATGCGGATCATGGTGTCGTTTGGATCGAGTTTTGAACTGCAGTTGGCACCTTTTCTTGCGGTGATTGTGGGCGGTGCTGTTGGGCTTTACGCGGCACTCTCTGCAAGAAATCCTTCTCCGGCCATCGGTTGGGCATCGGCACTGCTCCCCGTTCTTACGTTTGTTGCGATCACCAGCTTTCTTCAGGGAAACGCACTCCAGGTTTTTCTGGTGGCAGGCGTAGCGTATGGATTTGCTACTGCAGCGCTTCTCGTGCCAGCCATCGGAGCGTTTGACACGCTGACAGGTCGCGCATCGAGCCTCGAATAAGGATTGGCTCAAACGATGTTCTATGGTCGAAGTGTTGTAGAGTTACCCTGTGGTGCAGTTGCCACTTTTGCGATCGGCTTTCCCCCTTCGAGAGCCGCGAGGTGCTCAACAGCCTCTTTAGAATCTTCGCCGGTTGCGATTGCACGGCGATAGCACAGGAGTGCTTCCTGTCGCCGTCCGAGAGCCTCATGTGCCCTTCCCTCCATGGTTAGAATCGATGAGGGAACATTTCCTGAACCATAGGTTTCGCTCAAGTGCGCAAGCGTTGAAAGCGTTCGCTGTGGGCGCTTCTGGTGCTGATAGACCTCGGCAGTGTCCTTCAAAACATCGCGGTCATCAGGCGAAAGCGAAAGCGATTTGTGGAAGTCGGCCAACGCATCGTCCGTGCGACCACGGGCAAGCGCAACTTGTCCATGAAGGTGCCAGGCTTCGCTCGATCTCGGAGCCAGTGAGACCGAACTTTGCGACAACGAATCGGCGTCGTCGAGAAGTCCGAGTTCCAAATACATTCGACCTGCAGCAAGCGTCGTAGAGACGTCTCCTTGCGACATTCGCAGCGCCTCAGACATCTGCCCCACCGCTTCCACTCGTGAACCTCGCTTCCAGAGCACATCTGCGTAGTAGCGTCGTGCATCAATATCTGCTGGACAGGCACGCACCGCCCGCTCGAGTAATCCTTCCGCTCGCACAAGATCGTCTTCGTTGGCGGCGGCGAGTCCTTCGTTTGAGAGTCTTCGGGCAGTCGTCAGCTCTTTTGATACCGGTCCGCCCCGTGAAACGAGCTTGCACCCCGACAGCATAATCGCCACAAAGAAAAGTGCATTGCACGCTAGGCATAGCGGCATCCAAGGCGGCGAGGCTCGTGCGAGTCGACGCATAAAAACAAAAAAGTCCGGGAACAAAACGAAGAGTTGAACACAGCAGGTTCGAGACACTAGTCGGATTCGAGAATCCAGACAACCTCCGCACAACGATAAAAAAACCGTTGCGGCTTGCCGGGCCTTCCAAGAACGCCCCGCCTGCCATGCCATCCACAGACGGCCTTGCCGCTGCCATCAGAGTTCCCCTACAGACCTCTTTCAATTGTGTCGAAAACAGCCAGAAGACAGCTGTTTCCGTTCCTTATTTCTCTTTTGGAATGCGAGTCCTGTTTCGGCGAACTCATTTCAAAAAAGCTACTTAGTGTCATGGATGGTGCGATGCCAGAAAGATTGTATGTGCCTCTCACGTCGCAGAGTGTTTGCGCAACGAGGCCTTGGGGTGGTATCAGGGTTTCTGTGATCGTATGTGCGCTCTGCATGCTGATCAATGGTTGCGAGGTCTATGACGAACCGATTGAAGCAGAGCGATCAAAAGACAGTGCGAAGCACAACTCCACTTCAAAACTTGGTCCCGATCCGTTCGCTCGTCCAGAAACAACTCGCAGAATAAAATTTGTTGAAAGTTATGAGACCGGATTAAAACGAGCAAGCGATGAAGGCAAGCCAATGCTCGTCGTGTTCCGTGCGTCGTGGTGTCGCTTTTCGAGTGAACTCCCCCATACGACACTTGCGGATCCGCAAGTCGTTTCTATGTCTGGGAAATTTATTTGCGTTTTGGTCGATGCAGATCGAGACGCCGCAGTCTGCCGAGCGATGGGTGTCAAAGCATTCCCTACGATTCAACTTATTTCTACAAATGGACAAGAGCTTGAACGCATGAGCGGTGAGATGACGACGCCAGAACTACGGACTCTGCTTCGAGAAGCTATTCAAGAAATAAACGTGGCCCGGGAGTCAGAAAAAAGAGAAGTGTTTTGATCCGTTTTGTACGCCGGGGAATCACTCGCGTCATCTTTCACAGACAGCATTGCTTGTATGAGACATCAGCGGTGTCTTGAGGTTCATCAAAAATAAATCGCGCACAGAGTGCACGGCGGCCGCAAGAAGCAGCGAGCCAAAAAAGATTACTGTTGAACCATACTATGCGGCAGATGCAGGCAATTCGGCAGGAAGTGTCGCTTGAGAGGAAACACGCGCAGCGGATTTTCTGGTAGACCCATTTTCTCGAGAACTCCGAATCATTGGGTCGGCCTGCAAGGAGCGCAGTTCTTCCTGAAATTCCTGTGGAGTCATCCGAATCGATTGCTCCCATCGTCGGCGTTGCACGAACCACTGCGCCGCACCAGTCCCGGCTGCCGCGAGAACAATCGACCACGACGCACGCCACACGGTCATGCCGGCAATCGACGGCTCGATCTGATCGACCTGTTGCCCGATGAGCGAGACGATCTCATCGAGAGAAATCCCTGCTACAGCGATCAGAATCAAAAGTGTCACTGCTCCTCCAAGCATTCGAAAAAGCGTGAGCCAGGAAAAAATGCGACCGATTCCTGCGAGCGGAGAGATTTTTTCCAGAGTTGGCAAGGCTCTGGAAAAATTCAGTGATATACCATCAGTCAGCATTCGAATGACAACCACAGTCAGAGTCGTTACGAACATCACTGCAAGAGTTGCAACCAGAATTCCAAGAGGAACTTCAAGATCAAACGTTGGCGGGGAAGAGCCCGGGCGAGCGATAGCGATTGAAAGAGTCTGTCGGAGCATGTCCACGCCACCTTGCACCACGATGGCGGTCCAGATTGGAATGCATGCCAGTGCGACCGCAACGCCGGCGACCCATCCCAGCGTGATGGCCATTGGCATATTTCCCTGCTGACGCGCAGCTTCCCGACGACGTGCCGTGGCGGGGATTGAACGATCTGAGGCATCAGACATTTTGGAGCGATCTACAAAAACGGATGAGTGACAAGGGGGAAAGTTTCGGCTGTAAGGGTTGAATCAGCGTTCGATACACGGAGCCGACCGAGCGAACAATTGAAACTATTTCAACTGAAAAATGAGCTAGTGATCGAAGGCAAGTATCCGTTCCAGCGGAGCGGATATGGCTTCACCCCAACCGCGGGCCCAGGTGTCGGCACCTACAAACATTGAAAACAGAAGGACGACCGCTCCGGCTGCCTGCACCAATCCGCTGCCCGGTGAGAGAGGGGCAATTCTCACAATGATTGTCGTCACCAGATGCATGGCCACGAGTGCCATCATCGCTGGCATCGCCATTGAAATCGCAAGGTGAAGACTGAGTCCCGGAACCAATGAGCACATTTTTTCGAGCGACGCATGTGGCCATGAACCCACCGGAAGTGTCGTGAATGTTTCAAGAGCGCCACACACCACTGCGAGATGACCTCCTGACGCAAAAAAAGCTGCCATTCCGACCCACCATGCAAACGTTGAAATGCCTGCGGACTGAACTTCACCAAATGGTTCGAAGTCTTCGGCCCATGAAAGTCCGGAGATGGTGCCGAGAATCTGACCGGCCCATGCGGTCGCACCGAGCACCATCGAAATTGACGATCCGAGGATGCCTCCGACGAGAACTTCTCCCAAAACAGTCATTGGTGAAATGGTGATCGGCGATACATCAGCCAAAACCATCACCTGTGGCAATACCATCAGTGACAGTGCCAACGACAGAACCACTCGTACTCTGAGCGGCGTGCCCGGAAATGCCGGAATCGTAGCGGTGGCAATGATCGCACCAGTGCGTGCCACGATACAGGCAAACAGCCAGAGCATCTGCAGGTTTTCAGGAGAAAGAGGTTGTGCATTCACCGGATACTCGCTTCCAGAAAGTTTTGTGAATGGACACTCGTCAGAATCAAAAACCCGAATGCACCGATGCGCTGATTTTCAGAAATTCAACCATCTGCTCAATCATCCACGGCATCGCAAACACAAGTGCAGCGGCCATTACAGCCAAGCGAGGCACCATGCCCACGAGCGGTTCGTGGATACCAGTTGCCGCCTGCAAGAGACCAACAAAAAGACTCGAAAGGAACGCAACAGAAAGAACCGGAAGCAACACCATGGCTCCGGTGAGAATCGCCTGTCGTACGAGTTCTACAAGATCGATTTGGGCCATCGAATGGGTCTCATCGAAACGATATGTAAAGAAAAGGACTACGTTCCTACGATTTGTGCACCATCCAGAAGTGACATGACAACTAAAGACCAGCCATCCGCGAGCACAAAAATGAGGAGTTTCAGTGGCAGCGATACGAGTGTTGGCGGCAGCATGACCAGTCCAGTTGAGACAACGAGTGTTGCCACAATCAGGTCAATCACTAAAAATGGAAGCAGAATTCGAAAGCCGATTGAAAAAGCGGTTTCTAACTCACTTACGAGGAATGCAGGCAGCAGTGTCTCGAGTGGCACTTCGTCATAGGTCGTGATCGTGTGTGGAGCCGTAGGATGCCGCTTCAGAAACCGAAGCATCGTCTCCCGGTTTCCAGATTGTTCGATCTGACTGGCCATCCAGCGACGCACTGGAAGCGATCCACGATCGAATGATTCGTTGAGCGACATGCGGCCCTGTTGATAGGGTTCTACCCCTTCCTGCCACGCAGCAGTCCACACCGGCCACATCACCATCGCTGTGAGAAAAATAGCCAAGGATGTCACAATTTGATTTGAGGGGAGTTGCTGCGTACCGAGTCCTTGTCGCACAAGAGAGAGCACAACGCTCATGCGCACAAACGATGTCGTCATCAGCAGCACGGCAGGTGCAAGACTCGCGACTCCCATCACAAGCACCGCCGAGAGTGACATTCCAAGCGATCCGGTTCCGATGAGACTCCCCACCATGTCTGAAAAAGTTGGAGACATCGGCGCAGCAGCGGGGGTTGTCTCAGCCAGTTGTTGTTTCAGTGGCGAGTCGTTCGAATCGATGGTCGAACGAGGGGTCGCAGTGGGCAGCATCGACACATTGTCGAACTTCTGCTGAGGACTAGGGCGAGCCTCGCTGGTGTCTTTGGCCGTAACAATCTTGGGAACGATCAGCCGCGACTGACTTTGTGCCGCAGGCGACGGAGCATCTGCTGCAATGCAACGCGAACACTCAGAGAGTATCGGCATGCATGTAACATACAGAAGGAGCAGCGCAATTGTGGTGCTTCGCACTATCCCACAACGTGCGTTTGGAGTTGCGTGACGGAAAGCGGATTTCATGCTTCCCCCCGTCCCTTTGCGTTCACGAGCGAAGCGACGGAAAGTCGAGCGTTCTTGCGTCCATTCAGGCGATTGTGGCGACATGCCGTCACAATCGCTTCAGTGGCCTCAAGATCGCCGAGTTCGGCCAGAGTCTGGCAGCCAGAGGTTCCCACACTGACCAGAAGCGTTTTTGGACCGAATCGAACGAGGTGAACGACTTGTCCTTTGCCGAGAGTTGTCTGCCCGAGTACATCGACAACATCGGCGGGAATTTTTCCGAGGGGAGTTGCGTTCAACTGTTTGAGTGAGATCAATACAACCACAAGTACGACGACCATCACTCCGATACCCCAGTCGAGAATTCTTCGTGAACTGCGGGGAGAAACAACAGGTTCTTGAGTCAATGCTGCAGAACTGTGTTCGTTGATATTCGTCGCTGTGTTGGGAACATCGGAGAGCATGAGAGGTTTTTGAAGGGCACTCGGCAGCGTCTTGGACAGTGAATCCGAGCGAGGAATGGATGAAGGATCTTCTGAAGAAATCTGTTTCGATACGATGTCAGATGATGTTTGAGCCGTCGGATCAAACGTCACAGGCGGGTTCTCCTGGGCACGAACGACTTGGAGCCCCAAGCTGGCGAGCAATGCAATCAGACAGTTGCCCGATATGCAACAAGTGATCCAGCGTAAGCACTTCATGCGGCGACTCGCTGTGGTTCAGAAGGAGGTCGATCGAGAGAAGTGTGTGCTGGTTCTGCTGCACCAAAAACATCCGAAGCAGCATTTTTTCTCGAAACGGAATGGGATCCCCAGTCAATGGATGCGATGTGCGTCTCAGACGGCGAAGTGCTGCGGGGGCTTCCAAACCACCACATGCAAGCAGACAGACACCCAACGACAACGCTCATCGCAGCCAGCCACATTTCACGTGATACCGGATTGAGCAAGGATAGGAACGATTCTCTATGTTCATCGAAGAGCGAAGGAGTGTGAGGGACGGATGTGCCTGCAGCCAGAAAGCCCGTCACTGTAATGCTCGATCGACTTGGATCCGATGTGGCAGGCAGAAGTTGGGTGACATGCTGACGAATCCGCTCGCACTCTGTTGCCTGAAACTGCTGGATTGTGAGCGGCACAGTTTTTGTGGAAATCTGTTCGTATAGTTGCTTTTCGAATACAGATTGAAAGTACGTTTGGGGTACGGCAACTGAAACTCCAACGAACGAAAACTGCTGAGAAGAGTCTGCCGCAGGGGCTTTGGATTGCCGCGAAGACACGCTTGGTCGTGAAGGCAGAGCAACTTCGGCGGGAGCATTGGCTCTCGCGGGAATGTGATCTCCTTCGGTTGCATCGGAGTTGGAAAGTGCTGTCGCAGACGTATCAATCGATGCGATGCCTTCAGGTGGAAGCACCTCCTGCGGCCATCGAGCGTGAGTGACAGTATTGAGTTCGACATTCACCGTCACAACTGCGCCGGTCACAAATCCCAACGATCGACGAATTTTCTCTGCCAGATGACGTTCAAATGCAATTCGAGCATCGAGCAATCCTCCATCAGTTTTGGCGGAAGTCTCAGATGTCAGGCTGCCGGTATACACCCGGCCGCTTTCAAGATCGGTCACCGCCACCATCTCGGGAAGCATTCCCGCAATGGAAGCTGCCACCAAGACTCTCACTGCTTCAACGCGTCCTGGATCGAGCGGCGTATCGACTTTGGGTCGAATGCTCACGCTGGCGGTTTTAACGGTTCCCCCTTGGAGCCCCGTGCGTTCTTCGACGTCGTACAGAACGCTTGCATTTTCGATTCCTGGCATTGATCGCAAAACCAGTGCCAACTCTTCTTGTATTGCCACTCGAAGCAGGTCAGCCTGAGCGGTTCGGCTTTGCCAAGGGCTATTTTTCTCAAGCGTACTCCGCAGACGCGATCCAAATTGGCGGGGCAACGCTTCTGCTTCGACGAGCGCACCGGTATAGGCGCTTTGAAGTCCATTTGGAACGAAGATGCGACCCTCGGTGATCCGATAATCCACCAAGTGCTTTCGATGAAACGCTGCTTCCATAACTGCTAAATCGCTGGCAGAAATGATGGCTCCCGAAAGAATTGCAACGTCGACTTTATTCGGAGCCTTCTTTAAAAGCCACCCTCCCCAGGCGATTGAAATTGCGAGCATGCCTACGCTGATCATGCGCGCAGGCGTCATGCCAGTCATGAAAGTGCTTGGAAATCGGAATGATTGCGGGGCATTGTCCATTAGATTGAGAAACACTCTGCGATGTGAAAATCCCTCACAGTGAATCGTTAGGCGGCCTGTCGCATGGCTTTTCCGTGGGGCACGCGCAACGTGAACGCGGTGCCGCCATCGGGGCAATTGATTGCATCGAGCGCTCCACCAAGTTGCTCCACGAGCACTCGCGCAGAAGCAAGAGCCAGACCCGTACCATCAGGCTTTGTAGAAAATCCAGGCTCAAAGAGCCGCGATTTTGTGTTGTTGGAAAGTCCTGTTCCAGAGTCCGCAACCTCGATCTCGATTGCGTCGGCATACTCAACGCTCGTGATGACCACTTCTCCGTTGGTCGCAGTGGCCTCGATCGCGTTGTCCAGCAACGTGGCAAGTACTCGGTTGACGATCGTCGGATCAGCGTAGATCGAATGCCCTTCAGCCACGTCGAGAACAATGCGAGGCATGGTGTGACGCAGATCGGGATTTTTGCGAAGAGTCTCAAAGAGAAGCGATTCTAAAACGCCACGGGGAGACACCCACCGATTCACCGGAGCATCGGGAGCAATGAGATCGCTCAGATGCAAAAGATCTGTTGAAATGTCATCAACAACCGCTGCAAGTTTTCGGATTCGCTGGCCATCGAGAGCACCGCCAAGCGTTTCATTGTCGGCTCGTTTGAGTTCATGAGAAATTCGCTCGAGCCGATTTCTCAATCGCTCGACACTCGACGAAATAATATCGGTCAACTGTTGGAGCGAAGCTGGAAGAATATCATCACGCGTTGTGACGTGGTGAGTCTGTCCGACCATCGGAAGAATGCACGCATCTTCAGAATCGTCGAAGGGAATATGACAAATGGGCTGGTTGCGTGAATTGTTTTTATCAGCGAAGGCCATGAATGATTTCTCTTGTGAAAGTGCTTGTCTCGAGATGTTTCGAGGCGAGGTGTCAACTGTTAGCGAGCAATCGAATGTTTTGGAAGAACTGGAGATCCGCAGATATCGTCCATGAGCCAGCGGTTCACGTCGTTCAAAATAATTTTTGAAAGTGGGTTCGATCCGGGGTAAATACGCATCGCGAGAGTTGCTCCGGCAGAATGAAAAAGACGAAGAGTCTGATCGGTGCGATTGTTGACGGCCTCGCACTCATCGCGATGGCAGCACATTAACATTGGCAAACGTCGAACCTCATCGAGTCGAGCGAAGAGCGATTCGGCAAGTGGAAACGGTCCTGTCAGCGACACGACTCCTGCAAATGTACGTGGATGCCGGCAGGCGATCCGAAACGCATGCGTGCCCCCTGCCCCGCGACCAACCAGATAAATGCGTTTTGCGTTGACGTTGTATTGAACGGAGATGTCATCGATGGCCTTCCATACGGATTCTTCGGGATCGAGTGGAAGTCTTCCGGAAGAACATGCCGACGGTTGAACGGCCAGATAATTTCGAAGACTGACTTTTGACATCGCATGTCCTAAGTCGAGCGGCTTGGAGGTGGGATCATCGAGCCAGACAAGGAGCGGATAGGCGTACCCAGATTCGTAGCCGAGAGGTACGAAAACCAGATCGTCACCTTTGGCAAGCGTTGGAAAACGTTTCTCAACGACAGGATCTCGGAGACGACTCGATTCAGTTCTGATTCGTGGCATGAAAATACCCTAAGAGGTTGAAGGCGTGTTGGCGATTAAAAATGTGCGTACAGGGCTCCACCTGCTTCGGAATAAGCGACCTTTTTGGGAAAAGACGCGGGGTTGTAGCGAAATGATCGACTGACTTCAACATCAGGATCATGCGTAAAAATCGTGCTGCGAGCGGGCTTTATGACCACGCAGGGCACAAGAGAGCCGAAAGTGGCAATTTCAGATGGAACCTACTGACTCTTCCAGCCTGTCAGAGCGTTCATGGCGGAAACAAGTTCCTTCACGGCAATCACGCTCTTGTCGAATGCAGCTCGTTCGGCTGGCAGCAGTGACAGTTCGATAATTCGTTCGACCCCTCCTGCTCCAAGCACTACCGGTACGCCTACAAAAAATCCGCCAACTCCGTATTCGCGGTCACAGTAAGCGGCACAGGGCACCAATCGTTTTTTATCTCGCACCACCGCCTCGACCATTTGTGTGGTTGCTGCAGCTGGCGCGTAGTAAGCACTTCCCGTCTTGAGAAGACCGACGATTTCGGCGCCACCGTTTCGAGTGCGAGTGACGATTTCTTCAAGTCGTTCGGGCTTGATTAACTGCGTGACCGGAATGCCTCCAACACCGGTGCAACTCGGAATTGGAACCATGGTGTCTCCATGACCGCCCAAGAGCATCGCCGACACATCTTCTACGCTCACATTAAGTTCCATGGCCAGAAAGGATCGATACCTCGCCGTGTCAAGAATACCTGCCTGACCGATTACCCGAGCCGAAGGAAAACCAGTGACCTGAAGCGTGCGTTGCACCATCGCATCGAGCGGATTGCTGACAACGATTACAACCGCCGAAGGACTCGTAGAACGAATTTGCTCAGCCACGTTTCCGACGATTGTGGCATTTGTCGCGAGGAGATCGTCCCGGCTCATCCCGGGCTTTCTTGCGATACCAGCGGTGACAACTACGACATCGCTCAACGCGGTGTCGGCCCAGTCGGTGGTGCCTTTTAATCGTGAATCAAAGCCCATAATGGGTGAGGCTTCAAAGAGATCCAGCGCTTTTCCGGCGGGCATGTTTTCGGTAGCCGGAATGTCCAGAAGAACAATATCGCCAAGCTCCGCAGCCGCACACCAGTGAGCGGTGGTCGCTCCAACGTTCCCTGCACCAATGATTGATATTTTGGCTCGTCGCATCATCAGGGAAACTCTCTCTTAAAAAGTGTGAAACGAATGAAACAGCAATTGAGAATGGAAGAGTCTATCGAAGGAATGCTAGAAATTTCGCCGGTTGCATTTGTTTCAGCAAGTCCTGCAGCAAAACGTCGAGTGCGGCATTGAGAATGAAGGCAGAGCCACCGGAGTGTTCTGAAACTATCTGTCTAAACTAAACCGAAGGCAAAAGTTCTGAAATGGGCTCTCCGAATGGCAGAATTGGCATCGGACGACCTCCATGATCTGGGAAAGACTGCTCGAAATCGATTCCCAAATGGCGATAGACTGTTGCCCAAAGATCATTGGGCGTTAATGGACGATCCACTGGATGTTCCCCCTTGGAATTAGTCGATCCAATGATTTGCCCGGTTCTCATACCGCCACCGGCCATGATCAAAGACATTGCCTGCGGCCAGTGATCGCGTCCCGGTTGCTTGACTCCGGTTTGGGAACCGACCGTGTTTTCCAATCGTGGAGTACGTCCAAATTCACCGGTCACCAGAATCATCGTTTTCTTGTCCATGCCGCGTTGATATACGTCTTCGATCAATGCTGTGACTGCTTGGTCATAAATTGGCAGTCGCACTTGAAGATCGTCCCAAATATGACAATTGACCGCATGTGAATCCCAGTTATAAACACCCTGCTTGAGAAACGAAACGCCCGATTGATAGGGGTTTTCCATGACAACTGTCACAAAACTGACACCAGCTTCTACGAGACGTCTGGCCATTAAAGCTCGTTGTCCCCAGCAGTGACGGCCATAGGAATTGCGCACAGCATCGGATTCGAGCGAAAGATCAAAAGCCTTTTTTGCCCGATCGCTCGTCAGCATGCTGACGGCACGTTGCTGATAGCGATCCATTGATTCCATCATTCGCGAGGAATCAATGTTTCTTTGAATACGGTCCAGATTTCCCAGCAGTGAAATGCGATCGTTGACGCTTCCCCGTGCCATTGCAACGGGTGCAATATTGGGAACAACAAAATTCGGAACTGACGGATCTCCTTCGACATTAAAAGGCAAATAAGCCTGACCAAGGTAGGCAGGGCCTTGAGCAAAAACATCGTTTGTCCGACCACCAGGATTCATGGAGACGTAGTTGGGAACTCTTCGATCGACGAACTCGCGACATCTCGCCACGATTGAGCCTGTTGCAGGAGCATCATTTACCGAACCATCAGGCGTTGCTGGAATTCTTCCGGTCATCATTCGTTTGTGACCGCCACCATGATCAGCAAAGGTATGGGAAATCGAACGCACTACAGAAAACCGATCGGCAATGGCGGCGTGCCGAGGCAACAACTCGCAGACTTCGATACCAGGAACATTCGTTCGGATTGGGCGAAAAGCACCCCGGTAATCTGAAGAGGCATCCGGTTTCATGTCATACATGTCCATGTGCGGAGGTCCGCCGGGCAGCCACACAAATATGATTGATGTTTCCGGATCGATTTTCGCCCCTTGCTGGGCGGCGTGGGATTGCATCCGGAAAAGATCAGGCAACAAAAATCCACCGGTTCCAAGTGCGCCCGCTGCCAGAAATTCGCGACGCAACATCGGACCAGGGCAACGTGGATGTGAGAAATTCATACAATCCTCAAGAAGTTGCTTGGCCAAGCATGAAAAGACACACCGAGTTTCAGAAAGCTCAACAATGCTACCAATCCTTTTCTCGGCTCACCAGACACAAAGACTCCTGTCGTGAGCAAATTGTAACGAAGGCACCGGGGGGAAAATGGGATCAATCCTCTCGTTTGCGTTCG
>Ga0209086_10002969_pt1 | contig 13021 bp, 2 predicted proteins | sample M_130207_XF_Meta_FD_187312 | JGI IMG/M metagenome (GOLD analysis project Ga0209086, IMG submission 187312) | Freshwater microbial communities from Lake Montjoie, Canada to study carbon cycling - M_130207_XF_MetaG (SPAdes) (version 2) | ecosystem: Environmental > Aquatic > Freshwater > Lake...
CGTCGGCGGGCAGACGCGGATGCCGCTTGTGCGCCGGCTTGTCGCGGAAATTTTCGGCAAGCCCGCGAACACCTCGCAGAATCCCGACGAGGCCGTGGCCATCGGCGCAGTCATCCAGGCGGGCATCCTCAGCGGCGCGGTGCAGAATGTCGTGCTGCTCGACATCACGCCGCTCTCGCTCGGCATCGAGACTTTCGGCGGGCTGATGAGCGTCATCATCCCGCGCAACTCCACCATTCCGATCAAGCGCGGCGAGATGTTCACGAACGCCGTGAGCGGCCAGCGCTCGATGCTCGTGCGCGTGCTCCAGGGTGAGCGCGAGATGGCGCGCGACAACTGGGAGCTGGGAAAATTCGACCTCGAATTCGAGCCCGCGCCGAAGAGCCACGCGCGCGTCGGCGTGCAGTTCGAGATTGATGCCAACGGCATCCTGCGCGTCCTCGCACGCGACACGAAGACCGGCCGCGAGCGCACCGTGGAAATGACGAGCGCCGTGGACGTGAGCGACGAGGCTGTGGAAAAAATGCTGGAGGATTCGCTGGAGCACGCCTTCGAGGACATGAACGACCGCGCCTTCACCGAGGCGAAATTGAAAGCCGGCGAGATGCTCCCCGCCGTCCGCATCGCGCTCGATCAAGCCGGCGGGGAACTTTCCGCCGAGGAAAAACAGACCATCGCGGCACGCGTGAGCGAAGTGGAATCCGCCATCGCCATCGGAGCCGCGCAGCCGCTGAAGAAAGCCGTTGCTGCGCTCGATGAAGCCACGCAACGCCTCGCCGCGATCCTCGTCGAGCGTGCTGTACAGGGCCGGTGAGCAGACCGTCGCCGGCTACTCGGAGTCCGCAGACGACTGAAATTGATTCACTCCGGAATCTCGAAGAGGTGCAGCGATGAGGAGTTTCCCGGATACTCGCCGTCTGCCGTGAGCCTTCTTCCGTTGCCGCTGCTGTTGGCATTCGTCGAGATCGCCGGGCAGCACGATGTCGTCAGGCAGTGCGACCGTAGCGGTCCTGATCCTTCACAGACAGCTTGGTCGCGTCGAAAATTTCCGAGCGCCTCATAAGTTCGCGCGCGGTGTCGAAGACGTAGCTGCTGGCCTCGGTGAAATTCGTGCGGCGCTGCGCGGCGTAACGCTTGTTCAGCATTTCGCGCAGTCCGTTCCGTTCCTCGTCCTCGTCCGCGGCGAGCGCTGCGTGACGCAGCAGATCCTCCGGCGGCTTGCCATCGCCGAATGCGAGCGAGCCATATTTCGGCCCGAGGAAACCCGCGTCCTCCGTCTTGAAGCCGCCGCTGTCGGGCTTGATCCACACATAGGGCGGGAGCTTCGACGAAGTCGGCCCCATGAGCTTCGAGATCGCGGAGCCGAAGCAGGGATACGCGACGCCGCGATTTTTCAGATCGCAGCGCTGGATGCGCGCGACGGAAAATAGCTCGGAGAACTCCCACCAGGCGCCGAACGCCTGCTCTCGGGCTGATCGCCCCGAAAATCCGCCCCTCAACCCCCGGCACGTTCACGGCGACATCATCGCGGCTCGATCTCCATTCACGTTTTTAGGTTGATTATTCGGGACGCACACACGGGGCGGTAGTGCCCCGGCTCCTTGCGGCGTCAGAACTGGAAGCGGAAGCCGCCGGAGATGCTGTGCGAGTTGTAGTTTGTGCGGCCCACTTCGCCGTCGTAGTACAGGTAGCTCGCGCAACGCGGGCTCCATTGCACGCTCACGCCGGCTCCCACGAGCAGGCTGTCGCGTCCGATTTTTGGGCCGGTCACGGTGAAGGGATTGCCGCCGATATTGGCAAAGCGCGAGGTGATCGAGGATGCCGTCGCTCCGTATTCGTGCTGCCACGTCAGCCGCGCTTCGGGACGCACGAGGTATTTTCCGACCTGCATGTCGTACGTGGCGTGCAGCCCGAAGCCGGTGCGCGAAGATTCCGTGGTCTGGCCGAGGACGGCCAGCGGCAGGAATGCCCCGGCCTCCGTGAAGCCGTCGAGGCGCACGTTCGTGTACTGGTAGCTGGCCGTGGGCCCGATGCTGAGCTTGCCGATTTTCCAGTCGTAGCCGGTGGAGAGCAGGATGTTCACTTCCGTGCCGTTCGGGCTGCCGGTGGCGACGGTGTTGTTCGGCGTGATGCGCTTGGTCTTGTAGCTGTTCAGGCCGCCGTTCACCGCAGCATCCACGTGGAAGTTGTTTTTGAAATACGTGGCGTAGATGCCGAGGCGTCCGCCGTCGGTATCAATGCTGCCGCCGTTCACGAGGGTCGCCGTGGTGCCGACGTAGCCGAAGTCCAGGCCGATGGCGAAGGTGTCGCTCACGCGATAGTCAATGCCGCCGGTGACGCCGGCCGTCTCGAGGCGGAAGCCCGCCGCATTCGTGGTGCTGCCCACGCGCGTGAACTCGCCCGAGCCCGTGAGGAACACGCCCCAGCGATCCTCGTTCGCCGGCGCGGCCTGCTTGGCGGGCTTGCCTTTCGGCCCCGCGAAGCTGCCGCTGAAGCTCGGCCCACTCCCCGCCGCAGCCATGCCCACTGCGCTCGGCGTCGGACTGCCGTTGCGGATGTCCTCCATGTGCCGCTGGAGATTTGCCGACTGCAGGTTCGCGAGTGCGACGGCGTTCGTGAAAATCGCCGTCAACTCGTCAGGGGCGATCTTGTCGAGGTTGCTCAGCAGCGTGCCGATGGGCTGCGTGTCCAGGAAGTTGAACTCCGCGATCAGGCCCGTCTTGTTGCCGATGAGCCCGGCAGAGCTGTCGAGCGCAAGCGCCACGGCGAGCTGGTTCGGCGTGAAGCCGAGCGTGCCGAAGAGCGAGGCGAATGAGCCCTGCATCGCCTCGAGGATCACCTTGTCGGTGTAAAGATTCACGGTCGGCACGAGCAGCGGATTATTGCTGAATGCGGCGAGCCCCGTGATGTTTGCAGCCGGGAGTGGTGTGCCGGCCGCCGAGCCACCCGCGACGCCGCCTGCCGCGAGGAGGAGATTCACCTTGTCGCCGGGAGCGAGGATGTAGCCGCCTTGCTGCACGAGCGCGAGCGTGCTGCCGCCGATGTTCGCGGTGCCGGTGGTCTTGAGCTGATCGTGGTTCACGCCAGCCGTCGTGCCGCCGACATTCGCGACGTAGGTGCCACCGCCGAAGAGGATATTTCCCGCGCCGATATCCACCGAGAGCGGGCCGGTCGTGCGCAGGATACCACCCGTCATCGTGAGGTTGCCGGAGCTGAACGCCTTCTCATTCCCCGCCGCGAGCGTGCCCGCGACGATAGTCGTGGTGCCCGTGTAGATGTTCGCGCCGGTCAGGCTCTGCATCCCCGGGCCATCCTTGATCAAAGAGAGCGGGCCCGTGATCTGGCCACTGAATGTGCTGTCCTGCGTCACACTATTTACAGTCAGCGTCGCGGCACCATTGCGCGAGGTGATGAAGTTCCCTGCGCCGCCAGTGTTTCCGCTGGCGACCGACAGGCCGTTCACAGTCTGGTTGTTTCCGTAAAGGTCCACATTTCCCGTCACTGCGGATGCCGCAGTGCCGAGGCTCAGGTTGGTTGTCGCCGGCAAAGCCCCGGCAACGGTCAGAGTCAACCTCCCCTGTTCAACCGTGGTGCCACCTCCATACGTATTGAGCGCGCCAAAAACTACACCCGCCTCGAGATGATTCCCACCGGGAACCGCGCTCGGCGTGGCATTGATGATCACACCTCCGTTTTCGATCGTCGCATTGATGACAAGTTCCCTCGCCCCATCCGGCGCTCCGGTGTTGGTATTTTGTCCGGCGATGTCGAACCTGCGCACCGCGCCGCCCAGATTCAGCTTGCTCCCGGCAGCGGTGCCATCAATCAGCGAACTGAAGCCATCCCCTGGAACGGCGGTGTTATCCAAAAGGTTCACATTGCCCGCCAGCGTCAGCGTGCCGCCGCCGAGCACTATGCGCGATTGTTGAAAGCCGTTAGCCGGCGCGATGATGTTCAGGCCGGCGATGGTTTGATCGAAACCAGCGAGCGCAAGCGTGGCGTCACCGGCTCCTGTGGCGTCGTTGATCGTGACCGTGGTGCCGGCGGGCAGGGCACCGTTCACTCCCAATTGCAACGTTCCGTTCTCGACTTTTGTGGCACCCGCGTAGGTGTTGTTGCCCGAAAAGATCTGCGTGCCGGTGCCGGTCTTTGTGATGTTGAACTGCGACTCAATGGTGCCGCTGAAAGTGCCCGAGCCGTTGCTCATGCCGAGCGTGAGCGTGCGATTGCCCTGGCCGTCGCCTGTATTGCGCGTGACCGTGCCGCCGCCGTTCAGCGCGTCGAACGCCTCGTCGCCCCACACGAACATGAGCGTCGAGCCCGTGTCCACCGTCACGCTGGCGGTGTCGGGGATGGCGAGGTTCTGGTTCGCGGCGATGTCGGCGATATAGGAGAGGTTGCCGATCTGCAGGTTGCCGGTCTTCACGCGGAGATTTCCCGTGAAGGTGTTTGCGAGGCTCGCGGCGCCGGTGTCCTTCGGATAAAGGAGCAGCCAGTTCCCGCTGCCGGAATCAATTGTGAGAGTGTCATTCCCCGCGCCAGCGCCCGTGCCGGTGATCTGGCCCATGAAGACGCGATCATTGATACCGGCACCGTCGCCAGTGAACACGGTCGCGCGGCCCAATGCGATATCCGTATAGATGAAGGGTGCCGCATTGAACGCGATGGTCGCGGTGCCGGAGCTGCCGGTGTTCGCCACCGTGACGGGATTCTGCCGCCGGACGTTCACGGCTTGGCGGACCGTGACGTCGGTGCCGGTGATGCCGCTGCCAAACTTCAACGCGACATCGCTGTTCGCGGTGGAGCCGTTGCCGAGCGTGATGGTGCCGTTGGCAAACCCGCCCGCGGCGGTCGCGTTGTCGACAATCAGCGTGCCTTTGCTGATCACCGTCCCGCCGGAGTAGCTGTTCGCGCCAGTGAGCGAGGTCGTACCGGTACCGAGGTGGTTCACCGATGTGGTGCCGGAGATCACGGGGGCGAAAGTGTATGCGGCGTCGGTGTGATTGAAATTCACAGTCGCCGTGCCCGCGCCGCTGGTGATGCCGGAGCCGGTCACCGTGCCCGCGCCTGCGCCGTTGCCGATTTGGAGCGTGCCGGAGGACCCCGCATTGAGGCCGAGGGTGATCGAAGTCGCCGAAAGCACGCCGCTGTCGGCGACAGTGACCGTGTTGTTCGTGCTGTTGCGGCCGATGAAGAGCGCCGCGACGTTCCACTGCGAGCCGGTGCCGGTCACGAGCGTGGTGTTGCCCGTCGAGGCCACGTTGTAGCCGAGGAATGTGTTGCCGGTGACGTTCACCACGCCGCCGCTGGAAATCGTGAGATTCGTGTTCGTGCCGTCGGAGCCCACGCGCAGTGTGCCGCCGACAGTCCAGAGCGAACCCGCACCGTCCACGAGCACCTTGTTGTTGTCGGTCGTACCGTTAAAGCCAGTGCCGCCGCCGATGCGCGCGTTGAAGCTGCTCACGCTGCCGCCCGCGAGGATGTCCATCTCGTTGCCCGTGCCGCTTCGGCCGATGTAGAGCGTGGAGGCATTCGTCGGGTTCACGTTGCTGAACGACGAACCGGTGCCCGTGATGGTGAGCTTGTTGTTGTTCGAGCCGCCGTTGGCCCCGACGAGCGCGTCAATGTTTCCGGCTGCGTTGCTCAGTGTGAACTGCGCGCCGTTCGAGACGGTCATCGTGTTCCCAGCGCCGTCCCAGCCGAGGTAAAATGTCGCCGAGGTGTTCCACAGCGAGCCCGCGCCGTCGAGCAACACGCTGTTGTTGTTCGAGGTCGCATTGTTGCCAATCGTGGTCTTGCCATTCGTGAGCACGCCGCCGCCGGAGATTTCGAGGCTGGTGCCGGCGTTGTTGTTGCCGACGGTAAAATCGCTCGTGCTCGTCCCATTGCCGACGCTGCCGGTGATCGTCAGCTTGCCGCCGTCGATAGTCGTGTTTCCGGTGTAGGTGTTTGTCCCGGCGAGCGTGAGCGTTCCAGTTCCGAGCTTGTTCAGTCCGTTCGCGCCGCCGAGCGCGCCGTTGATCACCGCGCCCGCTGCATTGTTCACCGTGATCGTGTCGGACAATCCGGCGAAGGTGACATTCGCGTCGATGGTCACGAGGCCCGCGCCGAGCTGCACATCGAGGCCCGTGCTCGCCGCGCCCGACAGCGTGAGGGTGTAGCCCCCGGGAGGCGCAGCGATGCCGGATGCGATGCCCACGGCATTCGTGTCGCTGATCGTGAGGCTCCTGATTGTGAAATCCTGATCGAGCGTCGTGTTCCGGTTGCCCACGGCGGGCGGGGTGGCGAAAATCACATCGTCCGTCGAGAGCGGGAGCGCGTAGAGCGGCGTGCCGACCACATCCGCGGCCCAGTTCGACACATGATCGCCAAGCGTCTTCCACGAGCGGTCGGTCTGGCCTTTCCAGTAGAACGGCCCCGAGATGCCACTGATGTCGAGCGTCCAGTTGTTGAGCGTCATCGCGCCGCCACCCGAGCCGTCCGTGATGAAGATCGTCCAGTCGCCCTTCGCGCTGAGGCCGGTGAAGGGATTCGTGCCGGAGGTGAGCATCGCCGTGCGCAGCGAGGCGTCGGTCACGGAGCCGGGGAGCGTGGTGTTTGGATCGGCCGTGCGACCATCGGGCTGCCAAGTGCCGCTCACTGCTCCGGTGACGCCGTTGAGCGCCGCTGTGTAAGCCGCGAGGTTGCTCTGGTAGGTGTGGATGTCGCCATTTGCCGCAGTGTCGCTGAACGTCACACTGAAGCCCGTGTCACCGTAGCCGAAGCCATCCCCCGCCGTGGTGCCGACGCGGTTCAGCAGCACGGAAAAGCCGGTGCCGCCGGGTGTGACATGCTGCACGAACGCGTACAGATCGCCATTCCAGCCGCCGAGCGGCACGGTGCCCGCGATGTCCAGCGTGAGGCTGATGCCCTGGATCACATTGATCGCCGACCCAGGGGTCCGCGTGTCCGTGATTCCCAGCGGGAGAGTGCCGTCGGGAATCGCGGCACCGGGCGTGAAGGTGAACGTCTCGGCGCTGGCGAGACGCACGGTCGCGGCCAGCGCGAGCATCGCGATGGGAAACAGGGAGGTGAGGATGGGTTTCTTCATGGTAGTGGCTTACGGGATGATTTTCAGAGCGGACCGGTGAGTTGATGGATGGCTCCTGTTTCGCAGGATCCGGCGGCGACCGGCCCGGCTACGGGGCCGGGTAGATGAGGCGGTAGAAGACGTTCGGGAACCCGGGCAGCGGGTGCGCGCTGTCCGTGAAGGTCGCCTGGCCGACCGCGTTCATCGTCAGCGGGCCGAGGTTCACCCACGGCAGCATCAGATCGGAAGTGAACTGCAAGCCCACCGTGTAGCCGGGCACGCCCGCGAAACTCAACGACACCGTGCCGTTCGCCGCGCGCGTCTGCTTCGTGATCTGCGAGGCGACTGCCCCGTTCGATCCGGTCACGGTGATCGTCACCGTGCTCGTCGCCTGCGCCCCGTGGTTGTCCGTCACCGTGTAGCTGAATGTGTCCGGATTCGTGTCGCCCGCAGTCGGCGTGTAGAAGACGTTCGCCCCAGAGATGACCGCCGTGCCGTGCGCAGGCGTGGTCGGATTCCCCACGCTCACAAGCGTGACAATGTCGCCCGCATCCGGATCCGGGGCCGCGGCGATGATCTGCGCCACGGGGATTTTTACGCTGCCCGCAGGACTGCGCGCCGCAAAGACCGGCCCGGCGGCCGGAGGACGGTTCGTCACGATAGTGTAGGTGCGCGAGCCGGTGGCGCCGATGCTGTCGGTCGAGGTGATCGTGAAGGTGAAGCTCCCAGAGACTGTCGGCGTGCCGTCGAGCAAGCCGGACGCGGTGTTGAAATTCATGCCGTTCGGGATGCTCCCGGCAGTGATGCTGAAATTCTTTCCACCCGTGCCGCCGCTCGCGCTGATGGTCGTCGGCGGATATGCGACGTTCACTTGGCCGTTCGGCACCGTGGCCGGGCTGACCGTGATCGACGGATTGATCGTGACGTTGTACGCCTGCACGGCGGTGGCACCGACGGTGTCCGTCGCCGTGATGCTGAACGAATACCCGCCCGCAGTGCTAGGTGCACCGGAGAAGCTGCCGTTGCTGTTCAAGGTGAGGCCGATCGGGATGGCTCCGCTGGTGACCGCAAAGGTCTTCGCACCGGTGCCCCCGGTCGCGGCGACCGTCGGCGTGTAGGCGAAGTCCTGCGTCCAGTTCGGCAAGGTCGCAGTGGTGATGGAGACTGCGGGATTGATCACCACCGTGTACGCCTGCGATCCCGTCGCGCCGACGGTGTCCGTCGCGGTGATCGTGAAGTTGAACGTGTTCGCCACCGTCGGCGTCCCGCTCAGCAGACCGCCCGCCGACAGCGTCATCCCCGTCGGGATCGCTCCGGCGGTGACGGCGAAGGTCTTCGCACCGGTGCCGCCCGTGGCCGCGACCGCCTGGCTGTAGCCGGTCTTGTTCACCGTCCAGTCCGGCAAGCTCGCCGTCGTGATCGAGACCGGCGGGTTAATCACCACCGTGTACGCCTGCGTTCCCGTCGCGCCCACTGTGTCCGTCGCAGTCACCGTGAAGTTAAACGTGCCGGTCGCCGTCGGCGTGCCGCTCAGCAGCCCGCCCGCTCCCAGCGTCAAGCCAGTCGGTGCCGTTCCGGCCGTGATTGCAAAGGTGCTCGCGCCCGTGCCGCCCGTGTTCGTGATCGTCTGGCTGTAGCCGGCCTTGTTCACCGTCCAGTTCGGCAAGCTCGCCGTCGTGATCGAAACCGGGGGATTGATCACCACAGTGTAAGCCTGCGAACCCGTCGCTCCCACGGTGTCCGTCGCGGTGATCGTGAAGTTGAACGTCCCTGCGCTCGTCGGCGTGCCGTTCAGCACGCCCGTCGCGGGTGTGAACGCCATCCCCGTCGGAATCGCTCCCGCGGAGATCGAGAGCGTCCTCGCGCCCGTGCCGTTCGCACTGGTGACTGTCTGGCTGTAGCCGCTCTTGTTCACCGTCCAGTTCGGCAGACTCGCGGGGCTCACGGTCACCGCGGGATTGATCACCACCGTGTAGGCCTGCAAACCCGTCGCTCCCACCGCGTCCGTCGCGGTGATCGTGAAGTTAAACGTCCCTGCACTCGTCGGCGTGCCGTTCAGCACGCCCGTCGCGGGTGTGAACGTCATCCCCGTCGGAATCGCTCCTGCGGAGATCGAGAGCGTCTTCGCACCCGTGCCGTTCGCGCTCGTCACCGTCTGCGTGTAGCCCGTCTTGTTCACCGTCCAGTCCGGCAGACTCGCCGGGCTCACCGTCACCGCCGCATTGATCACCACCGTGTACGCCTGCGAACCCGTCGCTCCCACCGTGTCCGTCGCAGTCACCGTGAAGTTAAACGTGCCGGTCGCCGTCGGCGTGCCGCTCAGCACTCCGGTCGCGGGCGTGAATGTCATCCCCGTCGGAACCGCTCCCGCGGAAATCGAAAGCGTCTTCGCACCCGTGCCGTTTGCGCCCGTCACGGTCTGCGTGTAGCCGGTCTTGTTCACCGTCCAGTCCGGCAGGCTCGCAGGGCTCACCGTCACCGCCGCATTGATGATGATCGTGTACGCCTGCGCACCCGTCGCACCCACGCTGTCCGTCGCCGTGATGGTGAAGTTGAACGTGCCAGTGGCGGTCGGTGTGCCGTTGAGCACGCCGGTCGCGGGCGTGAACGTCATTCCCGTCGGGATCGCACCGGCGGAAATCGAGAGCGTCCTCGCACCTGTGCCGTTCGCGGAAGTGACCGTCTGGCTGTAGCCGGTCTTGTTCACCGTCCAGTTCGGCAGGCTCGCGGGGCTCACCGTCACCGCGGGATTGATCACCACCGTGTACGCCTGGCTGCCGCTGGTGGCGGTGCTGTCGGTGGCGGTGATTGTGAAGTTAAACGTGTTCGCCACTGTCGGCGTACCGCTGATCAAGCCTCCCGCGAGCGTCAGCCCGGTCGGCAGCGCGCCCGCCGTCACGGCAAAGCTGTAGGGCCCGGTGCCGTTATTCCCGGTGAGCGTCTGCGAGTAGCCGCTCTTGTTCACCGTCCAGTCCGGCAACGTCGCGGGCGTGATGGTGACCGAGGAGATCACCACCGTGTAAGCCTGCGAACCCGTCGCGCCGACCGTGTCCGTGGCGGTGATGGTGAAATTAAACGTCCCATTCGCCGTCGCCGTGCCGGTGATCGCACCGGTCGCGGGGGCGAGGCTCAGCCCGGTCGGGAGGCTCCCGGCGGTGACGCCGAACGTCTTCGCCCCGGTGCCGCCGGACGCGCCCACCGTCTGCGAATAGGAGGCGTTGAGCTGCGCGTTCGGGAGCGTGGCGGGACTGACGGTGATCGCCGGATTGATGACGATCGTGTACGCCTGCGAACCCGTCGCACTCACGCTGTCCGTCGAGGTGACGGTGAAATTGAACGTGCCAGCGGCCGTCGGCGTGCCGTCGAGCACTCCGGTCCCTGGCGTGAAGGTCATCCCGGTCGGAATCGCACCCGCGGATATCGAGAGCGTCCTCGTGCCAGTGCCATTCGCGCTGGTGACCGTCTGGCTGTAGCCCGCCTTGTTCACCGTCCAGTTCGGCAGACTCGCCGGCGCGACGGTCACCGCCGCATTGATCACAACGGTGTACGCCTGCGTCGCGAACTGCCCGAGGGTATCGATCGCCGCGAGCGTGAAATTGAACGTCCCCGTCGCCGTCGGCGTGCCGCTGAGCACCCCGGTGGCAGGGACGAACGTCATCCCCGTGGGAATCGCTCCTGCTGAAACCGACAGCGTCTTCGCGCCGGTGCCATTGCTGCCCACAAATGTCTGCGAATAGCCGCCCGCGTTGACCGTCCAATTCGGCATCGTGGCAGGGGAAACCGTCACCGCCGGGGCGATGGTGATCGTGAAAGGCACTGTATCAAGGAAGCCGGCGACATTCGTCGCGCGGACGGTGATGCCGGAGAAGGTGCCCGACGCAGTCGGCGTGCCTGAGAGCAAACCCGCGCTGCTCAGCGTGAGACCGTTCGGCAGCGTGCCGCTCTGGACCGAGTAGGTCGGCGCAGGGATGCCATCGGCGATGAACGTGTATCCAGCGTAGGCCAGGCCGACATCGCCGATGGCCGGCGGCGTCTGCGCGGAGAAGGAGGTCGGCGGTACGGCGAGGGGCGTGATCGTGGCATCGGCGGCACCGGGGAAGTCCGGATCGTCAGTGAGCACGTTGGCAAAGTTGCCGCCCGAGACGGTGCCCTGGTTGCTGATGCTGGCCGCCGCGCCGGTGATCGTGACCGAATAGGTGACAATCACCGACTTGCCCGCCGGCAGATCGCCGATGTTCAGCGGTGCGGCGAGGAAATGCGTCACGCCATCGGCGTGCGGAACCGCGCCGATGGCCTGATTCGCGGCGGGAAGGCGACGCTCGCCCTTGGTCAGGAAGCCATACATGAGGCTGTCGCGTTGCTGCTGGAGATAGGAATCGTCGAGGCCCAGGCTGTGGCCCATCTCGTGGAGGACGACGGTGAGCAGATCGATGCGCCCGGCCGGAGCGCCCGTGGGATCGGTGTAGCGTCGCGTCGCGGAGACGACCGTGCCGAAGAGCGCATCGCCCGCCGCGCTGGCGTCCACATGCCAGCCGTTGCCGCCCGCGTTGTCGTCCACGCGGATGCGCGTGCCATTCGCCTCACCGAGATAGGTGCCGGGCAGATTGGTGACTTCAAATTTCAGACTGCGCAACGTGGCGAGCTGATCGGCGGTCAGCCCCGTCGCCTCCCAGCGCGCCATGGCTGCCGAGACGATGGAATCGAGCTGCGCCTGCGTGAGCACTTCGGGAGCGGTGAGGGCTTTGGAAAGCGAAGCCGCGGTCCGGATCGCCGGGACCGTCTGCGAGTGGCCAACGGCGAGGCTCGCCTCGCGCACTGCGGGGAGCGCGACTCCCGGGGCGGTGAAGGGTGAAGCGACCGTGCGGACTCCCAAGTCTTTCACCATCTCACCTGCTCCGGCCCGCTCGACACCACCTTCGGCAAACATCAGCGGCGCAGGCAACGAGCCGCCCGCAGTCACCGGCGGCAGCGTTGGCAGCGTGGTGACGAGGTTCCGGTTTCCGGGTGAAAAGTCACCGACAGCCGTGAGCGCCCCGCCAATGTTGTCATCCTGAAGGACCAGGGTCGGCGTTGCTGAAGACGAGCCGTTCTTCGACAGGTTCAGCACGGTGCTGGACGAGCCAGCCCTCAGGATCTGGATGTCGCTGAAGTTGGTGGGATCGCCGGTCGAGAAGTCATTCTTGTCGCCAGCGACGGAGAATGAGCCGACGACGATATTCATGATTCCCGTGTCTGTGCCGAGTGCGCCCTGCTCGATGTTCAGCCCGCAGAATGCATTCGCCGCGTTCGGCGTGACCGTGTTGTTGAAGACCGAGGCATTCAGGGTTCCGCTGCCCTGCGTGCCTTGCAGATCAATCGCTTCCTCGCCGTATTCCACGATGTTGTTGTCGCGGATCAGGACCGTGCAGGTGCCGACGCCATGCGACTGAACCCAGATGGCAGGCGCGCTGTTCGGCGCGCCGGAAAGGGCGGTGCCGACTACACCGATTGCGTTGCCCTTGACCGAGCCGGCAAACGAACCGCCCGTGCTGTTGGTCGCCTTAAAAATGTTCAGCGCCGCGCCCTTCGCCCCGCCGGCGGTGGTCGTCTTGATGCGGTTGTAGGAGACATCGAAGGTGAAGTCCGCCACGCCGAGGTCTCCTCCCCCCAGGACGACGCCGCCGCCGCCGCTCAAGGTATTGGTGTCGGTGTTGTAAAACCGGTTCCCGCGCACCACCGCATCCATGTGGCCACCGCCAGCGCAGGTGGCGATCAACTGCTGGCCGCGCGCCCCGTTGATCAGGCTGTTGGTGAACGTAAAGTTCAGCGTCGCGCCGGACGCGGCAGAAATGACAATGTTGTTGCCGCCGTGGGTGCCGTTGTCGTTGAGGAGCCCGAAGGTGCAGCTATCGATCGTGATCCGGTCGAGCACCGAGCCGGCCGACGTATTGAGGATGCGAAGATTGTCCGAAT
>Ga0209086_10002971_pt1 | contig 13015 bp, 12 predicted proteins | sample M_130207_XF_Meta_FD_187312 | JGI IMG/M metagenome (GOLD analysis project Ga0209086, IMG submission 187312) | Freshwater microbial communities from Lake Montjoie, Canada to study carbon cycling - M_130207_XF_MetaG (SPAdes) (version 2) | ecosystem: Environmental > Aquatic > Freshwater > Lake...
TTATGTTCTCTCTTGTAAATCTATATGATCCCAACATGGAATCCTGATAGATGCCGATAATCGGCGCATTGTTTCCTGGGCTAATAATCTGGTATGGCACTGCGGCCAAATTTCTTAACTCTGACTCGGCTTCTGGATCTTGAGCCATATGCAAATTCATTTCCGGTGAATTTATCCCTAGGGTTTCCCAAAGGGCCGGACTGTATCTTAAGCAAACTCTGGATAGCTAATCCTTCATCGTTCACCAATACCCGTTCAGTCTCTGAATGCCTTCCATTGCCTGCTAAACGGCTTTAGGAAGTAACACTGCGGATTGCCCATTTCATGCTTATACAGCAATCATTTATCACATTATTTACCATTGGGATCGGGTATTAACCGAGTTCCTCGCGATTTCTTTCAAAATCAGAGTGGTAGTGATAACTTTAGGGGTTTCCCGTCATCAAGGTATTTCGCAAATAAATCAATAAATACTTGAGGCAAATCAAGTTTGTTTTCTAAATGATATTCCTTTAATTTTTCTAAATGTTGTTCAATTTGTGGTGTTAAAATTTTGTTGTTTTTTGATAAGTTCTCTTTTGATGATAATGGCATTGTATTTCTCCAATTAAAAGCAATCATTTGTTCTTCAATGTTTTCCAAATTAAAATGCGATAATGGAATTACATGGTCAATATGCCATCCGTTATTTCCACGATTTTGAAGCGTATACTTTTCATCATATTTTGTCAACCATTGTAGATATTCTGAAGAAGAACAACCCAAATATTGAATCGTATGTAGATCTTTATGCTTTTTTAAAGCTATCCAAATTCTACATCTCACAACTCTTTTGAATTTAGATATTGGATCATCTCTTTCACAATCTCTACATTTTAAACGGTTATAACGAAATTTACACTTATTTTTAATTGTAAAGCACACACTACATTTCTTATTGTCTTCACCAATCTCTTCTAATTTAAGTTGTTGTCTTTCAACAACTTTATTATGTTTAAATACAGATGCTTGTTGTATAAGTTTCAGACGATGATCTTCGTCAGACGAATATTTATTTCGTCTCTTCAAATTATTACAATCTTTACATATTATTCTGTCTTTAACAATTTCAGTTAGAGGTTTGGTTTGATGACATGTATTGCATTCTTGACTTAAATTTGGATTAACATCAATCGAATTGTAAAGTTCTTTACTTCTTATATTACGACAATCTTTACAAATGTTTCTCTTTTTTATGAACTTATCTTCTGTTTTATTTTCACCACATTTTGAACAATGTTTGTCATTTAAAGGTTTTGTATCAGTTTCCATTTATATTATATCTAATTTTCTCTTTATATTGTTTGCCTCAATTATTAATTTATTTACTAGGGAGTATCACGCTTTTCACGCTCCCTGTTGGGGACAAGATAAATTTGCACTTTAAAGTTTATCCCCGTCAAACGGTTGATCCCAAAGGTTTCCCAAAGGGCCGGACTGTATCTTAAGCAGATTCTGGTTGATTAGGCCATCATTATCTACCGACTTCCGTTCAGTCTCTGAATGCCTTCCATATCCTATCATAGCGGATTTAGGAAGTAACACTGCGGATTGCCCAATCCTTCACATTATTACCATCGGGTTCGGCTATTAACCGAGATCCTCTAGATTTCTTTCGAAATCAGAGTGGTAGTGAAGGCTCTAAGGGGTTTCCCGCAACAAGAAATCTTGCCTCTAAAAGAGACTAGGGAGTAGCACGCTTTTAACGCTCCCTGCTGCCAACGTTGACTAGTGGTAACTAGTTTGTGAGCATATTTGCTCGCAAAAGTTCATCGGCATTGTAAGGTTTTGTCGAACTTACATAATCCTTACCATTTCTGGTAAGGTCGGAATACACCTTAAGCATTATCAGGTTGATTAGACCATCATTTAATACCCATAACCGTCTACTCTCTGAACCTTCCCCATGCTCTATCATAGCGAGTTTAGGGGCTTGGCTGCTGATTATCCAATCCTTCACATTTTTACCATCGGGTTCGTCAATTAAACGAGATCCTCAAAAACATTTCTGCTAATGAGTGGTAGTGAAGGCTCTAAGGAACTTCCAGCAATTTGGTCATGTTGCCATTCCACTTTTCAGTTTACTTAGGAAAAGTGGAAGACTAGGAGGTAGCACGCTTTTAACGCCTCCTGCTGCCGACACAAAATCTATCGGCCACATTCATTCTAAAAGTATCGCCTTTTTTCATAATTCTGGCGATATGGCACATCATCGACATTCTGTGAAGCGTCGGTTGCCGATTGAATAAGATCGCGTCACCGTCCATCATGTGGCGATGAACTATGTATCCGTCTTCCAAGACAATTGAGTTTCTGTCTTTGTATCGCAAAGTGATCGATTTGACACCCGGAATTTCCAATATTTTCGCACCCGGCCAGACATCAGGTCCATTTTGAACCAATTTAGTAAGGAAAGCCTTGTTCACTCGATTCACAACGACTGGCTTGGTAATGTTTTTCGCGATCTTCATTGGAATACCGAGCTCTCTAATGGAAATGTTTGGATCCGCAGTAATGACTGAACGAGCACTAAAGTCAACGCGCTTTGCCATCAAGTTGCCTCTCATACGACCACCCTTTCCATTCAATCTGTCCTTGATCGACTTCAGTGGTCTGCCAGATCGCTGCGCCACAGGATTCGCACCAGGCAATTTATTATCGATCTGACTCGCCACATGATACTGAAGCACTGTTGCCCAATCATTGATAACTGACTCTGGAGCATTGTTCTGAATTTTCTCTTGAAGCGTCTTGTTGGTCTTGATAATATTTACCAGGATGTGACTTAAATCGTCTTCTGATCTTTGCTGCGCATCGTGCTTCACAGATGGTCGAACTGCTGGAGGCGGGACAGCCAATACTTGACAAACCATCCAATCAGGTCGAGACCAGATAGGACTGAAACCCATAAAGGTCACATCTTCATCTGAAATGCGCTTGAAGATTTTTAGCACCAGTTCAGGAGTCAAAGGAATGATAATATTGTCTTCTTCGTCTTCTTCGTTAGTATTTGGCCACTCGGCATATAGTGACGCCATGCCTTCTTTTTTGTATCTCTTTGGCTGTAAACAACCGCATCCATCTTCTGTGTCTTCGCCGCATCGCTTGACGTTTTTCACCAAGTCAACGACATATTTCCAGCGGGCTTGTGCTGCCATACCTAAAGCCTGTTTGTATTTTTCTTTTGAAATCAGTAGTCTGCTGCATTTAAAACAGACACACTTTAAAATCTTTTGTATTGTCGATAAATATTGAATAAAGAATACCGGTTTGGCTAATTCGATGTGACCAAAATATCCGGGCGTTCTCATGTAGTCGAGTCCATCTGTGGGACAGATAAGACCAGGCTCTAAAACACCCATTCTGGGATCAAATAGACCATTGATGACCGGTTTATTATTTATATATGTATCGCGACTAGTAATTTCTGCGACCGAACCCTTGCGGATTTCTTCGGGAGACAATATACTAAATTGGATACCAATAATTTTCGAGCTAATTGTGTTTTGCATATTTCCAGCGTTCTTAGACATGTTTCTTATATTAATAAGATAATAATATTTATATTGTTTTTATTTCAATTTTTTAATAATTAATTAATTGATTTTATCTAATTATTATTTTTATAAATTGTATTTAAATATTTTAATTACAAAATATTTATTATCTCGCTATTTGTTTGTGTTTCATAAAATAATATTATTAAATATTACTTAAAAATAAAACTTCATACTAAGTAAATACAATGTCAAAAGAAATTCAAACTAAAAAAAGCAAATCATCTCCTTCAAAAAAGAAGGAAGAAGCTGCTAGACTTAAAAAGAAACAGGCTGAATCATCTGATGATAGTGATTATTATGACGATGACTTTGAAGAAGAGGAGGATGAAGAAATGGATATGCAGGAATATCGTGAATTTTTATCAAAAACATTTCCTTCTAAGCATCTTGATAAAAAGGTAAAGGCTGGTAAGGAGTTGAAGCAAGTTTTAGAAAAGAATTTAAGTGAAAAGAATTTAAATGAAAAAGATGTGAATAAAAAGGATATTAAAGAAAAGAGACCCAGGCGAGTAGTTAATAAAAGAATTGTCGATGACGAATCATCAGAGGATGAGTCTGAAGAGGAAGAATATATTCCTAAAAAATCTAGCAAGAAGGCTCCAGTTAAAGCTGTAAAAAAACCAAAGAAAATTGTAGAATCTGATTCAGAAGATGAAGAGGAGGAAGAAGATTTAGAAGAGGAATCAAAAGTCAAAGGAAAATCAGGTAAATTTAATATTATTTTTACCATTGGAACTGGAAACAAAGATTTTGATTCAGAGGATGACGATGAAGAATGGGCGACATGTAGCGATGATGAGGATGAAGAAACCGAAAATGAAGATGATCCTGTAAGCACCGATGAATCAGATGATGAAGACGATGAAGAGGAAGAATCTGACGATGAACCAGAAATAAGACCTGTAACAAAGAAAGAATCAAAATCTGTAACAAAGAAAGAACCAAATTTAGACAAAAAAGATTCCGATTCGGATAAAGATAATGTATTGACCATTTTAAAAGATCTCCAATCTAAGTCAAATGATACCGCTCTTATTGACGAATGTATCAAGGTCTGTGAAGAAAAAATCAAGGTCTCCAAATTAAAGCAAGAAAAGAAGATTACAAAGCAAAAGGCTCGCAATGAACGCATTTTTAAGCGCATTTTGCGAGACAAAAATACCATGAATGATTTCGAATTCTTTGAAAAGCTCGAGCAAGAGAATCAGAAAAAGATCATCAAGGAGCTAAAAGAGATCAACAAGATCACTCGAGTTGAGAAGCCATATCGTCTTACGCTTTTAGAGGCAGATATTCCACTTATATTTAAGTCCGCTGCGCTAAAGAAGATTAGCACTTTGCGTCATATGGAGCCCGGTAGCGGCGAATTCTACAAGATCAAAAATTGGGTCGATACGTTTATGCGTATTCCATTCGGCAAATACGAACATCTGCCTATTTCAATCGATAATGGAGTTGAAGAATGTCACGAATTCATGGCAAATGCTCAGAAAACGCTAGATGAAGCAGTTTACGGATTGAATGATGCCAAGATGCAAATCATGCAGCTACTCGGTCAACTTGTCACAAATCCAAAGGCAATTGGCACTGCGATTGCGATACAAGGTCCAGCAGGAACTGGAAAAACAACGCTTGTGAAAGAAGGTATCAGTAAAATTCTCAATCGACCATTTGCGTTCATTGCTTTAGGAGGCGCAACAGATAGCAGCTTTTTAGAAGGCCATGGATATACATACGAGGGTTCAATGTGGGGTAAAATTGTTCAGATATTGATTGACAGCAAATGTATGAATCCGGTTATTTATTTCGATGAGCTCGATAAAATTAGTGATACACCCAAAGGCGAAGAGATTACCGGTATTTTGACACATTTAACAGATACCTCACAGAATTCCCAATTTCATGACAAGTATTTCGCCGAAATCGACTTTGATTTAAGCAAATGTTTGTTTATATTTAGCTACAATGATGAAAGTAAAGTGAATCCGATTTTGAAGGACCGTATGTATCGAATTCAGACAAAGGGATACAATCAGAAGCAGAAGACGGTTATTGCGAATAACTATTTGCTGCCGAAGATCAGAGATCAAGTGCGTTTCAAAGTGGAGGACATTATTATTCCGGATGAAACCGAACATTATATCATTGACAACTTCTGTAATAAGGAAGATGGGGTTCGAAATTTGAAACGATGTTTAGAGATAATTTACACTAAGTTGAATTTGTATCGGTTGATGCGACCTGGATCTAATTTATTTGAGGAGGATATGGCGCTAAAAGTAGAGTTCCCTTTTAAGGTGACAAAGGATATTGTGGATAAGTTGATTAAAACTAACAAGGAGAATACTAGTGCGTTACATAGCTTGTATGTTTAGTCCACCTTTACCATGTTCGCAAAGCGAACATTACAAAGGTGGAGCCAAATTTGATACAAAATTAAATCGATACAAAGCAGTTCAATACTCAAATTTTTATATCCTCTATTTATATCTATGCCTGTTAGAACTAGTGCGAATTTTTACCGAAGAGGGGTTCCAAATTCTTTCGCGTATTTTGGCAAAATAGTGTCAGGAAATTACACGGTTGGTCAGCCAACTAATCTTCAAGTTAATACTAATTTTTTTCAGTCACAGTTTAATGCGATTATAAATCAGAGATAGAATTAATAAAGTATTTTAAAATGTGGTTGAATTTAAAATACTTTATAATAGTATAATGCCCAAGTTCAGTAACGGTAAGGTGACTTCTAATGTGCTTTTTTATGATCGAGGTGTTGCTCCTAGTCAGAAATTATTCGCATGGTATGCGGGACAAAATTTCTCTGTTATAAAGCAGATTACCAAGTTCAATAACTTAAATGGTATTCGAAATTAATTGCGTCTTTTTGTTAGTCTTCTTTTAGATTTTCTGTTTTTTGTTAGTTTTCTGCGTTTTCTAGATTTTCTTTTTGTTTTTCTGCGTTTGGATCTAGATCCGCCTAATTCTGCTTCTGCTGCTGCTGCTTCTACTACGACTACTTTTGAGGGTTCTTCTTTCCCTGCTGTTGCTGTTGTTAGTTTTCTTTTTACAGCGTTTGGTTTCATTGTCATTTCTTTTAATATCTTATCTTCTTGTTTTTTTCTTTTCTCTTCCTCCTTTCTTATTTTCTCTTCTTCTCTTTCCTTTTTCTTTTCTTCTTTAATTCTTTCATTCACCAAATATATTTCATAATATTGATTAAATTTTCCGACACCTTTTATAATCGGATATTCATATTTTAGTGGGTTTACAGCTGAACTTGAACTGGTTGATTTAGGTTCAGGTTTTTTTAATCCTTTAAATATTAAGTCATATAAATGATCTATTTGTTCTGGACTTAAATAAGGTCTATAAACATCATTAAATTTATCTTTCATTCCTAATTTTACTAGTTTTCTTACAAAAGATGCTGAAAAAGCAGAAATAGGAACTTCGGAAATATCAATTTCAGACAGTTCCTCATCTGATAATTTTTTAAAAGTATCCATATCTTCTCTTGCCAATATTTCCCCATTGACTGAATTTATTTTTTCATTTTTAAATAAAAAACTATCAGCAATAGTATCTAAAAAATCAGCTCTATCATCTCCAACAATCATAAATAAATTTAAATTTAGTATATGAGAATGTTCTCTTACAATATCAAATAATGGAAAAATTGGACTTGGTTGATCTGGCCTAACACATAAAAAAATAACCTCTATTCTATCTATCTTACTTCTGATTTTTTCATTATCTAATTCTGTTTTCATTCGATTTTTTAAAACTTTAACCATATTATTCACAGTATCAGCATGTTCTGATAAAATATTTATTTTTTCTGGACAATCTATTGGATTTTCATTATTATCATTAGTTTTTGATAATATAACGTAGACTTTCGGAACATTTTGTTTAATAGCCTCTTCAATTAATTTTTGTATTAATAACAAATGTCCTGGCGTTGGAGGATTCATTCTTGCTATAGTAAAAATTATGGTATTGTTATTTTGTAGTGATAATGTTTCTGTCATAATATTATTATTATACATTATACAAACAAATTAAAAATAGCCGTATAATAATGGGTATAAAAATGTCTTCAACTAACAAAAGTGAGACAAATAAATTAGCAAAATCCTTAAAAGTCGACACAAATGCCGAAACAAATAACGCCTTATCGTCGGCTAACGCCTTATCGTCGGCTAACGCCTTATCGTCGGCTAACGCCTTATCGTCGGCTAACGCCTTAGAAGTTGACACTCTATCAAATATGATCGACCTATCTAAACAATGTGTAAAATTCTTGGATTCATTACAAGCCCAAAGGTTACATTTATTGCTAGATATTAAGAAGAATGAAAACGACTTTTTCGAAAAGAATCCGCTAATTGCGTCGCATTTCAATGCGCTATTTGATCCCACTATATATAAAAGCAAAGTTCAGGTATTTTTAAACGAATTGGAAGACGCAGTTGAAAACTATTGTTGTCACGAATATGTCGAAGACCTAATTGATATCGAATACGACCAATCCAGGCGCGTAGTTTACTGCCAGTTGTGCGAGGTTACCAAGCGATAAGCTACAAATAAGCGACAAATAAGTCGCAAATAATATATATTAAATTTCAACTTAAAGAGAATTTGCTGGTTGTTACTGACAAAATAAAATAGTAAATAAACATTTTATTTTGTGACGATATATGGTCTTATTTTAATACTCCGAGTAAGGCACGTTGTTTCCCCCGCGATTTATTAACGTCCCATATTGTTTCATGTCCATACAAGCGCATCCGCTGCCAGTAGAAAATGTATTGGGGCAACATTCGGGTTTAAATGGCGTATTCGCGAAAAATGTCATTTCCCCCTCAGCCAAAGGTGGGTTATTTCTGTTCAAAATATCCTGCGCACCGGCGCTAGGAACGGTTCCTTTGCTGTAAGAAAGGGTCGGCATTGCCCAAGTATCAGGACGCATGATATATCCAGGAGATTTGCTCGAATCGAATTCGGGACCATATGCCTTGTTATTGGAGCCAACAAAACCTTCTGTAGTAGTAGTAGAATCAGAAGAGTGATTATCGTCATATACGCGTTTTTTAGCGACGGGTGCGGTAACGAATCCTTCTTTTTTGCCCAATGATTTTCCCATAATAGCAAGTCCCTCTTGCATCGACATGGTGCAGCACGAACACATGACATGTCCAAACATGATCCAAAATAGAACAAATGCCAAAATACATATTTCCAATCTACATTTGTATGATCCAATTGAAATCTCCATATTATACATATTCGTTAGATAATTTTCTAAAGCAATGCGGTTAAATAATAGAATCTATCTTGTCATTATAATCCCTAATTATTTTGCCCTTGGTTTCGAAAAGTTTGTTAGAAACTAACAAATGGTATAACCGTTTTTCTTCTTTTTCTTCTTCTCTTTCTTTAAGATTTCCTAAAATAGTATCCTTTTCTATTTCAACGATTCCGTATACTATTCCTCTGGTAGACAATTTGTCACCAATTTGAACATCTTTAATTGCCTTATTTGTTCCATCAAACAGATAAACTACTGTGTCTGATTCAAACCCAGCATCTAAATACCTGTGTATATTTGCCTTCTGTTCCGCAGCATTTTTAATAAATATATTCTGCGGAACAGCATTAATTACCGCAGTCAGTGATCTTTCATAGATTTCATCCCAGTCTGTAAATATTATATCATTAATAATGATTTCTTTCGAGCTGGTATTCAAGCAATACAAAAAGGGTTCCGAATACTCATCTTTTAATATCTCTACAGCTAATGGATGGTTTTTAACTGGAATCCATTGCCCCTGATACAAAACGATGTGACTCTCGCTAACGGTTACGGTATCATCCAGAACAAACATACGCAGTCCGGCAGCATCAACTTTCATTTTAGCTGTAACTAGCGTGTTATTTGCTAGCATATCGCCTACATTTATATCGATTATTTTTTTATGTGTATTATCTGACATTTTTAATAGTGTATCTTTGTCAAAGCATCTTAGCTTAGGAACCGAAGACGATTTGATTCCCATTACTTCCGTTAAAAATACGATCAAAATAGATAATAACAACGCAAAAACAACATAAATTGCGCTAGCAGATGCGGCGGCAGGCCAACCAATTGGAATCGACCATAGTCCTACGATAATGATAACCATTGCCATTAACATTACCACTGTTAGTTCTACAATGGAACCCAATAATGATTTCAACGTGTCATACATGCCTAGAAATGTATATAATCCTGCTGTCATTATGCCTTGTGTTTTGCCAAGCATATCCGATAAGGAAATAAACAAAGATTGTAGAGGAATCATTACATTTAAAATTTTATGTAATACATCTTCGGCGAATTTCCTTATATTTTTTCTTAGTATATTAATAAATTCTCGGGTTTTTTGAATTGAAGAGCTAATTATATTCAATGCGCCTGTTACGCCGCTGACTAGGTAATTTAGCGGCTGCATAGCCTCGCCGGCAACCCCTTTTTGAAGATCTTGAATACAATATTGAAAATTTTCTGATGTATATTCGAATGGAGTTGTTCCGTCAGGATGTGTAATGAACCCGGCAAATGGTATGTATTTCGGATCACATCGTTGATTTTGCCAATCACCTGCGACTTCTTCGCGGACACGCATAATTTGAAAGTAACCGTAGAGAAAGAAAACAACAAGGGTTATAATAATGAATACCATGATAGTTGATCCATACATATCGTAGTAAGATAATTTGTCGTATAGTTCATTTACATATTCAGACATTCCAGCGTAGTCTAAATTATTATTTACATTATTATTTACATTTATTGGTGGTTGATTCATTTATGCTATATATTATATATAGGATATAGTATAAATGTTGTAAAATACTCTAAATTCTTCGTTTTCTACTTTTGTGTTTGCGTTTGTTAGTTCTTCTTCTTTTGTTGTTGGATTTTCTTCGTTTGGATTTGTGTTTTTTGCGTTTGGATTTGGTTCTTCTGAATCCACCTGCGTTATTCATCGCAGCTGCGGCAACAATATTATGCGATTGAACTGTATTTATCCATCGCATTGACTGTTGTTGATTAAATAAAGACGGATCACTTGAAAAATCATCTCTAATATGTTTTATTATTTGGTCTTTCCAAGAAGCCCAATTAGAATTTATATTATCCTTTACCTCCTCAAAATTGCCAGATGTTAATTGTTCAAAATTATATATAACACATATTTTACCATTAATATCAACCGATTCTGTCCTATTAATGTATTTATAAGTTCCTTGAGTGACAATGACTTCAGACTCATTTGGAGAATCATCGATACATACATATGAACATCCACTGCCTAATTTTATAGCAATTATAACTCCATCATCCGACTTAAATCTCGTTGCTACCGCAAGATTAGGTGAAGCGGATGATATTGGTGTGTATACTTCAAATGTTTGACCTGGTTGAACTTGTGGACGTAAAGTTCCATCTATTTCATTAATTTTAAAATTTAAACAATTTGCGTCCCAACTTTTATCTTTGGTTCCTATATATAATGTTATAGCATTATTTAAATCGGGTGGTATTTTATTATACCAATTTGGTATAAGCAATGCTAACAAAACTAAAAATATAAATGCTTGGAACATAATATTATAAATTCTATTACTCCCAATAGCAGTATCATCTTCTTCTAATTCGATAGCTTTTTTCCCCAAGTCGATTTCATTTAAAGGCCTTCTAATAAAGTTTTTAGCTGGATCTAAATTAAATACTCGCAAAGTTTTATAATAAAAAAAATATGAATATAATATTCTTTCCTCTCTTGACGCTTGTAGTATATCTTCAGTATCAGGATCTGACCTAAATCCATCGAGAACACAAACTAATGTAAACAATTCTGCTGATACCTTTTTATCTTTTTTCATTTGTCTCCACATCCAAATAGATTTGGCCATAAATTCTTTACAATTTGGAGAAGCCGAATAAGGATCTTTAACTAAATTTCCTTGAGAGTTAATACCAAAATAGTTATCTATTTCTCCGTGAATAATTTGTTGTATTGCGTCCTGATTACGAAGAGCGTCGGTTTTTAAACTCTCGCAATAACCGTTTAATCTGTCAGCATATCTCGTCGCAATATTTACAATATTTACATTTCCAGTTCCTTTTGTTGAATCTTTATTTGACGCAACCATTAAATCTTTTATAGGAATCGAGGATGCTGATGATTCAGCTGTTGTTGCTGCAGCTATTAAATCTGTATCTGCTTTATTTACAAGATCTATTACAAAAGGTGATGTTGTAGTTGCCAGGATTGTTTCGGCACGTCTCGTTCTTCTTTCGGATCGTTCTCGATTTAATCTTGTTCGATCTTCTTCTAACAGTCTTTTTTTTTCTGCTTCTGTTAGCGTATATAAATCTGTTGTTCCTCTTTTTTTATTTTCAGCCATTTATATTAAATTACTTATAATATCTATATATTTTATTTTAACATTTTGTTAGTTCATCATCTTCCCAATCCCAGAAAATATGTTTACTAATTGGTATTCTTCTATTTGTAGTAATGATACATGAGAACCAGTTCGAATACACTTCTGTTTGTAGCTTGGCATCTTTATAATCCTTCACTTGTATAAATTTGTTAGTTACTGGATCTAAAATAAAGTGTTCCCCTGTGACATAAATTGGATCATCATTTATACCATTATTGATTTTGTATAGCAGTTCTTTATTCGGATTATCGACCTTCAAAACCGAAAATACCTTGCCGCCGTCCTCCAATTCTACGCCTAAAGGAAGTTTGCTCATCGCGTATATTTCGCCGCTCTTTGTCTTAATTTTTGTCTCCGGATGGAAACATGACCCGATTGACTTGACCATGTTACCAGGCGGTCCATTCCACATACTATGCATTGTTTTAATAGCGCCATCCATGACATACATTATTACCATGACTATACCGATAATTTTTCCAACCATATCACTAATAGCAATCAGAATTTTCTGAAATTCAATAATTAAATTCGAAAATATGCCAAATATATTTTTAATGATGCCGGTTGTAAATGATCTAATATTAGCAATCATTCCGCGGATATGATTAAGTGATTCCCCTAGATCACCGCTAACTGATGTTAAATTGGATATCAAATAGTTCATTGGCTGTAAAAGGTAACTCATGGTGTTAGTTTGTGTATTTTGAACACAATAATTAAAGTCAGTTACGACGTCTTCTGAGAAGACCCAATAAGATGGGTTACACCTATATAGAGGCCAATTATTTTTGATATCATCCGCGGCTCTAAAATAAACCATCGCAATAATTTGACCTATAAAAGCTAAATTAATCATAATAAAAATAGCATAATTTTTAAGTGTTGGCATTTTCTATATAATTATTAAATATATT
>Ga0209086_10002973_pt1 | contig 13014 bp, 5 predicted proteins | sample M_130207_XF_Meta_FD_187312 | JGI IMG/M metagenome (GOLD analysis project Ga0209086, IMG submission 187312) | Freshwater microbial communities from Lake Montjoie, Canada to study carbon cycling - M_130207_XF_MetaG (SPAdes) (version 2) | ecosystem: Environmental > Aquatic > Freshwater > Lake...
AAAATGGTATTTAATAATATTGAAGAAAAAAAAATAGAAGATGCAAACAGAAATAGAATATTAAAAACAAGTTCATTTGAAAATGTTATGAATATTAATAATGGTAGTAGTGGTAGTAGCAGTAGCAGTAGCAGTAGTGGTAGTAGTGGTAGTAATATAAATAATAAGAATATTGAATTAGAAGAACAACAAATTACTCAAAATACAAATTATAATTCAGAAATTTTAAAAGAAAAAACAAATATATCATTAGATACTATAAATAGTGAAACCAAAAATGAAACTGATACTGAAACTAAAACTAAAACTGAAAATAAAAATGAAACAATTAATAAAAATGAAGAACTTGATAACGTAGATGTTAATGAATTACAAAAAGAATCTTCTACTCTATATAATAATATACCAACAAATGGTGGTGCTACTAATTCTGAGTCTGAATACATATTTAATATTGATTACATTCTAGAAGATGATGAAAAACTTATTAATATTGAAAAAGTAACAAATAATGTTGATAAATATATTAAAAATTATTATAGTCCTGAATTACAAAAATATAAAAAAAATTTTAAACAAATTTATCAAAAATATTCAAATAAAAATTATATTATTACAACAGAAAAAGATTCATCAAAACAAAATAAATTAGATGTAAAATCAGATGATAAAAAAGATAGTAATTTAGACATTTCAAAAACCTATATATCAACTAAAATTATTGTAAAAAAGAATGATAAATCAAATAAAATTATAATGGAATTAAAAAAACCATTATACATATATTATGATGAAGATAATAAACTTATAAAATTAAATAGAAAAATTTCAAATGAGAGAACAGAATTATTATATAAATACGAACAATTAATTGCTAAAATAAATATTACTCCTGAAGAAAAAAAAGTTTTTGAAAAAGAAAGAAGTAAGTTTATTGAATTATTAGAAGAATATTATACTTATACATTATATCATAAAAAAATTAATAAAATTATCAAGTTAAATAAATCAAATTTAGTATTACAAAACGAACTAAACATTTATAAAGAAAATAATGAATATGAAACTAAAATTTTAAGTAGTGAAATATATTTAATAGATAATAGTTTTATTGATACAATGAATACACGTAATTCTGAAAATCTTCTAGAATATAATAATATAATACAAACTTTACAAACTTTTTCTGGTAAAAAAAATAAGGAAACTAAAGAAAATAAGGAAAATAAAATAGATAAAAAAATAACAGAATCCATTAAATCTTATATTAAAAATAAAAATGAAATTGAATTATTTACAAAATCAATGTTTAAAAACATAATAATACAAGATGAATATATTAATTTTATTGTATTTAATATGTAATAAATCTATAAATAAATCTATAAATAAATCTATAAACATATCTATAAATTACAAATAGTTTTAGTGAGTACTTCTATAAGCTCAACTTTGGTTTTATGTCCTGATGATTTAATCTTATTTATTTTTGCTAAATCTTTTAGTTGTTTAATTGACATATTCTGTAAATCTTCTAATTTATAATTTGTAGTTTCATTAGCTTCATTAGCTTCATTAGTTTTTTTTTCAAGTAATTCAACTTTTTTTATATCACCAGATAATAATTTATCTAATTCAATAGTTTCAGTAAAATTACAATTATTTTCATTAAATAGCACAGATTTTATATCATTATTATCTGTAGTATTATTAATAGGTTCTACACTATTACTAATAATAGTATCTACTAAAGATGATTCTGAATTAATATTAATTTTTTTAATTTCATCAATTTGTTTTAAATCAATATCATCTAAATCATCTAAATCATCAATATCAACAATATCATTAATATCATCTAAATTATCAATAACAATATTATCAATATCATCAATATTATCAATTTTATCAATATCAATATTATCAATATCATCAATATTATCAATTTTATCAATTTTATCAATTTTATCAATATCAATATCATCAATATCATCAATATTATCAATATTATCAATTTTATTAATATCAATATTATTAATATCATCAATATTATCAATATTATCGATATTATCAATATTATCAATATCATCAACATTATTACACATACCAATCATGATACTATTTAAATCATCAATATCATCAATTATTGGGTCAGTTGTAATTGAATTAGTATCATTAAATATTTCAAGATTTATAATAGAATTTTTAATATCATAAATATTTTCATTAACACCAAAAAACTCTAGTTTATCTATATCATCTACATCACTTACATCACTTACATCATCAACGTCGTCATCGTTATCTAAATTATCTAAATCGTCTAAATCTTGTAAATCGAGAGTAATAGATTTATTTTTATCATTGTTGATATCATTAATAATATCAATATTGACATCATTATTAATATCAATATTGGTAGTTTTAGATTTATTAGAATTAGAATTAGAATTAGAATTAGAATTAGAATTAGAATTAATATTAATAACTTTAGTTGATACATTATTATCTTGTAATTTATATTCTGATGTATATTGTGATTGTGAATTATTGTGTGTTATACTTTGTTCTCCATCTTGTAATATTTTCATCATTTTAATATATGTTTCATCATTATGTTTTTGTTGGTTAATAAATATATTTTTTAAATCTTCAACTCTAATTTTAAGGTCATTAATTTCACGTACTTTTGTAAAATTTGAATAAAGTAAATATAAACAACATATACTTATTAATGCAAATCCTACAAGTAATAGATTGGAACTTAAATCTTGTAAATTTAACATTTTAATAAATAAATAAATAAATGAATATAATATTATATTATTTATATATTTATATATAAATTACTTTTATATTAAATAATATATAGAATTATAAAAATGAAAAAAAACGAAGTTAAAATATAAAATAAAACAAATAAAACAAATAAAATAAATAAAATAAATAAAACAAATAAAATAAATATATTAATTATATAATAAAAATTGATATTGATATTTACATTCCAATATCAATTTTTAACATTTCTTTTTTGAATTTCATTAATTTTTGATAACATTTATTTATAGTAACATCAGAAACTTCACAAGTTTGTAAGATTTGATGTTTATTAATATTTATTCCCAATCTATCAATTATATAATAAATAACAGCTGATGTTCTAGAAAGAGGTGTATGTTTATCTAAATATTTTTCATTTTCTATATGTGTTAGAATAATTCTACAAGCTTCAAATATCTTTTCATTAAAACCTAAAATACAAGAAAATCTATGTAATTTTGTAATACATTCTTGTAATGTTTTTGATATTTTTTGTAATTCAATATTGCTTGGAATAATAATATTTTTAGTATTATCTATATTTGGTTTTGGATTTGGATTTTGATATTGTATTTCACATTTAATTTCATTCTTTATATTAATTTTAGATTTAGTGTCATTGACAATATTAATATTACTATCAATATTATTATTAATATTTATCTTATTATATCTATTATCATAATTATTTTTAGATTTTTTATTTGAATCAACACTTGAATCATCACTTGAATCATCACTCGAATCATCACTCGAATCGTCACTTGAATCATCACTCGAATCATTACTCGAATCATTACTCGAATCATCATTAGCATTAATAATAGACTTGATAGACTTCTTATAAGTATTTTTTGTTTTAGAAACAATATCTAAATCATTTTTAATTTTATTTGTGATACCATTTTCGGACATTTGTATATTATTCCATATTTCTTCAAAAGTTTTAACACTTTTACGAAATGTTTTGTTATTTTTTAATTTAAATATATTTGCAATTTCAGTACAATTTCTAGGAACACCTTTTAATTTACAAGCTAGCATAATACAACCAGCTTTCATAGCTTCTTTTTTAGTTCTTCTTGAAGATTTAATATCTGTAACTTTTTTATACATATATTTTGCTTCTTCTATAATACATTGATTAATACCAGAATTTTGAGACATAATCGTAATATTATTAAATGATTCAAGTAAACTAGATTCTCTATATGGTATTGCATTCCAACAATTCATATTTCTTATACGTTTTGATGTTTTGTTTTCACGAGTACTAAATCCTACTAAAGCACCAATACTTGTTTTTGGTAAAAGATCATTTGTTGGTATATCACATCTTGATTGGTCGTTTCCTTTGCTATCATCAGCTCCATAAAATCTCCATTCTTGTCCTGAATCGATAATACAATCATTAAATAAACCACAATTCTGACAAACATAATAACCATCTAGTTCAATAAGATTTCTAGAACTACAATCATTGCATTTAATATCTATACTTATATCAACTAAATTATTATATTCTTTATCGGCTATAGTTTTACTAGATAAAGATTTATTGTTTTTTATATTAGATATTAAATTATTTTTTATTTTTTTTTGTTTTTTATCAAATGCAATTTGTATTAGAATATCATTTAAATCATTGGGCGTTTCAATAGGTATATCAATAGCAGAAATCATAATAATATGATACAATTAATGTATTGTATATGCAGATTGAAACATATCTCATTAATTAAAAAAAAATCAATTTTTATAAATAATTAATGTTTAATAAGTTTTATTTTTATATCATTTTATTCTAATAGTGAATATTAGAATATAAAGAATTTAAGAATATTTGTTAAAAGTTAAAATTAACAAGTAAAATACTTTCATCAACAAGTAAATAAAAATAATTATACATAATTATACATAATTATACATAATAATTTAAAAAATGATTAAAGAAGACAGATTAAAAGGTACAAAAAAAATAAAAAAAGATTATAAAAAAAAATATTATAAAAAGAATATTACAAAAAAACGCAGTATTAATAAAAAAGATTTAAAAAATTCTATTCAAGAATCAAAAGAGAAAAACGTATTAAAAAAAACATTACAAGGAGGTTCAAAAACATCTAAATCTAAAGAAAATTTTGAAGTGAAAAGACTATCAGATATAGACTATAGTGAATTTAGTTTATCAAAAAGAATGAGTGCTGAACAAGATTGGGGAAATTCTCCGGGTCCACCTCCAACAGATTGTAGCATAATGTAGAAGTTTTACCAAAACTTCACTAAAAGCTAGGTAGGTTAAAGCTTTGCTTTAAGCAACCAGATTTAGAGATATTCTGATTTATTGAAAATGTTTCTAGATACATAAATATTCTAATTTATTGCAATTTCGTTTTTGTTATAGTTTTTTTGTTTTTCATTAGATTAAGTAAGATAATAAATTATAAATAGTTTAAGTAAAATAACTATCTAGATACATATTTATATTTATATTTATAATTATAAAATGCCAATTATAATAAATATATTACCAAATGTATATTGGCTTTATAATAATCCAAGTAACCCACAAAGTACTGGTGATTATAAGATTGAAATGAGAAAATATGGAGAATCAATAGGTGTAAAATCAGTTATAGAATTAGATGAAAACTTAGCATTCTGGCAAAAATCATCTAGCTATATAAATGAAATTAAAGTTCAAATGGAAAAAGATGAATTTTCTAAACTATTAACTATTCTGAAAAAAATAATTAATATGGTTTCAAATGCATATACAATGAATGAACCTTGTATTATATCAACCTATGGAAAAACATACATCGAAATAGGTCTAGCAATTTGGATCTATTTTTTTAATCAAAATGCAGGTATTTCCTTTGATAATGTTATTAAGTTATTGGGATATAAGATAATTGGTAATGTAAGTCTAAGTGATACTATGAAGAAATTCTTTGCATTTTTGAATCTAAATAATGTTAGTAATAGTGGTGGAGGGCGTTTGTAAGTTTTTTATATTTAATATTTAATATTTAATTTGTAATATTTATATTTTTCTTAGTTTTATTATTTTTATTATTATTTTTATTATTATTTTTATTATTATTTTTATTATTATTTTTATTATTATTTTTATTATTATATTTAGAAATAAGTTTCTTACAATCTTGAATTTCACTAATTATATCTTTCAACGGAACATCACATATTATTTCATTTTTACTACTTAATCTTTTCATAATATTTAAATTTAATACACACTTTTCTAATTGTTTTTTACTAACATTAACATTTTCTTTATAAACCATTTCTATATCTGGATGACCTGTTTTATATGTTTCTAGACGTTTATTAAGATTAGTAGCATAACCAAGTTTAAGACAATCTCTATTTTTACCTGACTTCAAGCTTTTTGCTTTCAATACATATACAAATCCTTTTCCAGTTGTATTTGTGTATTTCTTTGTTGTAGTATTTTTTATAGATTGTTCCTTTTGAATTAATTGTAATTTTTTAGTAAGTTTTAACATATTTTGTTTTTCATTTGTATTTAGATTAAATTTACCAGTTTTACGAAGAGATGGTAATATATCAATAAATAATTTTTCCATTAAATCTTTTGCTATTTTTTTACTAGATTTACTTAATAATAAATATAAACCAGATTCATTTATCATTTTAGTTGCTGGTTGTATATTTATATTAGTTTTATTTAATTTTGATTTTTTATATAAATTTTCATATGTATCAAAATATTTATTATCTAAATTAAAACGTTTTTTCTGTGTTTTTGGATCTTTATAATTAATAGAATTTAAAACATTATTATACGATAGCCAAATATTATGTGATTCATCGAATAAAATAATAATATCTATATTATTAAATTTTAAAATATTATCATAAATATTTGCAATTAAACTAGATATACTCATCTTAAATTTTATATTTATTTTTTTAATATTTTATTTATAATGTAATTAGATATTAATTTTAATTAGTATTTTGATATTAATTTTAATTATTTTATAAGGTAGGGGACATCAATGTCCCATACCTTAAATTTTTAAAATAATATAAAATCAATTATAGAATTAGTTATAGAATTAGATGAAAACTTAGCATTCTGGCAAAAATCATCTAGCTATATAAATGAAATTAAAGTTCAAATGGAAAAAGATGAATTTTCTAAATTACTAGCTATTCTGAAAAAAATAAGTAATATGGTTTCAAATGCATATACAATGAATGAACCTTGTATTATATCAACCTATGGAAAAACATACATCGAAATAGGTCTAGCAATATGGATATATTTCTTCAATCAAAATGCAGGTATTTCATTTGATAATATTCTAAATTATGATTGGCAAGGGAGCTCGAGGGGCTGAAGCCCTCGTAAGATACTATGAAGAAATTCTTTGCATTTTTGAATTTGTACGAAGGAACCAAGGTTCCCTCGAGCTCCCTCCTTTATAAATAAGTTAATTTTTTATTATATTTTAAATATTTTAATTATTTTTTTAATTATCTAAAATATTTTTTATAAATCTAGAATCTTTTTACAATCTGGTTGCCTTAAGGCAACCTAGCTTTTAGTTAAGTTTTGGCAAAACTTATTACTTATGTTTGCGCGCGGGATTTCCTAAATCCTGCTTTTGGCGTGGCTTTTGGCAAAAGCTGCATTAGTAGGTAGATACAGCTACAACAATATCACACCCAGCAGTTAAATTTGCACCACTAACCACTACTTGTATTTGTAAAAAGTCTGTAAGTGTATTAAATGTAGAACTGATATTATTAAATTTTTTTAACTGTGTAGATGAATTTAATACTAATGAAGCAAATGTTGTTCCAGCTACACCAGAAGATGTTGATGTTTTAAAATTAACAGTAACTACTTGACTTCCAGATATAGGTAATGATGGTGATACTAAACCTTCAAAAACAATAACTTTTTGATTAAATGGTATTCCAGAAATAGAAGTACAAAAGTTTGAACATTCAGTACCAGGTTTTAAATAATAAGTTCCTATAGTTGTTGCTATTTCACTACCAGAACCAGTAAAATCAATTTTAGAACCTAAAGTAAAAAATATACGGCTAGGTTCTGTATTTACACTAAAACCATTACCATTACTTGAACCATTTTGTAAATCAGTTGCATTTAATAATATAGTTCCTGCAGTTCTATTAATATCATATGTTGAACCAGAAACACTAGAAGTTTTAAGTGATGTATATCCTGTAGCATTTGTATTTTCAACACCAATAAGACTAGAACCAGTTCCAGTACAAAATATAGTTGCATCTCTAACTGAAAAATAACTACTTCCAGAATTTAATATACCTCTTGAATTACCTGTGCTAGATGATGTAACATTTATTGTAGTTCTTTGTATGGCATTAACTGATACAACAGCATTACTAGTTGTTGTATCACTACATAATATACCATATACATTATTTGCACCAGTAGCAGTGCTAGTTGTATTTACTACCATTGTTCTTAATTTAGCTGCAACAGATGTTCCATTTGGAAAAAGAACACCCGTTATATTTACATTGCTAGAACTAGAAACTGTAACTGTAACATCTTCTAAACGTGTATTTGAACCCATAGTTACAACAGTTGTATTTGATGTTACACCTGTTTTTTGAATTATTACTGATTGAGAATTTATACCACGAACCGCAACATTTGAAGGTATAGTAATAGATTCATTATATGTTCCAGGATAAATATATACACATTCACCAGATTGTGCATTTAATAAAGAACTACCAATAGTTAAAAATGATTGTGAATATGGACTAGCATTTGCAGTAGTATCATTACCATATACCGAATCTACACGCAATGTATTACCAATTGGTCCAATATTACCAGTAGGTCCAGTTTCACCAGTAGGTCCAGTTTCACCAGTAGGTCCAGTTTCACCAGTAGGTCCAGTATCTCCAGTAGGTCCCATTTCACCAGTCATTCCTTGTAGCCCAGTAGGTCCCATTTCTCCAGTCATTCCTTGAAGTCCAGTAGGTCCTGTGTCTCCTGTCATTCCTTGTTGTCCAGTAGGTCCAATTTCACCAGTCATTCCTTGAAGCCCAGTAGGTCCAGTTTCACCTGTCATTCCTTGAAGCCCAGTAGGTCCAATTTCACCAGTCATTCCTTGAAGCCCAGTAGGTCCAGTTTCACCAGTCATTCCTGTAGAACCTGTTTCACCAGTAGGTCCAGTACTTCCTGTAGAACCTGTTTCACCAGTAGGTCCAGTACTTCCTGTTTCACCAGTATTTCCTGTTTCACCTGTAGGTCCTGTATCTCCAGTATTACCTGTAGGTCCTGTTGGTCCTTGTGATGTGCTATTAAGAAATAATATACTTCCGGTTGGACTAGTGCTTACATAAGTTCCACCAAATGAAATATTAGATATTACATCATTTAATTTTTTAAGATTAATTTCAACATAATATAAACCTGAAATAGGTGCTGAATTATAAGCATATACTTCTGTATTATTTTTATACCAAAATACATTTTGAGGGGTTACTTCAATACGAAATACATCTGTTGGTACATATGTTCCTAATGATGTAACTGCTCCTCCATTAATTTGAACATAAACTGATAATAATCCACCGTGAAATAATAAACCATAATATTGATTGAATCCACGTACTAGATTAATTGATTGATAATCATATGTAAAGTTAACTTGAAAACTTAGACTCGCAAATGGAAATGTTTCTTGAGAACTTATATAATCATTACTACCATCATTTGCAATTTTAGTAATTGAATTCGTATTTGGAACAAATGTTACATTAGATGGTGTATCAGCAGTTAATGTAAAAACACCAGCATTTTGTCCTTGACTACCAATGGGACCAGTAGCTCCAGTCATTCCTGTAGGTCCAGTACTTCCAGTCATTCCTGTTTCACCTGTAGGTCCTGTATTACCTGTATTACCAGTATTACCTGTGGGACCAGTATCTCCTGTATCACCATTTGTTCCATTTGTTCCATTGTCGCCTTTGGCTGACATTTTCGTCCAATAATAGTCATAATATGGTTGATAGCTAAATACTTCCACTATACAAACATATGATTCGCCTCCATATGTTACAACATCGTAAGGGAAATAATAAGTCTCAGTTATCCATTCGCCACGAAAGGTGAATCCTTGACCTGTAGGTCCAGTACTTCCTGTTTCACCAGTACTTCCTGTTTCACCTGTAGGTCCATTACTTCCTGTTTCACCAGTACTTCCAGTTTCACCTGTAGGTCCAGTACTTCCAGTCATTCCTGTTTCACCTGTAGGTCCAGTATCTCCAGTATTACCAGTAGGACCAGTACTTCCTGTTTCACCTGTAGGTCCTGTATCTCCAGTATTACCTGTAGGTCCTGTGTCTCCTGTATTTCCAGTATTACCAGTAGGTCCAGTCTCTCCTGTATTTCCAGTATTACCAGTAGGACCAGTACTTCCTGTTTCACCAGTATTACCAGTGGGTCCAGTATCACCTGTTGGTCCCGTATTACCAGTATTGCCAGTAGGTCCAGTATAACCTGTGTCTCCTGTATTTCCAGTGGGTCCAGTATCACCTGTTGGTCCCGTATTACCAGTATTGCCAGTGGATCCTGTATCACCTGTAGGTCCTGTTTCTCCTGTATTTCCAGTAGGTCCAGTTTCTCCTGTATTACCAGTATTACCAGTAGGACCAGTACTTCCAGTCTCTCCTGTATTTCCAGTATTACCAGTAGATCCTGTGTCTCCTGTATTACCAGTATTACCAGTAGGACCAGTACTTCCAGTCTCTCCTGTATTTCCGGTAGGACCAGTATCACCAGTAGGTCCAGTATCTCCTGTATTACCAGTTGGTCCAGTGTCTCCTGTATTTCCTGTAGGACCAGTATCACCAGTAGGTCCAGTATTACCAGTATTACCAGTAGGACCTGTATTACCAGTAGGACCTGTATTACCAGTAGGTCCTGTGTCTCCTGTACTTCCAGTAGGACCAGTTGGACCTGTGTATCCAGTAGCACCAGTCCAAGTAGTATCACCATCATTACCTTTTGGTCCTGTATATCCGGTTGGACCATCAATACCATCTAAGTTCACATTATATATTACATTTCCAAATGAACCTTTAATATTAGTTATAGAATCAATTAATAAAACACCAGTTATAGTATCATATGTTTGAACTCTACCTTCAAAACTATTATTTAAATTATTAGAATCAATAACAATTACTGAATTACCTGGAATATATGATAGTCCATTACCAATAGTTAAAGATTGTGTTCCGTCTTGAATTGGAGTTGGTGTAACAGATGTAGTTGTTGTACTTAAATATTTATCACCTGAAATACCTGTGGGTCCTGTAACAACTGAATTAGCACCTGTAGCACCAGTTTCTCCTGTATTACCAGTATTACCAGTAGGACCAGTACTTCCAGTCTCTCCTGTATTTCCAGTATTCCCAGTAGGTCCAGTAGTTCCAGTGTCTCCTGTAGGTCCTGTTTCACCTGTAGGTCCTGTTTCACCTGTAGGTCCAGTACTTCCAGTTTCACCTGTACTTCCAGTTTCTCCAGTAGGACCAGTATTACCAGTATTACCAGTATTACCAGTCTCTCCTGTAGGACCAGTACTTCCAGTCTCTCCTGTATTTCCAGTATTACCAGTAGATCCTGTGTCTCCTGTATTACCAGTATTACCAGTAGGTCCAGTACTTCCTGTTTCACCAGTTGATCCAGTATCTCCTGTTGGTCCAGTACTTCCTGTAGAACCTGTTTCACCTGTCATTCCTGTTTCACCAGTAGGACCAGTAGGTCCAGTATCGCCAGTAGGTCCAGTATCACCAGTAGGTCCCGTATTACCAGTAGGTCCCGTATCACCGGTAGGTCCAGTCTCTCCTGTTGGACCAGTTTCACCTGTTGGACCAGTTTCACCAGTAGGTCCAGTATCACCAGTTGGACCAGTATTTCCTGTAGGACCAGTGTCTCCAGTATTTCCTGTAGGACCAGTATCACCTGTATTACCAGTAGGTCCAGTTTCTCCGGTAGGTCCAGTATTACCAGTAGGTCCAGTATCTCCAGTGGGTCCAGTATCGCCAGTATTACCAGTAGATCCAGTACTTCCTGTTTCACCAGTAGGTCCAGTATTTCCAGTATTACCAGTTTCACCTGTAGGTCCAGTGCTTCCAGTACTTCCTGTTTCACCTGTATTACCTGTGGGACCAGTACTTCCTGTTTCACCTGTAGGTCCTGTTTCTCCAGTGGGTCCTGTTGCACCTGTATTACCTGTATTTCCTGTATCTCCTGTAGGCCCAGTACTTCCTGTAGAACCTGTTTCACCTGTAGGCCCAGTACTTCCTGTAGAACCTGTTTCACCGGTAGGTCCTGTTTCTCCGGTAGATCCAGTACTTCCAGTTTCACCAGTAGGTCCAGTATCTCCAGTATTACCAGTGTCACCTGTGTTTCCAGTAGGTCCAGTATCACCAGTAGGACCAGTTTCACCAGTAGGTCCAGTATCTCCAGTATTACCAGTGTCACCTGTGTTTCCTGTATTGCCAGTACTTCCAGTTTCACCAGTAGGTCCTGTTTCTCCTGTAGGTCCAGTTTCACCAGTAGGTCCAGTATCTCCAGTATTACCAGTGTCACCTGTGTTTCCTGTATTGCCAGTATTTCCTGTATTGCCAGTATTTCCTGTTGGACCTGTGTCTCCTGTATTTCCAGTAGGACCTGTGTTTCCTGTATTGCCAGTATTTCCTGTTGGACCTGTGTCTCCTGTATTGCCAGTGTTTCCTGTTGGTCCAGTATTACCAGTGTTTCCAGTATTACCAGTATCTCCTGTATTACCTGTATTTCCGGTAGGACCAGTATTACCAGTATTACCAGTATCTCCTGTATTACCTGTATTTCCGGTAGGACCAGTGTTTCCAGTATTACCAGTATCTCCTGTATTACCAGTATCTCCTGTTGGTCCAGTCTCTCCAGTAGGTCCAGTCTCTCCAGTAGGTCCAGTCTCTCCAGTAGGTCCAGTCTCTCCAGTAGGTCCAGTATCTCCTGTTGGTCCAGTCTCTCCAGTAGGTCCAGTCTCTCCAGTAGGTCCAGTCTCTCCAGTAGGTCCAGTCTCTCCAGTAGGTCCAGTCTCTCCAGTAGGTCCAGTCTCTCCAGTAGATCCAGTATTACCT
>Ga0209086_10002974_pt1 | contig 13012 bp, 14 predicted proteins | sample M_130207_XF_Meta_FD_187312 | JGI IMG/M metagenome (GOLD analysis project Ga0209086, IMG submission 187312) | Freshwater microbial communities from Lake Montjoie, Canada to study carbon cycling - M_130207_XF_MetaG (SPAdes) (version 2) | ecosystem: Environmental > Aquatic > Freshwater > Lake...
TGTCCGCGGGTGTACGGGTCTTTGGCATCGATCGCTGAAACCAGCGCCGACAGCGAACCCATGAACATCGCGTCCAAATCGCGGTAGAGCCGGGCGTTGTCAAGAAACACCGCGAGATGCCCCGCTGCGGTCTCAACCAGCGTGCGCTCCCAATTGGACATCGCGTTGTCACCGTCGCGGCGATCGCCAGCGGCAAGCAAGCCGAGCACGGTTTCGTTGCGGCGCACTGGCGCAAGCACCAAGTCAGTTCCAACCACAATGGCGCGCGATGGCGCGTTCGCATTGTCGAATATCTTGCTTGCTGCAGCGGGTGCGATGCCAGCCGACACGATTCCGCCAAGCGACGCATCAAGCAACGGCTCAGCGGCGCCCGACACGCGCAACGCCGTCCAACTGCAGCCGAGTGTTTCGCGAACTTCGGTGAGTGTGCGGGTGATGAAGCTTTCCGGCGCGGAACCAAGCGTCATTTCGCTCGAAAGCGAATGCAGCAGATGCAGTTCCTCCCACGCAGCGCTCAGCCGCGTGCCGGCCTCAACGCCGACCAAGCGCTCGCCTTCGCTGCGCGCCAGCGACGCAACCAAGCGAGCCAGTCGCTTGACCGATCGGCGTTCCCACGGCGCGTTGGTCGCCAAAATGGTCCTGGCGATGCGCGCGTCGATGCGCGCGCTGTGCGCAAGCTGGTCGACGGTTTCGCCGTCAATCGCATCGCTCAGCAGCGTGACCGCCGCGAAGCGTCCGCCCGCGAGCGTTCGTTGAATCGGTAGCGCAAGCACGATGAGGCCGACGCGTGGTTCCAGCGGATCCTGCGCGGTGGCCGCCGAAACCGTCCACCGCGCCGAAGCGCGTGTGATCAACGCGCGCGCCATCGGGCTTGTACACAGCGTGCGCAGAATGTCGGACATCGATCCGGGAAACGGATCGGCGTCATTGGCATCGATCGGCACCAACACGACATCCGCCTCGCGCAAAGCGCGATTCAACTGCTCAAGCGGATGGTTGGTGGTGACCAGTTTCATGCGGCCTGATTTGCGGATTGGATTTGCGACGGATTGAGCAGCGCAAGCACCTCGACCAGCAGCGCGCGCGGCGAAAATGGCTTCTGCATCACGCGGGCAATGTTCACGCTGTCCGCCTCGCCATCACGCAGCGTGTGTCCTCGCGCGGTCAGCATGAGTACGGGAATGTTCGCCAAAGCAGGTTCCTTCGCCATCATCCGCGCCAGTTCGATGCCTGTCATGACGGGCATTTGCAGATCAGTGACGACGAGGTCGAAGGACTTGCCCTTCAACAGCGTGAACGCTTCGTCGCCATCGCCAGCGCACTCGACTTCGAGTCCGGCGTTGCGAAGCTTCAGCGCAACAACCTGCAAGATGTACACCTCGTCATCAACAACGAGGATGCGCGCTGGGCTGCTTTCGGCTTTGGTGTTGTCGTGCATGTTCATGCGGCCTTTCGCCCCGCCTGTTCGAGCGGGATCGCGAACCAGAAGCGCGAGCCGACTCCCACCTGGGAATCAACCCCGATCTGTCCGCCGTGCATTGCTTCGACAATATTCAGGCACAGGTTGAGTCCGAGACCTGTGCCCTTCGCCACCTTTTCGTGGCCTTCAACTCGGTAGAACTTGCCGAACAACTGTGGCAACGCGTGCTCGGGCACTCCCAGCCCGTTATCGCGAACCGAAACCACCACCGAGCGCGCGAGGTTGTCGATATCGACCTCGACGGAAATGGTGCCGCCGTCTGGCGTGTACTTGAGCGCGTTGGAGAGAAGGTTCAGCATCACCTGCTTCATCAAATCAGGGTCGGCAGGCGCGATGGTGCCCGCGCTGCGGCGGCTGACCGAAAGCGCCATGCGTCGGCGCAAGGCCTCAGCTTGCTGAAGGTTCACGCATTCATCGACAAGCGCGACAAAATTGACTGGCTCAAACTTCGCACGCGCAATGCCGCTTTCGATGCGACTGATATCGAGCATCTTGTTGACCAGCGCCTCCAAGCGCGCGGTTTCGCCGAGCATGTCCTTGGCGAATTTGACGCGTTCGGTAGGGTCGGTGACCTCGCCGTCGGCAAACATTTCAGCGGAGGCGCGCAAGAATGTCAGCGGCGTGCGCAGCTCATGGCTGGCCTTCGCTACGAAGTCGCTCTTCATGAGATCAGCTTCGCGCTCGGCGCGGACATTGCGCACCACAATCGTGGCCAGCGCGTCGTCGCCATTCTTCACCGAGGCGACGGTGATCACCACTGGCGTTTTATCCTTGTTCTGCAGCTCACATTCGATGCGGCGTCGATCACCGGCACGCGCCGCAGCCACGCCTTGCACAGCGCGCAGCACCTGCGTCGGCAGCGCCTCGATGGCGGCGCGCGTTCCTGCGATTGCTGCACTTTCGCCCAACATGTCGCTGGCAATTCGATTGGCGAAGCGCGTCTCGCCGTGGCCGTCAACCAGCATCACTGCGTCGGCGAGGTTCTCGAGTATCGCTGTGCGTTCGGCGCAACGAACCTCGATGGCCCGGCGCAACACCGATTCGTTCGCGTTGGGCGCGGCCGCGGTTGGTGCAGGAATTCCTGCAGCTCCTGCCTGGGCGCGGCCCGTCGATGCGAGCGCGGCCGTGACGCCGATGGCCGCTGCGCCAAAGGCAACGATCCATGACGCAGTTCCGTCGAGCAGCGATCCTGCTGCCGCCGCCGCCGGAATCGCCAAGATGGCGACCAGTGGAAATGGCCGCGCGTGCCAAAATCCCGTGACGCTATCGCCTGTTTCCTGGCGGCGTGATGCATTCATCTTCAATCCCCCATTCGGTCGCCGTAGGCAGCGATCGATCGCAGGTCACTTCTCATTGACAATGGCAAGCGCGCGCTGGGCGAGCTCAGACTTCGGATCGATCGCGAGCGCTTCGCGCAACACTTTCACGCACTCCTCGTTCTTGCCCATCTGGCGCAGCGCAAGCGCAAGTCCGACCAGCGTGTCGGGACTCTTCGGCGCGCGGTCGCAGGCCAATCGATGCCAGCGCACCGCTTCGGGGAAATCCGACTTCGCCTCGGCAATCAGACCGCGCAAGGTGTAGCCCGATGCGTCGTCGGTCGACAGCGCGACCAGTCGTTCGGCAGCGCTCTGCGCGCGGCTGAGATCGCCCAACTCAAGCGCGGCGCCCGCGAGATCACGCCATGCATCGACATCTTCGGGGTATTCGCGGACGGTGTCGCTAAACACAATGCGCGCCTCGCTCACGCGGCCGAGCATCGACAACGAACGACCTTCCTGACGCAGGGTGTCGCGCGCCGGAATGAAGCGCTTTCCGCTGGTTTGCGCGCTGGCGGCGTGTTCGCGCTGACGGCGCGCGCTGTCCAAGCACTTCTGATATTCGCCGGCATCGAACAGCGCGGCGATGAGCTTCTCGCTCAGGAGCGGCGCCTCGGGATCGATCATGGTCGCGCGCTCGTAGCTGATCGCCGCCGCTTTCGCGTCGCCCGACATCAGTGCGATGTCGCCGAGCAGTTCGTGCATTGCCGAATTGTGCTCGAAATACGCCAGCTTCGACAGCAGCAGCGTGCGCGCGTCCTCGAGCTTGCGTGCAGTGATCATCAATTCGGCAGCCGCAAGCAAGTTCGAAATCCGCTCAGGATCAAGCTCGCTCGCCTTCAGATAGTCGGCGATAGCCTTGTCGCTTTCATTCCAGCGCTGATAGACGATGCCGCGGTAGTAGTACGCTTCGGCGAGAGTTGGATCACACTCGATCGCCTTCTCAAAGGCGACCAACGCCTTGTCCAGTCGCTTTGATTCCTGCTCGATTCGGCCGAGCAACGACCAATACCTCGCCTCGCGATTGCTGCGCGCAATCGCGTTCTCGACTTCCTTGCGCGCCTTGTCGAGCTCGCCGGCCTCGAAGGCCTGCTTGGCCTGATCGAAGCTCACCAAGCTGGTCGTGCGCTGGAAACGCGTGGCCGCCTCTTTGCGCGCCTCGAGTCCAGCGCTGCGCGGTGCGCATGCGGGAACAAGGAGAATCATGGAGACGAGCGGAACAGCGATAAGGAAGTGGTGGCGCATGAAGGGGATTCCTTGAAAACAAACAGAGCCGCGCCCAGCTGGGCGCGGCTCCAGGGTCTTGAGGTTGATCGGCCGTTCAGAGGCGCATATTCAGTCAGGCTCGGGGAAAGAGCCTGCCTTTACGCAACCGACGCGACCGTTGGCTTACTTCTTGGCGCCCAGGTCCATGCCTGAGTTGGCCGATCCGGCCGCGTTGTCCGTCGCGGCGGAGTCCATCGCGTCGGTCGCGGTGCTTTCACCAGCGGCCTGCTTGGCTCCCTCCATCTGCTTCTGGATCATGCGGCGCAGCATGCTGCGCTCGAAGTCCGACTGAGCCGTCGAGCCCTGGCCGACGAGTTCCTCATGGAAGCGGACCATTTCCGGCTGGTTATGGGAAAGACGCAGCGAGTTCTCGCAGTGGAAGAGCGCGAGGTCGCGGTCACCCTTGCCCATGGCCTCGAAAGCCTTCTGGTTCTGCGCGGTGGTGAGCGTGTCACGCGACCACGGGAGCAGACCCTCGCGGGCGCCGATGCGCACCGCATGCTCGAACTCATGAGCCTCATCCGACCAGACCTTGGCGATCTCGTCCTTCACAATGGTCGGGGTGACCAGGAAGATGATCTCCTCGCGGTGCAGGTCGTCGTTGTAGCCCTTGAATGCGTTGCCGATCAGCGGCACATCGCCAAGACCCGGAACCTGACGGCGGTCGATGATGGTCTTCTCCTTGAAGAGTCCACCGAGGACGAGCGTCTGGCCGTTCTTGACGCGCACATTAGTGACGATTTCGCTGGTCGACTCGTTCGGAACTTCCATGGTGTTGCCACCAACGGTCGCCGTCGAACTCTTGGTCGCTTCGCTCACGCTCGGCGCAAGCTCCATGCGGATGGAGCCGTCGGACGAGATGAACGGCCTAAAGATCAACTTGATACCCGAGTCGAGGAACTCAACGCTCTGCGTCGTCGAGGTCTGCGTCGTGGTCGAGTTGAGGTAGCCGGTGCGCTGACCAATGAGGATCTGCGCGCGCTGACGATTGAGCGCCATGACGCGCGGACGCGCCAGGACGGTGGTGTCCGTCACGCTGTCGAGCAGCTTGAGGAACACCGACACATCGTCGGAGATAACGCCAACCTGCAAGGTCGGGTCCTTGATGTTGGTGACATTCGTGTTCGATGCGTTGGCAACGCCTTCGCCCTTCTGCACCGATCCGTTGAGCAACTGCTGAGCGCCCGAGAGCGGATTGGTGAACTGCGAGAAGCTCAGGTTGCCGATGATCGAAACATCGACGCCGAAGCCGTCGTTCTGCTGGACATCGGTCGACACGACGGTCGATTCAACGATGACCTGCGCCGGAGGCGTGTCGATTTCCTTGAGAAGAGCCTCGACGGCCTTGATGTTCTCGGGATAGTCGCTCACGACCAGCATGCCCTGGAATGCCCAGCTGTCGCTGCCGCCATCAGTGGCCGAAGGCTGGAAGCCCTTCTCGACATCACCAACGAACGAGACCTTGCCGACCTCGGAGAGGATCGGGCCGATGAACTCGCCCGCGTCCTTCGCGTTCAGGTACTCGAGCGGGAAGTTGCGGCTGACCTTCTTGAGGCGCGACTTGGTCACGTCTTCCCACTCCTGGCGGGTGTAGACATAGATGAAGTTGCCCGACTCTTCCATGCGGAGGTCGTTGGCGCGCATGATCACATCGAGCGCGTCGAAGAGACCAACGTCATAGAGGTTCGCGCTGACCTTTCCCTGCACGCCACGCGACGCAATGATGTTGCGGCGTCCCTGCATGGAAAGCATCTGCAGAGCCTGCAGAATGTCGGTGTCCTGGAACTGAATCGTGAAAGTCTCGGCGGCAGCCTGGCCCGCGGTCGGCTTGACCTGCGCGTTGCCGGCGACAGGGGCCTTCGCAGGAGCCGCAGCCGGCGCCTGTGCGAAGGCGATGCTCGATGCGGCAAGCGTTGCGATAAACGAAGCCTGCTTCGAAAGACCGAAGAAGGCGCGATAGGCGGCGTTGGCCGTGCTGTTGTTCGTGCTGTTGTTCATGCTGTTGTTCATGATTGGTTCACTCATTTTGGTCGGTCCTGCCCGATGCGCTTGCGCTCACCGGTGCTTGTCATTTTCCACTCGGAGCTGTTCCTGATCCGGCTCCGCGCATGCGGATCTCGAAGCGCTGGTTGCCGTGCTCCAGCACGGCCGCTCCCTCGAGAACTTCGACGAGTACGAACTTCAAGCCGTGATCGCCTTCAAGCGCTTCACCGACTCGGTAAGTCCGACCGTCGATCACTGCCATGGACAGGCCCCGTCCGGCGGACTGCAATCGGAACCGCTCCGTTGCGTGACGCGCCGTCTCAAATACTTCCAGCGCAGATACTTCGGCTGATTTCTCTTCGCTCTTTTGCGATGGGATGATGCTTGCCGTGGATGGCGTTGGGTTGTCGGAGTTGGGGTATGTGCGCGGATCGATGCAGAATGGATCGATAAGACCGGCGCTGGCGTTGGGAAGACCCGTCTCAAGATCGGACGGTGGCAGCACAACAACGGGCGTGTTGGCGGGATCGTCGGCAATCGCCGTCTTGGGGATGTTGGTGAGGATGCGCAGGCGCGCCCACAGCAGCAATCCCATCGGTTTCGCCCACGCGACAACGCTGAACATCGCGACCATTCCGATCGCCAGCTTGCGCGAGCGAATCCAGGCCATCGAGTTGCTCTTGGATTTCACTGGCTTTGCCGCGGCGTTGCGTTGCGTCGAACTGCTTGACTGCTTCTGCTTCATGGCTGTTCCTCCACTGCCGCAGTGATTGCGGCACCAAACACTGCGTCAAGCTCAAGACGAGCCTCGACAAGCGGCAGCGCACCGTCGGTTTGCTTCGCACCGCGCGCGTTCGGATCGAACGCAACACGCTGAATTTCAATGTGAATCGGCCGCACCAGCCGACGGTCGCCCTCGGCACGCGCGAGCACTTCCATCACGCGCTCGAACGAAGCGTGCATTTCAACGGTCACGGGCACGGCGCGAAGCCCGCCCTTTCCGCTGGCAGACGCGGGAATCGCATCACCGGCAACGATGGTCTGCGTGCCCATGTCGGAACTTGCGCCGACTGCGAGCATGCGCATCAAGTGCGCCTGATCGGCAACAGCGGGAATCTCGCGCAGCACTCGACTTGCCGACGCTCGCGCCTGCGCAAGTTCGCCGAGCATGCGATCGCGCTCGCTGGCAATGGCGTCGTAGCGCGCAACCTGCGTGAGCAGTCGCCCGCATTCCAACGCGCGCGCCTCGGAAGCCGTGAACGCAGGCCACAACATGAAGCCCGACACGCCCGCAACGGCAATCGCCGACGCGGCCAACATGGTGAGCGATGAACCGGATGCACGCATGATCACTTGGTTGCCTCCTTGGACGAATCAACCGACGCGAACTCAGGCAGCTTCCAGCGCCGCTCGAGATCGACCTTGAAATTGATGCGGAATTCGCGCGTGCCCTGCCCACGGAATTCGCGGCTTCGGCTCGACTCGAGGCTCACCTGCGAAATGGGCGCGAGCGCCGACAGGCCATCGACAATCCGTCCAACATCCGACTCGTTGGCCGCGATTCCAGCGATCTCGCCGCGCAATTCGCGCAGCACCGGCGCGTCGCGATTGGTGCGGCGAATCTTCTTGTTGGTTCCCTGCACATTGGCGTAGTCGAGATCGATCTTCTCCAGCAGCACGCCCGCCGGCAGCGACAACGCCACGGCTCGGACCAATGCGCTGGCAGGAATCGACACGCCGACGGCGCGCTGAATTTCGATCGACTCGTCAATGACGCCGCGCGCCGCACGAAGCGACGCCAACTCTTCCTCGAGTGCGATCACTGGCGCGCTCGATTGGCGCGCCGCGGCGATCTGCGCCGACGAACGCGCGTCGATCCACCGCGCCGAGGATGAAAGCGCGATCGCCATCATTCCCATGCATCCCGCCGCCGCCATCACTCGACGCGATGCACGGCCACGCGCGATGCGGTCTTCGATGGACTTCGGAACCAGATTGACATCGTGCATGCTCATGCTGCGACCCTCCCGCCGGCAACGGTGCCTTCGACGAAGTTGCGCGGACGGCACGCAAGGCCGAACGCAACAACCCACGATGCGAATTCCTGCGCCGGCCGCTTGCCCACCGGCCTGTTGGTTGCCACCGGCAGTTCGCGGTCAAAGTTCACAACTTCTGCCCGCGTGGTTTGCTCAATGATTTCATCCAAACGCGGCTCGCCACTATGCGGCCCCGACAGCACCACGCGGCCGGGCTGCCCGCCGCGGAAAGTCACGCCGTAGTAGCGCAAGCACAATGCGACCTCGCCGGCCAGCGCATCGATCGTGGCTCGCGTTGCCGCTTGTGCAGCCTCGTCGGCAGCGACATCAACCGCCGGCGCGTTTCCGCGCACCGCAGCCATGCGATGGGCACGCAACACGCTCGCGGCCTCGACTGACACGGAAAGCCGCGTCGCCACCGCAAGATCCAGCGTCTCGCCGCCCACGGGAATTTCGCGGCAGAACGCAATGCGATCGCCGCGCAGAACCATGATGCACGAGCCATGTTGCTCGACATGGAGCACCGCGCGCACGTTCACCACATCAGCATCGCGACGCGCGCGACGACTCACCGCCCGCGCCACCGACATGAAGCGCGGCTCCACCGCAATCGGATCGAATCCTGCATCGACGATCGCGCCGAGCGCTTGCTCAAGCTGATCCACCGATGCCGCGATCACCAGTTGTTCTTCCTTGGAATCGCCGTGCGCAGTCGGCGCACCAGTTGCAATCGCGTCGGCCACGATCGCTTCGCGTGCCATGGCGTTGCGCTCCGATGCTTCCCACGCGATCGCCTCGCGCGAATCCGCGCCCGACATCGCTGGCAACCGCGCCACATGCATGCGGGCAATGCTCGTCGGCAGACCAACGACCACTTCGCGACCAATGAAGCGCGAACGCCGCATCGCGCTCGCCGCCGCCACCGCCCGTTGCACGAAGTCAGCGCTCGGATCAATGCGAACTTCAACGGCCTCGCGCGGCGCGTCCTCGCCAAGACGAACCTGCATCGCGCGCGGATGTTCCGCGCCGAGATCGAGTCCGATCGGACCGATGTTGCGATTCCAGGGCATGCGCCAGTAAGACATCGAAGCCTCCATCGCGGCGGGGATCGCCCACCACCTTCACTTCGTCGGCGTTCGGAGGGCGCCGCTTTGGCGCAGTTCGCGGACGGGTAGGAAATCGCCCGCCCCCAAAGGGGACGGGCGATGAGCCTGCAAATATTTGAGATGCGTTACCGGCATCAAGCGGCGTGGACTCACGGCATCGAACTGCCGGCCAAACGCGTCACCCGCACCTTGCCCGTGACGCCAGCAATGTCGAGCTGGTAGGTCGCCTCAGGCGAAGTCAAGATGATCTTGCCGCCCGTGCCTGGGATTCCACCGACGCCGACGGTTCCGCCGAGTTCGTCAAAGGTGATCGATCGGCTGTTGCCGTCAAGGCTCGCGCTGCGCACCCGCACCGAAGAAAACCGCTGACTCTCGCGCAGATCCACCGCATACGCACCGCGCTCGGCGTTGGACGCCAGCGGGTCGTACACATAGTCCGCCGTTGACGGATCGAAGGGCTCGGAGAGCTCCTCCTCAGCAACGCGCAGCAAGCACCAGCCCGTGCCATCGGCATAGAACTGCACCCGCCGGAATCCCTGATTGGCCAACGCATCGCTCTGCGCGAAAGTGATGTCCGCGATCAGAGTTCGCACGGCGGCCTGGGTGTCGAAGTCGCCCTTACTGCCCAAATACGGCACCAACAGCGAACCCGCCAGACCAAGGATCACCACGACGATCAGCACCTCGATGAGGGTGTATCCGCGGCGAATGGTCTGAAAGATGTTCGGTCGATGGCGCATGGGCTGCTTCCCTTTGGTGAAACGGGGCGATCGGTCAACCATCCCGCTTGTTGTCAGCGCGCGGCTTCGCGCAACTTCGCGTAGTCAATCTGCAGCTTCAATTCGCCGAGGTTCGAGACCTCGGTACGCATGCGGCCGCTGGTGACGGCCGTTGTGAGCTGCGAGACTTCCTGACGAAGCGCGCGCAATTCCGCAACCATCTCCTCGCGCTGACGACCGGAGTCGAGTGCCTGACTGGCGGCGTTGGCGCTATTGGACTGGTTGTTGTACGAGCTGGGCGTTCCGTTGTTGAACGCACTGGGCGGAGGCGGAGTCGCACCAGCGCGCTGAGACATCGGTGCGCCAGCATGACTAAAGACCATCCATGCGCCAAGCCCGACGATGCAGGCGTTGGCAATGGTCCAACCCGCCATGTTCGTCCGGCCATGATTGGCCGACGAAGCGGTGCTAGTGGCATGCGGCGTGGCATGATTCTGGTCCGACGAGTTGGCTGGTTGATTGGAGTGATAGTTCATATGAAGTCTCTCTCTGGCGTTTCGGCCATCCGTTGCGCCTACTTTCGCCCGATCACACAAGTCATCACCGAAGACCTCGGCGATCACCAGGTTGGGGCATCGGCAACGGCCGCAGCGTCTCCGCCGGTATAGCCAACAAGCAACTTGAGTCCGTTCCAGTTCCAGGTGTAGCCCAAGGGAAGCTTCGGCTCCTTCATGAGGAACGGCGCTCCACCGTTGTACGGAGTGATCATCGCCGCCCAAAGCTGGTCAGTGCCATCGGTGCCAGCCGGCGGCGGAATGAATCCACCGTAACGAAGCTTGTAAAGCTCGATTTGGCTGCGCACCGAAGAAAGCTGCGAATGCGCCGTACTGCGCGCAGCATCTTGTGCGGTCGTCGTGATGTTGGGAATCACGAGCGCGGCAAGCAGCCCGATGATGACCACCACGATAAGGATCTCGATCAGGGTAAAGCCGCGACGGGTATAGGTAGACATGCGTACTTCTCGCAGTTGGCGGCCAGGACGATGGCCGTGGGTTTCTGATGTTCCACTCGCGAAGCGGGCTGCACGGATTTCTCCGTGCAGCCCGGGATTTCTGTCAGCTGCTGCTTACCAGTTCTCAATCTCAGGAAGGGTCAGACCCTCAGGGAGAATGTTGCCGGTGAAGGTGACGTAGATCGTCTCAACGTTCGGGGTCGTACCGTTGTCGCCCCAGACGAAGACGTAGCCGGTTGGCAGGGTCGGGGTCTTCTGGAGGTATGCATCCTCGCCGTTCGGGGGAACCATGAGGTCGTTGAAGTCAGCCGGGAGGTTGCCGTTGTTACGGACCCGGAAGAGTTCGACCTGGCTGCGGACGGTCTGGAGCTGGCTCTTGACCGAGCTCTCAGCGGCTTCCTGCGACGCATTCGTGAACTGTGGGATCACGATGGCGGCGAGAATGCCGAGGATGACAACGACGATGAGAATTTCGATGAGCGTAAATCCACGACGAATCGACTGCTTGATAGACATGAGTTCCTCACTAATTCCTCGGTTGACCTTGCCATCCAGGCGACCCGATCCGAGGTAACACTCGGTCGCCACACGACTGACTGGCTCACGCGAGCCGTATTGAATGCCGTAGCGAACTTGACGCCCGCAACGGCCGTGCTCGAATCCCTCCCTGCGACCTCGCCGCCCTTCGGCACCGAAGTCAAGGACCTGAGCACACCAACAATCGACCTCTAAGCCGCCAACCTTCAGCACCTTGAACGATTCAAAGCCCGACGCAGCCCCCAGTCAACCGCATAGCCGTCAACGCCCGCCCCATCCGATACAGACGGAAGACACCCCAACTCAAAAAGAGCGTTGGAAAGGCAACTGTGGATTGGTTCTCGGCAACCTAGACCAGCGAGTCGCTGGCGAATCGAACCGCGACTCGGTACCGATCCGACCCGAAACCCGCGGCCGTGCGCTGGCAGCGCATCACGATCGCCAAGCTCGAGCGACAGCCGGGATTGCTGAAGCCGATGCTCACCCGCGTGCCAACGGCGATCGGCGTGATCGAGTTGCCAGCCAGCCACCATGGCGCGCAATCAAGTTGGTCGAGTTCGATGAGAATTCCCAAGTCGACGCCGAGCGAAAGTAGCGTCGCCACGCCGCGCAAACTCCATCGATCTTCGCAACGGCGATTGAGTCGGAAGTTCGGCGCCAACCGCTCCCGCCCTGGCCACCATGCGCCGATCGGACCGCTCGAAGCGGCAAATGGCGCAATGGATGATCTCGCGAGTGCGGGCATAGGGACTGCGAGAAGTTCGGCACTTCACCATGCGCGCCTTGAGAATCCGCTCACGGTATAAAGCGCGCAATGAAGGTCGCTCTAGTCCCGAGAATCGCCGTCCCCACCGGCACTGCCGCCGCCACGGTGGTCATGCGCGAAACGACGGGCGATCCCGCGACGGATGCCCGACGCTTCATCGCGCTTGCCGCGCTCGACGATGAAATGCTGCGCGGGACCTTCGAAGAGCTCATCGTCGGCGGGATTTACACCGTCCTCGTTGGACGGGTACTCGTGCTGCGGGTGAACCACGCTGGAGTTCGTTCGATCGCCGCCGTCGTGGCCATCAGTGGTCCCAGCCCGACAGATGTCGCAACAAATGGCGCAAGAAATGTCGCAACAAATGTCGCAACAATTGGCGCAAGCAACTCTACCCCCCACCCCCCGCGCGCCGGGCTGGTCATGCACCCAACCATCCATGGCACCGATGCTTCCCTCGAGGCGACCATTGCCTTGCGCGCGCTGCTCAAGCAGCGGCCCGTCTTCCACGCCATGACCCCGGAAGGCGTGACCTACTCCGGGTTCGACGCGCAGGATGGCCCCGCGATCCTCCAAGCGCTCGCCGACATCATCCTCCCCGCCGAGCCTGCCTCGAGCCTGGCCATCGCCTTCGCTGGTCCGTCGGTCGACATTCCCGACGGGCTCGTCGTGGGATTCGGCCCTGCCCCCGCCTAAGGTCGGCAATCCTGCGCATTCAATATCGATCCCTCCGGCCAACCGCGCTGCGGACGCGCGGCACCCGTTGCTAACATCGCCACTCTCCGCAAGGTTCA
>Ga0209086_10002976_pt1 | contig 13011 bp, 12 predicted proteins | sample M_130207_XF_Meta_FD_187312 | JGI IMG/M metagenome (GOLD analysis project Ga0209086, IMG submission 187312) | Freshwater microbial communities from Lake Montjoie, Canada to study carbon cycling - M_130207_XF_MetaG (SPAdes) (version 2) | ecosystem: Environmental > Aquatic > Freshwater > Lake...
ATTTGGCCGAATCTGCCGCAGTTCTGCTGCATACATTGGCCGGCTTATTGTTGGAAAACGATATGCCAGATCCTGGTGAGTCAATCGAAGTTGGCGATGAGTTGTCGGTCGTGCTGCAACCTGTTGAACAGGTTTCGGAATTTATCGGCGAAGCATCAGCGGGATCAGAGCCTTGGCGAGTGCAAGCTCGTGCGCATGGCTTGAGCGAATTCGCGCTTGTTCGTGCTGTGATTTGCGCTCTTCAACCGGTCGGACGCTTTCGTCCACTTTGGGTTTGGCCTCGAGAAGTTGTCCAGAGCATCGCAGCTGGCAGCGCAGTTCTCTATATGACACAGCACAGCGTTCGATCCACCGAACGGCGCGCACGATCAACTTGGGGATTATTCGCAACCGCATTCGCAAGCTTGACTCGAACCGGTAACCCAGAGTGGCAGAAAATTGCACGCACTGGATTTACAGTGCAGACACCTGTTCCTGGTTCAGGCGAGCCACGCATTGAGCAGTCGTGGTTTGCAGTGGAGCGAATCGATCACGATTCGTTGACTCTCACCGTGATTGATCGTCCGATCACGCGCCAAGATCTTGGTCCCGGTACTCACTTGACGATCGAGACATCAGCGGTGACTGATTGGCGAGTGGAGATCGGCGGCGAGATTTATGACCCCGATGATGTTGATGCGTTGCTGATTGCCGTCGATCGTGTGCGAGAAGTGGAGGGAGATTCTTCGCAACCAAAGGTCCAGCCTTGAATTCCTCACAAGAAAACACAAGATTGGTCACGGTCCATCTGGCGACCAGCGACTTTGAAGCGCAAACCGTCGCAGCAATTTTGCGAGACCGAGAAATTGATGTTGCTGTTTTTAGCGCTGCAATTCAAGCCTTTGGTCTCGATGGAACGGGCAATCGAATGCTCGGCGGCATTCCTGTGCAAGTTCGAGCAGAAGACTTGGAGCGTGCGAAGGCCGCTCTGCGTTCGAACAAATTTCTTGCCGACAGTGTCGACTGGGATTCAGTGGATGTTGGCGAAGAGGATGAAGGCGCCAAGCAACTTGGAAAATCAGGTGCTTTGAATACCTTCGGTCGGTTCATGGTCGGAGGCGGGCGGGTGGCAGCAGTCACTATTCTCATACTGAGTGTGGCGACTTGGATCGCACGCTGCAGTTGATTTGCGCGCTCAATTGCAAATGCTGTGCGTCGATGGCAGGCTGTTCTTCACCTTCCGCATTCAATTGTTTGTTGGTTTCGCACTTGGAGTACAATCTCATCAATGCCAGCATCAAGATCACGAACATCCGAATGGAAGCGAAGCATGCAGCAAGTCTTTGAGCGAGGTGGGACGCTGGAGATTTCTATTGCGAGCACTGGGTCTGCCGCTGGGTCTGCTATTCATTCACATCCACTTGTTGATCCACAGGAAGTTGTTGGATCATCAGATCTTGTTTGGCGTTTGAAGATCGTTTCGCTTGAAGAAGAATCGGTATTGGTTGAAGCGCCCGTTGCACTTGGCGAAACATTTCGAATCGAAGATGGAATCGCTCTCGTGGGTGCAATCACGATTGGACAAAATCGCTGGAAATTCCGATCTCGAAAAATTTCGGATGAACGCCCAGCAGGCGCTCGTGGTGTCTGCATGCGACTTGAATTGCCAGACAATGTTGAGCGCTGCTTGCGTCGATTCGTGCGAATTGAAGCATCAGAATTGCAATTACCAAGCGTCAGTATGTGGCCGCTTCTTGATCCCAGAACCATCGTGCCTGCTGAGACTGCGAATGAAGAAGCCTTCCGAGCCTTCCTCGAATCGAAGTTGCCATCAAACGTTGCCACACCGATGCCATCAGTGGGTCCGAAGTTCACTGCAACATTGATGAATGTTGGTGGCGGAGGAGTGGGCCTGCGAGTCGAATCACAAGATTCCGCAGTTCTTGGTCGTCACCGAATTTTCTGGATCGAAATTCCGCTCGGTCGTAATCATCCCGTTCCAATCGTCGCCACAGGCAAGGTCGTTCACACTCATCTGGATAGTTCTCAGCGAACATATATCGGCGTATCATTCGACTTCACTTTTCGTTTGGCTCACCAACAGACCGTGGTCGAGCAAATTCAGCGTTCGATGCAGCAAGCCCAATCTCAGCCGAAGTAAAAGTCGGCGAAACCCAAAGGATTCAAAAATATGTCACTCGTCTCAACAAATCCAATTCTCGCAGACAGTGTTCTTTCAGGTGCGATCAGTCAATCCGCAGGATCCGCAGGAACATGCACTGTTTCCGGGATCATCAACAAAACCGCAGGATGCGTGCTCCTTGCCGCACTTTCTGGCGCGATCGCCGTGCCTGTCACCAAGAATTTCCCAGCAGCGATGTGGATTGCATTCATCGTCTCCATGATTGTTTCGATCGCCGCAATTTTTCTTGTTCGCCGCTCGCCTCGAATGGCAGCATCGATCACCGTGCTCTATTCAGTTTCGCAAGGCTTCATGCTCGGCGCACTTGGAATGTTGCTCGAAGGAATCTTGACTGCGAATAAAATTTCGGTTCCTGGTGGAATCGCGCTTCAAGCATTCGTCATCGTGGTGGGATTGATGTTGGCTATGTTGACGCTCTTTCGGTTCGGCATTCTCAAGGGCGGAGCCATGTTCCAGTCCGTGCTATCGGTTGTCACCATGGGAATCTTTTTTATGTTTCTGATTTCAATGGTGATGAGCCTCTTTGGCGCAAATCTTTCGTGGCTCTCGATGGGATCTGCAACTGGAACCGGCAATGGAGCATTGATCGGTCTTGGAATCAATGTTGTGGTGCTGATCGTCGCCGCACTTTGGTTGATCGTCGATTTTCGCCAGGTTCAAGACGCAGTTTCTGCAGGTGCGCCTTCATCGGCGGAGTGGTATCTGACCTTCGGATTAGTTGTCACGCTTGCTTGGGTTTATCTTGAAGCGCTGAAGTTGGTCTTCCGCATTGCGATGATGTTTGGCAATCGCAAATAGTCAAATTTGACTGGAGATTTGCAGGCGAGCGCGCTTGCGTCAATACTCTTTTGAATCAAACATTCCAAAGTCATCGCCTTCAACATCGGCTTCAGCCGGATCGCCTAGTTGATCACCAAGTTCGGTGGCGAAATCAATTCCAGCTTCGAGTTTGAAAATTAAATGCGCGGTGTACGACATCTCAACTGGATGATCGTGTCCGAAGCGTCGCGCGACAGTTCTAAAAATATCTGTGACTCGCGGGGCAACACACTCGATGATTCTTCGATCACCGTTGTCTCGAAAGAGTGCGTAGTAACCGTCGCCGAGATAGTCCACTGATAGGTCGCCGTCCATGGTCGATCCTCCTTATAGGGGTGAATGTACAAAACCTTCGGGAGAATGACCGTCGGAACTAAAAATTTTCGTTGGTCAATCGTTCGCGTGCTTCGCGGAAGGTCAACTCTTGTTCGTCAAGCCGACGCTTGACTGCGTTCAGTTGCAGCTCTGCTTCTCGGCGCGCGTTGCGACTGACTTGACCGAAAGCCGGATGCTCGAGCAACTGTTCAAGTTCGAGAGCCATGATCAACGCCATCGTCTCGGCATCGATAGACAATTCGCCAGCTGTCGCAGCGACGGCGTCGAGCCCATCCAATTCGTCTCGATATCGCTTCGTGATTGTGGCCCGATCTTCAGCGTTGGCAAACAATAAAAGTGCTTCGCGAGTCCGTCGTCGGCGTTGCTCGATTTGATCCTCAAGTGTCTCTGCAGCAGCGACTTGCGAGTCAACTCCAAACTCGGCAATAGGGCGCTTTGGCACCTGAAATTCAGGTCGCTCCTGACCTTGAGAATGCGTCATTGATTGGCAATACCAAAAGCTCAACGAGTGCGCATCTTTCAATCTCCTCATCGCTGTGGACGCAGGCGCGATGCCTCCGTGAACTGCCGAGTTTCCATCGCGGCGGATGGCGTGCATGTTGTCCGCCTCGTGTCGAGGAAGAACCCCACGACGCTCGAGTTCGCCCAAAGTCACACCAAGTTCTGGCGGCAGCGCGTTGCCGAGGGTGACTCGGGCAAGAGTCGACGCCATCATCTCGACCATCAGTCGAAGTTTGAACAAACAGGCTTCGGGGTCAGAGTGGACATAATTCTCTGCTTGCTTTCCAAGTTTGGAAAGTCGGCGATCAAGCGCTTCAAGAAATCCGAAGTTTGCAGAGAGCTCTTCCATCGTTACGAAGTTCTCGTGACTGGGTGAAGCATGTCCGTCAGAATGCGCGCACCGAGGCAGCATTCTTCAACGCGCTGAGTTGAGAGTCGCATTGCACTTGCAAGAACTGATGCCCAGCGAACTTCGGCGGCATCCATTCGACGATCGAGCAGTGCGATCATGAGCGCGCCAGTCAGAAATTTTTCTTGTATTTCAGGTGGCAGAGCGGCAACTCCAGAGAGACAATCGATCAGCGAAAGTCGATTGATTCTTGTTGCAGATTTGCCTTCAATACATGCATCTTCTGAGAGTCCAAGAACTGCTTGTGCGAAGAGTCCTGCTGCAGAAGGTTGAGAGTCGACTGCAATATCGCCCGATGCTGCGGCCATGCCGCGTGCAGTCAGGAACCAAAGCGTCGCTCGTTCAATGTCCTGCTCCATGGCAAGAGTTTATCCCTTCCCGTTGGTTTTTCGATTCGCAAGTTCGCCGAGAATCCCGAAGCGATTCTGGTCAAGATCTGGCGCTCGACCGCGTGAAGTCCTCGGAGTCACCGAACTCATCTTGATCGGATTGCCTGGGACATGCGTTGTGCCAAGTGCGGGATCATCGACAGGCACGATCATTTCGCGCGCGATGACTTGCGGCATTGCAACCATTTCATCAATCGATTGAATCGCCGCGCATGGAACTCCAACTTGAGTCAATCGATCAATCCATTCTTGCGCGCTACGAGTCACCAAGACGAGCGTCAGTTCTCGATCGAGTTCATCGATCATCGCAATGCGTTTCGCATTTGTCGAAAAGTTTGGATGCGTCGCCAACTCTGGATGTCCGATCACGCCGCAGAGTGAGGAGAAGTGAACGTCATTGCCAGCGGCGATCACAATCCAACGATCTGCGCATAAAAATGCCTGAAATGGAGCGATCGACGGATGGCGCGTGCCGCGTGCAGCAGGGACGACATTGGTTGCCGTGAATGTTGTGACAGCTGCTTCCAAGAATGCGATCTGACAATCAAGCATTGCGATATCGATCAAGCATCCTTCGCCAGTGCGTGTTCGTTTATGGATCGCACTCGTCACACCAAGTGCCATATAAAGACCAGCAACAAGATCGCCAATAGACGCACCAACTCGTACTGGCGGGCTATGTGGATGCCCAGTCAAACTCATCATGCCGCTGAGCGCTTGCGCAATGATGTCGTACGATGGCAGCGGCGAAAGTGGTCCAGTTTTTCCAAATCCAGAAAGCGCGCCATAAATCAGTCGAGGCCAGCGCGCATGCAATGTTTCCCATCCATATCCAAAGTTTTCCATGACGGTTGGAGAAAAGTTTTCCACCAATACATCGGCGACATCGAGCAGTGCCTCAAATGTTTTCCGATCATCGACATTTTTCAAATCGAGTGCGATTGATTCTTTATCGCAGTTCACACTGGTGAAGTACAGACTCTTTCCATTGAGATGCGGTCCAAATGCGCGAGAGTCGTCGCCCATTCCAGGCCTTTCCACTTTGATCACTCGTGCGCCGAGCGATGCGAGCACTGATGTCGCAAATGGTGCGGACAAGACGCGACCAAGATCAATGACGGTGATTGCCGTAAGCGGTGGCGAGTGATCAGTCGTGGACATCCGCAAAGGATAGATGCGCTGTATCTCCCCGCGTTTTTGCGATAGTCTAATGAGTCATTGGAATTGACCACGCAAAGGCCCGTGGCGGAATTGGCAGACGCAGCGGACTTAAAATCCGCAGAGCTAAACCTCATCCGGGTTCAAGTCCCGGCGGGCCTATTTTTTCTAGTGCGCGCAAACCATTTGGCAAATCGATGCGTGAGATTATTGGTCTAAGCTAATTCAAGTCAACATTTTCTGTTCTCGACCAGAGATTTACTGTATTCTTTTTTTCAATGATCACCTTCATTGAAGGGCTTCCACGCCGGGGAAAACAAATTGTTGCCATGATTGCAGACTTCACAGTTCTGGGTTTTGCCATGTGGGCAGGCTTGGCTATTCGTCTTGAAAACTTGTGGCCAGATATCAAGGGCCATTCGCTTCTCAATCTCTGTATCTGGGCGATCGCTGTCGGACTTCCTTGTTGTTATGGATTTGGTCTGTACAGAGAAGTCACCCGCTATGTCGGACTTCGCTTTGCAGTAAGAGTCGGGTATGCCGTCACGACGATCGCACTGATTTTGGCGTTTGTCGAATTTATGAATGACCGTCAAAATGGTCTTCCACGTTCTGCAATTTTGATCTTTTGGATGTTGTCAATCTTGGGGATCGGCGGCTCGCGCGCCGTGGCTCGATACATGATTCGAAGTTCCTCGCAGAGATCATGCTCTCGAACCTTGGTCTATGGAGCTGGCGATGTCGGCGCAGGATTGGTCTCTATGCTTGCGCAAGATCAACGTACAAAAATCGTTGGATTTATTGATGACGATCCAAAGCGAATCGGTAGCCACATTCGCAGTTTGCACGTTTATTCTGCAGAAAACATGCGTAAAGTTGTGCGCGATCTACGCATTGATAGTGTGCTGCTCGCACTTCCAGAATCATCGAGACGCCGGCGTAGAGAAATTTTTCAAGAGCTGACAGCGTTCGGTGTACGTGTCATGTTGGTTCCAACGCTGAAAGAAATCGCAGAAGGTACAGCACAGACCGACGCTGTTCGCGTCATGAAGATTGAAGATCTTCTGGGACGAGCTCCAGTCGAGCCTGTCTCGGAACTTCTTTCGCGCAACATCAGCGGTGCAAACGTTCTGGTGACGGGAGCGGGGGGATCGATTGGTTCCGAAATCGCTCGACAAGTTTTGTTACAGGGCCCAAGACGACTTGTGCTGCTAGATAATTGCGAATTCAATCTCTACACCATCGAAAATGAACTGCGTCGTCTTGTTGGAATCACAAGTGGATTGCAGATTATCGCAGTTCTTGGCTCTGTCCTTGATAGCGTTCGACTCGAACGAGTGATGACGGAGAATTCAATCGACACGATCTATCACGCTGCTGCGTACAAACATGTGCCGATTGTCGAAGCGAATGAAATCGAAGGAGTGAGCGTCAATGTTCTTGGCACATTACGCGCCGCACAGGCGGCTCGCAGGTCTGGAGTTGCATCATTTGTGCTAATTTCGACCGACAAAGCCGTTCGTCCAACAAGTGTGATGGGAGCAAGCAAGCGCTTAGCAGAAAAATGTTTGCAGGCGCTTGCTGACTCAGCTGCGCGTTCACGTGATGCAGTTTCGAAAGATCGCGGAATTCCAAAGCGCCAAACTCGCTTCAACATGGTTCGGTTTGGCAATGTGCTTGGATCGAGTGGATCAGTTGTTCCATATTTTACTGAACAGATTCGCCGCGGTGGTCCAGTGACCTTGACGCACATGGACATCACTCGATACTTCATGACGATTCCCGAGGCTTCGTCGCTCGTGATTCAAGCAGGCGCGATGGGAAGTGGTGGCGATGTATTCGTACTCGATATGGGAGAGCCGATCAGAATCGTGGATCTTGCAAGAACCATGATTCGTCTTGCGGGGTATTCAGAGAAAAGCGAAGACCATCCAGGTGGAGATATTGAAATTCAAGTCACGGGGCTTCGACCAGGTGAAAAACTCTTTGAAGAACTGCTGATTGGCGACAATTGTGGTCCAACTGAACATGTGGCGATTATGCAGGCACGCGAGAACTTCATCCCTTGGGCAGATCTTGAGATACACCTCGAAGTGCTCGAGGCAGCCCTTGATCAGCATGATGCCTCACGAGTTCGATCGATCCTGCGACAACTGGTTTCAGGCTATGGAAATCAAGTTCAGAGCAGAGAATCCCACATATAGTTTTTTGCAAATTTCGTACTTTGACTCGATAAAATGTGGACTTTTGTTCAGATTGAGATAAGATTTGAAGTATGAGCGCCCGTGACCGACACGCATTCACGCTGATTGAAATTCTTGTGGTCATTGGGATCATCGCACTCTTGACGGGGCTCTTGATGCCAGCGCTTGGTATGGCGCGCAAGTCCAGCAATGCTGTTGCAAGCCAATCGAATTTGAAGCAGTGGGGTGCGGCGACAATCAACTACGCAAACATTAATAAGGACCGATTGCCGTGGGAAGGAAAATCAGCAACTGGTGGGTCTGCGACTGCTGATGTGGAAACCAATTTGCTCGAGAAGACTTTCTGGGCCAATGCTTTGGCTGACCTCGTTGGGGAGCGACATTATGGAGATTTGGTAAATCAGGCAGTCGCTGGGTTGGGGGAGATTCCTGCACCAGGGTCACGTTCTGTTTGGGTTGATCCCGGCGCCGATGCTGATCGGAATGCGCCTTGGCAATTTGGAACTGGGAAGACGTTCTATTTCAACTATGTCCCCAACAGTCGACTGAACGATTCTGTTGCGACGACCCTTCATGCGAAAAATGAAGTCATCACGATGCATCACATTTCAGATTCTGCGTCAACGGTCTTGATGATGGAAGCTCGCAGCAATCAGAATGAAATTTCAGGCGCAGACTTTTATTCAGGAGCGGCTTTGGATCTTTGCCAGGCTGATTGGCACGCCTTTCCCAATCGCTATTTTGAAGGCGGACATGTCGTTTTTGCGGACGGTCATGTTGCGCATATTCTCAACGATGTCGGTACAAGATCCTTTCAAGGAAGTCGAGATCCTGCGCAATCGGGCGGTGATTGGAACAAACCAACCAAATTGATTTGGAACCCGCAGGGTCCCGCCGGTAATGTGGCCCCATAATTGCAGATCTGCATGATTACGATCTCCATGCGATAATCACCTGTATGCCCTGGCGATTAATCGGCACTTCGAATGACAGCGATTTGAATGTAGATCTTTTGTCACCCAAAGTGGTCACAATCGGACGCGACGAAGGCTGCACTCATGTACTCGTGCAGAAGCAAGTTTCTCGGCGCCACGTCGAAATCCATTGGGCGCCGGGCATCGGACATCAACAAGGACATTGGCGTATTCGCGATTGCGGTTCGACTGCTGGAACATTTGTGAATAGCGTGAAATTGACTGCACATCAAGAAGTGAGACTGAATCATCGCGATGTGTTCGAGATTCGACCTTGGAAGTTTCAGGTTGTTGGACCCTCTTCGGATAACACAATTGGTTTGGTTCCTCAGACACTCGCCGCCGAATCAGAGATCGAAGGAGAGTATGAGGCGTTTTCGGATGCACAATCGACCGCAAATCTTGCTAAAGGATTGCTCGTGAAGTTGGTGGAGGCGAGCCAAACTCTTCACAAGGCCACGGATGAAGAAAGTGTTGGGGTTGCAGCCGTCGAGTCACTTTCGGTGGCCACTGGATTTGCGAATGTGGCGTTTCTCAAGGGAGCTGATTGGCGTTCCCCAGAAGTTGTCGCGCACCGCGGTGCAATTTTGGGATCGCAAGGAGAACTTGAAATCAGCCGCAGTCTGCTGAAACGCTCTATGAATGGGATCTATATTCTCAAAGGAGGCGTGTCTTCAGGAACGCTGGGCGCAAGTTTGGAATCACTTGATATTCGCCAAGCGATTTGCGTTCCAGTCGAAGCTGGAGCCAAAGCTGGAACCACGTTTTTTGGATGGTTGTATCTCGACAATCGAACCGGCAGTGCAACCGAATCTCCTGCAGAGGAAGTGGCAGGATTTGCAAAGGTGATTGCAAGTACGTTGGGCCTTGCGCTCTCGAACATTCAACGCAGTCAAATGCAGCAAAGATTTGACTTGGAAATCAAGTCGTTGGTTGACGGAACGATGCGCGCTCTCATCGAAGCAATTGATGCGAAGGATCCCTATACCCGAGGCCATTCTGATCGAGTGAGTAAATTTGCGATGCTGCTTGCGCAGGCTGCAAAGCTCTCCGATGAGCAAATCAAGCAAGCAGAAGTTGGCGGTTTGCTGCACGACATTGGCAAGATCGGCGTCTCCGAAAAGATTTTGTGCAAGCCAACGCATCTTGATCCGGAGGAATTTGCTCAGATTAAGGAGCATCCAAGACTTGGGCATAAAATTCTAAAAGATATCCCGCAGGTGCGCGACCTCTTGCCTGGAATGTTGCAGCATCATGAGCGGTGGGATGGAAGCGGCTATCCAGATAATTTAAAGGGCGAGCAAATTTCTCAATTGGGTCGGATATTGTGCATCGCAGATTGTTTCGATGCGATGACTAGCGCACGCTTTTATCGTCCTGCGCGGTCGATCAGTGAAGTTCGTGCTGAAATAAAACGCTGCCTTGGAACGCACTTCGATCCAAAGTTTGGAGAGATTTTTTTATCGATTCCAGAATCGGAACTTTTACCGCTGATAAGCACCGCGCCTCAACCTGTGGCGCAGTAGATTCCGCGCTTGTTTCCACGCTTGTTTCCACGCTCATTTCCGCCCGAAATCCGCGGGATTCTCGCCGCGCGCGGATGTGTCCCATCGTGACATCATCGCAAACCACTTCGGACGATTCGCCGATTCCAGCCATTTTCGAGCATCGTTCACCGCAGCTGCAAACGCCGAATCGCACTGCCCATCCACGTCAATCGTCGTTCGTATCTTGCCGGTGCGAAACCAACTCAGCGCAGTCTTGGAGTCGCTCCAGAGCGTTACACATTTCAAATCGCCGCGCTCAAGACGTTGGCATGCATCGATGATCGCCAGAAATTCACCAAGATTATTGTGCCCGCGTTCATAGAGCGGACTATGAAAAACATCTTGCCATTCACCTGTGCGGGAAAATAAAACTCCTTGCCACTCTGTTGGCCCGATGAGTGATCCGCCAAACTTGGAGCAATCGACGACCAACTCGCCAGGATTTCCGCGCACGCTTGTTTTTCGCGTCGCAGGCTTTGGTTTCGATAATCCATCCGCAGTTCGCGTCAAGGCAGGGGGCTTTGTGCTGGTTTGCGTGCTACTGGATTGCGTGTTGCTGGTTTGCAGAGGAGTGGGTCGCGAAGGATTCGGTGCCGTGACGTCTCCACCCGTTCCTTCAAGCACCACAGCGATCGCCCTCGCAGCATTTCCCTGAGGCACAATACTGATTCGACCCTTCTTTCCAAGGTGAATCTGAATCTTTCCTGCGATATTGCATCCTTCGACAATCGCATCCAAGCGACCCCACGACCCTTCATCGACGACTCGAACTTCGCCAATCAGAAAGCCTGCATGAGCCAAAGGTCTTTCAATTCTGGCAAGTTCATTGCGAAGTTGTTCATCGACACCTGTGCTCACAAATTTATTTCCCTGTGTGCAAAATAAAACTCGATCAATTCAATTCTCGAATACGAATATTCCGAAACGAAACTTTATCGCCGTGGCCAAGAAATCCGATGCGCCCGCTCTGTCGCCGAAGACCTGGATGATCTTTTCCGTCGATCGTTCCTTCGGTCGCTGCCTTTTCTATGTCGGCATCAACGATCGTGACTCCGTTGAGAATGACTTGAATGTGCGATCCCTTTGCGATGATCTCTTGCGAATTCCATTCGCCGACTTTCTTGAGGTGTCCTCGTTTGGCTGGAACGACTCCATAGATCGATCCATGAAATTGCCAAGGCTTGAGATTTGCATACTGCGCATCCGAGTCGTCAAGAACTTGGATCTCCATACCGACATATGCCGCGTCTCCTTGCTCGGGCGTTCGAATCCCAATTCCGTTGTTCGAACCAGCGGTCAGTTGAAATTCAAACTTCAAATGGAAGTCCGCGTAATTCTTCGCTGTCAGCAAATTATCTCCATTTGCAAGAGAGGTGATCGCACCATTTTCGACGGCATAACCACTGGTACTTCCGATCCATCCATTGAGAGTTTTTCCGTCAAAGAGCGAATCAAATCCCGCTTCAGGAACGGGCGCGGGAACGGGAACTGGCGCAGGCGCAGGCGCTGGTGTAGGAGCAGGGGCAGGAGCAGGAGTAGGAGCGGGCGCAGTTTGCCCAATCACGATGCACAGCGCGATGAATGCAAAAGGAGTGAATGTCATCTTGGCAGGATACGTTGACTCGATGAGACGAAGCAGCATGGATATCTCACGAGCAAGATGGCTTCATCGCCTATCCTTTCTTCAATGAATAATGCAGTATCCATCGTGCTCTCGGTTGTCATTGCAGGTTCTGCCACAATATTTGCGGGCGCGGATCAGTACACGCCTGTACAAAAACCGATGCCCAAACCCATGCCCAAACCGATGCCTACACCCGCAGCGGTTCCTGAAACTTCACCAGCAAGCGCGACTTCTTCTGGAAGTGCAATCTCTGACACCGCAATTCCAAAAGTTCAAATGCGCAGAGTTTGGCCGAAGGCGAAATTGATTCGCCCTGTGCAAGTCGTTGCTCGACCAGATCGTGGTGATCGACTTTATGTTGTTGAACAAGCTGGGCGAGTCATCGAAATTGATTCAACCGATCCTGAAAATGCAGGGCGTGTTGTGTTGGATATCAAAGAGCCTGTCTTTGATAAGTTCAATGAGCAGGGTTTGCTTTCACTCGCATTTCATCCAAAGTTCGCCGAGAATCACTTTCTCTACGTGTGGTACACCGCGAAAAAGACTGAAAAATCCCCTGATCGCGAAGTGCTCGCTCGTTTCACGGCGAAGGACGACGGCATGATCGATCCCGCATCACAACTGATACTTCTGGAAGTGCCTGATCCAGCATGGAATCACAATGGTGGAACGGTTCTCTTTGGTCCCGATGGCTATCTTTATATTTCCACTGGCGACGGTGGCGCGGGCAATGATCCTTGGGGCAACGGACAAAACACGAATTCACTTCTCGCCGCAATGTTGCGCATTGATGTTGATCATCCTGCGGAAGGAAAACCATATGGCATTCCTTCCGACAATCCATTCGTTGGCAAAGCAGAATCCGCAC
>Ga0209086_10002978_pt1 | contig 13010 bp, 11 predicted proteins | sample M_130207_XF_Meta_FD_187312 | JGI IMG/M metagenome (GOLD analysis project Ga0209086, IMG submission 187312) | Freshwater microbial communities from Lake Montjoie, Canada to study carbon cycling - M_130207_XF_MetaG (SPAdes) (version 2) | ecosystem: Environmental > Aquatic > Freshwater > Lake...
TCGTCTTCCGATGATATGTCAAGAGGTTCAAAGTGGACCCTTAAACATATGAAATGGCATAATACATTTTCGTATGGTGAAGATAATGAAATTGATTTTTCAAAGCTAAATGGAATTATTGGCATATTTGGATCCAATAGAATCGGTAAGTCTTCTATAGTCGGTACATTAGTGTATAATTTGTTTAATACTACAGACAGAGGATCAATAAAAAATCTACATGTCTGTAACATTAGAAAACCTTACTGTTATGCAAGATCAATCTTTGAGCATAATGGTAATGTGTATGTTGCAGAACGCCAAACTAGTAAGTCTGTTAATAAAAAAGGAATTACTAGTGCTACGACATCACTAAACTTCTTTAAAATGAAAGATGACAGTGAGCTTGAAGACTTGTGTGGTGATCTTCGAACTGATACTGAAAAAGCAATTAGATCACTAATTGGTACACATGAAGACTTTTCAATTACATCTTTATCTGCACAGGGTGATATTAATGCTTTTATTTCCCAAGGCTCTGCCAAGAGAAGATCATTTTTATCACGCTTTTTAGGATTGGATGTCTTTGACAAGATGGCCGATTTAGCTAATAAAGACTTAAGTGGCTTTAAGGCACAATTAAAGAATTTCCCAGATAGAAACTGGGATGAATTAAAAAATCAGTGTAATGATGCAGTAGTCGTTATTAAACATCAACTAGACGAGTTAGAAGCTTTAAATTCTCATAGACAGTCAGAAATTTCTGATTTAAAGACCGAGCTATCTACGCATAAAGATGTTAAAGTTGTCACGCCTACAGAAGTTATTAATCAAGAAAAAAGAGTAGCTACTTTATTAAAGTCTTGTGATGACTGCACTTCAAAAATTACTAATCTAACATCCGAAATTCAATTGTTAAGAACAAAATTAGAGCTTGTTGAACAAGTTGAAAGCTCTAATGATGTTGATGATCTTAAACAACAACTACTAAATATTTGCACGCTTGAAAGATCACTTACAGATCTCAGGTATTTGCATGACAAGGAAGCAACTCAACTCAAGCAACACCAGAAATCGCTGAAGATTCTTGATGATGTTCCTTGCGGTGACGAGTATCCAACTTGCAAATTCATTAAAGATGCTCATCAAAGTAAAGAAAAGCTTAACGATCAAGTGCAGAAAACAGATAATGCGCTAAAAAGAATAAATGAGCTTAGCACTAAGCTGACTTTGATGAATAAAGAAAATCTAGTATCTAGATTAGATAAACTCGAGAAAGCAATAACGCTGTCAGCAAAATTTAAGTTAGAAATTTCTAAGAAAGAAACAGAAATAGCTGCTAGCAAAGCATCTTGTGAATCTATTGCAGATGTATTACGTGATTCTGAACAAAGATTGCGGGATCTACAGACTGCGCTTAAAAATGAAGAAAATACAGAAGTTGTTTCTATTAGATCAAAAATTGAATTGTTATCAAAACAAATTAAAATATCTGATGAGCTTAGATTGAGTTTGGCTACTCAGCGTGGAAAATTACTGTCTGATGTTGAGAAGCTAAACAATGAAAAGTCTTCTAGAGATGTGATTTTAAGAAATATGAAAACATATGAGATAATCTCAGGTGCATTTTCTAAGAAGGGCATACCGCTTATTATCACACGATCACAAATTCCTGCAATTAATGCAGAGATTACAAAAATTCTTCATGGAATTGTTGACTTTGAAGTTGAAATAGAAAACGATGACGATTCTGATGCATCAGAGATCTATATCAACTACGGAGACTCACGACGAATTATTGAGCTTTGCAGTGGTATGGAAAAAACTATATCATCTATCGCCTTAAGAGTTGCACTAATCAATGTTTCTTCCATGACAAAATGTGATATGTTTATTATAGATGAAGGATTTGGTACACTTGATGATGCAGGCGTAGAATCATGTAATAGATTATTGTCTAGTTTAAAGAAATACTTTAGACTCATTCTTGTGATATCACATGTCGATGGTATTAAAGATGTTGCTGATCATATACTAGAAATAACTAAGAATGAAAAAGATTCAAGAGTTGTGTACACATGAAAGAATGGAAAGATTACACGAATAATAGACTAATATGCAAGCACCCAGACGGCTTTTATATTATTAAACCCAAAGAGTCACAAGATTTTATTCCATTTTTTTGTAGTCTTTGTGATAGAATAATGACTTCTGTTTATGATGAAGAATCACATAAAAAATTTAATTGTTGTGATAAATGCGCAAACAAGCACGTGTATCCACGACTAGCCGACTGGAAAAATGGTTGGCGACCGTCTAGAGAAGATGTCACAACGTGATTTAACAGCATATTTAATGCATTAGAGAGTAACAATATGCCGAAAGTAATTAACTATAATGCGCTAGGTCAGATTTTAGACAACACATGGGGTAGAACTTCGACTCCAAAGACGTCTTCTTACTCAGTTAAATTTACGTATGCTGGGGGGGATAGATTAGTTGCCACATTTAATTGTATAATGAATTTTGCTTCATCAGGCGAAGCACAAATGATAAAAAAGACAACACAGAATGACGCTGACACACTTGTTAGCCACTATACGAAGTCACTTAAATCTAAATATAAAGAAATTACTAGTGAATCTTTAACGCTTAAAGAAGTTAGTGCTACTGATTCTGTAGAAATGATTGGTGGCGGCTATCACCACACGTCAAAGCGTACTGCATATTATAGAAAAACTTTTATATACGAAATGTCATGAGTACCCCAGTTAGTCCAAGCAGACAGCAACAGGTTGCAGAAATTTTAAAATGCGGTAAAGACCCAGTGTACTTTATGAAGAAGTACACAAAAATACAGCATCCTGTTAAAGGACTAATTCCGTTTGAGACATATGACTTTCAGGATGACTGTGTTAAAAAGTTTCAAGAACATAGATTTAATATAGTCTTAAAAGGCAGGCAGCTAGGTCTCTCCACTGTAACAGCAGCTTTTGCTCTATGGCTAGCACTTTTTAAGAAAGACAAGAATATTCTAGTCATTGCAACAAAGTTACCTACAGCAATGAACTTTATCAAGAAGGTCAAGACAATGCTTGACTCTCTTCCTCTTTGGTTATTGCTCACCAAGTATGAGCCGACAAAACAGGCTATTAGATTTACTAATGGATCAACTATAACAGCTGTTCCAACATCTCCTGATGCTGGACGTTCTGAAGCACTTGCACTTCTCATTGTTGATGAAGCTGCATTTATTAGAGACTTTGATGATATTTGGACAGGTCTATATCCTACGTTATCAACCGGTGGTAGCGCTGTTATTCTTTCAACCCCAAATGGTGTAGGCGGTCAGTACTACAAATTGTGGACCGAGGCAGAGTCAGGAGTTAATGCTTTTAACCCAACTAGACTGTTATGGGACGTACATCCTGACCATGATCAAGAGTGGTTTGATAAAGAAACCAAGAATCTTCCAAGAAGAAAAGTTGCGCAAGAGTTCTTGTGTGACTTTATTACATCAGGTGACACCTTCTTACAGCCAACAGAACTGGATAGGTTGAGAGAAATGATTCGACCACCGCTCTTAAAAGAAGGGCCACAGAATGGTGTGTGGATCTGGCATAAGCCAGCGCTTGATAAGAAATACGTTATATCCGCGGACGTAGCTCGTGGAGATGCATCTGACTATTCTACATTTCACGTGATAGACTACGAGACTTGCGAAGTAGCAGCTGAATTCATGGGTAAGACGCCACCTGACAAGTTGGCTGATCTGTTATTTGAATACGGCAAGAAATACAACGACGCACTTATATGTCCTGAACAAAATTCTTTTGGCTACTTTACCTGTATAAAACTAAGAGATGCAGGTTATCCTCGAATGTATTATTCTAGCTTTAGAGGCGATCCATTTGAATTTAAGTCAGTCAATACCGATGAACTACCTGGTTTTTCTACACAGACAAAATCACGCCATCAAATACTTGCAAAGCTAGAAGAGCTTATTAGAAACGGTATGGTGAAGTCTTACTCACAACGCTTGTATGATCAAATGCAAGTATTTGTTTGGAATGGATCAAAAGCAATGGCATCTAAAGATGCTCATGATGATCTCATCATTAGCATAGCGATAGGAATGTGGTTGGCTGCAGGTGAAGGCGGCGGCAATGATCAAGCAGCTAGCTTAGCTTATGCCATGCTAAAAGCAACAAGCAGAGGTAGCAGAACAGTGTCTGAAGTAATAGGAATACCCGGTAATAGAAATACAATGCTTCCTATGCATCCACAAATTAAAAGCTTGTCACCTTTTGAAAATTCATCACAACAAAAAAATGCCTCAGGACAACTTGAGCATGACAACTCAGATTTTTCTTGGTTATTGAAGTAATCTGATATATACATATACGAAGGAATAAGTGCAATGCCAGGCATAGACATTAAACAGCTTAAACAAATTATTAGAGAAGAGATTCAAAAGCTTCACGAAGTGGATGAATATAAAGATGGCTCTAAAGTCATGAAGTCAGCAGCAGATTTAATTTCTGCAATAGAGACATTTAAGCAAAATGCTTCTGCTTCTTCAAAATCTTTTGTTAGTGAAGATGTTCTTGATAGTTTAAAGGAAAAATTAGATATAATTGCAAGAAATTCCATGAATTATATTGATGTTGCTTCAAAACCAAATCCTGCAGTAAAGAAAGCAGTATTTAAACCTTCGGTATAATGATATTGTATTATTGACAAAAACAGATTAATATTCCCGTAAGGTGAAACGCCTACTTCATATTAAGGAGGCATTATATGGCAAAAAATCAACAAACAATTTTTCAAAAATTAACTAGACTTTTTAAAAGCGGCCCGATTGTTAAAAGAAAGATTAGAAGCTACGATACAACAATTGCTTTACCAGATACTACTAAGAGCAGTGGCACTCTTCTTTTTCAAAAGAGTGTATCTCCGACGTATGCCAATATTACTGCTAATGCCTATAATCTCTCAGAACGTATGGCGAGGTATCAGGACTTCGTAGAGATGGAATATTGCCTACACGGTGACACACAGATCGCAGTGCCCGGCGGCTATAAGAAGATTAAAGATCTTGCCGAAGAATGTCAATCAGACCCTAACAAGACTTTCTTGGTGTACGCTTACGATCATAATTTAGGAAGAATTATTCCGTCATGGGGCAAGCAAGCTCGACAAACACGTGTAGATCACGCTTACACAGTAACTTTTGACAATGGACAGCAGATTATTGGCACCCCAAACCACCGCTTGATGAAGCGTGATGGAACCTTCTGCAAGATAGAAGATCTCAAGTCCGGTGACGCAATGATGCCATTCTATCGTCGCGATCTTTTTAGCGGCTGCAAAGAAGAAGGCGATGGTTATCGTTGGATCTACACGATGGACAGAAGCTCTAAGATGAATGGCTGGGTTGCAGAACATCAAGTCATCGGAGAGCTGATTAAGGGCACGCCTCTATCAGAGAATGAAGTTGTTCATCATAGAAACTTCGTCAAACACGACAACAGACCTGAAAATCTCCAAGTTATGTCAAATGAAGCCTATCAGAGGCTGCATGCAGAGATTCTCAATGGTATTAAGTGGTCAGATAAAAATTCAGAGTGGATTGAGCAGTTCGAAATCAATCAGTCCAAGTTTATGTCCGAGAACAATCCGACTGAAAGAAAAGACATAACTTTTGGCAGAATACTTGAGATTGCTGAAAGAGTTAACTTCAACTCTAGAAAAATCTGCGAAGTTCTTGACACTGAGCCTAACGTGATCAAGCTTACACTTCGTAAGCATGGATACCAGAACTTTAAAACTTTTGCCCAGGCCTATAACCCAGACGGATATACCACAGGATGTGACAATAGTGGCAAGAATAATCCGCGATATAATAAGGCTGTTACATTTGACAGAATTTGTTCGTTATTTTCTAAGGGTATATCAAAGACGCAGTTAGTCGACTCTTTAAACACAACAGACGCAATTTTGTCTAAGAGACTTTCTGAAAATGGCTTTAAGAATTATACAGAGTTTTCTCAAAATTACGAGAATCTTAAAGTTGTCTCTGTCAAATATCATGGCGTTATTCCTTTGTTTGATTTGACTGTTGATGGTTACAAAAACTTCGCTACAGACACAGTCATCTCACATAACACGCCTGAGATTGCAAGTTCCATGGATATATACGCAGACGAAACCTGCGCTCAAGATGAAAAAGGAAGAGTGCTGCATGTCTATTCTGATAATGAGAAAATTAAAGAAATATTAGAGGAACTATTCTACGATACATTAAATGTAGAATTTAATCTAAGATGCTGGACTCGAAATCTTGTTAAATACGGAGATTTCTTCCTATACTGTGACGTTTCCCCTGATCATGGCGTCATAAATGTTTTTCCAATACCAGTAAATGAAATTACTAGAGAAGAAAACTATGACCCAGATGACCCTATGGCTGTCAGATATAAATGGGTTACCATGGGTAATAAAATTCTTGAAAACTGGGAAGTTATTCATTTTAGACTTCTCGGCAATGACGCATTCTTGCCTTACGGATCTTCCGTTATAGAAGCTGCTAGACGTATTTGGCGTCAGCTTATTCTAATTGAAGATGCAATGTTGGTCTATCGCGTCGTTCGTGCACCAGAGAGAAGAGTTTTCTATATCGATGTGGCAAATATCCCACCAGAGAACGTTCCAATGTATGTCGAAGAACAGAGAAAAAATCTTCGATCAAGTCAAGTTATAGACAGAGCTACAGGGAGAGTAGATTTAAGATACAACCCACTTTGTCATTTTGGTAATGATTACATATACTTGTGTGATGGAACTAAAAAAACATTTGTTGAGTTATCTGAAAATTGGGAGCTTTATAAAGACAATACGTGGGTTTGGTCATTAGACAAAAATAATCATGTTATTCCGACTCGTTTGTTGTGGGCAGGCAAGACGATTGAAAGCACAAAATTTATTGAAGTAGAGCTCGATGACGGTCAAGTGATTAGGACAACGCCTGATCATAAGTGGCTGACTCGAGATGGTGTAAAAATAAAAGCAAAAGACTTACAACCAGGCACAAGCATGATGCCGTTTTATACCAAGACAAATCACAAACTCACTGATAGACATGGCGACAAGAATAACAAATACATTGATATTTATGATCCGAGTATTAACAAATATGTTTCTGCACATAGGCTTTCTGGTCTATGGAAATATGATGAGTGTAAATGGCCAAATGTTATACATCATGTCAATCATATTAAGCGTGATAACAGACCTGAAAATCTCGTCAAGATGACACAATCTGAGCACGCTGTGATTCATAATGACTTGATTACTGCTTATAACAAGTCTGACAAAGGCAGAGTTAATTCATCTGCCAGGATGAAGAAGTCGTGGAAAGAAGGAAAGCTTAATTCTGATATGCTTATAACTCTCTGGCAGAATAAAAATGTCAGAAAAAATAGAGTTGATTCATTAACATGTAACGTAGATTCGAGAGTTATAGGTTATGTTGGAACAGCTATCAATGTTCTCGGAACGTCTGCACGAGAACATCAGATCAGAGATTATTTAAACGGATCTGATGATTTTAAGACATACATGACAAATTTGAATCCGAATTTCAAGAACGGATTTAATGATAAACTTACAAAGGGATCATTTTTGAAGATTCTTAGAAAGTTCAATTTTGAAAATCTTAGGGTCATGAAAGATTATGTCGTATCTGTACAAGCACCCTTTGACAGGATTACGTCTGTCTGTCTGGCAAATGGTTTTTCAAAACGAAAACAGATTGAAAATTATTTCTGCATTAGCAAGCATGATTTGTCACGAACAATTTTGAAAAATGGATTGACTGTAAAAGAGTTTGATACAAAATTTTTAGGCGGAGGTCATTACGGCAAGGCTACCTGCACGTGTAATAACTGCAACAAGATTTATGAATCAAATGTAAGAAACTTAACGACACAGAATGGTCGACAGTTTTGTAGCAGGGACTGTTATAATTCATTCCGTCACATTAATGTGATCAGAAAAAATCACAAGATCGTATCTGTTAAGATGACAGACTGGGAGGCACCGGCATATGGTGTGACAGTTGAAAATTCAACACATACAATTGCTATTGGTGGTACAGGATCTAAGCTTATTGATTTAAATGGAATCTTTCTATTGAACAGTGTTGATGAAGACTATTTCATCCCTGTTCGTGGCGGAGAGTCAGGAACAAAGATTGACACCCTTGCCGGCGGACAAAATACTGCTGCTGTTGAGGACGTTGCCTATATTCAAAAGAAGCTTTTCTCTGCACTTAAAATTCCTAAGGCTTATCTTGGATACGATGAAGCGTTGTCCAGTAAGGCGACGCTAGCTCAAGAAGATATTCGATTCTCTAGAACAATAGCAGTTATACAAAAAACTATTCTCGCAGAATTAAATAAGATTGCAATTATACATCTTTATTCGCATGGTTTTGATGATGAAGATTTGCAAAATTTTACACTTCGTTTACCTAATCCTTCAACGATAGCACAGCAGCAAAAGCTTGAATTATGGAGATCAAAATTTGAAATTGCTGGATCTGCGCCTGAAGGTCAAATGAGTAAAGAATTTATTAGAAAAGAGATTTGGGGATTGAGCGAAGAAGAATGTCGTAGTATTGATGAACAGCGTCTAAAAGAAAAATTAATAGATGCCGAAATTGAAAATGCTAAGTCTGAAGAAGCTGATGAAGCAGCCCCGCCCGCCGATGATGCTGCAGAAGGTGGCGACGACGCTGCAGAAGGTGGCGATGACGCTGCAGAAGGCGGTGAAGAAGGCGGTGATCTCTTTGCAGGTGATAGTCCGTCTGATGGCGAATCTAGTAATCTACTATTAGCAGCAGATTATCCTGATGATGACGAAGAGTTTGGCATTAAATTTAAACTAAAAGATGTTGATATGCCTGTAAAAGCTCAGCGTCAAATTGATAGAATACGGCATAATAGAGCAAGAATAAGACACACAGGCCCTGCAAAGTTGCATATGCCTGATTGGTCTTCTTCGCTTGATGCTAAAGATCTTGCAATGACTGATCCATTTGATAGTAAATTCTTAAGATCTCTTGCTAATCCGTTGAAAGAATCAAAGACAAGAATTGGATCAGATGTAATGTCTGCACTAAAAAAGCTGGCAGCATTACCAAGCTTTCAGAAAAGAATAAATTCAAATAAGCTTTTATCAGAAGACGTAGCAGAGGCGCAAGAATCTGATAAAATCGACGAGGAGATACTGTGATGAGAACGAGTAAGAGCCACAATAAGAAAAGAAACTCAATTTTACTTTATGAATTTTTAGTTTCTTCTATTTCTAAGTCACTTGTCGAAGATGACAAAAGAAAATCATCAGCTGCATTAAAAATCTTAAAAAGACATTTTAAGAAGGGCACCAACCTCTATAAAGAGTTTCGTCTTCTAAATTCTCTCATAAAGACCTCAGTAACATCGCCTCAGGTGGCATCAAGAATACTTAAAGAGGCAAAGGATGCTGCTATTAAGTTAGACACTGCCGAATTGGACAGAGAAAAATCATTGCTTATTCGTAATATAAATCATAGCATTAATAATGATAATTCTTTCTACGATCAACATATTAACGAGTATAGAATGTGTGCAACAATTCAGCAGCTCATAAACGAATGGCAATCTGAAGACTCTGATATCACAAAGATTGCTGAATACGAAGATCAACTTGTTCATTGGCTTTTATCACCAAAGAAAAATGTGTCTGAACATACAATCTCGGAAGAATCATCTGGTACGTCTCGACTATTAATGGCTGTTATGTCAAAGAAGTTGAATGAAAAATACTCAAATGTTTTAAATGAGCAGCAAAAGAATATTATTAAAGCGTATGCTTTAACCTCAATGTCTAGTGATACTAATCAGATAGCTCAGCGCTTGGAAGAGGTTAGATCCGATCTTTCAGTTAGCATTGATTCATATATTGAGCAAATAAAAGACTTACCGCATCTTAAATCAAAGCTTGTTGAAACAAAGCAAGAGCTCATGTCTGAAAATTTTGAGAAGATTGATGATGCGCTAATAACTAAATTTATGATTTATTCCAAGCTTAATTTAGAGCTTGACTCAAAGGAGTGATTATGACTACTGACTTGAAATTATTAAATTCTTATGAAGTCTTCAACTATACGCCTGAGATGATTAAAGAGACTCGAGAAAAAAATGGCGGAAAGATGATGATGAAAGGCATACTGCAAAAAGCAGACACGCTTAATCAGAACGGTAGAATCTATCCAATCGATATTCTTGAGCGAGAAATTAGAAACTATCAAAAATTTATTGTTGAGAATAGAGCACTTGGTGAACTAGACCATCCCGACTCATCTGTAGTAAATCTAAAGAATGTATCACATTTGGTGAAGGAAGCTTATCTCGATAAACAAACTGTCTATGGCGTTGTAGAAATTCTTGATACACCTTCTGGAAAAATATTACAGTCACTTATTGAGTCATCCGTCAAGTTAGGTATTTCTTCTCGCGGCGTAGGTACAACTAAAAAGCAAGGCGAGTATCATGTAGTACAAGATGATTTCCAGCTCATCTGTTGGGATTTCGTCTCAGAGCCTTCAACTCCTGGCGCATTTATGCTCCCAGAAGGTAAGTCAATTAATCCAAGCGAGATAAAAAATACTTTCAACAAATCTGATAGAATTGATAGAATAATAAACGATGTACTTAGTTTTAAGAAGTGATTTCACTTATTATCTTAATGTAACAGCTATATGAAACTAACAAAGAATGACCTAAAACAAATTGTTAAAGAATGCCTCGTCGAAATTTTATCTGAAGGCATAGGCACTTCTCTACCCTCAATTAATGAAATAAAAAATCAGTTACCTAAAAAGAAGAATATTATGCCGCATTCTTCTACGTTGAGACAAAACTCACAAAGTGTGCGTGTACATTCAAATGCATTAAAAGAAGCTATTAAAATTGAATCAGCAGGTAATCCTATCATGGCTTCAATCTTAGCTGACACAGCAGCAAATAGTCTTCCTACTATGTTAGAATCTGATACGCCTGGTAAATTTAATCCTAAACCAACAGGTACTGTTGAAAGAGTCGTTGCTTCTGCTTCACCTGAAGATCTATTCGGCGAAGATGTTACATCGAAATGGGCAAGTTTAGCTTTTTCAACTTCAACAAAAAAATAATTATTTTTCTTTAGCTAATATTTAGTATCAATAACCACATTGAGGTTTAAAATGAAATTAACAAGCAAGCTTTTAAAACAAATTATTGAAGAAGAAGTTTCCAAGTTCAGCGATATGGAGTCAACAGAAGATCGTGCTAAGGATACTGTTGAATTAGACGCTGATGAGTTTGGTTCTGACAAATCGCATGAGCTCTCAATTGACTTCATGAAGGCTCTTAAGATCGAAGAAACTCGCCTACGTCGACGACTTCAAAAAATCACAGAGATAAAGAAGTCATGGATACAAGGTTGATTAACTAGAAAAGGAAGATTAATATGGCCGGCCCAGGATCAGGTAGATACACAAATTACACACCACTAGATACTAAAAGTGCAGCAGCTTATCAGAATAGACTTGCACTTTTTAACAATAAAGCACCAACGCTCGGAGACTTTCAAACAGATCTTGTAGCAAATGCTGCTAAAATTCTTGAAGCTGGAAAAGGAGACGCACAAATATTTCCTGAAGGCGTTGACATGGCTTATGGCACATCACCAAACTTTGGTGATGTGAATGCAAAAGTCGCAGGTGGACCTGGTAATGCATTTGTCCCAGACATCAGCTCACCAGGCGCCGTTGAAGGTTCTGTCAATGTTGATCCAAAGACAAAAACAGGCGGAAACATCAATGTTGCTGATATTAAGCCCAATTATACTGTTTCAAGTGGACTTGGATCTCAAGACTCACAAAATCTTGGATCACAGTCACCTCATATAACTGCACCCGGAATTGGTGGGTCTCCAATAGGCGCAGACCTAATAATGGGTGTTTCAAAGGGTTCTGCAGAATCAAAAGTTTGATATTAGATTGAGTTAAAATGACTGGACCAGGTAAAGGAAGATACACTGACTATGTTCATCCTTTAGCTGAACAAAGTTTAAAATTAACAAGATTACACAAAAACTTTAACACTAATCCAATGAGTAATCCCGGGGGTAATTCTCCCGGGATTTTTTATGGCGCGACTGACATCGCGATTCAAAAGTCTAATGTTGAAGCTGCAGATTCTGTTACACAAAACTATGTTAAAAATTTAATTGATGATTTTTATACAAGTCCTGCTGTAAAAGAAGTTATTAAAGATCTCAAAGCAGATAAATTAGTCAAAGTTTCTAATGGCATACCTGAAGAACTTGTTTATTTTACTGGAAATGGTACGAACGATCTACCCGATACTTCAATATTAGATGCCAAAGCTGTTGCATCTAATTCATACATGCCTGTTTTAATTTCACCAGGCGCTGTTAAAGATAGTGTTAATTTTACAATAGCTTTTGTTCAAGCAACTGATTCAAGACTCGCAATAGGTGTAGGCGGATACAAACCAAACTTAATCATCCCTAAGACACCAGATAATAAAGAAAATCTAGGAACTCTATCACCAAGTGATTCAAGCCGATCAATCGGCGCTTTATCGATTATTTCTGTTGTAAGTTTAGGAACTAGTAAAAGACCATTAAAAAATTCCTAATTTATGTTTTGATTGTTAAAATTTTGTTACAAGAAATTAATTTTTTATACATTGACGTACCTAAAAACAAATTACAGCATAATTTAGCACATGTGATGAATAATTAGTTATTGATAATATGATACCGGTAACTTGAAAGGATCCAAATGAGCAAGCAATTATATGAGGAGGCACTTGCAGACGTCAAGAAGCTAAAAGAATTAGCTGAAGACAATGCTAAGCGCGCGATTCTAGAAGCTGTTACACCTAGAATTAAAGATCTCATTGAGAATCAACTTCTTG
>Ga0209086_10002979_pt1 | contig 13010 bp, 6 predicted proteins | sample M_130207_XF_Meta_FD_187312 | JGI IMG/M metagenome (GOLD analysis project Ga0209086, IMG submission 187312) | Freshwater microbial communities from Lake Montjoie, Canada to study carbon cycling - M_130207_XF_MetaG (SPAdes) (version 2) | ecosystem: Environmental > Aquatic > Freshwater > Lake...
CAACTGAAATGCATCCGGCCAATAGTTGATGTGTTCGGGGTCCCAGTCTTTATCCGTTGTGAGTTGCTGATAGAGCGCCTGCACAAGTCGACTTTTGCCAATGCCGGTCTCGGCAATAATGAACGCCATGCGAGGACCATTGCTGAATGCCCCTGCTTTGTCGCGCGCGGTGCAGTCGTTCCAAAGGCCACGCAGCCACGCCAGTTCTTGTTTACGCCCGAAAAATTCAGCCATGTGGAGAGAGTAGCGGAAGGATCAATGAGGGCGGCTTGGGGATTTAATCCGGCGGCTTTTACTTGCCAGACTTGCGGTCGATCCGATCTTGAATTTTCTTGGCGCGAGCGCGCGCGGCGGCGGCTTCTTTGGTTTTGCCGAGGCTTTCTAAGCAGGCTGCATAATTATTTAAAAGGATGCCAACATCAGGATGGTCGTTGCCGAGCGCCTTCTCCCTGATCGCAAGCGCGCGAACATACATCGGTAGCGCCTTTGCATAGTCGCTTTGGTCTTCATACAGCGCCGCCAGATTATTCAAGCTTGTCGCAACATTTGGATGGTCCTTACCGAGCGCCTTCTCCCAGATCGCAAGCGCGCATTCATTTAATGGCAGCGCCTTTGCATATTCGCTTTGTGCCCTGTACAGCTCCGCCAGATTGTTCAAGCTTGTCGCAACATTTGGATGGTCCTTGCCGAGCGCCTTCTCCCAAATCGCAAGCGCGCGTTCATTTAATGGCAGCGCCTTTGTATAGTCGCTTTGTGCCCTGTACATGTCCGCCAGATTGTTCAAACTTGTAGCAACACTTGGATGGTCCTTTCCGAGGGCTTTCTCCCAGATCGCAAGCGCGCGTTCATTTAATGGCAGCGCCTTTGCATAGTCGCTTTGTGCCCCGTACATCCCCGCCAGATTGTTCAAACTTGTAGCAACACTTGGATGGTCCTTGCCGAGCGCCTTCTCATAAATCGCAAGCGCGCGAACAAACATCGGCAGCGCCTTTGGATAGTCGCCCTGATCCTTGTACAGCACCGCCAGATTGTTCAAACTTGTAGCAACACTTGGATGGTCCTTGCCGAGCGCCTTCTCATAAATCGCAAGCGTGCGAACATACATGGGCAGCGCCTTTGCATAGTCGCCTTGGTCTCGATACAGCCCCGCCAGATTGTTCACACTCATTGCAACATCTGGATGGTCCTTGCCGAGCGCCTTCTCCGAGATCGCAAGCGCGCGAACATACATCGGTAGCGCCTGTGCATAGTCACCTTGCGCTCTGTACAAATCTGCCAGACTGATCAAACTTGACGCAACACTTGGATGGACCTTGCCGAGAGCCTTCTCATTGATCGCAAGCGCGCGGACAAGCATCGGCAGCGCCTTTGGATAGTCGCCCTGCTCCTTGTACAGCACCGCCAGATTGTTCAAACTTTTCGCAACATCTGGATGATCCTTGCCGAGCGCCTTCTCACTGATCGCAAGCGCACGTTCATTTAATGGCAGCGCCTTTGCATAGTCGCCTTGCTGCTTGTACAGCACCGCCAGATTGTTCACACTCATTGCAACATCTGGATGATCCTTGCCGAGCGCCTTCTCCGAGATTGCAAGCGCGCGAACATAGATCGGTAGCGCCTTTGCATATTCGCCTTGCTCCTTGTACAGCACCGCCAGATTGTTCAAACTTGTCGCAACCCTTGGATGGCCCTTGCCGAGCGCCTTCTCATAGATCGCAAGCGCGCGGACATACATCGGTAACGCCTTTGAATAGTCGCCCTGCGCCTTATACAACATTGCCAGACTTTCCAAACTTGTCGCAACCCTTGGATGGCCCTTGCCGAGCGCCTTCTCAGTGATCACAAGCGCGCGGACAAGCATCGGTAGCGCCTTTAGATAGTCGCCCTGCGCCTTGTACAACATTGCCAGACTTTCCAAACTTGTCGCAAAACTTGGATGGTCCTTGCCGAGCGCCTTCTCAGTGATCACAAGCGCGCGGACAAGCATCGGTAGCGCCTTTGGATAGTCGCCCTGCTCCTTGTACAACATTGCCAGACTTTTCAAACTTGTCGCAACCCTTGGATGGTCCTTGCCGAGCGCTTTCTCATCGATCGCAAGCGCGCGGACAAGCATCGGTAGCGCCTTTGCATATTCGCCTTGTTCTTGATGTAGCAACGCCAGATTGTTCAAACTTGTAGCAACATCTGGATGGTCCTTGCCGAGCGCCTTCTCATAAATCGCAAGCGCGCGAACATACATAGGTAGCGCCTTTGCATAGTCGCTTTGCTCATGGTATAGCACCGCGAGATTGTTCAAACTCATTCCAACATCTGGATGATCCAAACCCGAAGTTTTTTCTGATATTGAGAGAGCACGCAAAAGAAGTTGATTATTAAATAACCCGTACCGTCCAACTGCATAAAGCAGGCTTGCCACTGCTAAACAAATCTCGAACACCCTCTCTTGGTTCACGCCCACCACCCACTTCGGAAAAACTTTCTTCAACTGTTCTTCCACCCGAACCCTGCATTGATACTCCACACACAACCAAAAACTCCACAATTCAAGTTCGTCAATCTGCAAAATCGCGCTTGGGCCAGTCCTTGCACCTGTAAGGCATGCGCGCAATTCCTGCCAAGCCTGGGCCGTATACCACTGCCAAGGTAGCTCACTGATCATTCGCGCATCGACTTCCTGCGCACTCCACCACTGGGCCGCTTTATAGTGCGCGCCGCGCTGATTCTTCTGGCTTGGCAAGTAGCGATCTTGAATTGCCTTGCGTAAATAATCGTGCGCGCACTTGCTTCGACCCGCGTCGTCATACAAAGCATCATCCAAACGCAAACGTATCGCCGCCCAATCCATAAGCGACACATTGCACATTGCGGTCACCTCTGTGTCCGACAAGCCATGTCGACTGGACCACAGACCCACCATGGCGCGCTTCACCCGCGCCGCGCCAACATCCATTTCAATACGTTCAAGCACGCGCTCAAATATGTCGTCCACCGTTTCCGCCGTGAGCAGCATGTCAATGTGCGCTGTCAGTTGCTCATGCGATCCAAAAACGCGCAACTCTTCAAGCAGGGTCCGTAGAAAAATTGGTCGACCCGAAAGAGGATGCGCCAAAATGCGGTTGCTTTGCGCGGCCGTGAGCGCCTTGCCCGCTCGCTGTAATGTGCTCATGATCAGGTCGCGCCGAACCTGAAGCGTAAGAGGCGCAATCACAATTGCCGACTTGGTCCACCCCCGCTCCGCAAGCATGTCCATTGGCTCGCCAGCCAATGTTGTCAAAACTAATTGGACGCGCTCTGGAATTAATTTGGGCAGCCAACCCATACGCCGCTCGCTGGTGAGTTTGTCCAGCGCGTCAAGAATAATGACAAAGTTTTTATTATGCATCTTGGCGTAACTTGATGCGCGAGCCAACCACTCTGGAATAATTTGGAATAGTTCCTGCTTGTCGGCTGGGAATTGTTTCTTGCCCTCGGCGCTTTGGACACCTTCCGCTTCGGCCTTCGCCGCAGCTTCTGGTTCCACCACTCTCCAAATCCACTCAAGCAATCTTCGCGCCAACCGCTCCGAATCGGCGGCATCCGAACTTGCGCCTAAATGATGCTGAAACACCAAGTCATTCGCATTCGCTTTCCCCTTCACGATTGCGCGCTCATGCAGCCAATTGGCAATCAACGCGGTCTTGCCAGAGCCAGATTCTCCGGTGACCACCGTAACGCGGCTTGCGCTGATGTGGTCAGTTGTTGAATTGCTTTTGGCGCCAGACTTCGCGCCCATCTTTGCGCCAGTCTTCGCCTTCTGTACATGCTGACCCAATTCACGCAACGCATCTTCGGCGCCCAAGTACACACCCAATCGAGAACGCGCATACACATTGTGTCTACGAGTCTCTTGCTCAAACGCGCTTGGCAATTCACCCGCAGGGAATTCCGCGTCGATCAACTTCCACAAGTCGTCATAAATGCGATCCGCCACGGCTTGCGGAGACGCGTACTTTGGAACAAGTGGAAACGCGCTGGCACGGATGCGGTTCTTTAGATCGGACAACTTGCTGCGCTCCTGCGCGCTGGCACTTACAAAGTCGCCCCCCTTCTTGATCGACCATTGAGGATCGCGAAAATAAAACAACGCACGACCCGCCATAGCTGAGTTGTTCAACACGCCGTGCAGAATCTCCAACTCGGTCACGCTTTTGCCGCCAACATGCTCGGTAAGCCAACGCTCTTGATCAATCAGACCGTCAGGAAATTGTTGCGCTGTGGGAACCCAACCGTAGCGTTCACCAAGCAGACCAATGAAATATGGACGACAGCGATCAATCTCGGCCAGACAAATTGGTAGGACCTTTCCAGTTTCTGATTGCTCCGGCGTTATTCCCCACCGCAAGTCAATATCGACCAATTCAACATCGCGCTCGCGCGCGCGGCGGCGCAACTTGGCAAAGGTCTCCCGCACCAACAACTCGCGCTCCTGATTGAAATCGCGAAACGTAGAGGACACAAAGATGCGAATGACACGATCTACTTGCGCCTGCGCCGCCTGACCGGATGTCTTTTGTTTTTTCGCCAGGACAGAAGTTAACTTGCCAGACTTGCAGTCGATCCGATCTTGAATTTTCTTGGCGCGAGCGCGTGCGGCGGCGGCTTCTTTGGTTTTGCCGAGGGCTTCTAAGCAGCCTGCATGATTATTTAAAAGAATGCCAACATCAGGATGGTCTTTGCCCAGCGCCTTCTCAGTGATCGCAAGCGCGCGTTCTTGCACTGGCAGTGCATTTGCATAGTCGCCTTGCGCGTGAAACAGCAGCACCAGATTGTTCAAACTTGTAGCAACATCTGGATGGTCCTTGCCGAGCGCCTTCTCACAGATCGCAAGCGCGCGTTCTTGCAATGGCAGTGCATTTGCATAGTCGCCTTGCGCGTGAAACAGCAGCACCAGATTGTTCAAACTTGTCGCAACATTTGGATGGTCCTTGCCGAGCGCCTTCTCCCAGATCGCAAGCGCGCGTTCTTGCAATGGCAGCGCCTTTGCATAGTCGCTTTGTGCCCTGTAAATCTCCGCCAGATTGTTCAAACTTGTCGCAACACTTGGATGGTCCTTGCCGAGCGTCTTCTCACTGATAGCAAGCGCGCGGACATTCAACGGCAGCGCATTTGTATAGTCGCCTTGGGCGTGGTACAGCAGCACCAGATTGTTCAAACTTGTCGCAACATCTGGATGGGCCTTGCCGAGCGACTTCTCCCTGATCGCTAACGCGCGTTCATGCAATGGCAGCGCATTTGCATAGTCGCCTTGTTCCCTGTATAGCTCCGCCAGGTTGTATAAACTCGTTCCAACATCTGGATGGTCCTTACCGAGCGCCTTCTCCCAGATCGAAAGCGCGCGAACATTCAACGGCAGCACCTTTGCATAGTCGCCTTGTCCGTGGTAGAGCATCGCCAGATTGTTCAAACTTGTCGCAACACTTGGATGGTCCTTGCCGAGCGCCTTCTCCCAGATCGCAAGCGCGCGTTCTTGCAATGGCAGTGCATTTGCATAGTCGCCTTGCGCGTGAAACAGCAGCGCCAGATTGTTCAAACTCATTCCAACATCTGGATGGTCCTTGCCGAGCGCCTTCTCCCAGATCGCAAGCGCGCGTTCTTGCAATGGCAGCGCCTTTGCATAGTCACCTTGAGCGTGGTAGAGCATCGCCAGATTGTTCAAACTATTCCCAACACTTGGATGGTCCTTGCCGAGCGCCTTCTCCCAGATCGCTAAAGCGCGTTCATTCAATGGCAGAGCCTTTGCATAGTCGCCTTGAGAGTAGTACAGCAGCGCGAGATTGTTCAGACTTGTCGCAACATCTGGATGATCATTGCCCAGCGCTTTCTCCCAGATCGCTAAAGCGCGTTCATTTAATGGAAGCGCATTTGCATAGTCACCTTGCGCCCTATACAGCTCCGCTAGATTGTTCAAACTCATTCCAACATCTGGGCGATCCTTGCCGAGCGCCTTCTCACGAATCGCAAGCGCGCGAACAAACATCGGTAGCGCCTCTTCGTATCTCACTCTCTCTTGCTGGAACTGCGCCAATGCATTCAACGCATCACCATCAATCCACTGTGGCATGCAAGGCATCAACTTTGGCAACAAGTTCAACACCACATTCTCCCAGCGAAATGGCTTAGTGATTTCGTGCTCTTGCTCCCGCCCTTCAAAGCATGTCCACAAATATTCACCAAGTCGCAGCGCGGCCTCGCTTGCGTCCGTGAAGAACATGCCGCTGGCTTCGCTTTGCAACCACTCGCCCAGAGTCTTATGGAATAGACCCATTCCCGCCGGCGTCTCCACCAAATAACTGCCCAGCGCCAAACGCGCACGTCGTAGTTTTTCAGCGTTCCATTGCAATACCTCGCCCGCAAGTTCTACTGGCAACACACTCGGCGCCGCCAACAACAATCGCAGTAGTGGTTGAACGTTCTCTTGAAAGCCCTCGCCAAATCGATGCTCAAAGGTTTGAAAATACTGACTGTGCAAACCACCCAAGCCGGCTTGCATGGTTTCCAAACCTTCAACATTTATAATCTTCTCATGCAATCCGTCGGCAACCATGCTCAGATACAAAATCATGCCCTCGGCTTTAATCAACAACTGATTGCAAAGAGCCTTTCTTTGCGCGGGCTTTAACGCGAGCAGTTGCGGCTGAGTGGCAATCTTCTCCTGCGCATAGCGGTCAAGGTCCGCCATGTTCCGTTTATCGTGCGCCTGAATTTCAAATGGATTGAAGCGCTGCAAGTGACCCACAACCGCGGCCTCGGGGCGACTTGTCACCACAAAGCAAATCCAAGGTGGCAACTCCAAAAACTGTTTGCTGATCAGCGAAGCCAACAAGTTCTTGCCGTCATCTTGCGTTGCCTCGTCTAATCCGTCCAACATCACCACAAGTTTGTGCTCGCGCCAAATCAGTCCAGACATGGGCTCTACCAACAGGTGGCGGAACGTGTCCACCAAATTCTTCTTCGCCAGCGTTGTCCAAGCCTCGCGGATATTCTCTGGCTGCGAGTTCTCATAGATTCCAAGTTTGGCAAGCAAGCGCGTTCGATAATCGTCCCACCGGATTGCCAACTGGAAAGCCAATGTGCGCACCGCCTGAACCGGGTCGCACGATTGCATGCTTTGAGAGTCGCAGAACCATGTGCCAACAATGGTCGCGCGATATTTGCTGGCCAGTTGCACCGCCAGCGCCGTCTTGCCAAAGCCAGGTCCGGCCTTGAGCCAAAACACGCGCGACTTTGGTTGCTCATCTTTCCACTTTTCAAACTCGTCGCAGACCCACTCTCTTCCAATGAAGCCCTCGAGATGCTGCGCAAACTTTCCGTCAAAGTCCGATGGCATCAGAACTCGGCGCAGTGCGTCCGCCTCAGATGCGAAGCGGGTCTCTTCACCTTCTATGCGACTGACAATTTCCAGCAACTTCTCTTGATAAAACCGCTCGAACTCGGCGGGATCGGGTCCATCTTTCAGGGCGCGCCAAGAACTTAAGTCCGGCCACTGCAAGTGAGTGATGGTTAATGGAATGCTGCCCATGGGCAACTTCTCCAACAGGATTGGATACAGCGTGCCGAAGTGGTTCAGCGCCATCGCCATTTCATTGCGGCACACGCCGGGATCGCGCGTGGAGTGCATGGATAAAAACGCGATCGCCATCTGCGAGTCGTGAATACCTTGCGTGATGCGGCTCTTCCAATCGTCCCACGTGCCAATTTCTTTGTAGTCAATCCACACAGTGTGGCCGCGCTTTTCTAAATCAACCTTGAAGCGGTCCACCAGTTCGCGGTTGCCATCGTGTCCGTAACTAAAGAAAATGCGCTTTGGATTTTTAGTTTTGTCGCCCAGGCTTGGCTGCATGAAAGTAATTTACAAAGAAATTCTACGAGTAAATTGAAGAATGACAGATTAGGAATTTGTTTAAAGCCATGCAGTTTTATAGAAAACTGTTGAGAAAGCCATCGAGATTGACTTACAAGTGTTCAGCGCTTGTGATTTCATTGCGGCAGTCACGCAGCACATTGCGGATAAGCGCTTTCAAATGTTGCTTTATCACGGCTGGTATTTCAACAAGATGCGCGGAAATCGCATGATGTGAACAGGGCTGCCAAGTTCCGCGGCTCGAGCATTTGTGCTTAGGCGGTTGAATGATTGCGAATGGCACGGCGATGCCATACCATCACGACCATGAACGCCAACACAATACTTTTGTCTTTGGTCGGGTTTGTTCTCTCAGGATTGGTCGCGATTCTCGTCGCCTACTTCAGCGTGTGGGCGTTCGGTGTCATGGTGAGACCCATCAACTACATCGACGAACTGAAGAAAAAAAATGTTGGCATGGGGATTCTGATGGCATCGGTGCTCGTCGCCAACGGACTCATTCTCAAACAGGTGTTGTTTCCATTCCTTTCTTGCATTCGCAGCAGTATGCAGCAAGGACTCTCAACCACGGAGATTGCCAAGGTGATTGGCTATGGCGTTGGTTACATCGCACTTGCGCAGTGCGCGGCGATGGGATCGTTGTTTGTTGGGATGTCACTGTTCGCTCGGCTGACACGTGGAATAAACGAACTCGAAGAGATTCGCGCGAACAACATTGCTGTTGCAGTCACGCATGGCGCAGTCATTATTGTAATCGGTTTGTTTCTTGCAGATGGGCTGAGTGGACTCTTGGCGGCATTCGTTCCTTCTCCGTCCTTCGATTCCATTCGCACCTTCGGAAAGTGACATGGGAAAGGTGTTCATCACTCTGTTGGTTCTGGGATTCATCGGATGGGTGTTATTGGTGTTGCTGAGCATCATCATGTCACTCGAGAAGAGCGACGACGACTCGAGCTCGAACTCGAGCTCGAACGAAGAACTCTGTCCGTGTTGGGAGTCTGGGCTTCAGCGCGAATCTGATGAAATTGTGCTCAGGTGGAGTGACCACAATGTTGGGCGCAACGGCCATCACCCAAGTTTGGAGGTGGCCGTTTCGATATCGATGCGCCAGCTCAACAAATCAGTGAATTCGTTCGGAATCACAAGTCAAGAAGAAAATAATGGGAGTGCCTGCGGAATCATCGTGAGCAACGAGAGACTTTCATTGGATTATCGATGGGTGTTCGAAAAGGGGCGTTCAGATCTGTCCGCGTGTTTCCAGGACATTCGAAATGAAGCCCGAAGTGTCGGATGCAACACCCGCAGGGATTTTGTCGGCTTTGTTGCTTCGCTCGTTCAATCGTTGACCTACTGCATTCCGCCCTCAACTCGTCGAACCCCAGATGGTCGTGAGGTGGCGATCTGTGGTCTAACCGTGCCAATTGAGACCCTCGCCAACAAGTGTGGAGACTGCGATTCCAAATCTGTGTTGCTCGCGTCACTGCTTGGCAACTTGCCGAGGCAGCGGTGTGTCCTGATAATTGATAAAATTGGTAAACACGGATACCTCGGAGTGCAACTCTCCCCAGTCTTGGGCGAGAACTACATCATGATTCACGGAGAGCCATTTGTGCTCATCGAGACGACAATTGAATCGGACCTCGGCGAGATTGACGATGAAACCATGGATGAGCTTAACACGGGACACCCGATGGTAATGCTATTGGAGTAGTTCGACGAACATGTATGGCCCTCCCCAGATTTAGTAGCCACCAAGAATCAGCGAGTTTGATCTCGCCAAAAGAAGCGTGTCGCTTGGATATTCATGGTCACTCTGCGCCAAGACACACCTGAGTTACGTCAGTCCGCCGTCAATCTTGTTCTTGTTGAAGGCTTATCAGCGCGTAAGGCGGCGAAAAATCTTGGCATTCCCATTCACACCATTTACATTTGGGTTACGAGTACTCAACGCGGAACCGGTGGTCTGACTACGCCAATAGCGATCGATCCAGCCGCGAGACTTCGCAAACTTGAAGCCCAACACCAAAATCCAAGAATCGAATGTTCAGAATCGAAATTGAAGACTGTTGCGCAAGCGCGAAGTCCGATCTTTAAATGGATTGAAGTTTGGTATCCGCGCGAAAGGTTGCACAGCTCACTGCTGTCTCATGGTTATCTCAGCCCCGAACAGTTCGAGGTGGCCAAGAGAATTGGTTAGTATAATTGTGCGTCAACCAAAATTGGGGAAGTCCAATCAATAGCAAACGCTCCATATAAAATATGTCCCGCAAATTCAGAATTCCCGGCCTCTCCTTCTCTTGGAAACGAGCCATTGGCCTGTCCAGTGCGAAAGCAAAACTTTCACGTTCTATTGGTATTCCACTTACAAGATCTGGTCGCCAACGAAAGGTCGGCAAAGCTCTTGGCTGCTGTGTGCCAATTGCCCTGCTGATAGGCGGTGTGAGCGCATGCGCCTTCGCTGCAAAATTTTTTTTACACTTGCAATTGTAAATGCAATGAAATCAGGGAATCGCTTTAGCGCAACCCTGTAAAGTCGCCTTCAGCTGAACCCAATTCATATTGCCCGAATAAACCCTTCTGATAGTTTTCGGGACCCGCTTGCAATGAGGCACAACTAATACTTTTGGCCATTTGACCCAATAGTTTGCTGAAATTCACGTTTGCAAGACCTTCACCGCCCTGAACCGGTTCAATCTGCGCGCAATCAGCGGAGCCCAAAGCCTCAAGTGCGGGACTACTTGGAAGCGCGGCAAAGAACTGAATGCGTCGCGCCATGATCTTTGTCACGATCGCTGGAATTTTTTCAACAACTGAATCGCCCAAAAATCCATCTTCAATTGTTTCATCTGAGAACATTGCCACAACGCGTCGAGTGTTGACCATGGGACCAAATGGAAAATCCAAAGCACAATCAAGTGCCAATAGTTGGTGCTCATCGCCACCTAATTCCAGCGCGCGCATTTTGCTACTAAAGAGCGCATTATCCTCCGTGAATAATCCTGGATCACCAGAAGCAATTAATGCGATGGGATCCGATGCGCTATTAATGCTCGCTGTGGCAATCACTCCGCCACCACCAGTTGCATTTCCAACCCGCATGGCGATAAACCCAAGGCGAACCTTCAGACCTAACGTTTGCAATGGATTGACAACCTGTTGAAGATTGTTGGCGAGTCCCTCAAAGCAAGGGCGCATACTTTCACTGGCGTCTAGGACAAACACTAATTCAACGATTGATGGCTTCATAATGGGCTCCTTATTTCATTCAAATTTGATTTTGAACATGCATACGTCTTGTCTATTTAAAAATCGCCTGTGGCTGGTTCGCTATTAGTCACTTGATTGAGATTCATAATAGTTGGACCGTTCACATCATTGGAAAATTTAGCTATCACGCACCAATCCGCGCGCTCGCGCGATGTCAAAGGCACCTGAATGTCATCGCCATTATTTGTTTGCACGGCGACACGACCGTCATAGTCCTTGTAACTGCCGCCCTTGGAAAAAATCTTGGTGGCAAACAAAATTTCCTGAAAGTCATCCAGAGAAGTGATTTTAATGTTTTCCTCGTTTTGACCACCCGTATTCCCAACACCCGCGTCGGTATCCAGGCGCATTTGTGGACCATTCTTGTCCACAAAATACACATGCCCCTCACCACCAGACTTCGTGCGGTAAAATGCATGCAAATCCAAATCCACTGCGGCTCTCCATTGCAAACGAACATTCACTTCGGTGATGGGGCTTGATGTATCCAACTTTGCCGACTCGCCCACAGCAAGAATCACATTGCGATTGCTCGCCGTAACAATCCGGTCCGCCTTCCATTGATCCTGCCCAAAGATGGCCTTCTTCCAAGGCTTTTCCGATCCCGCTTGTAGCGAAGAGACACTGATGCTCTTGCCCATCTGCGCCAATAATTTTTTAAAGTCGACCGACTTTAATCCGTCGCCGCCATTCACCGCCTCTATTTCGGCTCGGTCCATTGATCCCAATTGCTCCAGCGCGTCGCTCATGGGCGCCGACGCGAACAATTGAATTTTGCGCGACATCATTTTCTGCACAAGTTCTGGAATCTTTACTATTGGTTCCAACTCTGACACTCCTGCCTCAAGTGGTTCATCGGTGAACACCGCGATCACTCGCCGTGTGGAGTCCATGGGGCCAAACGGAAAATCCGCGGCAATATCCAGCGCCAACAGTGTGTCCTCATTGCCTTGCGCCTCCAACCCTGACAGCACGCGCGCCACGACAGTTTGATCGCGCGTGAAAAAATCATCCGCGCTCACTTGATGGCTATATAGTTTTTTTATCATCTCTGGACCGCTGCCACCAATGAACGTGTGGTCATAGCTTGGGGCTCCGCGAGTGGCCGCCGCCGCATACGCCACCAACCCAAAGCGAACATTGAAGTTGGCTTGTTGCAGCGGCACAAGAAGGTCTTTCAAGTGCTCGCGTAATTGTGAAAAACACGGCCTCATGCTTTCGCTTGAATCCACCAAAATAACTAAATCAACATTTTTAGCAGGCATAACACGTTCCTTCGTTTGGAATGCCCCCGCGGGCGCGATTTCAATTTTTAATCATCAACTTCAATGGACATTTTCCAGTTTGACCAAGCGCAATAACCATTCCATCTGTAATTGGAATGGCGGCAGTAATTTTTGTTCCATTCGCGCTTGTGGCGTTGGACGCCGACACGCAGTGATCGATCATCCATTGTTTGGATTCATTTCTGAAAACTCGAAATTGTTCAGTGCTCATAAACTTTGCGTAATCAGGTCCCCATGCGGAAAAATTTCCACGACCGATTGTGGAAGTGACTTTGAAAACTAAAGTCTGACCGGTTGGTCCATGAACTTCCAAACTAGGCAACACGACGGCTGGTGCTGGTGTTGGAGTTGCCGGAGGCGCGACTCGTGGGGTGGAAGGGACGGGTGGCGTATGGGTTGCGGCTGGATGTGATGGTGCCGCAACAGGGCTAGCGGGTATTGATTGTCTCGGTCGTTTACCTTCCCATTCAGCAAGTTGCCCGCTCAACGCCTCTAATAGTTGCTGCGCCGTTGGCCTCTTTGTTGAATCCAATCGAAGCGCCGAATTGATGACAGTA
>Ga0209086_10002988_pt1 | contig 12990 bp, 9 predicted proteins | sample M_130207_XF_Meta_FD_187312 | JGI IMG/M metagenome (GOLD analysis project Ga0209086, IMG submission 187312) | Freshwater microbial communities from Lake Montjoie, Canada to study carbon cycling - M_130207_XF_MetaG (SPAdes) (version 2) | ecosystem: Environmental > Aquatic > Freshwater > Lake...
TTGATCGCTTGGCAAAAAAAGGCACGCTCTTTGCTAACGCACACTGCCAATCCCCTTTGTGCAACCCTTCCCGCAGTAGTCTTCTCTTCGGAAAAAGGCCCACTTCCACAGGTGTTTATGGCTTAACGCCCGGCCCGAGAAGTTCTCCCATTCTTGAAAATGCAACCAGCCTTACTCAGGCATTCATGAAATCAGGATACGATACCAACATCTGTGGCAAAATTTATCATGATGGTTCGATCTCGCCTAAAAACAAAAATCAGGAATGCGCGACATGGGGACCTGCCCCGGGTATGCCCAAGCCAGCAAAACCTTTTGTACAAACTCCGGGCAAGCACCCTGCAATGGATTGGGGCATTTTTCCCAAAGATGATTCAGAACAACCTGATTGGAAAACCACAGATTGGGCAATCACCAAGTTGAAGGAAAAGCAGACCCAACCGCTCTTCCTTGGAATAGGGTACAGGCTGCCCCATGTGCCTTGTTTTGCATCTCAAAAATGGTTCGATCTTTATCCCAAGGAAGTAACCCTTCCTCCAGTGAAGGATGATGATCGTAATGACACTCCAGAATTCTCTTGGTATCTGCATTGGAAGCTCCCCGAACCAAGGCTTTCATGGTTGAAAAAAGAAAACCAATGGCAACCTTTGGTAAAAAGCTACCTCGCGAGTATCAGTTTCATGGATAGCCAAGTGGGCAGGCTTTTAGATGCGCTCGAAGCTTCGGGCAAAGCAGAAAGCACCTTAATTGTGCTTTGGTCGGATCACGGTTGGCATCTAGGCGAAAAAGGCATCACGGGTAAAAACTCTCTTTGGGAACGATCCACCAGAGTGCCCCTGATTTTTGCTGGGAAAGGAATCACACCCAATGCTGTTTGCGCCCGCCCGGTTGAACTTTTAGATATCTACCCCACACTTATTGATTTATGCTCTCTACAAAAAGTCGAAGGATTGGAAGGGCATAGCCTAAAGTCACTTTTGCAAAATTCCTCTGCCCCAAGAACTTGGCCCGCAATCACCAGCCATAATACGGGCAATCATTCCATTCGCTCTGAAAGATACCGCTTTATTAAATATGCTGATGGCACCGAAGAACTTTATGATCATTGTGAAGATCCAAATGAATGGCGGAACCTTGCAAAGGAAAAGGGGTTTGAAAAAGTGTTGGAAGAACATCGGGTATGGTTGCCAAAAGTTGATCTCCCACCCATTCCTAATAGTGCACATCGCATTTTGATCTGGGATGCGAAAACAAAAACTGCAACCTGGGAAGGTAAACCTGTTCTTGCTTCAGAAAAGGAAGACTAAATGCTGCAACTACTTTTTGCATTATCGATTTTTACAACTTCTGCTTTGCCAGATAAGCCTAACATTGTTTACATCATGGCGGATGATTTAGGCTACACCGACCCGGCATGTTTTGGCAGCAAATATTACGAAACACCCAACATCGATAATCTAGCTTCGCAGGGGATGCGTTTTCTAAATGGTTATTCGTGTGGCCCCAACTGCCAACCTACAAGGGCAGCCCTGATGAGCGGGCAATACGGCCCCCGTACTGGCATCTATACCGTGGGCAATATCGATAGATTCGATTGGCAGTCGCGCCCGCTTAAGCCTGTTGAAAATGTGGTGGAGCTTCCTCTTAAAAAAATCACTCTCGCTGATTCACTCAAAAGCAACGGCTACAAAACCGCATTGTTTGGAAAATGGCATCTCGGCCAACAAGGGGAACATCATCCCTCTAAACGCGGGTTCGATGAAGCAATTGTTTCCATGGGAAAACATTATGATTTTGTAACCATGCCTAAGGTGGAATATCCACAAGGCACCTACCTTGCGGATTTCCTTACCAACAAAGCTGTCAACTTCATCAACCAAAACAAGGAAAAACCTTTCTTCCTTTGCGTTCATCATTTCGGAGTTCACTCACCTTACGAAGCTAAGAAAGAACTCATCGAACGATTCCAGAAAAAGCAGGGCGTTGGCGGCCATAACAACCCCACTTATGCTGCGATGCTGTTTAGCGTTGATGAAAGTGTGGGCAGAATCCTTAAAACTCTCGATGATCTTAACCTCTCAAAAAACACCTTGGTCATTTTCACCAGCGATAACGGCGGCGTAGGTGGTTATGCCCGTGAAGGCATCAAGCAGGGTGGCGATAAAACTGATAACACACCTCTCCGTGGCGGCAAGGGTATGCTCTATGAAGGCGGCATTCGGGTGCCTTATATTTTCCGTATGCCAGGAACCATCAACCCGGGTACCATCTCGAACACCCCCATTTGTAGTGTTGATCTCTACCCCACTCTTCATGAATTCAGTAAATCTGAACTCCCCAAAAACTACAAGCTTGATGGCGAAAGCTACTTTTCTCAGCTTCAAGGTGATACTTCGAAAAGCTTTAAACGAAGCGATATCTTCTGGCATTTCCCCGGCTATTTGGGCGCGGGGGAGAACACCTACCGCACCAAACCTGTCAGCGTTATTCGCTCGGGAAATTATAAACTTCTAGAATTTCTGGAAGATGGTAAGATTGAGCTTTATAATCTAGCTGAGGATGTTGGTGAGAAAAGCAACCTTGCTTCCCAAATGCCTGATTTGAAAAAAGAGCTTTATGATAAACTGACTAATTGGCGTAACGATATCAAAGCTCCCATGCCTTCAAAAAACATCAAAGGAGCTAACACTCCAGAACTCCCCAAGAAGAAAAAGAAACTATAATGATCAACAACTTCTCTCGATGCCTTCTTGCTGCTATCTTTATTACCTTTAGCAGTTATTCCCACGCTGCAAGCAAACCAAACATCATCATCATCGTTGCAGATGATCTTGGTTATGCAGACCTTGGCATTCACGGATGCAAGGATATCCACACTCCTCATATTGATTCGATTGCCAAAAATGGCGTCCGATGCACCAGTGGATATGTCAGCGGCCCCTATTGCAGCCCCACTCGCGCGGGACTCCTTACAGGAAGATACCAACAACGCTTTGGCCACGAGTTCAATCCTGGGCCCGCAGGCAACAACAGCCCCTCTTTCGGCCTTTCACTTGACGAAACCACACTGCCACAATTACTTAAAAATGCTGGGTATAAAACAGGCATGGTGGGCAAATGGCATCTCGGTAGCACTGAAAAATTCAATCCAATCAACCGGGGCTTTGATGAATACTTTGGCTTCCTTGGCGGTGCAAACTCTTACACCGATGGCAAAACCATCGTCAGCAACATTGTTCGGGGCACCAAGCCTGTTGAAGAAAAAGAATACCTTACCGATGCTTTCGCACGCGAAGCTGTGGCGTATGTCGACAAACAAAAGAAAGACCCCTTTTTCCTCTACCTTGCTTTTAACGCAGTGCACACGCCTTTGCAGGCTTCTCCAAAACATGATATCGATATCGATAAAATTCCAAACCCTAATAGGCGCACTTATGCCAGCATGCTTTTTGCAATGGACGATGCGATTGGCAAGCTTCTTCTAAAACTCGACAAAGAAAACCTGACAGAAAACACTCTGATCTTTTTCATCAGCGATAATGGCGGCCCCGAGGGTGTCAACTTTTCAGATAATGGCCCTTTGAAAGGCGTTAAAGCCACCACTTGGGAAGGAGGCATCCGCGTACCTTTCTTCGTGCAATGGAAAGCAGTTTTGCCAAAGGGAAAAGTCTACGACAATCCAGTCATTCAACTCGATATCCTTCCCACCATACTTGCTGCTTCTGGTGGGGAATATTCTCACAAGAAAAAACTGGATGGCGTCAACCTGCTACCCTACTTCAAGGGTGAAAACAAGGAGCCTCCCCATGATGCACTCTACTGGCGATTTGGCGCACAAATAGCTATACGAATGGGCGATTGGAAACTTACAAAGGCACCGGGCGAAGATATCAAATTCAATCGGGCAGATATGGCATCGGCCGAAGGTTCCCACTTGTACAATCTTAAAGAGGATATTGGTGAAACAAAAAATCTGTCTGCTACAAACTCTGAAAAGGTGAAGGCATTAAAAGAAGCTTGGAATCAATGGAACAAAGAATTGGTGAAGCCCGCCTGGGGGCAAGAGAATCTAAAGGCAAAGAAGAAAAATAATTAATTTCTTCCGACTATTCCGTTAACAGGTTCAGGCGGCCCGGTGATCACCGGAACCTTAATGTCAGGAAGCACATTCTCCCCTTCCTTGATTTGAACCATGATTTTGGAATTCACTGAATCATACCAACCAAAGAATCGCTCAGGTTTTGATTCTAATTTCGAATTCTCATCAACCCACATCATCATCAATTGATATTTCCCCTTAGGCGCACCATCATTTTCACCATAAGTAGAAATGCTGAACCGCCCATCCTTGTCTGTAACTCCATGCGGGTTTGCTGGAATATCGGGAATGGTTGGCGCCGCTATTGGCCCCAAATAAATAGCTACTCCCTCCGCAGCTTTATTATCATAAAGCACACGGCCTGAAATCTGCTGAGTTGGAATCACCGCATTCTCTTTAGCACACCCAGGCAACAGAATCAAAAAAACCAGCAAGCCGATTGTTCTTTTCATTTTTAATACCCCGATGGTGCGGTATCACCAGCACGCATTGTCACAAATTTTACAAACAACCGAATATCCATCGCTGCTGTTATGAAATGCACAGAGCCATCTGCAAACACATGATTTGCACCGCCTCCGTGAAAACTGTACACCTCATTGCCATTATGGCAATTGGTATGGCATGGCCCTGGGTTGGTCGTTGCGGTAGTCATGGATCCATGAACAATGTATTCCGAATTATCATCAGCCCAACCACCATCAGAACCAGAAGTGGCACTGCTCATTTTTCCGAACTGCCAAGATTGAGGTCGGCCTGCATCTTCAGAAATCATAAGGGTGTTGGATGTGCCATCGGTAATTTCCGGTATGCTTACCACCAGACTTGTAGTCCCAGTCTGAGCTTTAAGCACTCCATCCCGCAAAACACAAACATCCGCATAACCACCGGTTTCAAGCCCAACATCATACGCATTATTAGGAGCATAATCTGTTGAAGCGGCCTTAACCACAACACCATTGATGGTTGGACTACAAACTCGATTGGTAGGATCAGGAACTGTAGGGCACAAAAAAGCCTTCACAGGTGTGCCAATCACGGCTGCATTTACAGGGTCGGCCCAGTTGGAGTTCATCTTGTACTGCGAGTAAAGATTTCCCTGTTCAAGATAAGGTAGTAAGAAAATTGCCCAGCTATGATTAACACCATTAGCGCTGATACCTAACTTCCCATAAACCGGATTTAAAGTTCCCGTAGCGGGAGAACGGGCAGCACCCGGAGGAAAAAATCCGTATTGCGCATGAAAATTCTGATACGCAAGCCCTATCTGTTTCAAATTATTCTGGCAACTCATGCGAGCAGCAGCTTCTCGAACCTTCTGCACCGCAGGCAGCAGCAATCCAATCAAGATGGCAATGATTGCTATAACCACCAGCAATTCAATCAGGGTAAACGCAGCCCTTGCTTTATTATTCACTTCAATTCTCCTTTAATTATTAGTAAGGGGTGATTACTTCGCCATCATTGATTTTGCAAATACGCAACCAATTCGCTGCATCGATGTTGTAGCTCATGCTCTTCACAGAACCATCTGAAAAAACAGCATTAAAAATCCCCGAGTGCGAACTCCCGAAACGGGTGGACCAAAAATTACCACCCGTAGAATTTGGGTGCTTCGAATCAGGCAATGGCAATGAATCATTGGGATTTAAATCAACCCCATTAACGATGTTGCCACCATCCGGGTCTTTCCCAAAGCGAACATGATCTTGATCCCAGCCAGAATTATGCCACGGTTCGTTATCGCCCCCAGCCTTCGAAGTTCCCATCGTGCTGATATGAACCTGCTTTTCAGCAATCATAATGGTATTGGAAGTGCCATCGACAACATCCGTTATTTTTCTGGCACCATTGCTTGGAGGAAAAGTTATCGGATTAGCCGGAGTTGGATAATTAGACCATTGCGACACCAACATTCCATCAACGCCTTTAATCGCCATGCTTGTACCACCATTACCAGCATAATCACAACGCGCACCGGTGGAGTAAACCACTGGTTGCCTGCGTGATGGGCAATAATAACTCTTGATGATTGTATTTTGCACCAGCGTGTCGCCTGCGGTGGTATTCGGCAATGTATAGACATTGTTTTGTTCCATAAAAGGAAGAATTTGAAAACACCAAGTCCAACCCACCCGGGTGCTTGCCTTGCAACAATTTACATCAGGCCCATCAGAGCCCGCATAGGTGAATGCCATATTGGCATCATGATAAGTCATCATGGCCAGACCGATTTGTTTAAGGTTATTCTTGCACTGCAGGTTGGCTGCCGCTTCGCGCACCTTTTGCACCGCAGGCAATAACAATCCTATAAGGATGGCAATTATTGCTATAACAACTAACAACTCAATTAGAGTAAAACCTTTTTTGCTTTTTAAACTGTCCATGATTTTACCACCTTTAATACTTCGGAAAAAATGGGACTCAATCAAACTTGGGCGAAAGACATTTTTTTGAGTCATCAAAACACAGAGAGAGAATGTGTGTAACAATATAATTACTCTAGCCATTCATGACTGAGCAGGTGTTAAGTTTTGATTAAGAATAAATGAAACGATGACGAAGCAATCCCTTCTTAGTTTCTTCACGAAAATAATTTACTGCATCGAGGAATCGCCACAGACTCTGTTTAATCAGTCGCTTAAGAATAAAACTTCCGAAAGAACAGGATTTTGCTCTGCGAATGCAAGCCAGAAGAACAAAATAATAATCTGCCCTTGGTTTATTACTTTTAATTTTATATGATGTAAGTTCATCCACATTGCAATTAAAGCTGTTGGATCGTGCTTAGGTCCAATAGGTTTTACGGACACATTTTGTGTTCCTCGATTTGGTCCTAAATAATTTTTTATAGGACTCAATCGATGAAATTCGAAGATTTCGGTCTTTCTACTGCCATAATGCAAGCAATTGCAACCAAAGGCTATGTAACACCAACACCCATTCAAAGTCAGGCAATTCCCGTAGCAATGCGCGGCGAAGACCTACTTGGATCTGCTGAAACCGGTAGCGGAAAAACTGCTGCCTTTGCCATTCCAGTACTTCACAACCTCACCGAAAAGGGAAATCCCGCCAAGGGTCAGGGCAGGCGCATCAGGGCATTGGTGATTGCGCCAACCCGCGAACTTTCCTCCCAAATCTTGGATAGCTTTTATGCATACGGTGCGAACACTCCACTCAAGTTTGCCGCCATCTATGGTGGTGTTCCTCAATCTGGTCAAGAAAGAGCCCTCAGAAACGGTGCAGATGTCGTAATCGCTACACCCGGAAGATTGATGGATCTTATCAACCAAAGGATTGTTGATCTTGGTCATATCGAAATTCTGGTTCTTGATGAAGCAGATCGCATGTTGGACATGGGTTTTCTTCCCGACATTCGCAAGATCATGAGTTACATTCCAAAGGCTCGCCAAACTCTGTTCTTCTCTGCTACCATGCCTAGAAATGTGCAAGTTCTTGCTGATACCCTGCTAAATAATCCCGCCCGGATTAATGTTGAACAGCCCAAGGGTTCTACCGCTGATCGAATCGAACAATCCATTTTCATGGTGTCCCAAAAAGATAAGGGAAGTTTTCTTGTCAGCTATTTGGGTAGCGAATCTTTCAATAGCGCAATTGTTTTCACCCGCACCAGGCATGGCGCAGATAAAGTGGTCATGCGCTTACGCAGGGCCAAAATTTATGCTGAAGCAATTCATGGTGATAAAAGCCAATCAGCCAGGCAGCGCACTCTTGATGGGTTCCGCAATCGCCAAGTGAATGTTTTGGTTGCTACTGATATCGCGGCCCGTGGCATCGATGTGGATCATATTTCCCATGTGGTAAATTTCGATCTACCAAGGGAAGCTGATACTTATATTCACCGCATCGGCAGAACTGCACGCGCAGGGGCAAAAGGCAAAGCGGTATCCTTTTGTGATTCTTCAGAGCGCAGTTTGCTAAGGGCAATCGAAAAACTAGTCAACAGGAAACTTCCCGTAGTTCAACCTAAATTTGAATTTGTACCCGAAGCAGCTCCTGAAAAATCTGAAGCTCCTAGGTCCGAGCCTTACAGAAAAGTAACCCCTAACAGGCAGGTTGCTGCCCCAAGGTCTTCTGGCTCTTCTGGCTCTGCACCCGGCGATTTCCCACGCAGAGGCAGCAAAAATAAATCCCAGAAAACCAAGTACAACAAGTTTAAAAGTAGTGGCGGTGGCGGCGGTAATAGCGGCGGCAATAGTGGTGGTGGCCGGCCTCCCAGAGATTAAACTGATTAGTGATTAAACTTCATTTTTTAGGGTTATTTAAAGCTGCCTAGTTAAACTCTAGGCAGCTTTTTTTATGTTTAATTGTTAAAATGCTTACAACCGTTAAACTTTTAAACATCCTCTCAGTTTAACACCATAAAATGTTTATAATTTGCCTATCATATAATAGTATTGCTGTTTTGTTCGATTTCGACTTAATCAAGGTGATCTCATGGCAAGCCATATGCTTAGAATCTTAATGTTGGGCACTGCTTTAACACTTTCTTCTTTTGCCCTATCCCAAAGCCCGACTCCTAAACCCGGTGAATCGCCCAAATCCAAAGCACCCGTCATTGGTACAAAGGTCGCACCACCTGCTACCACCGCCTCACCCGCGGCAGACCTAAAAAAATACGATGATGTAATCACCAAGAACTTTGTTACGCAAGCGGGGGTTTTCGCTGTTCATCGAAACGAAGAAAAAGTTTTCTTTGAGATTCCCAAGGAAATGCTCGGGAAGATTTTTCTATGGCGTGCTGAAGTCGCGAAGGGCCCGGGTGGCTCTAGCTGGGGAGGCGCTGCTTTGGGAAAAGAAATCATCCGCTTTGAACGCAGAGGCAACAAAATCTATCTTTGGAAAGACGGGTTCGCAAAACGAGCCGATGGCAAAGCTATCCAATCCGCTATCGAAGCCAGTTCCACCGATTCTATCATCGCTGTCTTTAATGTTGAATGCGAAGGCAAAGATCGCTCTGCTGTAATCAGCGTAGGCGATGTTTTCATCAACGGTATTACCGATCTCCCGATTACTGCAGCCGCTGGCTTCCCAGGCGCTACTCATGATGCTGCCCGCTCTTATCTTTCTGAAATCAAAGCTTTTCCAACCAATGTGGAAGTAATAGTAACGGTAACTTTCCGAGGCGCCCGTAGCGCTACCGCTGTCGTTCACCATAGCTTCGTTCAACTTCCTGAAAAACCCATGACGGGCAGATATTTCGACCCCCGCGTTGGCTACTTTACCGAATCGTTTGTCGATTACGCACACCCCAATGGCTGGTCTACTGCCAAGGATTATATCGCACGATACCGCCTAGAAAAAAAGGATCCTGCTGCTGAGGTTAGCGAAGTCGTCAAGCCTATCATTTATTATCTTTCGAAAGAGATCCCAGAGAAATGGCGCCCCGCTATGAAGAAGGGTATTGAAGATTGGGCCCCCGCTTTTGAAAAAGCAGGTTTCAAAAATGCCATCATTTGCAAAGATGCACCCACCAAAGCTGAAGATCCAAACTTTGATCCCGAAGATGCCCGATATTCGGTCATCCGTTGGGTTGCTGAACCCATTGCCAACGCCATGGGGCCTCATGTTCATGATCCAAGAAGTGGTGAAATCATTTCCTCGCATATCATTTTCTGGCACGATATCGTCAAACTTTCTCAGATGTGGTATTTCATTCAATGCTCTGCGCAGGATGACCGGGCGAAAAAGATCCCGCTTCCTGATGAACTTACCAGTGAACTAATCCGCTATGTTTGCGCTCATGAAGTCGGTCATACCCTTGGCCTTAGGCATAATCATCGTGCCAGCCAAGCTTATTCGATCCAACAACTTCGGGATCCCAAATTCGTCGCACAGTATGGTAGCGTTGCTTCCATCATGTCATACGGGAGGTTCAATTATGTTGCTCAACCCGAAGACAAAATCCCAGCAAAAGACCTTATCCCAAAACTCGCACCCTATGATTTCTTTGCCATCGAATGGGGCTACAAAGCTATCCCGAATGCGAAAACCCCTGATGAAGAAAAAACCACTTTAGATACTTGGGCAGCCAAGCAGATTACTGAACCTTTTCTCCGCTTCGGTGGGGAAGATGGCCCCAGCACCGTAGACCCTTCCGTTCTCACTGAAAATATCGGGAATGACCCTCTCCTTGCCACCCAATTGGGCTTCAAAAACATCGACCGTGTCTTGGATTATCTCGTCTCTGCTACCACGATTAAAGGTGAAGATTTCTCCCTTCTCGAAGATGCTTACAAAGATATTATTGGCACCCGTGCCCGTTGGCTAAATGCCGTGGCCAAGCAAATTGGTGGCGTGCTAGAAAGCCGAAACTTAGCTGGAAGAGGCAGCGAAACTTTCACCCGTGTGACTGAAGAAAAACAGCGGGCTGCACTTAACTTCCTCCTTGAAAACGCTTTCATCACTCCTCCCAAACTTATCAACCCCGCCTTGATCAACCTCTTTAAATTCTCTGCTACCGCCAACGATATTGCGGCCCAGCAAAAGGCTTTGCTCAATACTTTGCTTTCCTCATCTGTCATGGGCAGGCTATTTGATGCTGAACTGCAATTGGGTGATAAAGCCTTTACTGCAACCGAATTGGTAAACGAACTTCAGAACGGATTGTTTTCCGAATTGAAGTTGCCCGAACCTAAAGTTGAACCCCTTCGCAGGCAGTTACAACGTGCTTATATCGATATCTTAAACGAAGAATTCAACCCCACTGCGGAAACCGCTCCACAACTTCCTCCTATGGGGCCACCTTCCCGCAGCAGAAGTTCTGGCACAAAAACCAGCGAGCTTCGTTCTGTTGCACGCATTTCCCTTGAACGACTAACAAAGGAAATTGCAGCTACTGCTCCTAAAACCAAAGACCCCGCAACCCAGGCGCACCTGAAAGATCTGGCATCCCAAATCCAAGGCTTGCTTGAACCTAAGAAGTAACTTGAATCAATTAAATTACAGGGCATTAACCCTTGCACTTCATTTACAGTGCAAGGGTTAGTGTTTGTAATACTTCAAATCTAAAAAGATTATTCACGATTAAATCACGCCTTCGCATTATCCACGAGACTCGGTATACTCATACCTGTTTCGGTTGTTCTGTCCTTAATGGTGGAAAATGAAAAGATTACTGGGATTAGTTTTCGTGTTTGGATTGCTGGGAACTTTTACACTACTTTCGGGGTGCTCTAGTGAAAAGGCCCCTACTAAAAAAGCCGAACCTCTAAATCAGGAAGCTATCGCCAAAAACGAACAAACCGTTCTTGCTTCTTTCGAAAAAGAGATGGTCTTAATCCCTGCGGGCAAATTCAAAATGGGCCCCCCAGAGCGAACTCATGATGTTACCATTACGAAGCCCTTCTATATGGGTAAGTATGAAGTCACACAAAAACAGTGGGAAGTGATAATGCAGAATAATCCAAGCGTCACTAAAGGCGAAGTGCTGCCTGTTACTAATATTTCATGGTTTGATTGTCAGGAATTTGTAACGAAATTGAATGAAAAGATACTAGGCGGATATCGTTTTCCTACTGAAGCAGAATGGGAATATGCATGCAGGGCGGGAACTGTTACAGCTTATTCCTTTGGAGATAAGATCACACCTCAGAATGCAAACTATGATGGTTCGGGGTTAAAAAAAGTTGCCCCCGTAGGCAATTATAGCCCTAATCCCTTTGGGTTGCATGATACGCACGGTAATGTATGGGAGTGGTGCAACGATTGGCACGCACCATTACCAATTAGCGAAATAACTGATCCAACCGGACCCGCAACAGGTACCTACCGCATCTTGCGCGGCGGATCTTTCCTTACGGATGACTTATCGGCTCGTTCTTTCGACCGAACCCACCTGCGCACGCCAGACCTTCGGTATGAAGGCATCGGGTTTCGTTTAGCAAAGACAAAATAAAAACTCATCCAAATTATCTTGATGAACTGTGTGAAATCTTACACACTTGTATTTACACCACCTTGCTAACGCTTCTAACTTTGAAAGGTGTTTTCGCATCTGGCGTTACAATATTTGCGCAAGCATTTTTTAAAACGGCTTAGGCCTTCTTTACAAACTCAGATTTTATCTGAATTAAGCCAAACCCTTCAATTTTGCAACTTATATCGTGATCACCATCGATCAAGCGAATGTTTTTGACCTTCGTACCAACCTTAACGGACGATGACGACCCCTTCACCTTTAGGTCTTTTATCACTTGCACTGCGTCGCCATCTTTCAATTCGTTACCGAAGGCATCCTTCCATACTCGCTTTTCATCAACGGGCACTACAGGGTTGGCGCTCCATTCATGATCGCATTCGGTACAGACGAAAAGGCTGCCATTTTCATAGGTATATTCGCATTTGCATTTGGGGCAGAAAGGCAGACCATCCATAGAGAATCCTTTTCAGTGATCATTTCATCGTTGCGGGTGAGACGCACAAAAAGGAATTATAAAACTTATCATGGGATTTGAAAGCAGAAAAAAATCAAACGGAGAGGGGGGGATTCCCCGAAGGGCATTTGTTGCCCCCACACAGCATTTCCAGTGCTGCACAATCGGCCGCTCTGCCACCTCTCCAACCTACCCTTAAAGTCTATAAGAGTTAAGACTTTGCGTCAATTAAATGCTGAAAGAAGTTGGTAATTGAAATGAAAATATAAGCCGTTACAATCGGTAGTGGCTATTATCATCCCTCCGTTTTAAGGACTCAACAAATGCTTTTAAAGTCACTTACGCTGCGTTTTTACGCTCTTTCTCTGGGAATTATGGTTGCGGGCTCTCTCGCAGCAGCAGACAACGATGGCTACACAGCCATATTTAACGGCAAAAACATGGAAGGCTGGAAGTTTTTCTTCGATCCCAAAGCCCCCAAGGATATTGACACCA
>Ga0209086_10002990_pt1 | contig 12987 bp, 20 predicted proteins | sample M_130207_XF_Meta_FD_187312 | JGI IMG/M metagenome (GOLD analysis project Ga0209086, IMG submission 187312) | Freshwater microbial communities from Lake Montjoie, Canada to study carbon cycling - M_130207_XF_MetaG (SPAdes) (version 2) | ecosystem: Environmental > Aquatic > Freshwater > Lake...
CTAATCGTATACGTTTTTGAGTGCCATCTACATAATATTCTTCTGTTAAAAAGTCTTTATAGTAAGACCAATTTGGTATATCTTTATTACTAAGATAATGTTCTAATCTATCAAAAGGACCTCTTTCATTATCTCTATCAGCTATTTCTACTGCTTTATATAACATATGTTGAGTAACCCAGCTAGGTCGTAATGCATTAGAACGAAGTCGTCTACGCAATGCTCCCCAAAAACCTTTCTTTAGAGTTCCATTTTTATTATGAAATTCCATTGGATTAACAAGGTAATATAAAGCATCAATAATTGTAGTCCCATTAGCTCTGTAACTTTGATGATCTATTAAGTTTGTTTCTCTACATGCATCACGATGTACATTATATATACTTAAGCGTCTACCTTTATTAGATTCATCATTAGTATAAAATTGTAATACACGCTGATCTTTATACCAAATAGTAGATAAAGTATAGGTATTACGAACAGTTGCTTGCTCTTGATAATCGTAAGCTGTATCTTCTTTTGTCCAGAAACTTTGTCTTATGTCTGGATGTTCCCATCTAAACATATTAAATACTTTATTGAAATCATTAAAGCTATATGGTTTCATGACTATCCCCTTTTATGGTTTCTAGGAAATCTCTTGGTGGTTTTTTATATGACCGGACAATGATAAATTCTTTTCTGTCTTTAGTCCATTTAACTCTAGCACAATTATCCCACCCATCTCCCCAGAATACATCAAAGAGATTGCGAGTAATATACTTGTATTTTAATAACATAATAACTCCATTATTACGGGCAAAGTTACCCATATAACATACTCAAATGAATATGTTATAAGAATGCTTTATAAACATAAAAAATATCTTGGATTAAACAAACTTAACAGCATTAATGTAGTGCATATTGCAATTGTAACAAGTATAAATGTTAATACAATTCTGTCAAACAAAGTGTATTTATGTTTATACGTTTCAATTTTATCCCAATCATGGTCAATTTCTGGCATCATATTTTCCTTTTGATTTGTTATTAAAAATAAAACTTTCTTGTACATCTTCTGCGAACATCTTCGATATTACTTCATATGGGTCTAACGTCGTAGCTTTTAGAGCAGCATATGGTATTGCATTTTTTATAGCATAATAAGTATAGAGTTCTTGATATAACATTTCATCTAATATTTTATCTTCTATAAAATTGTGAACACTTAATGGGTATTCAATTAAGATTTCTTCAAAGGTTTTTATTTTCGGGTTCATTTGATAATTCTCTGGTTATGTTGATTATAAAATCTGTACCTAAATCCCCAAATACTTTTCTTGCTCCGTGTGTTTTTAACAGGTGTTCAAATTCTTTTAATGTCCACCAATAGTGTGCTTCTTCTTCACTTTGAGGATCTCTTTCTAATGGTGTTTTGTCATCAAAATCTATTTCATAATTACACATGATACCTCCTTAGTTTATTGATACGTCGTAACAAGTTAGATTTATTAAGTTTAGTTGATTTATTTTTAGGAAATTTAGTGTATCGTTTCCAAAAATAAAATGCGTAGACTTCGAGTAAAGCGTTGACATTGTATGTTGAGAATGGCATATGTTTTCCTTTTTATATTTGAGTTCAGAATCTACTGTGAGTGACCGACTTACTTGGTTTTAAAAAAAGCCCAGAGACTTTATAGGTCAGAGCCAACGGGTTTGGCGTTTGAGAATGCGTAGCATTTGAGAACGCCATTTTAATACTATTTATAAATAGTTTTATCATTTATAAATTCCTTAAAGGGTTTAGAAAAAGTATGAGCGACAAGCGAATACTCTATGGTTTTAAATTTTTTTTTTGCTATAACCCTTTGAATTGTAGGGTTATTTTTTGCTGACCCGTAAGACAAAAAAAAGCTCTCAATTTCTTGAGAGCTAATTTATGACCGACTAGATTAATTAGAATTAGCAAATAAAATTACTTCTGCGTCAATTCTTGTGTAATCGTTATTTAAAATCCTAGCTTTTGTTCTTGCAACTTCTGCCTGTGCTGAAAGAATTGCAACTTGAATAATATCAAATGCTTTTCCGTCAAGGTCTAGCAATATGTCAATTAATTGTTGCTCATCTTGTTTTAAGATTGCTGGGTGTGTTGCTGAATTTACTTCTGCCAATGCGTAGGCAAGTCGTTCTTTGTTTTGTTGTTCGCTTTTTACTCTTGCATTGGTTTCTAATTCTGCGACATTAGGAAGATTAAGCATTGTAGCTTGAACTCCTATTGTTTTTGCCGTATTAGAATAAATCCATTCAAATCTTTTTACAACTGATGTATATGGCGTTCTCACTCTTTCAAGTATCCAAGCATAAGGGCGAACTATTGAGCCTGTTTTGCTTATGTCTTGATGTTCTGCGACATCTTTTAATAATCCACATGATGCCAAACTAGCACCACATAAAATATCTAATTGGATTGGTTCTTTTTTTTCAAACTCACCAAATGAGACCACATCACGAATTTCATCAGGTGTTGATACTTTTGTTGTTGGCATTTTTAATTTTGGGTGATTTGAAATCAAAGCACTCAAATTGAAATTCAATGCAGTTAAAGTTAAAGCCTTTAATGCAATTCCTTCCTTACCATTCAATAAAGTTTCGGGGGTGTAAATCTTTGCAACTGCTTTTATTATTGGTTTCTTTTCCATGATATCTATTTCCTTTAAGTAATAAATTAGTAACCGACTAATCAACGGAATACTTTTGGTTGATTGCTTTATACAAGTTCCGAGTGAACGAAGGTGCAAGTATAAACCACACTTTTGACAAGCCTGTGTCGGCTTGATTGAAACCAATCCAAGCCTATTAATTTAGAGAGGCTTTGGAATTTCAATACAATCATTTTAACAGCTTTTAAGCTGTAATTATTTCTGAAATGTAAATTATTTGTAACAGTTTTGTAACAGAAAACAGACAGACAAATCACCCTTTTAGAGACAGAGGTTTTGTGAAAGCCCTAACGGTTGTCAGTCTAACTGCACAAGGTTATTAATCATCTAGCGAACAGACTGACAGGGCTGAACTGTTTTTGAAGTTATGTTGTCTCGCATCCCCTTTTGGTAGCCTGTTCTGTAAGCAAGATATGATGCGTAAGAGCACAACACAATACTTTGAAGTATAACATAGGTTAGAATACTCATGATGATGGGTTTCCTTTACAATGGTTGAAATGTAGCATCAAGAGATGATACTAATCTAGTTAGCTTACGAGAGGGACTTTCCGTTCGGGATTGAAGCCCGTTAGGGCCGAGACATTAGGCTCGGTTTACGAAAGCCCGTGCTAACGGCCTAGTGTTTAGGTGATACTATGGAATAGTTATTAGAGTAAGCTATATGTCCTAGGGTTTGAATAGCTTTGTATTCTTTTAAATCAACAACATAGATGTGAGAGAGTAGGTGATAGGTAAATCCACACACCATGATAATTAATTAAATGGGTAATAATTATTGTCTCTCTCTTGAAAAGGGTATCAAGGGGTTCGTAGTTGCAGTTCTTAATTGCACTACACCTTAAAATTATCTCATAAAAATTATAGAGATCAAGGAATCACATCCCCTTAACGGGGACTAACTATCTGCTCGAGGTTGAATTTAAGTACAACTATGTCAACCTCTCGCATGGTTCATTTCATTCCCATGCTCGATGTTATTATATTATTATATATATATATATATATTATAATTATAATTATAAACTATAGTATAGATGACTATAGTATTATATATTATATATATATATTATATATATTATAATTATAATTATAAACTATTAAGAACTATTATGAAATAGTACTTGACAATTTAATAATTCTATGATATAATTATTGTATTAGCTAGTAATACGTCTTAAACAATTAACAATCTGTCTCGAGGAGTTCGAAAGAACGACGCCCAATTTGAATATAAATAAAATACATGCGTCTCTAAAAGATGACATGGGTCGTTTTAGGACTCAAAGTTTATTCTGGGAATTACGTTATGGTGTTGACGAGAAGTATCCCCCTGTCTTCACTCTCAAAGCAGAAGATATTGAACGTGAAGGTATACAATATCTTTCCCTCAAAAAGATTTATATGACTTATGACCATGTTCCAGGACTTGAGTATGACTTCGCGATAGATGTATTCAATTCTTGGGATCACTGGAATAAATTAGCTAACGATACTATCCCTGGTATCAAAGATGAAATTAAAGCTTGGCGTGATGAACTTGATATTAAAAATAAAGCTCTTGGTATTAAAGCCCTTATGAATGCTGCAAAGGACAATGATGCTAAAGCTGTTAACGCTGCTAAGTATTTAACTGAGAAAGGTTACATCTCTAAACGAGGAAGACCTTCAAGTGAAGAAGTAGAACGTGAACGTAAACAAGCTGTAGGTTTAAACAAAGAATTAGATAAAGACATTGAAAGACTTGGAATTACTCTAGTGAGGAATAAATAATGTTTAAGTATCCAAACGCTGTTACATTCAGAGCTTACTGCATTACTAATAGTTATCCTAAACAATACAACGATGGTTTAAAGAAAGCACTTGAAACTAATCTTGGTGTTTCTGGTTTATCACTCTCTGACTTAGGAAGGTTATACTTTACGACTAACGGTCCAGTATATCTATATCCATAATGCCATTCATGACTAAGGGTCGTAGAGACTACAAAAAAGAACTTACTTGGGAACATCAAGAAAAACCTAGTCGAGTTAAAGACAGAGCAAAAAGAAATCAAGCAAGAAAAGCAGTAGGTCTTAAAGTTGGTGATAGTAGACAAGTAGATCATAAGCGTCCTCTTAACAGTGGGGGTAGTAACAAGAAATCAAACCTACGAATTGTATCTGCAAAAACAAATTTAACAAAAGAAGCAATGAGGAAAAAACGCAATGGCTAAAATTACATTACCATCTATCGGTGGTGGGTATGCAACCACAACACAACTGAATGCAGCTTTTACACAAATAGAAGATGAATTCCAAAATAAAGTTTTGTATCGTAATAACACTAGTGCTGAATCTAATGTTATGGAAAATGATATAGATTTAAATAATAATGATCTTAATAATATTGGAAATGTTGATTGTGATACGATTACTGTTGCTGGTGTTTCTTTAACAGCACAAGTAGCTGCTGCTGCTGCTTCTGCTTCAGCCGCTGCCGCATCTGCCGCTGCTGCTGCTGTAAGTGCTTCTAATGCTTCTTCCTCTGCCTCAACTTCTACTGCAAGTGCAACTGCAGCAGGTACATCAGCAACTAATGCTGCTGCTTCTGCAGCTAGCGCTACAGCTTCTGCAAGTACTGCTACGACTCAAGCTGCTTTAGCAACCACAAATGGTGCAACACAAGTAGCCTTAGCAACAACACAGGCAACAAATGCAGCAACTTCTGCTTCTGCTGCAAGCACATCAGCTTCTAATGCAAGCACATCAGCTTCTAATGCCTCAACAAGTGCAACTAATGCTGCATCTTCTAATACATCAGCAACGACTCAAGCAACAAGTGCAGCAACAAGTGCATCATCTGCTGGAGCAGCTTCAGCTTCTGCTGCCGCTTCCGCAGCTTTAGCACTTGCTGCTTATGATTCTTTTGATGATAGGTATTTAGGACCTTACGCAACAGCTCCTACAGTAGATAATGATGGCAATCCTTTAATTGGAGGAGCTTTATATTTTGATTCTGTAGGTGGAGCAATGAAACTTTGGACAGGTACTGTTTGGGTAGCCGCTTATGTATCAGGAGCAGGAGCGCTTGTAGCAGCAAATAACCTATCAGATGTAGCAAGTGCTTCAACATCAAGAACTAATTTAGGTTTAGGAAGTCTAGCAGTTTTAAATAATGTATCAACAATTTTAAGTGTATTAAATAGATCTATAACAACTATTTCTGTAACATTAACAAATGGAAATTTACCTGTTACAAATAGAAGTTTATCAACAATTAATGTGCCAGTAATCTAAAGGAGATTTAAATGACAGCCCGATATGCCCTTGTACTTAATGGTACAACAATACAAGAACTTCAAACCACTGATGAATTACAATTAGGAACTCCCGCATCAGGGGTAGCTACTAACCTAACTGGCTTACCACTTACTACAGGTGTTACAGGTACTTTACCAATAGCCAATGGTGGTACTGGTGCAACATCTAACGCAGGTACTGCTTATGCTTTAAAAGGTGCTAACTCTGATATTACATCCATTACAGGACTTACAACTGCTCTTACTGTAGCTCAAGGTGGTATAGGCTCAACGACTTTAGCAGGTGCTAGTATTCCTGTCACAAGTGCTGCCAATTCATTTACAGCTAAACAAACATTTACAGGTGCAACAGGCTCTCTAGCTTCTGCATTTATCAATGCTACAGAATCTTCAACTATCTCTGCAACTGCTGCTACTGGCACTATCAACTATGATGTAACCACACAATCAGTTCTTTACTACACATCTAATGCAAGTGCTAACTGGACAGTTAATATTAGAGGTAATGGAACAACATCTTTAAATACTTTAATGTCCACTAATGATTCACTTACAGTCGTATTTTTAGTAACTAATGGCTCAACAGCTTATTACAATAATGCTTTTACTATAGATGGAAACTCTGTTACACCTAAATATCAAGGTGGCACAGCTCCTACTAGCGGTAATGCTTCAAGTATAGATGCTTACTCATATACCATTGTTAAAACAGGTTCAGCCGCTTTCACAGTATTTGCCTCACAAACTAAATTTGCTTAAAGGTTAATAAATGTCATTATTATCAAGACTAGCCATATCAGCCGCAAGAGGTTATGGTAAATTTTCTGCTGGGACATCTACTGCTGTATCCGCATCTTACCTTGTGGTAGCTGGAGGCGGCGGTGGTGGTGGCGGCACTTATCATGGCGGTGGTGGTGGAGCAGGTGGATATTTAACAGGTTCAGCAACATTATCTACTTTAACTACTTATACAGTTACTGTAGGTTCAGGTGGAGCTGGAGGAACGCCTAGTGCTAGAGGCACAAGTGGTAATAATTCTGTATTAAGTGGTGGAATAATTAGTACAGTTACTTCTACAGGTGGCGGTGGTGGAGGCTGGTCTAGTGGTGGATATTATACTGCATCTTCTGATGGTCTATCAGGCGGTTCAGGTGGCGGTGGTTCTGGTATTTCCCAAGTTGGTACACCAAGTACAGGTGGAGCAGGTAACACACCTTCAACTTCCCCAAGTCAAGGAAATTCAGGCGGAGGTGCTAGTGGTACTACATCACCCTTTAGAGGTGGTGGTGGTGGTGGTGCAAGTGCTTCAGGAACTGCTGGTGGAACTAGTGCAGGCACAGGTGGGGCAGGAACAGCATCTAGTATTACAGGTACTTCAGTTACTTATGCTGGAGGCGGTGGCGGTGCTGCTTACAATGGTGTTGTCGGTGCTGGCGGTGCTGGTGGCGGTGGTGCAGGTGGAGATAATACAACAACGATTCCAACTGCTGGAACAGCTAACTTTGGTGGTGGCGGTGGCGGTGCAGAAAGATATACTACAGCTATAGGTGGAGCAGGCGGTTCAGGCGTAGTCATTATATCTTACACATCTGGTACAGCTTTATTTCTAGGTGGCACAGTTACTACTTCAGGTGGTAACCAAATTCATACATTTACAGCTTCAGGTGCATTACTTCCTTTAACTGCTCCATCATATTCATTTGATTATCTTGTTGTTGCTGGAGGTGGTTCAGGTGGTAGTAACAGAGGAGGTGCTGGTGGTGCTGGTGGATATAGAACAGCAACTGGCTCTTTATATACAGGATATGTTTATACTGTAACTGTAGGTTTAGGTGGTGCTGGCTCTCAAACTCCGTATGGTGGAGCGCCAGGATTAAATGGGGATGATTCTGTTTTATCAGGTGGTGGTGTTGCTATCATATCTACAGGCGGTGGTGGTGGTGGCGGTAATCCTTCGCTGAATGGTAAAACTGGTGGTTCAGGTAGTGGTGGTGCTTCATATAATGGAAATGGTCCTGGAGGTGCTGGTAATACCCCAAGCACTTCACCAAGTCAAGGTAATGATGGCGGTGGTGGCTCTGCTAATTTTCCTGCTGGTTCAGGCGGTGGTGGTGGATCTGGTGGTGCTGGTGGTACGGGTACTCAATATAATGGTGGTGTTGCTGGTGCAGGAACAGCTAATTCAATTACAGGTTCAAGCGTAACTTATGCAGGCGGCGGTGGTGGTGGTATTTATAGTGGAGGAACAGCGGCTGCTGGCGGTTCAGGTGGTGGCGGTGCTGGATCAAGTAATGATACTATAGCTACAGCAGGAACAGTAAATACAGGCGGTGGTGGCGGTGGTGGTGGTGGTCTAAGTACAGGTGGTTTTGGAGGATCAGGTGGTTCAGGAGTTGTTATATTACGAGTATTAACCACTAATTATTCAGGAACTACAACAGGAAGCCCTACTGTAACCACAGACGGTTCATATAAAGTTATTAAATTTACAGGTTCAGGAACTTATACTGCTTAATGAACGAACCTATTATAGAGTTATTATTTCCAACCCCTGTTATGTTTAATAACATAGACAGAGCTTTTACTAAACAAGAACTCAAGTTTGTAGATAAGCATAGTAAATTAACTTATCAAAATGCAGGCAATACAACAAGCCTAAATAACTACATACTTGAGGAAGAAGAATTTAAAGACTTAAAACAAATATGTTTAGGCCATGTAAATAATTATATAGAAAAGATATACAAACCAAGATACAAAGTTGAGCCTTATGTAACACAGTCATGGTTAAATTGGACTAAACCCAATGAATACCATCACACTCATGCTCATCCTAATAGTTTTATATCAGGCGTGTTATATATAAGTGCAAATGAAGATGAAGATAAAATTAAATTCCATGATAGTAAATATAAACAACTAAAGTTAGAAACAGATAACTATGATGTTTATAATTCAGATAGTTGGTGGTTTAAAGTCAAGACAGGTGGTATTGTATTATTTCCATCTAGCTTAACGCATAATGTTGAGTCAGTAACTTCTAAAGACACTAGAGTTAGTCTTGCATTTAACACATTTTTAACAGGTACGCTTGGTGATAATAAATCATTAACAGAACTAAAATTAAATTAAGGAGTAAGGTATGGCACATTTTGTTAGGATTGAAAACGGAGTAGTAGTTCAAGGTATTGTAGTAAATAATAAAGATACTGCTGATGAACATGGTGTAGAAAAAGAAGAAATTGGTATTGCTTTTTGCTCTAACCTTTTAGGTGGCACTTGGAAACAAACATCTTATAACGGTAACATTCGTAAAAACTATGCAGGTGTTGGTTACACTTATGACGAAACACTAGATGCGTTTGTTCCGCCAAAACCTTTTGCATCATGGGTTCTTGATACAGACAAAGCACAATGGAAAGCACCTGTAGATTACCCTACAGAAGAAGGTCATTTTACATGGAACGAAACAACAACATCTTGGATTGAGATAGATAATGTCTAAGCCTACTCAAGCTGAATTAGAATCAAGACTAAGCACACATGAGGAGATCTGTGCATTTAGATATGAATCTATCAATGCACGACTCAAGCGACTAGAGCAGATCCTATTAGGCACTGCTGGATTTATCATTGTATTCTTACTGACGCAGTTATTTAGATAATGAAAATTCTATTTTCTATAGTTGTATTAAGTTTTATATTATTTTTAGTACACACAGCTGAAGCTCAAACAGAAGAAATGGCTATGAAAACTGAATCAGGTGAAATAGTATTAACTATTCAACCTTGTACTATAAAAAACTTAGACTTTCAATACTATGGATATGCAACAGAAGTTAATCATGCTAACCATGAAGGTTGTTGGAGAGTATCAAGTTTAGATGGAATGGGAAGTATTGAACTTTATTTTCCTGAGATAGATGCAACAGCAGTTTATAATCCTAAGTTATTTAAAAAAAGGGCTTCTCTATAATGGATCCAATTACAATGTTAACAGCCTTTGCTCCTATGGTTATGGACTTAGGTAAATCTCTTATTAGTAAGTTTATTGCACCTGATGTATTTAAACCAGCTACTATAGAACAATATACTCAAATGAAACAACTTGACCTTGAGTTTTTTAAGACAATGAATGATGTAGGAGCAGGTAATACATCTTATCCTTGGGTAGAAGCCATAGTTAGATTAATGAGGCCTCTAATAGGCTTTCTTGTGCTTTCTACATGGGTATATTCTATTGTTAGTGGTCATCCTAGTGAAGAAGTTAATAACTTTGCTTCAGCAGTAGGTTTTTATCTCTTTGGTGAAAGAAGTTTATTCTATATTAAAAAGAAATGAAGCTAACAGAACACTTTACTCTTGAAGAGTTAATAGCATCAGATATAGCAGCAAGACATGGAATAGATAATATTCCATCTAGTCCTTTAATTATTAGTAATTTAAAATCTTTAGCAGAAGGGTTAGAAGATGTCAGAAAGTTACTTGGCAAACCTATTACTATTAATAGTGGTTATCGTTCTCTTATGGTTAACTCATTACTTGGAAGTAAACCGACAAGTCAACACACGAAAGGATTGGCGGCAGATTTTGTCTGTCCCTCTTTTGGAACACCTGAAGAGATTATTAAAAAGATTGTATCTAGCGATATTAAGTATGACCAAGTTATTTTGGAGTTTGATCGTTGGATTCATATTAGCTTTTGTGAAGAGGGTTATAAACCTCGTAAGCAAGCGTTAATTATAGATAGTAAGAGAACTAGAAACTTTAACTAAAAGAAAAATATTATGCCAATGGTCGGAAAAAAGAAATTCCCCTATACGGAAAAAGGTAAACACGCAGCAGAAACTTATGCTAGTGCAAAAGGTATGAAGATGCACGAAAAAAAAGAAACCAAGAAAAAAGAAGCTAAAGAAACAGGTAAGAAAAAATGAGTACTCCAGCATGGACAAGAAAAGAAGGCAAGAATCCTAAAGGTGGATTAAATGCTAAAGGAAGAGCTAGTTATACAGGCGGTACTTTAAAAGCTCCTGTTAAAGCGGGTGATAATCCACGTAGAGCATCTTTCTTAGCTCGTATGGGTGGTATGCCTGGACCAGAACGTAAACCTAATGGAGAACCCACTAGGTTATTGTTATCTCTTAAAGCTTGGGGAGCATCATCTAAATCAGATGCTAAATCTAAAGCAAGAGCTATTTCTGCTAGAAATAAAAATAAAAAATAATGCAAGATAAATATGATATTATAAAAGAGTCAGCTCAAGATGATTTGGCTGTTTTTATAAAATTAGTAGCTCCACATTTGTTATTAGGTTCTATTCATGAAGAACTAATTCAATGGTGGACTAGACAAGAAGGTAAAAATAATCAATTAGTATTACTTCCTCGTGGACACATGAAAAGTAAACTAGTTGCATATAGAACTGCTTGGTGGATTACTAAACATCCTGAAACAACTATTCTATATGTATCTGCTACTGCAGATTTAGCTGAAAAACAGTTATATGCTATTAAACAAATTATAGATAGTCCTATTTATAGACGATATTGGCCTGATATGACTAATATTGAAGAGGGTAAACGTGAAAAATGGGCAGTAGCTGAGATAGCTGTTGATCATCCACAACGTAAACTAGAGGGGATACGAGATGCAACATGTAAAGCAGTTGGACTTACATCTAATACAACAGGGTTTCATGCTGATGTTGTTGTTCTTGATGACATTGTTGTTCCTGGTAACGCTTATACCGAAGATGGTCGTGATAAAGTTGCCTCCGCATACTCACAATTAGCTTCTATTGAGAATCCTGGAGCATCTGAATGGGTTGTAGGAACTAGATATCATCCTAAAGACATATATGATACTATGGTTTCTATGAAAGAAGTTTTATATAACACTAATGGTGAAATTGACACTGAAGAGGAAGTTTATGAACTCTTTCAAAAAGTTGTTGAAACAGATGGTGAGTTTCTTTGGCCTAAACAAACTCGTGGAGATGGTAAAATCTTTGGATTTGACGATAAAGAGCTGGCTAGGATTAAGGCAAAGTATGTTGACAATACTCAGTTCTATGCTCAGTATTATAATAATCCAAATAGCAATGAAACTGCACGTATTAATGCAGATAAGTTTCAATATTTTGATAGAGCTATACTCCAAAATAAAGAAGGAGATTGGTATATTAGAGATAGGAAGCTTAGTATTTATGCTTCTATTGACTTTGCTTTTTCTCTTCGTAAAACGGCAGATTATACCGCTTTAGTAGTTGTTGGAGTAGATTCACAAGGTAATTTCTATGTATTAGATATAGATAGATTTAAAACAGATAGAATTATTGATTATTATCAACACATAGTTAAGTCTTGGGAAAAATGGGGCTTTAGAAAAATAAGAGCTGAAATTACTGTAGCTCAACAAACAATTGTAAAAGAATTAAAAGAAAGTTATCTTAAACCTAATGGAATAGCTTTATCAATAGATGAATTTAGACCAACTAGATCATTAGGAGATAAGAATGAGCGTGTAGGAGCAATACTAGAACCTAAGTATGATAACATGCAAGTATGGCACTACAAAGGTGGTAATTGTCAATCATTAGAAGAAGAATTAACAATGGCACATCCACCACATGATGATATTAAAGATGCTTTAGCTAATGCTATTGCTATTTCAATAATACCTAAGCAAAGAGTGGGAACATACTCATTAGGTAAAAATATAATGACCCACAGTCGTTTTGGTGGCGTAGCTTACTAAGGAAAAAATATGTCAGGCAAAGTAGCCCAATTAAGAGAATTAATTAATAGAGACACATTAGCTAGACAACTAGCAGGGCTTTATAATAGATGGTGGATTCAACGTAATAACAAAGAAATAGAGTGGAGAGAACTCCGTAATTACCTATTTGCTACTGATACTACTAAAACTACTAACTCTAAACTTCCTTGGAAGAATAAAACAACACTTCCTAAGCTAACACAGATA
>Ga0209086_10002992_pt1 | contig 12982 bp, 9 predicted proteins | sample M_130207_XF_Meta_FD_187312 | JGI IMG/M metagenome (GOLD analysis project Ga0209086, IMG submission 187312) | Freshwater microbial communities from Lake Montjoie, Canada to study carbon cycling - M_130207_XF_MetaG (SPAdes) (version 2) | ecosystem: Environmental > Aquatic > Freshwater > Lake...
CACTTTTTTAAACTCAATAAAGATTTAGTAAAAACATATTCAGGCACAACAGACACCACGTCAATTATAAATCTTCAAACTAAATCACTTCTCCCTCTTAATACATAATAAAAATTTGTTTGGTCGAGGCTCCTCGACCCTCCTTGAATCAGCCGAGGTAAGGCTCGTTGCCGATGGATCTGGAGTAAGCACAAGTACCTAGTGTATTTGTGGAATACCGACAGGGCTCTCGTTATGTGTGCGAACCCTGAACAAGTCTATAACAACTTCATCTTTGCGTTATAGAATGTGCGTTGCGGAGGCAGTCATATTATGACTAGTCTCACTACAGTCCCAGTAAACTTTACAGAGCAACCGGTAGCGTATAGTAGCCCAAATAGCTGATTATACGGGGAAGAGATGACAATGGATGACGGTCGTGGCAATGTCCCAATCATTGGTAGTGCTGAACAGCACTACCATGGCTCTCTAATCGGCAATATAATCTCTTTACTTAAGTTATCTAAAAGAATCTTAAAGAATAAAAATAAGACCGAACGAAGTGAGGTCTTAGATGAGCGCTAGCTCATCTCTTAATAAAGGATAATATAAAAAAGATAAATGAAGTGGTATGGTTAGAAGAAAGGCATTTGAGATTTCTTAGTGGTCTCTAAATTGCTTTCAATCAATTCACCTATTTGTTGTCTTTCCACTGTGGACATGTTCAGTACGTCCTCATAGGACACACCGCCCCTCATATACCAAGCCATTGTTATGGCTGATTTTTTAATCTCGTCAACTGCTTTTTCGTAGTTCTCTACAAGCTTCTGTATGCCTTCAGGGGGAAGGCGCAGAAGCATCATTCGAAAAAATCGGATGTATTCAATGTAAAGGGTTGTTCGTACTCATGCTGACAATGGATGCATTTCATTTTCAATGGCTTGATTTCAGTTTGGCTTTTTAGTTCAGCATTGTAATCACGAATAGTAACATACATTTTCTTATCACAGTTTCGTAAGAAATCAAAGATATATTCTTTCTCAGTAACCTCTACTGCCGGAGTTCGAATATATTCTATAGCTTCTGTAAGCAATTCCATAGTTAAGTTAGTAACGGACTCTAGTGCTTCCTTACTCTTTCTAGTACGTTCTTCATTATCAGATTCATTTTCTATCTGAATGAATAACCGTTGAACTTCAAACTGACCTAGAGCAGCATCATTCATTTGTTTGTACGTTAATGGTCTAAACTTAATAGACAGATCGTTAATCTGCAACTCTTCATGATAATTACCAGGGGTCATCGATGTTAACAACCCTGTTAAATTTATACCGTAAATACTAATTTCTTCGCACTTAGCACATTTGGATTCGATTTCCATATCGTTTCCGCCGCCTGCAGCACGAATGCCGATTAGTATAGCATCTAAGTCAACGCTATTAATTTTCCATGGATCTTTGATATCAGGTACGCAACTTTTAATTAAGTCACACATTGCAGTACCGTTAAACAGTGCATCAGGGGTTTTAGTAGTAATCTCATCTATAGCAGTCATGGGATATACAGGTAGTTCGCCTGATTCAGGTATAGTCACTACGCCGGGTGGATAGTAATTACCTCCGCTAGGTAGTTTAATGTATACAGCAGGTCTGCGAAAATACTGCTTCAGTGGGTTGTTATCAAGTGCCATTTATAGTCCTTTGTGTTAAAAATTGGGCTTCACCCAACAATAAATACTACATATATTTATTGGTAAAAAACCCATGGACGAAAATAATTTAAGTGACAATATGGCCCAAATTACTGAGGCCTTGAATCGTAATACAGAGATGTTGAATTCTCTGTTAACTTTCAACATGGCCATGGTGCCTAAAGAGCAATTAGCAAAGATGAACCTTGAGAATAATATTAAGGGTCAGGCTCAAGCTTTTGATGGTTTAGGCAATGCTACACGAGGGTATACCCGAGTACAACAAGATAGTCAGGAAGCTGCTAAAAAATATAATGAGGCTATGACTAACTTTAAGGCTGGTCTTGATCATGGACAAGCCGCAGTAGAGTCATTTTCAAAAGCTGTACTTAGCGGGGAAAGGTCATATTCTAAATATGAAAGTACATTAACTAGCTTGGCAAATGGTTCTACTAGTGTACTTAATAATTTTGGCTTGCTTGGCAAAGGCTTAGGAATACTCACGCAAGGCATTGCTAAAGTAGGTAGTGCTTATTTAACTCAAGCGGACAATGTATTAAAAGCCTCTGATCAATTATCTAAATTTGGAAATGCCGGTGCAATGACCGGTGAAGAATTACTTAAGTTAGCACACCAATCTGGAGTTACTAGTAAAAATTTAGACTTATTAGTTAGACCACTGCAAAGTATGGGCTCAGGTCTAGTCTCATTGGGTAATACCGTAGGTGACGGCACTAAAGCATTTGGTAGACTAACTTCAATTACTAATCAACAAAGAGAAGAATATCTTAGATTAGGTGTAAGTCAAGGGGAGTTAATACAAAATCAAGCAGATTATATAAAACTTCAGACTATCTCAGGAAGAAATCTTAGCGCACGAAATAAAGACGAAGCCTCTTTAAGAAAAGCTTCATTAGAATATACTGATAATCTGTTAACACTTAGTGCTTTAAGCGGAAAAGATATTGAAACAATTAAGAAGGAAAATGAAGCTGCATTAAGTAGGGAAGAAACATTGATCCAAACCAATTTAATGGAAATGGAAATCAATCGTTTACGCAAAACAGGTCTTCCGTTAGATGAAGAAAGAGCAAAGAAATTAGAAGCAGAACTAAAGGCTAGAGATGCTTTATTGGTAGGTATTCAAAACCAAGTTAAAGATCCTAAGATGGTCGATGCCATGTCCAAATTCTTGGCTACTGGCGCGGTAACCCAAGAAAGTGCAATGCTTGCAAGAATGGGCGTGCCTATTGAGGAATTTGCAAGACGCATAAAAAATGGTGAAGATGTAACACAAGAATTCTTGAATTCTCTAAAAAAACAAGGTGATCAAACCTTACAGAATGTTGGCGTTTCTGCAATGCATAACAAAGAAGTAAGGGAATCATTTGGTTACTCTAAAGAATTTTTACAATTTTTAGGTGGTAGAAGAGAAAAAGATGAAGTAGCCGCTAAAAAAGAAGCTGAAGCTAAAATCAAAGCACAAAAAGAAGCTGGTAAAGATCCTATGCAGGATACCAGAGCCAAAATGGTCACTGCGGAAATTCAGGTTGCAACAAAGTTTGATGAGATAGTACTTGCAGGAAATCCTTTAATTGCTGGCTTTGATAGAATGACACTAGCTATTGGATTTGCTAGTGCTGCATTAACTGGATTAGTAACTATTGGTCTTGCTAAATTTGGAAACAGTTTAGTAGCCTCAGGTACTAACGCTCTTGCTCAGGCTACGGGTATGGGTCGGTTAGGTGCAGCAGCAGGTGCACTTCCCGGAGCAGCAGGTGCTGCACCTGCTGCATCTGGCTTTGTAAAATCGGCAAGTGGGCTGTTAATTCCTGCTAGTGCCGCTGCACCTGCTGCTGCACCTGCAGCAACGGCTGCTGCATCGTCGTTGTCATCAAGTATGTCAGCATTAACCAAAACATTGGGATCGGTTGGCAAAGTATTAGGATCTACTGCCGGTACAGCGGGAATGGGCGCAGTTGTGGGAGCATATCAAGCCTATAGCGGATACCAAGACGCTTCTAAAGAATTAAAAGAAGGAAAGATCACCGAAGAAGAAGCTAACAAAAAGAAAGGCGGCGCATTAGGTGAAGGTGCAGGAACTGCATCTGGAACACTGATAGGTGCAGCGATCGGAACTGCGATATTACCTGGTATAGGGACTGCTATAGGCGGTGCATTAGGTGGTTGGTTAGGTGGTAAAGGTGGACAATTACTAGGAGAAAAACTTGGTGAAAAAGTATCTACTCTAGATACCGCAAAAAGTGATCTTGCAGAAAAAGAAAAAGAAATAGTAGATGCTAAGGCTAAACAAGATGCTGCCATTGCCGATCAGAAAAATGCTACAACTGCTGAGGAAAAAGCGGCAGCGGCCAGAGGTATAAAATATTGGGAAGAGAAGTTAAAAGAGTTAGAAGTAGAGAAAGCAGCAAAAGAAAAAATTAAAAATAAAGAAGAAGAGCTTCAAAAGAAAGAGGAAAAAAATAAAGAGGCTCAAGCTAAAAAAGAAGAGGCGATTCAAAAAGCCAAACAAAAAATTGTAGAAGCTGAAGCCAAATATGCAAAGTCTATGGAAACTGCATCCCTTACTCAAAAAATGGGATTTGGACGAGAGGCTGATCAGAAAAAAGCAATAGATGAGTTAGCTAAGGCTAAAGCAGAATTAGGAAAAATGTCAAATAGACCGGCATCATCCTTTGAACAGAAACCAACAGAGAACCAACCTGATTCTTCGGCAGTTGACCCAGCTACTGAACTTAAAAAAATGTTAGCTGACAGAGCAAAACTGTTAGAGAGAGGCCCTAAAACTAATACAACAAAAGATGCAATATCATGGAAAGAAACCATGAATTCATTGGACAAAGCAATTAATTCTTTAGAACAAAAAACTAAAGTTAATTCAAATTTTGATGTAGCGGCAGCGCCTCCTGCAGTGACTAAATCATTTAATACTACAACATCTACCTTAGCATCTACTGCTTCTACCACTTCTACAGTTAAACAAAATGAAAGGGAGTTACAGGGTCAGGAAAAAATAGAAGAACTTGAAAGACAAAGAAAAAAACTTGAAGAAAAAGGACCAAGAACCAATTCTCTACAGAGTAAACAATCTTACGAAGAGATGTTGAGAACCTTAGATGGGGCAATTGCTCAAGAAAAGAAAAATCAAGAAGCGGTCAAACTAGTACCTAAAGCTGCTGAAGGTGGTATATTCAGTGGTCCTAAATCTGGTTATCCTGTTGAATTACACGGTAACGAGGCAGTGATCCCTTTATCATCAAAAACAGAATTACCTGATGGATTGCAAAATAACGCTGATCAAAATTCAGCAGATAGTAAAGAAGAAAAAGAAAATACTGAAGCGTTTAACAAGAATTTAAAAGATTCTGACGCTATACTAAAAAAGTTAATAGGCAATCTTAATAAATGGAATACAGAACTAGACGAACAATTAGAACTAAAAGAAGAAGAAACTGAGAAACTTGAACAGTTTGTTGATGGTACAGCTGGAATTACCGGCGGGGTTAAAAACGCATTTTTTGATTTAAACAATTTTACTAAACAAATAAAAGTAGTAACAGGGCAGCTTGGTAGTGGAGGTGCCGGGGGTTCAGGCGGATCTACTGGTGGTGCAAGTGGATCTACTGGTGGTGCAAGTGGATCTACTGGTGGTGCAAGTGGAGGTGGATTTTTTAGCAACATGGGTGCTAGATTGTCATCAGGATCTCAACCAACAGCGACCAGTGGCGAACAACAAAACAAATTTTTAGCAGAATTAAAAAAACAGGGTATATCAGATACTGGTTCTGTTTCTAATCTTATGGCACAAGTGCAAGCCGAATCTGGCTTTAAAGCTAGATCAGAAGATGTTGGTAAATACAGCGCACAAACATTACTTAGGTTATATGGTCCGGGTAGTGGAAATAAAGTTCGTTTTAGATCATTAGAAGAAGCACAAAGTGTAGTAGATAAGGGCCCTGAAGCAGTTGGTAATGTAATATACGGCGGCAGAATGGGCAATGCTGCTGATGAAGGATACAAATATAGAGGGCGAGGATTAATACAACTTACCGGTAAAAGTAATTATGAAAAATATGGAAATCTTATAGGTGTTGATTTAGTAAAAGATCCGGATTTAGCTAATGACCCGGATATAGCGGCTAAATTAGCTGCTGTATATTTTAAAGAAAAACAATCTCGTGGGGTCGATCTTGGTAATATTGAACAAGTTGGTAAATCTGTTGGATATGCCGGAGGACAAGCCGAAACACAAAAAAGAATGCAACTTGCACAAGGTTTCTCAGGCAAATTACGATCAGGTGAAATACCTCAAGCTGAACTGGGAGGTATCTTTGATGGACCTATGACAGGTTATCCAGTAGAACATCATGGTAGAGAAATTACTGCTCCATTAGACGCTAATTCTATATTAGAAAAATTAGCAACGACTCCCGCTTCTCAACCAATAGAAAGCACAACTACTACTGCTACGGTCACCGGAACTGACATTAATGACAGGATAATAGAAATGCTTACAGATAAATTTGATGTAATGATTTCTAGATTAGACGATATGATTAATGAGTTATCCGAGAGCAACAATACCCAAAGTGATTTATTGAAGTACACTAAAGTTTAATAAATACATTATGACCTACAAAAAACGATTTATAAATAGGAGCGGAGTTTCTAGTCCTATATCCGGTGTGAACAGTAACGCCGGTGCTTGGAACGGTAGCCCAGGACAAAATGGTAGTTCTACTGGTGGTTGGAATAACCTAGATTGGGGATATAAAAACTACATGAGTAGACTTCCTGAAGTCTATACAGGTCACCCAAACCGTATTGAACGATATAACCAATATGAAATGATGGACGTTGATGCTGAAATCAACGCATGTTTGGACATTATATCAGAATTCAGTACACAAAAAAATGAACAAAATAAAACTCCATTTGCTTTTGAATTTAAAGAAGATCCTACTCCCCATGAAGTAGACTTATTAAAAACTCAATTGCAGCAATGGTGTAAACTAAACGAATTTGATACCCGCGTATTTAAGATATTCAGAAATGTTATTAAGTACGGAGATCAAGTCTTTTTGCGTGATCCTGAAAACTTTAGACTATATTGGATTGATATGCTAAAAGTTATTAAGGTTATTGTTAACGAAAGTGAAGGTAAGAAACCTGAACAATATGTCATTAAAGACTTAAACATTAACTTACAGAACTTGTCAGTAGCACAAAAAACTAATACAGACTTTGCAGCTAATCCAGCTACTGGATTAGGTGGAACCGGTGGCGGTACTAACACACCGTACACTGTTCCAGCAATGCCTTACAATACTACTGGTAGTAGGTTTACATTAGGACAAAGTGAAAGTTCAGTTGATGCTAAACATGTAGTACATTTAAGTCTAACAGAAGGTCTTGACAGATTTTGGCCTTTTGGTCAAAGTATTTTAGAAAATGTCTTTAAAGTTTATAAACAAAAAGAATTGTTAGAAGATGCGGTATTAATCTATCGTGTACAACGTGCGCCTGAGCGTAGAATGTTTAAGATTGACGTTGGTAATATGCCAAGTCATATGGCTATGGCGTTTGTTGAAAGAATTAAAAATGAAATTCATCAAAGACGTATCCCTTCAGTATACGGTGGACAAAGCATAGTAGATGCTACATATAATCCATTAAGTATGAACGAAGATTATTTCTTCCCTGTTACTGCTGATGGTAGAGGAAGTAGCGTAGAATTATTACCAGGTGGACAGAATCTAGGCGAGATCGATGACCTGCGCTATTTTAATAATAGATTGGCACGTGGATTGCGTGTACCAAGTTCATATTTACCAACTGGTCCTGATGACAATACTACCCCATTAAGTGATGGTCGTGTTGGCACAGCAATGATACAAGAGTTTAGATTTAATCAATATTGTGAGCGTTTACAAAATTATATTGCATTAAAATTAGACGAAGAATTTAAATTATTCTTGCGTTGGAGAGGATTGAATATTGATAGTGGATTGTTCTCACTAAAGTTTAATCCTCCACAAAATTTTGCTGCTTATCGTCAAAGTGAGTTAGATACTGCTAGAGTATCTACATTCCAAGCAATGGAAGCGTTTCCCTATATATCAAAAAGATTCGCACTAGAAAGATTCTTAGGTCTTAGTGAAGAAGAAATTACTAAGAATGAGCAACTTTGGCGTGAAGAAAACAACAAAGATGAAGACCGCACACCTGAAGGTGGTGATTTAAGAAACATTGGAGTAAGCATAGGTGATATAGAATCTGATGAACAAACAGCAGATGATATAGAACAAGCACCGGCTGAAGGTGAAATGCCTGCAGGACCTGAAGTAGCTGGCCCTGTGCAATCAGCACCAGGCGCAATGCCTCCCGGTGGAGCAGGTGGCGGCGGTTTAACAGCATAAGATAAATAATTACATGAAGTTACTAGAAATGTTTGATCCGCCGGTTGAAGGTTATCAAGATGTTGATCAAGATAACAGTAAACCTATTTGGAAACAATCTAGAAAAACTAAACTTACATTAAAGCAAATAAGAAAATTAAGAAAAATGCTTGATGTAAGAAACTACGAAAAGAAACAACATCTAAAAAAAGTCCACGATCAATACGGACCTAAGGCAGAAGCAGCAGCTCCTACCCTATAATTTTGTATATATTTTACAAAAACGTAAAAAAACAGTAGTTAATAAGCTGTTTTTTGGTATACCCACTAAATAATTATTACAAAGCCATTTCACTTCAGGAGAACAATAATGGATCACAGAAAATTTGAACAACTTATTGATTTGATTATCAATGAGAATGAAGAACAAGCCCGTGAATTATTTCACGATATCGTAGTAGAAAAATCCCGTGAAATCTACGAATCTATCATGGACGACGAAATGATGGGTGAAGAAGGCATGGGAGGTCAAGTCGGCGATCTAATGGACGAAATCAGCGCAGAAGAAGCTGGTGGTATGACAGAAGATGAAGATGATATTGGATTCGATGACGAAGAAGAAGTCATTGACATTAGTTCTGACGATATGCATGATGAAGAAGCTGATGATGAAGTTGAAGATGCGGTTATTCGCATTGAAGACAAATTAGACCAGTTAATGGCTGATTTTGAAAAGATCATGGGCGGTGATGACGATGGTATGGGCGACGAAGAAGATTTCGGCGACGAAGAAGAAATGACGGGTGATGAAGAAGGCGAAGAAGAATTTGACGATGAAGAAGAAGGTGCTGAAGAAATGATGGAAGCAATTCAATTAAAGAATGTTCCAGGTCTTTACGGTTCTAAAATCGGCGGCGACAATGGCGCACAAACAAAGAGCCCAGGTCTACAAAACAGTGGACAAGCAGGAATGGACAGCAAGCCAGTAAAGTTCTCTGGTGCATCTGAGACAGTTCCAACAAGTCCTAAAGCTCCTAGCAACTACGGTTCTAAGGGTGAGACAACTGTAAAGGGTGCTGGTCAGTTTAAAAACACACCAGGACAAGATGCAGGCAAGTCATCATTCAAAGAAAAAGTGCCAGGCGGTTTTGGTCACAAGACCCCACAAGGTAAAGAAGCTGGCGCCGGTGGTTCTGTTCAACAGAACGACAAGAGCGTTATGGAAAGCAGAAAACCTGCTAGAAGAAGAATCTAAGAGAATCTGAGAGAAATGGCTTATCTCAAAGAACATTTAACATTTGACCGCGCAGGAATGGTGGTCGAGTCGTTAGATGACGCTAACGGAAAGTCCCTATACATGAAGGGAATTTTCATTCAGGGCGGGGTTAAAAATGCTAATGAACGCATTTACCCCGTGTCTGAAATTGAAAATGCCGTGCAAACTCTTAATGAGCAAATTTCAGATGGTCATTCAGTTCTAGGTGAAGTAGATCACCCTGATGACCTCAAAATTAATTTAGACCGTGTGTCACATATGATTACTAGTATGTGGATGGACGGAGCTAATGGATTCGGAAAACTAAAAATATTACCAACTCCAATGGGTCAGTTAGTAAAGACTATGTTGGAGAGTGGTGTGAAACTAGGCGTATCAAGTCGTGGATCAGGTAATGTGAACGACATGGACGGCAAAGTAAGTGACTTTGAAATAGTCACAGTAGATATTGTCGCTCAACCAAGCGCACCTAATGCATATCCAAAGGCAATTTATGAAGGCATAATGAACATGAAGCATGGTCATAGATTGTTGAGTATTGTAAAAGACGCTAAAGGCGACAAAAAAGTAGAGAAATTCTTGAAAGAGGAAGTCATACGCCTCATCAAGGATCTCAAAATTAAATAAGGGGATGTCCAATGACATTGGAAATAATCAAACCATTACTTGAGAGCGGACTTATTAATGAAGACGTAGGGCAACAGATTAATGAAGCCTGGGAATCCAAGTTGAATGAGGCTCGTGAACAGGTTCGTGCAGAACTTAGAGAAGAGTTTGCACAAAAGTATGAGCATGACAGAAGCGTTATGGTTGAAGCCCTTGATCGTATGGTAACAGACAATCTTTCAGAAGAAATTCAAGAATTTCATAATGAAAGAAAAGCAATGAACGAAGACCGTGTAAAAAGCCAAGTGAAACTTCGTGAAAGCGCATCAAAATTCAATGATTTCATGGTTACTAAACTAGCCGAAGAAATCAAAGAATTGCGTAGTGATCGCAAGATTCAGCAGGAAAGTCAGCAAAAGCTAGAGCAATTTATTGTTCATGCACTTGCCCGTGAAATCAAAGAATTCTCACAGGACAAGAAAGCAGTTGTTGAAGCTAAGGTTAAATTAGTTGCAGAAGGACGCAAACAACTTGAAGCACTAAAGGCAAAATTTGTCACAGAAAGTGCTAAGAGAATGAATGCTGTTGTTACTAAACATCTTAAAGGTGAACTAAGCCAGCTTAAAGAAGATATTCAAGCCGCCCGTGAAAACAATTTCGGTCGCAGAATATTTGAATCGTTCGCTAGCGAGTTTTCAGTTACTCATTTAAATGAAAAAGCTGAGACACGCAAGTTAATGGCTGCGTTAAAAGAGAAAGATCAAAAACTAGCCGAGTCTATGAGTTTAATCTCACAGGCTAAACAGTTAGTTGAGAGCAAAGAGAAAGAAGTGCGTATTATCAAAGAATCTAATCTTCGTGAAAAAACAATGAGTGATTTACTTGCTCCATTGAACGAAGAAAAGGCTAAGGTAATGCTATCTTTATTAGAAAGCGTTCAAACCCCAAGGTTACAGAATGCTTTTGAAAAGTATCTACCGGCTGTACTAAACAGTGGTTCTGAAAAGAAAGCTACTAAGCAGACAATTACAGAATCAAAAATGATTAGTGAAGTGACAGGTGATAAATCTGCCAAAAAAGATATTATTGATACCCAAGAGCGTGATAACGTGATTGATATCAAGCGTCTGGCAGGGCTTTAATTTAAGACATAGATTAGGAGAAAATAAAAATGTCAAAAGTTCTATTAGAAAGCCGTTGGGACGAGACCAAGGAAGCTCTGTTAGAAGGCTTAAAAGGCACTCGCCGCTCAACAATGGGTGTTATCTTAGAAAACACCAAAAAGCAACTACTTGCTGAAAGTACCGCAGGTACAACTACAGCTGGCAATATCGCTACATTAAACCGTGTGATTCTTCCAGTTATCCGTCGTGTTATGCCAACAGTTATCGCTAACGAGTTGGTTGGTGTTCAGCCAATGACTGGCCCAGTTGGTCAGATCCATACACTACGTGTCCGTTATGCTCAGTCATTAACTGATAACTCTGCTGCTCAGACAAGCGTAACAGCTGGTCAGGAAGCATTAAGCCCATTCTTAATTGCACAGGCTTACTCAAGAGTTAAAGGTGATGCTACTTCTACTAGCTACTATACTGCTAACGATACAGCAGCATTAGAAGGTAATGGCGGTAAGCAAATCTCCGTGCAAATCTTAAGACAGGCTGTTGAAGCTAAGTCACGCAAGTTACAGGCACGTTGGACATTCGAAGCTGCACAAGACGCTCAAAGCCAGCATGGTATTGACGTTGAAGCAGAAATCATGGCTGCTCTAGCACAAGAGATCACTGCTGAGATCGACCAAGAGATCCTCTTGTCACTCCGTACTCTTGCTTCTACAGAGTATACATACAACCAAGCTACAGTATCTGGTACAGCTACATACGTTGGTGACGAACACGCTGCTCTAGCTGTTCTAATCAACCGTGTTGCTAACTTGATTGCACAGCGTACCCGTCGTGGTGCTGGTAACTGGGCCGTTGTTAGTTCTGCTAGCTTGACAGTTCTTCAGAGTGCTACAACTTCTGCTTTTGCTCGCACAACAGAAGGCACATTCGAAGCCCCAACAAACACCAAGTTCGTTGGTACATTGAACGGTGCAATGCGTGTGTTCGTTGACAGTTATGCTGCTGACAACATTCCTGTGCTAGTCGGTTACAAAGGTTCAAGCGAGACAGACGCAGCCGCGTTCTATTGCCCATATATTCCTTTGATGAGTTCTGGTGTTGTCCTTGATCCGTCAACATTCGAACCAGTCGTGTCATTTATGACTCGTTACGGATACATAGAATTAACCAATACCGCAAGTTCTTTCGGTAATGCGGCTGACTATGTTGGGGAAATTGCTGTTTCTAACCTTACATTCCAATAATATTGGAATAACTTTAATTCTCAATCGGGATGGGAAGTTACAGGGAAGCGCACTTCGGTGCGCTTTTTTGTGGCTAATATAAATTTACTGACTAAAATCTACTGTCATAAGTAGAACAGAGGAAAGTAAATGAAATACAGTATAGTAATCCCTACCTATAATCATTGCAATGATTTACTAAAACCATGTATAGAATCTATATTTGAATATTCAAATATAACAGATATAGAACTTATTATCAGTGCTAATGGATGTACTGACAATACTTTGGAATACTTAGGAAATCTAAAAGAAAAATTCAACTATCTTAGATTAGAAAATCATCTTAAGATAGTTTGGGATAATAATCCCTTAGGTTATCCAAAAGCAACAAATGCTGGTATTAAAGTTGCAACAACTAATAGAATAGTATTGTTTAACAATGATGCAGTACTACTACCTCAAAATAAAAATGATTGGTTAACTCTACTTAACAATGGATTTGATGATAGTAACTGTGGAATTACCGCAGTACTACTAAAGTATAGCGAAATAATAAAAAGAAATTTTGGAATATTTTTCTGTGTTATGATTGACCGTAAAGTATTTGATAAGATTGGATTATTAAACGAAGATTATGGTACGGGTAGTGGAGAGGATATTGA